>ERZ1673695.1289-NODE-1289-length-27197-cov-7.483421_pt1 | contig 27197 bp, 34 predicted proteins | sample MGYA00580225_ERZ1673695 | MGnify/ENA primary metagenome ERZ1673695 (study PRJEB41218, sample SAMN15661739) | gut metagenome | host: Homo sapiens | place: Canada: London | collected 2015-08-20/2019-03-30 | study: EMG produced TPA metagenomics assembly of... | reverse complement strand
TTTTCCCTGCCTCTCCCTGCCTGTGCCTGCTTGTGCCAGCGGCCTCACAAAAGCCCGTGCTACGCTCCTGCCATCTTTCAATGCGGGAGCGTTTTTTTATGCCGAACCAACAGGAAGTCTTTGAAGCCGCCCATGCCCACGTCACCAAGTGGGAGGGAGGATACTTTGACCATCCGAACGATCCGGGCGGCGTCACCATGTACGGCGTCAGCCTCATGTTCCTGAAGGAGCTTGATCTCTGGGAAGGGGACATTGACGGCGACGGGGATATTGATCGGGACGATGTGCTGGCCGTCACCAAGGATACGGCCCGCGACATCTTCAAGCGTCACTTCTGGGACAGGCCGCGTGCCGGGGAAATGCCCCCGCTGGTCGCGGTGTGCTTCTATGACTTCGCCGTCAATGCGGGTGTTCCGCGTGCGGCGAGGATGCTGCAACGGCTCCTGCGCGTTGGGGTGGACGGCATCGTCGGGCGGAACACGCTGGCGGCTGCGGCGTCCTGCAACCAGCGCGAGCTGGCGTCCTTCATGCTCTTGGAACGTGAGCGGTGGTACCGCGGACTCGTGGCGAAGAAGCCGAAGTCCGCGGCGTTCCTGCGCGGCTGGCTCAACCGTACCTCTGATTGCCGGGCGCTGGTCGAACGGCTGGCGGCGCGGTGGGGGATTACGGAATGAATCGGCGGGCGGTGTTGGCCGGGGCGCTGTGCCTCTTTGTCATCGGGCTTGGTGTGTACGTCCTCACCTTACGAACGGAACGCGACACGGCCCGGATGGAAGCGCAGGAAGCCCGGCAGAACGCCGCTACATGGAAGGCCGCCGCGCAGTCGGGAGAGGCCGCAGTCAGGGAACTGGCGGCGGCGAAGGCCACGGCGGAAGCTGCGGCGGCGGAACGGGACGCCACGATCAAGGCACTCACGCGGGACAGGGACGAACAGCGGCGCAAGCTGCGGGAGGCAATGCGGCATGACGAAGAGGCTGGTGATTGGGGTGCTACTCCTTTGCCTCCCGCTGTTCTCGGGCTGTTCCGGTAGGCGGGAAGTGGCGGCGGTTCCGTTGGTCATCCTGGAGGAGGTTCCCGCGTACCTGGCCGAGCCGACGCCCGCGCCCGTGCTGGCCGGGGATACGAACCTCGACCTTGTGGGGCACGTGTTTGACTGGCAAGCCGCGCTCGGCGCGTGCAATGCGGACAAGGCGGCGATACGGGCCGCAACCGGGAAGGAATGATGATGCAGCCGCCCGCCCCGATGGAGGGGCTTGATTACTACACGCAAAGCCTGCTGGCCCTGTGGCCGGACAAGGCCCTTGTCGGTTCGTTCGTCGCTGGCGTCGTCTCGCTGTTCGGCGGTGACGTTTACCTGCTGTGGATGCTGGCGGCCATGCTGGTAGCCGATTTTGCCTTTGGGGTGGCGGATGCGGCGCGGCGTCGTCATTTCAGGTGTCGGATGCTGTGGCACGGGGCTCTCAAGTTTTTGTACTACATGGCCTACATCGGGATTGTTGATATGGTCAACGCCAGTCTATCGCGTTCCTTTGGCGGTGTTTACATGCCGTTTTTGAACCTTTTCATTGCCTACCTGATCATCACGGACGCCGTGTCCGTACTCGCGCATATGCAGCGGCTCGGCATCCCCGTGCCGGACCTGTTGCGGCGGGTGCTCCTTCGCAGCAAGCGGAAAGTGGAGCGGCGGGTGGATGAGGCCGTGGGCGGGGACGACGATGCCCCCTAGACCGCTCAAGGTGTGCCGCCATGCCGGATGCCATGAGCTTACCCGTGATCCGTCCAGCTACTGCCCGAAGCACAAGGACGCGGCGGAAGCGCGGGCCAGGAAGTGGAAGGCCGAACAGGACAGCCAGCGGGAGAGCGCATACCGGCGCGGGTACGGTGCGCGGTGGCGGAAGCTGCGGGCGCAGATCCTTATGGATGAACCGTTGTGCCGGGAGTGCCGCAAGGCCGGGCGCATCGTGCCGGCGACGGACGTTGACCACATCGTGGCCAGAGCCGACGGCGGGACGGACGACAGGAGCAACCTGCAACCCCTCTGCCATGCCTGCCACAGCCGCAAGACCGTCCGGGAGAATGGCGGGCGTGCGGTAACACGATGAGGGGGGGATCAAATGTTTGGTGCTACTATCCGAAGACCGCATAGGGCAGGTGGATTTTTGTTTGTGCAAAATGGGGGGAGGGGGTCAACCGGGATATGGCGGGACGTAAGCCGTTGCCGACGCATTTGAAAATGGTTCGCGGGACGTTGCAGAAATGCCGGATGAACCCGGATGAGCCAACCCCGGCCCCGGAAATCCCCGACGCGCCGCCGCACCTGTCGCCGGAAGCTCGGGAGGAATGGGAACGGCTGGCGCTCGAACTGTATGAACTCGGCATCCTGTCCACCATCGACCGGGCGGCACTGGCGGCCTACTGCCAGGCCTATGGACGGTGGGTTGAGGCGGAAGAGCAGCTCCGCAACATCGACGGCACCATGAAGCTCACGGAAACGACCTCAAACGGCAATATCATCCAGAACCCTCTGGTGGGTATCGCCAACAAGTCGCTGGAACTGATGCACAAGTATTTGACCGAGTTCGGCATGTCCCCGAGCAGCCGCACCCGCGTCAGCGCAAAGAAAAAGACGGACGAGAAAAAGGGCTTCGCGGCCCTGTAGGAAACGAAACACCATGGCAAAGGAACCGACATATCCCCACGTTGAAGCCGCGCTTCGGTACGCCCGCGATGTTGTCGCCGGGCGGATTTTGGCGTGCCAGTGGGTGATCCTCGCCTGCAAGCGCCAGCTCGACGATCTGGGAAGGTGGGACGGCGTTGACGGCGCTCCGTATTTCTTTGACCGCGCCGCCGCCGAGCGGGTGATCAAGTTTGAGGAGATGATGCCCCACGTCAAAGGGGAATGGGCGCGCAAGCGCATGACCCTGAAACTTGAGCCGTGGCAGAAGTTCATCCTTTCAACGCTGTTCGGCTGGAAGCGCGCCAAGGACGGGCTGCGGAGATTCCGGGAAGCCTATATTGAAGTGCCGCGCAAGAACGGCAAGTCCTGCTTCGTGGCTCCGATGGGCCTTTACATGCTCGTTGCGGACGGCGAAGAGGGCGCGGAAGTGTACTCCGGCGCCACTACGGAAAAACAGGCGTGGGAAGTGTACGGCCCCGCGCAGATCATGGCCAAGCGCGCCGAAGGCTTTATGGAGCACTACGGCGTGGACGTCCGCGCCAAGAATATGAACCTCATCGGTTCCGCGTCCAGATTCGAGCCGTTGATCGGGGACCCCGGCGACGGCGCGTCGCCGCACTGCGCCATCGTTGACGAATACCACGAGCACGACAGCCCGCGCCTGTACGACACCATGATCACCGGCATGGGCGCACGCCGCCAGCCTTTGATCATCGTCATCACCACGGCGGGCTTCAACCTTGGCGGCCCCTGCTATGACATGCGGCTCCGCGCCGGGAAGATTCTTGATCGCACGCTTCAGGATGAGGAACTGTTTGCCATCGTTTACACCGTCGACGCCGAAGACGACTGGAAGAGTCCCGAGGCGTTGCGGAAGGCGAACCCAAATTTCGGTGTTTCCGTCATGGAAGACTACCTGCTGGCGCAGCAGTTGAAAGCCATTCAGAACCCGTCCAAGCAGAACACGTTCAAGACCAAGCACCTGAATATCTGGTGCAACGCCAAGGCCGCCGCGTTCAACATGACGAACTGGGAGAAGTGCGCCGATCCCGGCCTGTCGCGGGAACGGTTCGCCGGGAACCCCTGTTTCATGGGCCTTGACCTTGCAAGCAAGGGCGATTTGAACGCCGTTGTGTACCTCTTCCCGGAAGACGGCGGGACGTATGCGCTGTTTGCCGACTTTTTCCTTCCCGAAGACGCGCTTGAAAACGTCCAGAATGCCAACAGTTATCGAAAATGGAATTACGAGGGCTGGCTCACGCTCACGCCCGGCGGGATGGTCGATTACGACGCCATTGAGGAACATATCCTTGAGCAGGCCAAGCGTTTTGAGGTGCGGGAGTGCCCCTATGACCCGTACCAGGCGGCGCAGCTTGTGACGCATCTGGCGGATTCCGGTCTGACGATGGTGGAGTTCGGGGCCACGGTGAAGAACTTCTCCGATCCCTTCAAGACGCTGATCGCATTGGTGGATGCCGGGAAGATTCGCCATGACGGAAATCCCGTCCTGACGTGGTGCATGTCCAACACGGTCTGTTTCACGGACGCCAAGGACAACATCTATCCCCGGAAGGACCGCTACGAATACAAGATCGACGGCGCGGTGGCCGCGATCATGGCGCTTGGTCGGGCGCAGGCCGTGCCGGAAGAAGGATCCGGCGCCGTCATCACACAAGGTTTCGTTGACCTGTGGGGGGATCTGTAATGGCGGGTCTGAGAAGGAATCCCCTTACCGTGCGCCGCACCGGGCGGCCTCAGAATGCCAGCGTATCCGGCGGGGCCTCTTTTTCCGACTTCTCCGAACTGTTCGGCATGGGCGCGCCGGTGGCTTCCGGGCAGGTTGTGACGCCCGAGTCCGCCATGCGCTTCTCGGCGGTGTTCGCCTGCGTCCGACTGCTCGGCGGAGCGGTGGCGGCGGCTCCGGTAAAGGTCTACCTGCGGGAAGGCACGGAACAGCGCCAGCTTGCCCACGGGCACCCGCTGGCGGACATGCTGCGTCTGCGGCCGAACCGCTTCATGACGGCCACCACGTTCTGGAAAGCCTTTGTCGCCCACAAGGTGCTTCAGGGGAACGGCTACGCCCACATCATCCGGGCGCGTTCCGGTGAACCCGTGGGGCTGTATCCCCTGAACCCGCGCAACGTGGTTGTCTATTGGGCATGGGAACTCGGGCTTGATCAGCGGCTCGGCGTGGAGCGGAACAGGCTGTTCTACCGGGTGACGTTCGAGGACGGGCAAGCGCGGCTCTACGATCAGGACGACATGCTGCACGTCCCCAATGTCGGCTGGGACGGCAAGCGGGGCCTGTCCACCATTTCGGCGGCGGGGCAGGGGATCGGCCTCGGGCTGGCGGCGGAAGAGTCCAGCGCCCGTTTTTTCAGCAACGGGATGCTGTCGAAAATCGCCTTGACCTATCCGGGCAAGCTCGATCCCAAAGTAGCCGACGATCTGCGGGAATTTTTCGACGCCCGGTATACGGGCACGGCCAACCACCACCGCCCATTGCTTCTCACTGAAGGCGGCGAGGCCAAGACGTTGAGCATGTCCGCCGAAGACGCGCAGCTTATCGAATCCCGGCAGTTCTCGGTCATCGACATTTGCCGTTTCTTCGGCGTTCCCCCGGTGATGATCGGGGAGACGGAAAAGACGTCCTCGTGGGGGAGCGGCGTCGAGCAAATGGCCCGCTGGTTTACGACCTTCACCCTGAACGATCACCTGACCGCCATTGAACAGGAACTTGAGGCCAAGCTGTTCCGGGACGGCTTCTTTGCCGAGTTCGACGAATCCGAGCTGACCCGTGGCGACACCAAGACGCGGGGCGAGTTCTACCGTATCGCCCGCGGCTCCATGCAGGAGCCGGGCTTCATGACCACAAACGAGATCCGGGCCGCTGAAGGTCTGCCGCCAGTGGAAGGCGGCGATACGCTGCAACGCCCGGTCGCAAAGGATGACGATGGACAGGCTGTTGAAACTTCTCCGCGATAACGCCCGAAACCGGACGGCGGACATTCCCAAGGCACAGGTTGAGGCATCCGGGGAAACGACCCTCTACCTCTATGATGTAATTGTGAGCGACGACTATTGGGGCGGCATCTCCGCCGAGAAGTTCGTGAAAGAATTGAACGCCCTTGATGTGCCGACCATCCACCTGCGGATCAATTCCCCGGGCGGCGAGGTGTTCGCGGCGCGGGCCATTGAAGCGGCCATACGGAACCATCCGGCGCGGATTGTCGCCCATGTGGACGGGTACGCGGCAAGCGCGGCTTCCTTTGTGGCCGTGGCCTGTGACGAGGTGGAGATCGCGTCCGGCGGCTTCTTCATGATCCACAAGGCATGGACGTTCACGGCGGGCAATGCCGATGACCTCCTGCACACGGCGGAGATGCTGGAAAAGCTCGACGCCTCGCTGGTGGACACCTACGCCAAGAAAACGGGCTGTACGCCGGAAGAGATCGCCGGATGGATGAAGGCCGAGACGTGGTTTTCCGCCGGAGAGTCCGTTGAGCGCGGGTTTGCCGACCGCGTGGCCGAAGCCGCTCCGAAGGCACAGGCCGACTGGAACCTTTCCGTCTACGCCAACGCTCCGGTTGTTCCGGCTGCGGCGGCTTCCGTCAACCCTCAGAACCGCGAACGGTACGAGCGTACCGCCCGCCTGTTTGCCGTGACCCGGCACTAGGAGATTTTTGCATGAGCAGCATTCAGGAATTGCGCGAGAAGCGCACGGCCAAGGCCCGCGAGTACCGGAACCTTCTGGACAGCCATACCGGGGCCATCCCGGAAGAGGCTGGCAAGCAACTCGATACGCTGGAAGGCGAGATTTCCGCCCTTGATGATGCCATTGCCCGCCATGAAAAGGCGCTGGCGATGGAAGCCGACCGTCTGACGGGGGAACCCCGCGCCGAGCGGGAAAACGCGCCGCACGCCCTGTACGACAAATGGATGCGAGGGGGGCCGCAGGCGTTGACGCCCGATGATTGGGCCGCCGTCCGCAACACCATGAGCACCGGGACGGATGCGCAGGGCGGGTATACCGTACCCACGGAAGTCTCAGGCACCATCATCGAGGCGTTGAAGGCGTTCGGCGGGATGCGTTCCGTGGCCACCGTGATCAGCACGGCCACCGGCGTGCCCATGACCATGCCCACCAGCGACGGCACCGCCGAAGAAGGGGAAATCCTCGGCGAAAACACGGCGGCGACCGCTGCCGATCCCTCGTTCGGCGTCGTGAATCTCGGGGTGCACAAGTACAGTTCCAAGACGGTCGCGGTGCCCATCGAACTGCTTCAGGACTCCAACGCGGACATTGAGGCCTTCGTAAACAACCGTCTGATCACCCGCTTGGGGCGCATCACGAACAAGCACTTTACTGTTGGAACGGGCAGTTCTCAGCCTTCCGGTGTGCTGATCGGCGCCACGCTCGGCGTCACCGGCGCGAAGGCGCAGGTCGATTCCGTGACCTACGACGATCTGGTGGAACTGGAGCACAGCCTTGATCCCGCCTACCGCGAAGGGGGGCGGTGCGCCTTCATGTTTGCCGACACCACCCTGAAGGCGATCAAGAAGCTGAAGGACGGGCAAGGCCGCCCCCTGTGGCTTCCCGGCATCGATGTGAAGGAACCCGCGAGCATCCTTGGCTATCGGTATGTCATCAACCAGTCCGTCCCGGCAATGGCGGCGACGGCCAAGTCCGTGCTGTTCGGTGACTTCTCCAAGTACATCATCCGCGACGCCATGGGCATCACCATGTACCGTTTTGCGGATTCCGCGTTTGCCCAGAAGGGGCAGGTGGGGTTCCTCGCCTTCATGCGCTCGGGCGGCGTCCTGACGGATGCGCAGGCCGTGAAGTTCTTCCAGCACGGCGCGGCGGCCTAGCCATGACTGTACGCCTGATCACGCCGCCCGCAGTGGAACCCGTCACGCTTGAAATGGCCCGGCTGCACACCCGCGCCGAAGCCGTGGAGGATGATGCCCTGTTGACGGTGTTGATCACGGCGGCGCGCCAGCAAGGGGAGGGCGTCACCCGCCGCGTATTCGGAGAATCCGTCTGGGAGGTCGAAACAGGCCCCCTGACGGCCCCGTTCCGGCTTCCCCTCGTGCCCTGCATGGCGGTGGAGTCCGTGACCGTGGGCGGCGAGGCGGTGGACGCCGGGCTGTACGGCTTCACGCCGTCCGGCCTGTCGCCGCAGGAGTCGCCGCTGCGGGCGGCCTTCATCCCCGGCCTGGATTTCCCGCAGGGGGAAACCGTGCTGACGGTGAGGGCGGGCTATCCCGCCGAGAGGTTCCCGGAACCGATCCGCCAGTGGATGCTGGTGCGGATCGGGACGCTGTACGAGCAGCGGGAGAGCTTCGCCGTGGGGTCGAACTTCAATGAGTTTGGGCGGTCATTCGTGGACTGCCTGCTTGATCCGTATGTCATAGCAGGAGGGTTTTGAAATGGGAAAAAACATGTGGACACCTTGGAGCGTGTTGAAGCTGATCATGGTCAGCCTGTTTATGATTTGTGTCCCGGCCTATCTCTTTTGTTCTCTCGCCGCGTGGAGTCTGGACTTTTCTGTCTGGCACTGGTTCCTGCGGGGGCTGTTTGGCGTCGCCTTGTTTCTGTTCGTTCCTCTGCTGGCATACGCGATCAAGCAACAGTTGGGAGAGGAACCGCGAAAGTCTGGAAAACTCTGATGCGTGCCGGTTCCCTTCGCCACCGCGTGACCATCCAGCGGTATGAGCTTGTCGTGGATGAGTACGGCGCTCCGCTAAGGCGGGAGTCGTGGAAGGACGTGGCCACTGTGTGGGCATCGGTCGAGGCCGTGAGCGGGCGGGAGTTCTTCGCTTCGCAGCAGGTGCAGTCCGAAGTGACGCACAAGGTCACGATCCGCTTCCGGCCCGGCGTGACGGCGGACATGCGGATTGTGTACGGCGGCAGGGTGTTCGGTATTGTCGCATCCCTGCCTGACAACAGGGGCACGCGGCTGGTGCTGATGTGCCGGGAGGTGAGCGGTGAGCAATGACGTCGTGGTGGACATCCCGATTGAGGAAATCCGCGCAGGGGTGCGGGCGGAAATAGACTCCGAGCTTGGGGGGATCGCCGCACAGGTCTTTGAAAAGGCCAAGGCTTCGACGGCGTTCAGGGACAAGACGGGAAGGCTGCGGCAATCCATTCGACTGTACCGCTCGAAGTTCAAGGACGGTGGACATGTAGTCTACGTGGAGGCCCCGCACAGCCACCTTGTGGAGTTCGGGCATGATTTGGTTGTGGAAAAAGACGGTACGGTTGTGAAGCATGTACCCAACTATGTCACTGGAACACACTTCCTGCGCAAGGCCCGCAACGCCGTTCGCCGGAAGGTTGATGCGATGCTTCAGGAAATGATGGGGAACCCGCATTATGGCAAGCGCCGTTGATTTTGAAATTGTCCTGCTGCGGACGCTGCGGGAGGATGCGGGCTTGTCCGCATTGGTTGGTAGCAAGGTCTTCGCGCTGGTCATCCCGCAGGGAACCAAACTCCCATGCATCACGTTCCAGCGCATCGGCGGGATGCCCGCAAATACGCTGTCCGGGCATTCCGGCTTGGAGGAAATCGACCTTCAGATCGACGTGTGGGCACGGGACTATGACGAGGCAAAAGCCATTGCCAAGGCCGTGCGCGCCGCCATGCCGCCGAGCGGTCCGTGGTTCAGCGCGCATCTGATCGAGGATCAGGATTTGTACGAGGATGGGACGAATTACTTCCGCGTGAGCATGGAGTTCAAGGTCTGGTTCCTCGAAACCGAATAGGAGATTGAAACATGCCCAACAAACAGATTGCGGTCGGCGCCAGAACCAAAGTCCTGATGGACGTGGAAACGTCCTACGGCGTGGCGCCGACTACGCCGGGGGGCGTTTTGCTTCCCATCAACTCGTTTTCCCTGAAGCCGTCCCGCGCCAAGAACACCCCGGGGACGCTGACGGGCCGCTATGACCCGGCGGAACCCTTTGACGGGAACCTTGAAGTTTCCGGCGGCGTTGTTGTCCCGGTTGACGCACGGGCTTTCGGCCACTGGCTCAGGGCCATGTTCGGGGCTCCGGCCACGGCCGGGACGGGAGAGCCCGCCGCCGCGCCGTTTACCCATGTCTGGAAATCCAACAAGGACATGCCGTCCCTCGTCATGCAGGCCACCTATGGGGACATCTACGGCCAGTTTGTAGGCTGCAAGGTGTCGTCTCTGGCTATGCAGGCGGGCGGCGACGGGGAATTGACCGCCACGGTCAACATGCTCGGGCGCGACGCCGAGTATGTGGATGCCGACTACAACGCCGACGCTCCGTCCGTTGCCATGAAGCGGTTCAACAACTTTCAGGGTTCCCTGTTGAGCGGCGGCGCGGAGATCGGCGTGGTTACGGATTGCAGCCTCAATATTGATTTCGGGCTGGATTCGAGCATCCGCAAGCTCGGCGATAAGGGGCGGGTCTATGATCTGCCTCAGGGCGTCATGGCGGTTACCGGCAGCCTCACCGTGTTCATCACGGACAAGACCCTGCTCATGAAGGCCAAGAACAGCGAGGAACTCAGCCTTGATCTGTCGTTCGCCATCGATGAGGGCAACAAGCTGACGTTCAGCGTCCCGGAAGTGCAGCTCAGTTATGACGGCCCGACCGTGGACGGCCCCACGGGGATCAAGATGGCTCAGAGTTTTTCGGCGTACTTCAACGACAACGCGGACAACGCCTCTGTCGTCGTTACCCTCGTCAATGACGTGGAATCCTATTAACCATCAACCATCAAAAGGAAAAACACCATGCGTACCGTTACTCTTTCCGGTCAGGACTTCATCGTGAACCCGCTCAAGGGCAAGGACATCAAGGCGCTCAAGGCGCAGGGCTTCGACCTCATGGGCGGCGGGTATTCGATTTCCGAGGGCATGGACGCCGTGTTCACCGTCGCCGGGTTCGACGCGGCCCAGACGGACGAACTGCCCTTCCCCGACATCCTCGCCCTGCACAAGGCCATCGTGAACGAAACCTTCGGCGTGGCGGAAGAAGAAAAAAACTAGCGGCGGTCTGGGAGTGGCTTTCCGGTGACGGTGCGGAATACTGCGCCACCTGCCGGAAGGCCTCCCGGAACCGCGACGATCTGGATTGCGAAGAGTGCGAGGGGCGTTGCCCGGATCTCATGCCAGAGAACGCCGCCGCATGGGAACTGCTCCAGGCGGGCGCTACCCAACTCCGCATGTCCGGCATGGGCGGCCCTGTGGGGTTCGACTACAACGCGCTGGCGCTGGTGGCGGAAGCTTTCGGCATCGAACTGACGCCCGGCATGTGGCGGAAGGTACAGGCCGTGGAAACGGTCATCCGCCGCAACGCCGCGAAACAGGCTGAAAAAACGCAACAGGCTTCCGCATCCACGCGGTGAGCGGTTCATTGACAACGGCATAGCGATTTGCGGATGGATAGGGCCGGGTTCCTTTCGGTTCCCGGCCCGGTGTTCTTAGTGGAGCTTGCGGACGGTTTCGGCCATCCACAGGATTTCATGTTTTGTGGCTTGCCCCATGAAGAGGAAGGGCAGGGCGTTACGGGTGAGGTGGAAGAAGCGTTGCCTGTTCCCGGCGGCATCGATGCGGGCATCCGGGATGAAGGCCGAGGCCGCGAAGTCCGGCGGGAGGATTGACCGAACCCGATCTATGTCCCGCATGAGCTTGGCGTGCTTGCGCTGCATTCCCTTGGCGGCGTCGAGGGTGGTGAGGCCGCTCATTGTGCGCCCCTCCGCATGAGTTCTTCCCCGGCGATGTGGGCGGAAGCGTACCGTTCCATTGCTTCCATCGTGTGGCAGGTGGCGGAAAAAAGGGACTGGATGCCGTAGTTCATGCCGTTTGCGAACGGCTTCAGGTTGTCCGGCATGGCATTGCCGGGCATCCAGTAGGCATCGCGCAGGCAATGTTCCAGTTCAGACCCGACCTTGAAGAACTCCCGCTGGAAGGTGCGGAAGCGTTCCAGCGCGGCGGCTGTCTGCTCCTGCCGTGTTGGTTGGGGTACGGCGGGCAGGGCGGCCTTTGGCTTCCGGGTTGCTTGCCCCTTTGTCCAGTAGTTCCAGAGGGCGTCGTCGCATTCGTCTTGGTAGAGGCGGATACGGTCGCGGAGTTCGGGGCGTACCTTGTTGGGGTTGATGCTGGCGAAGAAGGCGGGGAGCTTGCGGACGGGCACACAGAGGGTTTGCTGTATGCCGGATGTAGTAGGTATAGGGATGATCTCTATACCCCATCTATCCTTGTTGGCTGAGAGCTTTTGTTGCTGTCCTCCCCAGTCCAGCCCCATATCGGAAACGATGGGCTTCATGGGGGCGTAGGGTTCGCCCTTATGGGTGACGACGAAAATGGTTGAGCCGTGGAACTGGACGGGAGAAAGAGTAGCCTTTGCCATAGTACACCTCTATCGGTTGGGATTTGGGAAACAAAAAAGGCAAGGTGACGCTCCCCGGCCGATAGAGCCGCCGGGGCCTCGCGGACACCCGGACGTCACCTTGCCAATATGTAACCACATCCCGAAAAAAGGATGCACTGGTGGCAAGATACAAGAAAGTCCGCTCTTTTCACCATGTGGGGCATGGCAAAGGCGACGGATACGCCTCTATCGTTAGGGAAGCTCAGATCGCCAGAAAATGAGGGGAAAGTCAAGGTGGGGGCAACTAATGTTTTTTCGGTATTGCGGCCACTAAGTCTTCTGCAATTTCTCTTATTGTTGGGATATCAAGATCCAACTGCCAATATTTAATTTTTGTGTCAAAATCGATATCTGAAAATCTAAATCCTATTATTTTTCCTTCCTTTTGATTTGGAATGATCTCACCATGAGATAAGCTGTTTCTCAAATGCCTAATAATACCAACCATATTTTTGTCAGATTTTCTTTTAAAACATTTATTTAACCATGTTACTGAAGCACCATAAGATTCTATTTTTTTATTTGTATTCACCATTCCTTTAGAATTTAAAAATACAATTATACCAAATAAGGAATTGATGAGTTGTGTTATTTCATAATAGGATAAACCATTTTTGGTTTGGTTATCAAAATTATTAAGGTTATCTAGTGTTCTCCTTGCAAACTCTCTCTCAAAATCGGTAAACTCCATAATTCCTCCCAGTGGCTCTCAGGGTAAAGAAAGTTCATTTCCCTGTTATCTATTTTAGCTTTTCAGCTTCAGAGACAGTAGTTCTGTCCTTCGACTGGATACCTTCGGGATTGAGGGCGGTGCGAATGGGCGCACTGGGGATATTGCTCTTTGGCGAGTTCATTACTCCCGCGGCATTTCCGGGCATGTGGTGCTGGCATCTTTGGCACCATGTTGCGCCAATGGCGACCTCTGCACCGCATTTGGGGCAGGTTACGGTGTTCTTGGGGGCAACAACAGGTTCAACTTCCCGCCCACAGTGCTTGCAGACTTTCGCTTCCCTGAGAATGGTTTCAGCGCAGAAGGGGCACTTCCGCACGCTGCTTACGCTCGGGGCAGGGGCTCCCATAAAGCCGACGATCAGAAGTCCGATAGGCCCAAGCAACAATCCCCCAAGAAACCACGCTCCGGCACTCCTTCCTTTTGATGAAGCGATAGCCGCCGCGCCAATGCCGCAGACGATCCATATGATGATGTATTCCATGTTCTATATTCCTCCTACCCTCCCCACACCACAGGGTAGCGGGAAAGTCAACACGGGGTCGGGTAGACAATAAAATTCATGCATCTTGATATAGTGATATTATTGTTGTAGCATACTGAAAAAACAAGGAGGCCGTATGGAAGGCACGAAAAAGGCCGCTGGTGAGGCGGCCGGAAAGGGTGTCTATGTTAAGGTTGATGTGAACACTGAAGAATTTCAGAGCCTTTTGAAGCGGATACAAGACGCTGTGAATGAAGCGTTAACGAAATCAATCCATACTGTCTAAGCTGCTAGAAAAACATGAGTTAAGGTGTTCGATAAGGAGTTCTGTCAACTCGTTCGTCTCCTCAACCACGTTGTCTTTGATCTCTTTCATTTCTTCTGGCGTTAAAGCTTCTCCCTTTCGCGCCTGATAAAAAGAGTATGCTGAATAGACGGTGTTTATCGTAGATATGGATAATAGCTGTGCTAGAGCTGTGCGAGTCGCTATATCTCCAGATATTACGGCTTTGACAACTGGTTCTATCGCCATGTCAAACCCCCAAAAGACACCCCACCAAGCCATATCGTCTTTCTTGTAAAAGGTAAACGGATGGGCAGGACACGAAGGAAGGCGCTCCGAAGAACCGCCTTCTTATCAGCATTATGCTGAAACAGCCCGCAATTTTACATTAAGGCCCGCCAAGATTTTGGCGATGGTTTCATAGCGCGGCTTCGCACCGGGGCGAAGCGTCTTGTACAGGCTTTCGCGGCCTAGCCCCGTGCTTTCCGCCAGCTTCGCCATGCCTCTGGCGCGGGCGACCGTGGCGAGAGCTTCCAAAAGGGCATCAGGGTTGGGATCCTGCATGGCCTCGGAAATGTATTCGGCAATGGCTTCTTCGCTGTCGAGGTATTCGGCGGCGTCAAAAAGCTGGAATTTGCTTTCGTCCATGTTTATTCCTCCATCATCTTTCTGGCTTTGGCGATGTCTTGTTGTTGGGTGGACTTGTCGCCGCCTACAAGCAGGAAATATACGATTTCACCTTCCCGCGTGTAGTAAAGCCGATAACCGGGGCCGTAATGGATTCTCATTTCCGACAGTCCACCGCCCAACGCCTTGGCATCACCGAAGTTGTCGCGTCTGGCATTGTCAATACGTGAGAGGATTTTGATTTTCCCCTTGGTATCGCGCAGCTTTTTAAGCCATTCGTCAAAGTCTTCGGAGCGTTTGATGATGTTCATGTGTAGAATGTATCCATAAGGATACATAAAGTCAACCTCCATCCGCAAAAATCGCCGTGCCGTATCAAACAGGAAGTGAAGCATGGCAAAAAAGACGCCCGGCATTTACATAGCGATCCGTGGTGATTACTCCGCGTTTGAAACCGACTTGAACGCCGCAAAAAAGCTGGCCAAGGTTCAGGGCGATGCCATCGCCAAGAGCATCAACAACGCGGTTTCGGCTGTTGACCTCACCGGGGGCATTAACAAACTGACGCGGGAATTGAAGACGGCGCAGGCCGCCTTGTCTGCCGGTACGTTCAAGGGGCAAGTTTCTGGGCTGGAAGAGATTGCCAAGGCCGCCGGGGTCAGCTCCAAGCAGCTTGAGGGCCTGACCAACTCCATGCTCAAGTCTCAGGCCGCCGCCACCGCGAATCGTGCCTTTGAATATCTCCAGAAAAACGCCGGTCTGTCGACGCTCCAGCTCGCCAAGTTGCGAGCTGAGATGGGAGATACGGGCGGGGTGCTCTCAACGCTCATGTCCGGCGCAAGGGCGGCGGCTGTCCCTGTTCTTGCCGTTGGCGCGGCGTTTGGGGTGGCGGCGAAGGCCTCATTTGATGCCACATTGAAGCTCGATTCCACCACCGCCGCATTTGAGTCCATCACGGGCAGCGCCAAGGCAGCTCAGGAACAGCTTTCGTTCATCCGGGAACTTTCGGATAGACTGGGCCTTTCCTTCCTTGATACCGCACAGTCCGCAAAGACCATTTTTGCTTCCGCCGAGTCTACCGGGCTCGGCATGGAGAAGGCTCAGAAGGCGTTTCAGGCCGTGGCCACAGCCGGAACAGCCCTCAAGCTGACGACCGACCAGATGAATCGTTTGAATCTGGCGGTGTCTCAGGTCATATCCAAGGGTCGCCCGATGGCGGAAGAAATGCGCCAGCAGATCGGGGAAGTCCTGCCCGGCGCAATGGGGTTGTTCGCAACGTCCATCGGCGTCACCGGCAAGGAACTGGACAAGATGTTCCAAGACGGAAAAACGACTCTTGACCAGTTCTTCACCTTCCTTGATGCGTTACAGAACAAGTATGAAGAGGCGGCGGAAAACGCTTCGCACTCCATGCAGGCCGAACTCGGGCGGTTGAAGACTTCATGGGATGATTTCCTTGTGTCCGTCGGCGACTCGGATGCGTTTGCATCGATTACTCGGGGACTCTCCAAGGCATTGGACACCGCTACAGGCGTGATCAAGGAGAGTGAACTCCCCAATGCCGTCGCTAATCTGTTCAAGAACGTTGATGTTGACGTATCCGGCCCGACGAGGGCTGCAGCACAGATCGAATCCGAGATTGCAGGATTGATCGCCGCCGTTCAGAAGATGCCCAACCCGATGGACGCCGCGGCAAAGGCTTCCGAGCAGCTTGAAGCCTCCATACGGTCACAGGCTATCACGCTTGATTACTGGTTGAGCAGATTGCCCGATGAACGTTTCTTCACTGGCATTTTCGGCACGCTTGACGAATTGACACCGGCGACTCGGGAGGCGTTTGATGAGATTCAAAAGCTGATTGCGGAGACGCAGCAGACACATCATTTTCAGAATTTCAGCGAACAGCTTGCGGCAATCGGAAAGCGTTTGGAGACGGAAGGCGAGATGACCGTCCGTTTTCGCGGCTACCTCGAAGAGTTGCAGAAAGTCGCCTCGCGCGGCGTCACTGTTCAGCTTCAGCTTGAAGGCAAGGAAAAGTTCCTTCAGGGGCTCCGTGAAGTTTGGCAGGTATGGCGTCTACAAAATGATCCCGCGCTTGCAACACAGAAACAGTGGAAAGCGAATTTTGATGCTCTGATTGCCGGGCGTAATCAGGCTATAACAAAGGAAACACAGGCGACGACTCAAGCTATTGAGCGTGTGAATAAGGTTTACGATAAGTCTTCCGAAGGCAAAAAGAAGAATTTTCAGGAAGAGATCGATGCGATCCTCAAGGAGCGTGATGTCTTTGAACAGGCGGTAAAGAATGGAATCCGCACACAAAAGGAGTTCGATGATTACAGCCAGAAATCTGCCGTAGCCATCAAAAAGCTCAGGGAAGACCAGCAAAAGATCGACAAGGCCGGCAGCAAGTCCGCCGAAGCCGCCGCCAATCGTGCTGCCAAGGCCCTTGCCGCTTACGACGAAGAGATCGCCAAGCTCACGCAGTCGAGCCGCGAACTTGAGCAGGTCAAGATTGAGGAAAAGCTGGCGAAGATTGCCAAGGACGCCAAACTCCCTGCCGCCGAGATGGAAAAACTCCGTAAGGCGATGGAGCAGGAGGCCGATTTCAAGTGGATGCAGGATATTTTGTCCTATGCCGATCCCGCAGCCGCAGCCGTCGCCAAGGTTGATAAGGAGTATGAGGCGTTTCTGCGGAACGTCGAGTATCTGAAGAAAACGGACCCGGCGAAGTATACGCAGCTCATGACCAAGGCCGAGACGGAGCATGAAAAGGCTCTCCGCAAGGCCGAGCGGGCCAGTAAGGAGCAGAACGAACACCTTCAGGAGAAGCTTTCCTTCTATAAGGAGCTTGAGGAAATGTCCGGGGCGTTCGGCCTGTCCCTTGAGGTACAGAACCGTCTGCTTGATGAGCAGATGGAAATCTTCCGTGACGCGGACATCCCGGAAAACCTCATCCAGACGTGGCGGCAGTACAAGGATTTGATGAACTCCCACGATTGGGCGGACGGTGCGCAACGGGCGTTCCTCCAGTACCGGGCCGACGCGACCGACGCGGCGAAAGGGGCGGAAGAAGCTTTTAGCGGCCTTTACGAAGGCATGGACTCGGGTTGGAAGTCGGCATGGGAACAGATGATCGAGACGGGCAAGGTGTCCCTGTCGTCGTTCCGTTCCGTGTTCGCGTCGTTCCTTGCCGATTTGATGCATATGGCCATCACCCGGCCCATCACGGTTCAGATTGCGGGCGTGGTGTCCGGTATGCTCGGCACGGGCGGCGTGGCGTATGCGGCGGGGGGCAATAGTGGCTCCGGTGGAATAGGGCTCGGCAATTTGCCGTTCTCCAGCCTGTTGCCCGATTCGTGGACATCGGGGGTTTCCAGTTTCTTGAGTTACGAGCTTCCCGGTACGGCCCCCGGCATTTCCGGCTTGTATGGTCCAACTATGGGCGGCGGCAATCTCGCCAGTGGCCTTTCCCTCGGTTCCGCGCTCATGTACGGGGGCCTCGGTTCGCTCGGGTATTCCCTGCTCGGCGGGGCATTGGGGCTTCCCCAGAACAAGTACAGCGGCATTACCAGCGGCCTTGGAGCTGGGCTTGGCGCATGGGGCGCCAGCGCCGCGTTGTCCGGTACGGCCCTTGGCGCGACGCTCGGCAGCGCGGTGCCTGTGGTTGGCACGGTCATCGGCGCGGCTCTTGGCGGGCTGGCATCGTCTTTATTCGGCGGCGGGAAGAAAACACATCCTTCCGTCTACACCAATGTTGTCGACGCCAGTCTGTTTGGCTCGGACTGGGAAGCCCTCATGACGCAAGGGGCATGGACTGACCGGGCCAGCGTTTCCGACGCGGCCGGGATTTTCAAGGGGCTTGGCGAGGTGGCCAACACCACGGCCAGCTCAATTATGGGGTTCGCGCAAGCGTTGCCGGAAGAGTATCAGGCGCAGGTCCTTGCCCGGCTCAACGCCGAGACGGTCAGCTTCGGTCGCGGCTCCACGGCGGGACGTAAGGGCGTCACCGACTACGGGCCGAGCACGTGGAATTTCCAGTTCCATGACGAGGAACAGCTTCAGGAGGTCATCAATACCGCCGGGGAAGATATCCAGCGCGTCATGCTGAACGCGCTCCAGCGGGCAATGGTCGGAACGGATCTGTCCTCGATGCTGACCGTGGATCTGTCGTCCACGGAAGGGCTGGATAAGGCGATTCAGGCCATCAACGCCATCAATACGGTAACGGAAGCCACGGCGAACATCAAAGAACCGCTATCGGAGATGGAGCAGCAGGCGAAGGCGGCACGGGCGCAACTGGACGAATGGACGGAGTCCATGCGGTCGCTTGGTGTGAACGCCGACTACGCCGGGAAGCTCATGGAGGACTACAGGCACGCCTACATCGACAACGTGATCGAGTCACTGGACGAATCGCTGCACCCGCTTTCGGCCTACGCGCAGGCGGTGAAGGCGGCGAACGAGGCCGTGGACCAGCGCAAGAAGGCGCTTGAAATCATCGGGGCGACGGAATCGCAGCTTGCGCAGGTCGAGGCCATGCGCGCCGAGGTGGTGAAACAGGCCACTGAGGAAATGCTGCGCTCGTTCGACCAGTCCGTCGCGCAGCGGTGGGCGGCGGTGAACGGCAATGCCGATGAGGTGGGCCGGGCCATATCACAGGCCAACGAGTTGCGGGAGACGATCCAACAGTTCGGGGAAGGCTCCGCGCAGGTTGCGGAACTGTTGAAGCTTCACGCGGCGGAAACGGTGAAGGCCGCGCAGGACGCCGCGAAGTCAGAATACGATTCGCTCAAGGCGCAGATTGACGCGCTGGAACAACAGCGGGTGCAGCTCCAGCAGCAGGCGATACAGGAACAGATCAACGCCATCAACGAGCAGCTTTCCGCCGCGAAGACGCTCAAGAGCACATGGGAAGGGCTCGACAAGAGCTTGTCTCAATCCCGGTACAACCTGTTTGCCGGGAGTGCCAACCTCGACGCGGAGAACCGTCTTGGCACGGTTCAGGCCGAATTCCGGCGGCTGTCGGGGCTGGCACTGGGCGGCGATTCCGACGCGGCGGGCCAGCTTGCGGGCGTGGGCACTTCCCTGCTCGATCTGGTGAGGCAGACGGCGGGGACGGAAGAGGAATACCTCGACGCTTTCTGGGCGGTGAACGCACAGTTGAAGTCCGCGCAGGACGCGGCGGGCGCGCAGGTGTCCGCAGCCGACAAGCAGCTTGAAGCGTTGCACGGCCAGCTTGACGTCCAGAACGCGGCGCTTGCGGAGTTACAGGGCCAGAGCGCCACGCTTGAGGAGATCGAAAAGCAGATTGCGGAATTGAGGCCGCTTCTGGATGCGGCCGGCGACAAGGCCGGAGTGAAGGCGTTCGCCCGGGGCGGGCTTGCCATGCCGGGCTGGTCCCTTGTGGGCGAGGAAGGGCCGGAACTGGTGAACTTCTCGCAGCCGGGGCGCGTCTACACGGCGGCTGATACGGCGGCGCTATTCCGCAGCGTGACGCCCCGGGCGGCTGCCGACACCGATTCGGGAAGCGATGCGGAGGTCAAGGCGCTGCGGCGGGAGGTCTACCAGCTTCGCCGGGACATGCTCATTTCCATGTCCGAGATCGCCAGATTTTCCCGCCGCACGTCCGACATGGTGGAAGCGTGGGACGCCGAGGGGATGCCGGGGGTGCGGGCATGAAGCTCATAGAGCCGCAGGCTATCCGGTTGCTGTCCAGCACCGTGCCGGAAAACGACGCCCCCGCGTGGGGTGCGGGCACGGGGTATCAGATCGGGGATTCCGTTGTGCATGGCCACAAGGTCTACAAGGCTGTGGCCGCCAGCACGGGGAAACAGCCGGATCAGCACAGCGAGGGAACCGACGCTTTCTGGCGGCTCATGGGGCCGACGAACCGTTACGCCATGCTCGATCAGTATGTTTCCACGCAGACGGTCGCGGCTGAGGGCGTCATGACGTTTGCGGTAACCTTCAACCGATGTACCGCGTTCGCGCTCCTGAACTTCAAGGCGACGAGCATCCGGGCCGTGGTGCGGGATGGCGACGGCCTCGTCATGTACGATCGCACGGTGAACACGTTGAAGGACGTTGACGGCTACTGGAACTACTACTTCCTGCCCCTTGAGCGCATCGTTGATCAGGCCGTGACCAACATTCCCATGTCGCCTGTGGCCACGCTTTATGTCTCGCTCACACAGGAGGGAGGCCCGGCGCTCGGGCAGGTCATCGCGGGGCAGGCGTGGCCCATCGGCACGACGCAGTACAATACCCGGCTCGGCATCCGGGACTATTCCAGAAAGGATACCGACGAGTTCGGCAACACGCGGCTGGTCAAGCGGGCCAACGCCAAGCGCACGAGCCTGCCGCTGTATTTGCACCCGTCCCGGCTTGACAGCGTGCGGGAAATCCTCGCCCGGCTACATGGCCTCCCGGCGCTGTGGCTTGGCGACGACAACGAGGGGATCGGCTCCTACCAGTCGCTGACGGTCTGGGGCTGGCTTGAGGATTGGAGCGCAACCGTCATCGGGCCGAATGAAGTGAGCATGAACATTGACGTACAGGGGTTGAAATAATGGCAGTAAAGCAGCTTCCCAAGATTTCGGATCTCCCGGAACCGCCGGACAGACTTGTGGGCGATCAGGAACGGTTTGACGTGCTGACGTTCAACAGTCTGAAAGCGCAGAAAAAGATGGTCAACGAGGACCTGAACAAGACGCTGATCCCCGCGCTGAACGAATTTGCCGTGGATGTGAACGCCAGCGTCGACGCAGCGGCTCTGAGCGAACGGAACGCCCACGACTCGGAAGAGGTGGCGAAAACGAAGGCGGGTGAAGCCTCGGGCTCGGCGGGGGCCGCAAAGGTTTCGGAAGACAACGCGAAAGTCAGCGAGACGAACGCCCTTGCCTCGAAGAACGCGGCGGCCCTTTCCGCCGAATCCGCTGAATCCGACCGCATAGCGGCGGAAGCGGCCCGTGATGAAGCGCAGGATCTCGCCAATGTCGGCTATGCGTCGGAAAGCCACGTGGGGCTGGCGAAGGTCGACGGAAAGACCACGCAGGCCGACGCGGGCGGCACGATCACCGTGAAAGATGTGGCGATAGGTGGGAACCTTGAGGATCTGGCGAGCGCGCGGGGGCAGATTGGGGATTACAAGTACGGAGGAGCTTTTGATTTCAGTTTGGAGAAGTCAGAAGCTAGCAACGTTTTTATTGATAATAGCAACTCGACTAACGCGCCTTTTCGCGGCCCATACGCTATGAACGTAAAGGTCAGAAATGGTGACTCTGCAAAACGGTGGCTAGGCTACTTCGTTCAGTCTGTAGGCATAGCAGAAGCCCCAAGGGCGGCTATCAAATCTTCTTACCGCGTTGATGCCTCTTCACCATATCAGACGGCTGGCTGGACTATCCTGTTAGACGAGGCACATATAGGGGATGGACTCACTAACAACAACGGGATCATCTCCGTCCCCGAATACGACGGCGCGACGGCATCGACAGCCGGGACAAGCGGCCTTGTGCCGCCCGCAACCGCCGGGCAACAGGATAGCTTCCTGACCGGAGGCGGGGAATATAAGCCCGCACTCTCGACTGGCGGCGGAACAGTGACCGGCAGTCTTTCGATCAAGAATATGCTTGATCTCATCAATGCTGCGCCAGCTACGGAACAAGAGCTTGGGCTTTTCATGCTCGACAAGAATGGAACGATCATGGGTGCCCATGATTTTGTGCATAATGTTGAGAATATTAAAGCCGCTCAGATGTATGCCCGAAACAGCAGCGGGTTGATCTCTTCGCTCGGTGTTTATGTCGAAGAAGACGGAACGCGGTACACGTTGTCGTCACACAACATAATCCTGACGAGTGATGTCGAGATTGGCCGGATGTATGCTGACGGCGTGAGACTCATAACTTTTTCGGGAACAAAAGGCAGCCCCGGCCTTATGATGCGGTACAGCCCGGACAGCGGTGAGCTGTATCTCGACGGCAGGGCGGTTCACGGAAAAGCCGATACCGCAGGATACGCTGATGCCGCAGGGAGTGCGAATACGCTTGGCGGCAAAGCTGAATCGGCCCTCTCCGTAGCGTATGCAAGGGACTCTGGGGCGATGAACGGCAAGGCCGAAAGTGCACTCTCCGTCAACTATGCAAACAGTGCGGGTTCAGCTCTGATAGCCGCTCCAGCCGTGCAATGGGTCGTCAATCTCTCGGGTCCACAAATCACAGTGCCGCCCGGTGGTACATATAATGTCGTGTGTATCTGCTTCAACGACAGTGGCGGCAAAGGCGCTGTGAAGCACTACCCCAATACTGCCGGGGGCACGGTCATACAGAATGCCCCCACAGACTACTTTGTCGCCGGGCTTTGTGCCCGTGTTGCATAAAAAGGGGATAAAATGATTGATTTTTCGCAAATCATCCACCGGACCGCTGACGACTCCTATGTCATCACGAAGAATCGTATGCCCTACCACGTCTACCCCTATGCCGCCGAGTTCGCGGAAGAATGGGACGAGGTGTTCGCCTACGCCGAGGCGCATCCCGAATGCGTGACCGAGGAACAACCGTATGTCCCGCCCGTACCGACGCTCGACGAGGCCAAGGCCGCCAAGCTCTCCGAAATCAACGCGGTTGCGGGCAGGGCCATAGCCACACTCACGGCGACCTACCCGGACCGCGAAATCAGCACATTCGACAAACAGGAATCCGAGGCCCGCGCCTATGCCGCCGACGCCACGGTATCAACGCCGCTTCTTTCGGCGTTGGCACAGGCTCGGGGCATTTCTCTGCCCGAGCTCGTGGAACGGGTGCTCGCCAAGGCCGACGCCTTCGCCGTGGCGTCCGGTTCAATTATCGGCCAGCGTCAGGCACTGGAAGATCGGCTTGATGCCTGTACGACAATGGAAGAGGTGCAGGGCATCGTAGTCGATATCGTAATGCCGGGCGGGGGAGAAGCATGACCTACAGCAAGCGCACCCTGATCGCCGTCGATCAGCTCCTCAATACACTTCTCGGCGGCTGGCCTGACGAAACCCTGTCCTCGCGCTGTTATCGTTGGGCGAGGGACGGCGTGCGAGCATGGCCCCGGCGCGTGGTGGACGGGCTGTTCTTCTGGCAGAGGGAACACTGCAAGAGCAGTTATGAGAGCGAGAAATACGGGCGGCAGTCGCCGCCGGAGTTGCGGCGCGTGACCCCGGAAGCGTAAACCGTTATAATCTTTTCAGGCAGAGGCGGGGGAGATTGGACCCTCCCCCACCGGCCCGGTGACAAGACGCCGGACCACGGCCCCACACGATGCTGTAATCATCGTGCAAGGTTTCCGCCTGCGGTTGAGTGCCCATAGCGAGGGGCGCGCAAAGGCTATCAGGCGATGCTCGGGGGCGCAAGATAGGACTTTCAACGAATGAGAGGGATTGAAAAAGAGATTCGGTGCGGCAACTGCGGGCGGTTGTTGGCGAAAGGAACGGCAATCGCCCTTGAAATCAAATGCCCCCGCTGTGGGGAGATCAAATACGTGAGGGACATGATCCCCGGCCTTGAGCCGCATGACGGCCGAGATCGCAACAATGCAGACAAAGAAGGACAGCGGGCCTGATACCCGCATTATCGTCGGCCCCTATCGCATCCCCCTTTCCCGCGAACGGTTCCTTTTGCTTGAGCGGGATCTCATGACCACGGCGGGCTTTACGAAAGCCGAGATCCACGCGGAAATCCTGCGGAGGCTTGGCGTATGTGCGGAGTAGAGCTTGTGCCTGTCGAACGCCTGAAGCCCGCGGGCTACAATCCCCGCCGCGCCGATGCGGAACGCCTTGCGCTGGTGAGGCTTTCCCTGTCCCGGCTCGGGTTTCTGCTTCCCATCGTCGCAACGCCGGACGGGGAAATCCTTTCCGGTCACCAACGCCATGCCGTGGCCATATCCATGGGGGCGCGTCAGGTTCCCGTGATGTTCGTGGACATCCCGCAGGAGCGGCGGCGCGGCCTGAACATCCTTTTCAACCGGGCCACAAATGACATTCCCATGACGGCCGATGAGGTACAGCTTTTGGCAGAGCTTCAGCGTGCCCACGTTCATGAGCTTGCCGAGCGCCTGCCCGACCTTGATCCGAACGCGCCGGAGTTTTGGCCGTGCCTGTCTTTGGCCACGCGGAACGTCCGGCAACTGGCCTGCCGGAACGTGGCCAGCTTTCAGCCGCAATCCGCCAATGTAGGCCGGACTCTGGCGCGGCTTGGCGTGCAGTTGCCCATTGTGCTGACTGAGGACGACGAGGTGGTAAACGGCATCGGGCGGCTTGAGGCTGCGGCGCGGAAGGACAGGGAAACGATAGAGGCGATCACCGTATCCCCGGTGAAGGCAGAACTTGCGCGGGCAATGCTGAACCTGTTGAGCATGGATTTCCATTTTGAGGGGGACAACGCGGACATGCTGCGATATGGGGCCTTCCGCCGCAGCAGGATGAGACGCCGCACGTTGGGGACAGCCTATGTCATCCCTGTTTTCCGCAGCCGCCGCAACGCCGACTTTAACATTGCGGATCCTGAGCACAGGGCGAAGTGGCTGCACGTTTGTGGTGATTCCGTGCTCGATTTCGGTTCGGGGCATGGTGACGAGGCGCGTATGCTCCGTGAAGCGGGGATCGACGTTACGGCGTTCGAGCCTTACGAGAACGATGGGCACGAACGGATTTCCTTTGACCGTGGCAGGCGGTCAGCCGAGGGGTTCATTCATGCTGTACGTTCCGGGAAACGCTTTACCTCCCTCTTTCTGTCGTCCGTCCTTAATTCAGTGCCCTTTGTTTCCGACCGGGAACATATCGTTTGCATTTGCGCCGCACTGTGTGATGGGGACTCCACACTGTACGCTTCGGCACGTTCCACCAAAGGGGCAAATTGGCGGTGCCATACTCGCGGCCCCAGTTTGAATGAGCATGGCATGTGTGAAGGCACGTTCCGCGTCGCTTGGGAAAGGGGGGTCACGATTGGGGATCTCGGCGTGGCTCCAAAAGTACAGAAATACTATGATCGCGCTGAGTTCAGGGAACTTTTCCTTCAGTTTTTTAGTGAAGTGGAAATCTGCCCCAAGTCCACGTCAATCGCCGCAATTTGCCGCAAACCCCGCCCTGTGAACCCTGAACGCCTCGCCGCCGCGCTCCGGTTCGAGTTCGATCTGCCGTATCCCGGCGGCCGGCGGCTCGGCATGGCGGAAGAGGCCCTTGCCGCCTTCAGTACCCGTCTGGGGGTGAGCTTATGATGCGGGCGGCGCGGGAGTTGAAGGACTGGACGTTTCGCGGCTTCTCCGGCCAGTTTGACGGGCATGTCCGCGAACAGCTTCCTTGGTACGATATGGCGACGGCGGCGGTGGCCATGATTGCCCGGCACTACATCCCGCAGGGGGGCAAGGTGTATGATCTGGGGTGTTCCACCGGGAACATCGGGCGCGTGCTGGCGCCGACGCTGCATGAGCGGGAGGCGCGGCTTGTGGCGCTGGACGAGTGCCGGGACATGGTGGCGGCGTACCGGGGGCCGGGGAGAGCGATCACGGCGGACGTGGCACGCTATCCGTACAAGGCTTTCGACGTGGGGATTGCCTTTCTGACGCTCATGTTCCTGCCTGTCCCGGAGCGGCGGCGGTTGCTTGCGACGCTGCGGGGGAAGGTGAAGCCGGGCGGGGCGATCATCGTCGTGGACAAGGAAGAATCCCCTGGCGGATATCCGGCGACGGTTCTGTCCCGGCTGACGTGGGATTGCAAGCTCAGGCAGGGCGCGGAACCGGGGGCGGTGATGCGGAAAGAGCTTTCGCTGTCCGGCGTGCAGCGGCCCCTTTACCGTGGGGAGTTGGGGCCCGACGCCGTGGAGGTGTTCCGATTCGGGGATTTTGCGGGATGGTTGATTGAGGCGTGACGCCAGAAGCCCCGGCGGGAGAGATTCCGCCGGGGCTTCTCGTTTATGCGGTGCGGCGGACGGTTTCGGCCATCCAGCGGATTTCGTGTTTTGTGGCCTGTCCCATGAAGAGGAAGGGCAGGGCGTTACGGGTGAGGTGGAAGAAGCGTTTCCGGGTCCCGGCGGCATCGGTCTGGGCGTCCGGGATGAAGGCCGTGGCCGCGAAGTCCGGCGGGAGGATGGAGCGGAGCCGGTCTATGTCCCGCAGGAGCTTGGCGTGCCTGCGCTGCATACCTCTGGCGGCGTCGAGGGTGGTGAGGCCGCTCATTGCGCACCCCGCCGCATGAGTTCTTCCCCGGCGATGTGGGCGGAAGCATACCGTTCCATTGCTTCCATCGTGTGGCAGGTGGCGGAAAAAAGGGACTGGATGCCGTAGTTCATGCCGTTTGCGAATGGCTTCAGGTTGTCCGGCATGGCGTTGCCGGGCATCCAGTAGGCATCGCGCAGGCAATGTTCCAGTTCTGAGCCGATCTTGAAGAACTCCCGCTGGAAGGTACGGAAGCGTTCCAGCGCGGCGACTGTCTGCTCCTGCCGTGTTGGTTGGGGGACGGCGGGCAGGGCGGCCTTTGGCTTCTGGGTGGCGTGCCCCTTTGTCCAGTAGTCCCAGAGGGCGTCGTCGCATTCGTCCTGATAGAGGCGGATGCGGTCGCGGAGTTCGGGGCGTACCTTGTTGGGGTTGATGCTGGCGAAGAAGGCGGGGAGCTTGCGGACAGGCATACAGAGGGTGTCTTGTATGCCGGATGTAGTAGGTGTTTCGATCATCGAAACACCCCATCGTTCCCTGTTGGAATTGAGCTTGACGGTTTGAGCCGCCCATCTCAACCCCATGCCCTCAATAATTGGACGCATGGGAGCGTAGGGTTCGCCCTTATGGGTGACGACGAAAATAGTTGAGCCGTGGAACTGGACAGGGGAAAGAATAGCCTTTGCCATGATGCACCTCATACGTTTGGGATTTGGAAACAAAAAAGGCAAGGTGACGCTCCCCGGCCGTATGAGCCGCCGGGGCCTCGCGGACACCCGGACGTCACCTTGCCAATATGTAACCACA
>ERZ1673695.1287-NODE-1287-length-27204-cov-14.608936_pt1 | contig 27204 bp, 21 predicted proteins | sample MGYA00580225_ERZ1673695 | MGnify/ENA primary metagenome ERZ1673695 (study PRJEB41218, sample SAMN15661739) | gut metagenome | host: Homo sapiens | place: Canada: London | collected 2015-08-20/2019-03-30 | study: EMG produced TPA metagenomics assembly of... | reverse complement strand
CAGTTGGCGTTACGGCGATAGGCGCATTCTTACATGTGACGACGAGTTCCGTCTTCGCCTCGTTGAATGCGGCGGAGACTATGCCCGTGGCTTCGCTGTAGTCCACCGTCACGCCCTGTACGTTGACCGCGTTCGTGAAGGTGAGGGCCGAAGGCGTTCCGAGATTCGTCCAGTTGCCCGTGAGTTTAATGGCCGTCGCCCCGCCGAGGTCCGCAAGTTTCAGCTTCGTGCCGCTGGTAAGCTCGATACGGTCCATCTGCACTATCGTCGCGCCGGAGAAGTCGGCCTGGACGTTATCAAAGACGAGGACTGAGTCGCCGGAGACGGAGTCGGTGTAGTCTATGGTATCAGCGTCAATTTTCTTGTTATAGATACCACCACCAGTAATTGTGCTATTGACTCCCTGTCCCGTTATCGTTCCCTTGAAAACGCCATCTTTGATATCGGAGAAGGTCACCGTGGCGTTACCTCCGACGGCGGCGCTACCGCCGCCGTAATTGTTACGCTTGCCGCCGGCGATTATCCAAGCATCCTCTGTCAGCGCCTTCAGGCCGCTGTTACCTTTGACTGTGATCCTCGTATCACCTTCGATGTCCGCCTGGCCCCCTATTTTTTTGTCGTTGGTGCAGCGCCCCAGACCGCCGCCGACCAACGTATCTATGCCGCGGCCGCCCTTCACCACAACAAAGGTGCTGCCCTTGACGACGGCGCTGCCGCCACCCCAGCTGACGCCGCCGCCGCCGAGGTATGGGCTAAAGAACTTGGCGTCCGCCCCGAAGTCCGCGCTTGTGACCTCCACGTAGACGTCCTTCGAAACGACAGCATTGGCATTGCTCCCCCAGTTTGAGGGGCCGGCTGTCACGGCGCCGACTTTTCCCTGCCGCAGATATACCTCTACGCTTCCGGTCTCCGCGGAAGTGTGGCCGCTGTTCGCCACCGAGTTATTGCCGCCCCATATCTGCTCGACCCTCGCGTTGGGATTATCGACTATCAGCGTAGCCTTGCCCTTTAATATACCGCGGGCCTCTCCGTCGCTACCCAACCCATTGGCGACTATATGCAGGCCGCCGTTGGCGCCAAAGCCACCGTCATCCACACAGGAGGCATATATCTCCGCAGTGCTGTCGCCCTCAACGGTAAGGCTGCCAACCTTGTCTATCATCGCCGCTCCGCTGGCCTTCAGGAAATTAGATTTTCCCGAGAGGGCTCCGCTGATCGTCAGTTTGGTATTTCCCTTAACGACGCCGCCGTTCGGACTGCCCGCCAGGATTATCGACTGCTGGTTGTTTGGGGCAAACTCCGGCCATTTACCATTATTTGCATAAAGGCTTGAACCATCGGCGGCGTTGACCGTCAGGCTGGAATTGCCGGAAACATTCCCGCCGTCGCCGCCGGCGAAAAACTGTACTTTATTTTTAGTTCCCAGCTTCGCCTGCCAATCCACGGTAAGCGAGGAGTCCCCCGTGACGTCGCCGCTCGCTCCATAGACAAAGAAATCTTTGGAGGATAACTCGGCATCAGCCTCTCCGCCCTCTGTTCCCGTAAAGGTGATCGTGTTGCTTCCGTTCGCAGAGGGGGACAAGACACTGCCGGATTCTATACTACCCAATTCTATTCTGTCGCCGCTATCATAGGATACACCGGCCGCCCACGCCGTTCCCAACATCGCGGCGGCCGCCACAAACGCTAACGCCAGCTTACATTTTCCCTGCCACTTTATCATTCAGCACACCAGACCTTTCACCCCAAATAAAAATAATAAAAAAATAACCTCACGCAATAAGAGTATCTTCCATTTTTGTGGTTTTATAGATCACTCTCCCGTCCAATTTCCAGCCCCAGACCAACGCGCGTTCGCACAGATACAGAGGATATGAAGATCCCCTTCGCAGCTCTTTATATTGCGTCTTACTCAGTTCATTGACAGGCCAGCCGCCGAATAGGCGGATATGAATGAATGCGGTAATCGGCGACCGGCTGTCATAACTTTCGTCTTAGACCCTTAGCTTTCCGGCGCTGTCTTTCGACAGCTGTGGCTTTTTTATAACGATTAACATTGAATGAATTTTACATCACCCCCCCCCAAGTCAACAATTGTTTAATATTTAAGTGATAAGGGATGTTGAGACCCACTAAAATTATGGGAAATGGTTTCAGGGCAAACATATCGGCAAAAGTTGGAAGGAGAAAAGAAAGATAAATCGCGGTTTAGCTTTTGACTTTGCACTTAAAGGCGCCCTCTCAGAGGGAGCTGGCTCGGCGATGTTTTTCCGCCGAGACTGAGGGAGTGTTGCTCTGTTTGGCGCAAGAACCGCGCCAAACAGAGCCTGCGGCAAAAGCCGCGGGAGAACCTAAGGTCAACTCTCCCTCAGTCCCTACGGGACAGCTCCCTCAGAGAGGGAGCCAAAATCTTTGTTAAATCGCAATTTACAGTTTTCCTCATCGAAGATAAATCGCTGTTTATCATCGATAGGGTAAAAGCTAAATCGTAATTTATCGTTTTCCCTACCCGAAGGAAATCGGCGTTTAGACGTGTTGGATGCTAAATAACTTGCCTCCTGAGTACCGGAGCCGTATCTTCATACGGCGAGGACACTCAGGGGGCAAGTTATGACGCAGACAACGCGTCTAAACGCCGATTTATTAGGCTTTCTTGTACTGTGAATAGTATTCGTTGAGGATTGTCACCAGGTCGTGACCGATCTCGCGGTAGGCGTGATCGGGAAGGTTCGCCATTGAGACGCGCACGGACCAGCCAGGGGCGTCGAAACCCTCTCCGGGCAGCAGCACCACATTGGGGTTTTCTGCGAGGCGGAAGAGGATGTCGATCGGCTCGAAATTCTTCTGCAGCCAATCCGCGAAATCATCGCCATATTTTTCCTTCGCCCAGAGCGAAACATCGAGCAGCTGGTAATAGGCGGAGCTGTTCGGAGAGAGGGGCCGCGGCCATTTGAGGTTGCCCCAGAAGTCCCTGTAGCGGCGGCGGACGATATCTTTCGTCAGCCGGTTGTAGGCGCCCGCCTTATCAATCAGCGCGCAGAGGGCGAAGAGAGCCATCTGCACCTGCTGCGGCACGGAGAGTCCCGCAGTGTGGTTCAGCGCAATGTCGCGGCTGTCGGCGACCATACGGTCAATAAATTTTATCGCCTCCGGATCGACGGCGAGCTCGGAATAGAGCTTCGCCGTCTTTATCCGCTGCGCCGCGGGCATAGCCGCGATCATATCGTCGAAGACGTTCTTGCGGTGGACGCCGATGACTCCAAGCCGCCAGCCCGTACAGCCGAAATATTTAGAGAAGGAGTAGGAGCAGATGGTGTTATAGGGTATAGTGTCGAAAAGAGAGTGATAGTTATCGGCAAAGCTGGAATAGACGTCGTCTGAGACGATCATCAGCTGCGGGTTTTTCGACGCGACGATATTTTTTATCTTCTGCGCCGACTCCGGCGATATCTCCACGGAGCCGGGGTTGCTGGGGTTGACGATGAAAAAGACCTTCACCTTCGGGTCGGCGAGCTTTTCAAGCTCTTTGTCCGAATACTGCCACGAATGGCGCGGCTCGCCGTCCACGAGTTCGGTGCCGTCGGCATAGACCTGCACCGTCTTGAGCGCATACCACGGCAGATCGGGGATCTCTATATAGGGGGTAAAGATGGGCGTACCCAGCGCGATGGTGTCTCCCTGTTTCAGCAGGCCGTTGTTGAGCAGCGAGCGGAAGATGTAGACCATCGCCGCCGTCGCCCCCTCCGTCGCGAAGAGGTCGAAATCCTGATTCTGTCTGTTTCCCTGCTCAAGCTCCTCGATAATGTATTCGCGCACCACTCCCTCGCAGCAGGGCATCATCCTGTCGGGCGTCGGGTAATGGCCGCCCAGGATGCCGTCGCAGAGCTCAAAGGCCCACTCGTCGGCGTCGAAGCCGAGGATGTTGAGGCCATACTGGAAGGAACGCTGCAGGAAGTCGGCGCCCGGCATCATGGAGTTGACACCGAGCCAATTGGCGAAGCGCGCGCCGATCCCCTCCTTCTCCGGCAGTCCAGCGAGGATGCCGTCATCCCAAACGCGGCGGCTCTCGGTCATCGCGAAGCGGCCAAGGGTGAAAAAGGCCTCGCGCGGCTCCGTCGCAATCCAGTTCGGATTGCCGCGCCCCGCGTTGAGCATCGCGGAAGAGGCCGCGCGGGCATGCTTTGACGCCATATCGATAAGGACGTTTTTCACTTCAAAGGGACTCAGTTTTTCATAGGCTTTTTCCTGTTTTCTTGTCGGCATATCCATATAGGAGCCACTCCTTTAGATTCGGTATTTTCTTTATTAATTTTAAGTAAAAACGGAACTCTAACTATAATCTTATTCTTTTTTTACAATTTATACATGTTTAATTACGTACAGCCATTACATGCTTTTTGCCTAGCGGACATTCGGCAAAAACTATTTTTTGCGAAATAGGGCTTCGAACTATACTCGGTGCATACGGTACGGAAAGACGAAAAACAAAATTTCGGTACGTATCATTAGTTACATTTGTGTCAGACGACATTTAACAGGAGGGATTTTTAAAATGTCACTTTACCAGAAGGAATATGAACACAGAGCCATTGACCCGACATTCGGATCAGCGGCAATGAGCAGCCTGCTGCCCAAGGACGCGTTCCCAGAGGCGGAGATGAATCCGCAGGATGCCTATCAGGCGATCCATAACGAACTCGTACTCGACGGCAACGCTTCACAGAACCTTGCCACATTCTGCCAGACCTGGCTCGACGACGAGACCCATAAGCTCATGGACGAATGTATCGACAAGAACATGATCGACAAGGACGAATATCCTCAGACGGCCGAACTTGAGGCGCGCTGCGTCCGTATGCTCGGCAATCTTTGGAATTCACCGGAAGAGGCCAACACCATCGGCACCTCGACGACCGGATCATCCGAGGCGGCAATGCTCGGCGGACTCGCGGCGCTCTGGCGCTGGCGCAAGAAGCGCAAGGCGCAGGGAAAACCCACGGACAAGCCGAACATCGTCACCGGCGCGGTACAGATCTGCTGGGATAAGTTCGCCCGCTACTGGGATATCGAACAGCGCCAGATCCCAATGAAGCCCGGCAAATACTGCATGACGCCGGAAGAGGTAGTCAAGTATGTCGACGAAAACACCATCTGCGTCGTCCCCACGCTCGGACTGACCTTCACGCTCCAGTACGAACCGGTCAAACAGATAGCGGCGGCTCTCGACAAGCTCCAGCAGGAGACCGGACTTGATATCCCCATCCACGTTGACGGCGCGAGCGGCGGCTTCATCGCCCCCTTCATCCACCGCGACCTGGTCTGGGACTTCCGCATTGAGCGTGTAAAATCGATCAACGCCTCCGGACACAAATTTGGTCTGTCGCCCCTCGGTGTGGGCTGGGTAATGTGGAGAGAGGTGTCCGACCTCCCCGAAGAGCTCATCTTCTATGTCAACTACCTTGGCGGCAACATGCCGACCTTCGCCCTCAACTTCTCACGCCCCGCGGGACAGATCGTCAGCCAGTATTACAACTTCATCCGCCTCGGCAAAGAGGGCTACACGAAGATTCAGCAGGAATGCGCCGAGACCGGCCAGTATCTCGCGAACGAGATCATGAAGTTCGGCATCTTCGAGATGGTCTATGACGGAGAGGGCGGCGTTCCCGGCTGCACATGGAAATTCCGCGACGACGTGAAACCCGGCTTCTCGCTCTACGACCTCGCCGACAAGCTCCGCTCAAGGGGCTGGCAGGTTCCCGCCTATTCGCTCCCAGCGGACGCGCAGAACATCGTCGTTCAGCGTATCCTCGTCAGGAAGGGCTTCAACATCGATATGGCCTCGCTCCTCGTCGAAGATATGAAGAGGGCGCTTGAATATTTCAAGGCTCATCCCGTCGCAAAGCCCCTTACGGAAGCTGAGACTGGAAACTTCAAACACTCATAAACAGGAAATAACGGCAAACAAACACAATACTTTTCCGAAAAGGCCGGTCAATCCGGCTTTTTCGGAATATTTATCAGAAAAATTTTTGAAAGGAGAAGGTCATAATGAGTACTGAAAATAAACCGTCATCCGGCTCAAAGAGCGGAACGATCGGTGTCTTTACGCTGGCGATGATGAACGTGGCCGCGATAGTCAGTCTGCGCGGTCTCCCGGCAGAGGCGGAATACGGCCTTTCGTCCGTATTCTACTATATATTCGCGGCGGTATTTTTCCTGATCCCCGTAGCGCTCGCCGCGGCGGAGATGGCGACCGCGTGGCCGCAGAAGGGCGGCGTGTTCAGATGGGTCGGAGAGGCATTTGGCGGCAGGTTCGGCTTTGTTGCTATTTTCCTCCAGTGGATGCAGAATACAATATGGTTCCCGACCGTCTTAACTTTTGCCGCGGTCTCCGTGGCATACATCGGAATGGACCCCAGCAGCGACTCGGCCCTCGCGGCAAATAAAATGTACACCCTGGCGATCGTCCTTGTCTTCTACTGGGGCTCGACGCTGATGAATTTCAGGGGGATGTCACTCTCGGGAGCGATAAGCAAATGGGGAACCCTCATCGGCACCGTCATTCCGGCGGCGATCCTCATCATTCTCGGCATACTCTACTACGTGACGGGACATACTATCTATATGCCGCTGCATGCCAGCGACCTGATTCCCGATTTGGGAAACTTCAGCAACCTCTCCCTCGCGGTGAGCATCTTCCTCTTTTACGCGGGGATGGAGGTCTCGGCGGTCCATGTCAACGAAGTTGACAACCCCGAGAAGAATTACCCGCTCGCGATACTCATCTCCGCAGGCATCACGGTAGCTATATTCGTCTTCGGGACGCTGGCGATCGGCTTCGTCATCCCGCAGAGGGATATCAACCTCACGCAGAGCCTGCTTGTCGCTTACCGTAACCTCTTCCAGGCCTTCGGCCTCGAGTGGCTCTCGCCGGTCGTTTCGATCTGCCTCGCCCTCGGAGTCTTCGCGGGAGTCAATACCTGGATCGCGGGACCAAGCAAAGGAATCCTCGCCGTCGGTAAAGCAGGATATCTGCCGCCCATCCTCCAGAGGACCAACAAGCACGGAGTGCAGGTGAACATTCTCTATTTCCAGTCGGCGATCGTCACTATACTATCCGTCATCTTCGTGCTGCTTCCCTCGGTGCAGGCGGCCTATCAGATACTTTCGGCCCTTACCGTCACGATGTACCTTATCATGTACATGCTGATGTTCGCGGCCTTCATTAAGCTGCGTATCAAAGAGCCGAACACCCCCCGCCCCTTCAAGGTGCCCGGCGGTGAGCTCGGTATGTGGCTCGTCGGCGGCGTAGGGCTTATCAGCGCCTTCGCGGCCTTCCTCGTCGGCTTCATACCGCCCGGACAGATTCCTGTCGGCAGCCCGACGGAATGGGTAGGCCTGCTCGTAATCGGCAACCTTCTCGCGGTCGGCGTGCCCCTTCTAATCTACCACTCCCGCAAAGAGAGCTGGAAGACGGCCGAGGGCTCGGACTCCTTTGAGCCATTCAGCTGGCAGAAAGAAACCGATGCTCCCGCTGAGACGTCAAAGAAATAAATTCATCGGTCAGGCGTCAAAACAACGTACGGCACGGCGGCGGCAGGGAGGATAACTCCACCCGCCGCCGTTTTTATTCGCCGCGCACTTTCTGCGTAACCTCACGTAATTCGCCCCCTATACGGATTTTTAGGGGGTTGCCAAAAATCATTGGCGTGCTATAATATCCCCTGTCGAGTTTTCGACCTGATATTCCTCGATGGCGCAATCGGCAGCGCGGGTGGCTGTTAACCACTAGGTTCGAGGTTCGAGTCCTCGTCGAGGAGCCAGCCGATAATATGGCATTCTGTACCGCAGGGTACGGAATGCCATTTTTTTATAAGCCTCTATTCCATTTACGAACGGCATTCTGCCGGGCATTTCAAACAAACGGCGGAGGCCAGCCTCTTTTGTGAAGAGGGCGCGCCTCCGCCAATAACTTATTTTCACCGCCTGCGGTGCCGCGGCGGGTGACTATTCTCTATTCCCGCTCCCTAAGGCTCACGCCGTTGAGCTTTTCATAGTAGAGGCCCAGCGCGCCGTGGTCCAGGGTGTCGTTTCCCTCGCCGGCCAGCGCGATCATCATCTCGGCAACCTGCGCCGAGAGAGGGGCGGAGCTGCCGATGGAGCGGCTTGTCTCCAGCACGTTCCAGTAATCCTTGATGTGCAGGGCAATGCGGAAGCCGGGGTCGTAGCGTCCCTCGAACATTCTCGGGGCTTTATCCTCCAGACACTGGCTCCCCGCGAGCCCCTTACGTATCGCCTCGAAGACCCGGCGGGGTTCGACGCCGCATCTCTTGGCGAGGCTCATACCCTCGGCGACGGCGGCGATATTTATACCGACGATCATCTGGTTGACGAGCTTTGTGATTTGCCCGGCGCCAAGCTCCCCGACAAGCGAGACGCTGGCCCCCATTTTGGAGAGGATATCTTTAACACGCTCGAAGACCTCGCTTTTGCCGCCGACCATGATCGCCAGGGTGCCCTTTTCGGCCTTTTCCTGCCCGCCGCTGACCGGCGCGTCAAGCATCTCCACCCCGCGTTCGGCGAGTGCGCCGCCGAGGGAACGGCTGACAAGCGGCGCGATCGAACTCATGTCGACCACGACCTGTCCCCCGCGGCAGCCGTGGATGATGCCGTTATCCCCCAGCACGACCTCGCTCACCTGCGGCGAGTTGGGCAGCATGGTGATGATGACCTCTCCCGCCTTCGCGGCGACATCCGCCGGCGAACAACCGCGCTCCGCTCCCGCCGATACGAGTTTTTCGACCGAGTCCTCAGCAATATCGTAGACGACCAGTGAGTAGCCAGCGGCGATCAGGTTTTTTGCCATCGGCACCCCCATGATTCCCAGTCCGATGAAGCCAATTTTGCTCATTTACATCCCTCCAGAATTAATGACGGTTTTTGATCCGCTGCGCGGCTGACGCCCCGCGCACTAAAATTCCTTTTTGATATCGACGATGTTTTTCAGCGGACGGCCGGCCAGCTCATTGCGCACGTTTTCGATCGTGAGGTCTAAGGTGAGCGGCATGTAGTTTATCACGTCATCGGACGAGACATGCGGCGTAATGGTCAGGTTCGGCGTCTTCCAGAGGATGGAATCGGCGGGCAGCGGCTCCGGCTCGAAGACGTCGAGGATCGCGCAGCAGAGTTCGCCGTTCCGCAGTTTGCGGTCGAGCGCGTCGTGGTCGAGAAGCGCGCCGCGCGAGATGTTCATCAGCCCCGCGTGCTTCGGCAGCCAGCCCAGCACCTCTTCGTTGAAGAATCCGCGCGTCTCCTCCGTCGCCGGCGCGGCGATGGCCAGGAAATCGGCGTCGGCCAGCTCTTCTTTCAGCCTGTCGATTCCGTATACCGCCTCACAGCAGGGATGTTCCTTCACATAGGGGTCGATCGCGATCACGCGGAGGCCCATTCTGTGCGCCTGTCTGGCGATTTCGCCGCCCTGGCTGCCAGCGCCGAAGATGACGAGTTTTTTGCCCTTGATCACCGAGGTGAAGATGCGGTCCCACTTGCCATTGCGCTGCGCAGTAGCCAGGCAGGGCATCTGCGCGTTGAGCATCGCCAGGAACATCGCGAAGGATTCTCCCGATTTCGGCAGATGCACGCCCCTGTTGTTTATGATGGTCACGCCCTCCGGCACCCAGTCAAACGGGGTTGCGTGCTCAATACCGGCGCTGATGAAGTGTATCCAGCGCAGGTTTGGAGCGTAGGAGGCCATGTCTTTCGTCGGGAAACAGAAGCCGACCATTATATCCGCCGTCTTCATATAGTCGTAATATTCTTTGAGATCTTCTTCCGTCCACTGCTCTACCGGGTCCACGGCGCTGCTGCCGAGGGTTATATGAATCTTGTCCACTATATCGGCGTTCTTCTTCAGAAGAGCCTTTACATGCTCCTCCGTGGCGATAAATATCGGAGACGAACTGCGGCTGTTTTCGATGTGAATATGGATCTTTCCTTCGTACATTGTAAAGACCTCCCTGTTTTTGTTTCGCCCGGCAAAGCGGGCGCTTTTGTCTGTCTGTAATTTATATTCGCTGAACGCGGGTATGGAGCCATCTGCCGCGGCGCTCACTATTGCGCCGCGTATACCTACCCTCTCGGACGGCCCGTATGACGGAGACGCCGCTCAGCGTCCCCTTAATTCCTCGGCGGCCAAATCCTGCAGCTGCCAGAGCGCCAGTATGTAAACCTTAAGCGCCTCTTTGAGAGAGGGGATATATGAGGCTTCGTTCGGCGCGTGGTCCGAGGCGACGAATGAGGGGCGCGGCGTGTAATCATCTCCGGGGCCGAATCCCACAGCGTTTTTGAAGCGTCTGGCGTATGTGCCGCCGAACATGGTATAGGCCTCGGCCGGATGTCCCGTTATCTCCGTGTAGGCTGAGAGCAGCACCTTTATCGCGGGCGAGTCCGGCGAGATATAGAATGGCTCCAGGATCTCTCCTCCGCCAAACTGTGCGTTGTGGGCGGCGGCCACCTTGGAGAGGGCTTTTTTGAGCTCTTCGCCGCTGACGCACTCAGGATAACGGATGTTCATATCCTGGCGCACGACGCCGCCCTCCTGCGAGATGATGCCGCCGATGCTGGTCAGCTGCCCCAGCAGTTTGCCGGTGCAGGCGATCCCCAGCCCCTCGCCGTAGGCGTTGGAATGGATTTTATGCAGCAGCTCTAAGAATTGTCTTTCGTCGGCGTCGCCGATGCCGTTGTCGAGCAGGAAATCGGTCAGGATGCCAATAGCGTTATGTTTGCCGTCCGGGTGCGCCGCATGGCCGCCGATACCCTGGGCCTCTACTAAAAACGAACCGTCCTCTTTGGGGGTAACGGTGATTCCCTTCGTCTCCTTGAAGCTCTTTCCGGGAGCGTGGACCACGCAGGAGGCCCGGCCCGGGATGGAATTGCTCGCGTTGCCGGCCGCGAAGGATGAAATGCTGGTAAAGACCGGCGCGGAGGAGAATACGCCGCCGGCATACATGCCCTTTTCACCGATGCTGACGGGAAAATCCACATCGGGGGTGAAGCAGAAGATCGGCTCCGGGTTGCGCTCGAGATAGTAGGGGACGTCGTGCATGCCGCACTCTTCGTCGCAGCCCATCATTACGCGGATTCCATAGTTGAGGGGTCTGCCGGAACGCGCGAGGAACGCCGCCGCATAGAGCGAGAGTATCACCGCGCCCTTGTTGTCGCTGATACCGCGCCCGATCAGCCAGCCATCTTTCTCAGTCAAAACATAGGGATCGGAGCTCCAGCCCTCGCCCTCGGGAACGACGTCGACGTGGGCGATAACGCCTATGTGTTCTTCATGCTTTCCCGGAAGGTCGGCCCAGCCCACATAACCGTCGCCGTCGTTGACCGCGAAACCGAGGCGTTCGGCAATCGCCATGGCGGAATCGAGGGCGTTTCTCGGACCGCGGCCAAAGGGAGCGCCCTCTTCCGCCGGTCCCTTTACGCTGCGCTTCGATACCAGCTCGGCCATATCGTTTAAGATGTCTTTTTCATTTTTCTCAACGAAAGCCTCGATTTCCTGGAGCAGTTGCTTTTTTTCCATCATGGTCCCCTCTTTCTTTTGATAACCCGCTCGAATATCCGAACAGTTTTGATCTATCCCAGAAATACCGCCATAAACCGCGCGGAGACGCTATTCATCCTCTGCCAGCTGCTGAATGCCCAAATATTCCTGCTGTATGGACGGGTCATTGAGAAGCGCCGCGCCGGTACCCTCGCGGGTAATGCTGCCGGTCTTAATGACATAGGCGCGGTTGGCCACCTCAAGGGCCAAAAAGGCGTTTTGTTCGACGATCATGATCGTCTGCCCCCTCTCCCTGTTCAGCTGCAGTATCTTTTCAAAGAGTTCATCGACGATGATCGGCGCGAGCCCCAAAGAGGGTTCGTCCATACAGAGCAGCTTCGGATGGGCCATAAGCGCGCGCCCTACGGCAAGCATCTGCTGCTCGCCGCCGGAGAGGGTGCCGCCCCTCTGTTTCAGGCGCTCCCTGAGCCGCGGGAACAGCGCCAGCACCTCTTCAAAGTCTCTCTCTATCGACTCTTTAGGGTCCTTACGGCTGAAGGTGCTCACAATAAGGTTTTCTTTGACCGTCAGATTGGGGAAGATACGCCGCCCCTCGGGAACGAGCGAAATACCCTTAGCCATCGTCTCGTAGGCGGTATGGGGGAGACGCTCCCCGCAGAATGTAACTGTTCCCGACTTTATCGCCTTATCTCCGGCGATGGCCCGCAGGAGCGTGGATTTACCCGCGCCGTTGGCGCCGACCACGGAGACGATCTCCCCCTCATCAATATAGAGAGAGACGTCCTGCAGGGCGTGAATGCCGCCGTAGTATACGTTTAGCGAATCGACCTCTAAGAACTTGCTCACGCTTTACGCCTCCGTTCTCCCAAATAGGCCTTGATGACCTGGGGATCTGTCTGGATCTGCTTCGGCGTTCCCTCCGCCAGGACCTTGCCCAGGTTCAGTACATAGATCCGCGAACATAGCTTCATCACGATGTCTATATGGTGTTCAATCATCACGACGGTCAGGTTGAAGGTCTTGTAAATGCCGCGCAGAAGCTCTATCAGCTCGTTGCACTCGTCGTTATTCATCCCCGCCGCCGGCTCGTCGAGCAAAAGCAGCTTCGGAGAGGCCGCCAGGGCGCGCGCGATCTCAAGGCGGCGCTGCAGGCCGTAGGGCAGCGTGCCAGCCTGGCGGTCCTTATGTTCCACGAGCCCCATTATCGAAAGAAATTCCAACGCGCGCTTCTCGGTATCGATCTGAACTCGTTTTACCGACGGAAGGCCCAGCATCGCCGCCCACACAGAATACTTCGGCGTGCTGTGCATCGGGATGGAAACATTATCAAGTACGGTCATCTTGGGAAAGAGGCGGATATTCTGAAAGGTCCTGCTGATGCCGTAGTTAGCGATCTTAGAGGGCGGCTTGCGCACCAGATTTTCCCCGTTAAAAAGGATCTTGCCCTCCGAAGGCCTTATATAGCCGGTGATAGAGTTAAAGAAGGTCGTCTTTCCCGCGCCGTTCGGCCCGATAAGCCCCACAAACTCATTTTCGTTTACCTGTACGCTGACATCCTCTAACGCGCGCAGTCCGCCAAAGGCGATACTCATATGGCTGACGTCAAGTATCGGCGTCTGACTAGTCATTCGTCTTCACCCCTGTCCTTTTAAACAGATCTTCCAGCCATTTAAAGGAGATCTCCCGATATCCCATAAGGCCTTCGGGCTTGAACTGCATGATAATAACGAAGGCCGCGCCGTAGAAGACAAGGCGCCAGAGCACCAGGAAGCGCAGGACCTCAGGAAGAATAACGAGAAAGACCGTCGCCAGTATCGGCCCGGAGAGGCTGCACATACCGCCGAGGACAACCGCGGCCAGCAGGTCGTCGGATTTTGCCTCCGCAAAGGTGGTGGGGGCGATATAGGTCGCGAAGAATGAAAAGAGCCCGCCGGAGATACCTCCGTAAAAGGCGCTTATCATCAGGGCAATCAGCTTCGCCTTAACGGTGTCGACCCCTACCATTTCGGCGGCCAGCTCCTGCTGGTTGATGGCGATACAGTTTTTTCCATAGTGAGATTTCAAAAAATTTCTCATGAGCCAGACCATTATCACGGTGATGGGAAGCACGGTCCATATCGTGGTCAGCCGCGGTATATCGGAGATGCCGTGGGCCCCCTCAAAAAACGGGTATATATTGGAAATGGTGATGCGGACTACCGCGACGAAGCCCAGCATGACGATGGCAAAGGCGTCGCCAGCCATCTTATTCCGCAGGGCAGGGTAACCGATGATCACGCTCACGATCACCGCGCAGATTCCCCCGCAGAGAAGGGCGGGCAGGAAGGGAACGCCGAAATGCTTGAACAGTATGACGGCCGCATATCCCCCAACCGCCAGAAACCCGGCGTGCCCGATGGAAAAGATGCCGGTATATCCGGTGAGCAGGACCAGTCCGGCGACGGCGATTATGTTTACGCAGGCGAAGATCATGAGGGAAGAAATATACATGCTCTACTCACCTTCCTTACAGTTTGTCACTGGTGTCGGTCCCGAGAATTCCGTTCGGGAGGAAGACCAGCACGACAATCAAGATTCCAAACGAGAAGAGGTCGCGGTACGCGGAAGAGATATATCCGGAGATTATCGTCTCCAGTACGCCGAGAATGAAACCGCCCAGCACCGCTCCCGGCAGGCTGCCCAGCCCGCCGATGACGCTCGAAATAAACGCTTTGCTGGAAATGGCGCCCAGCGTGGGATAGACCGCGTACTTCATCCCTGTAAAGGTACCGGCGATCGCGGCGGTGATTCCCGAAATCGCGAACACTATCAGCGAGACCTTATTTACGTTGATGCCCATAAGTCCGGCCGTATCGGTATCGTGCGCGCTCGCCCTGATCGCGATCCCGTATTTCGTCCTCTCAATAAAGATCCACAATACGGCAAGCGCGGCCAGAGAGACCAACAGCGACAGTATATCGATTGAGCCGATCTTGATTTTTCCAACAGCCAGGACTCTGAATGGCAGCGAGATGTTCAGACTCCTCAAATTTGCGCTCATCCATATCGTCATCAGGTTTTGGAGCAATATATTGACGCCCATCGCGGAGATCATCAGAAAAAGACGCGAGGCCTTCAGCCTGCGCAGCGAGCGATAGGCTACCAGCTCAGTAATTATAGAGATAATAATACCTATTATGATGGCGCCGCAGAGGCCGGCAGCGAGAGAGGTCATCCCCAGATTCTTGACGACAAAATACGCGCCGTACGCGGAACACATCATAATCGCGCCGAAGGCAAAGTTGGTAAACTTAAAAATACTGTATATCAGCGCATAACCGACCGCGAGAAGCGCGTAGATAGCGCCGATGGAAAATCCCGTTACAAGCTGTTGTATAAAAAGCGTCGACATTATTTTATTCAACTCCGTTTGTAGGATAAAGCGGGGCGGATCTTCATCCGCCCCCGCTTACCACAGAATTTCTGCAGACTCCGGGACAGCGCGGGCCGCCCTTATTCCGACAGCTTCAAGTTTTGAAACGGCGACATTTATTTGGTGGGCTTAAACGTCTTAAGGTGATGATACTTGCTGTCTTTTATCTGAAGAATCGTGACGCTCTTATTCAGAGGATTGTGGGTCTTGGGATCGATGGTGAACGACTCAGTGAACAGAGGAACGTTCTTTGCGCTCTCAAGAGCTTTTTTGAGTACCTCACCGTCGAAGCTCTTTGTCTTTTTCACAGCCCACTCGAGGAGCATAATGCCGTCCATGCCGTAGTAGGCGTAGATATTGGCCTTATATCCGGTCTTTTTATGTCTCGCGTCAAAGGCCTTTTTATAGTCCGCATATTCGGGGGCGTCGTCGGTCATCGGCGTGGAAAGATAGGCGCCCTCAACCTGGGGACCGGCGGTCTCCATCAGCTCCGGCGCGTAGACGCCGTCCGGGAAGAGATAGGTGAACTCAAGTCCCAGCTGCTCCGCCTGCTTGGCGATCAGCGTGGCATATTTATATTCACACGCTGGGGAATAAAGCACCTTGGCGCCGCTGTTGTCGATCGCCGAAAGCTGCGCGCGGAACTCCACGTCGCTTGTCTGATAAGACTGCGCGTTGACAATCTTGCCGCCCAGCCGCTTAAATTCATCGGTGAAATACTTCAGGATGCCCTGCGCATAAAGGTCGTCTACGCCGGCGATCGTCGCCACCTCTTTGATTCCAAGTTCCTTAAAGGCAAAGTTAGCCATCGCGCTCCCCTGGTAGGAGTCGGCGAATGAGACTCTGAACATATAGGGATGGACGGCACCGGTATCCTCGTTCACCGTGACTTTGGCGTTCGTCGCCCCTATCGTGATGCAGGGGGTCTTCGATTCGTTACAGAGCTGTACGATAGGTATCGCATAACGGCTGCCGGTGGGACCGACGATGGCAATGACCTTGTCCTGCTGGATCATCTTGTTGACGGCCGTCACCGATTCCGTCAGCGCGTCGCGTCCGGCGTCATAGGAGATAAGCTCCAGCTTCTTGCCAAGCCAGCCGCCCTTCGCGTTGACCTCTTTGATGTAGTCCTCTATCGCCAGCTTTGGCGGAATATCCGTGTACGCTCCCGAACCGGTAAGGTTGGCCAGATAGCCGATCTTGATCGTATCCCCGCTCCATCTGTCGGACATCGCCGCCTCGGCAGAGCTAAGACCGCCAAGCATCGTTACGGCCAGCATGATGATCATTAACGCAAAAAATCTCTTCTTCATTACAGTACCTCCTTAAAAATACGCACACTAGAGAGCGACTAACTGCTTCGGCTCACTACAACAACAGTACGAGGCTCTAAAAAGAGCTTCGTCTTAGCGTTCTGAGGCAACAAAACATCTGCCTCATGCCTTTTAGGCATGACGTTCATCCCTTCATGCAGTTACTATTTGGGCATCCACCCTCCTCTTGTGTTAAGTGCGGCGCTCGTTATACGCAGCGCGCCAGATGCTTTTCGGAGTAAAACGACGCCTTTGTAGGATTCCTTTCTTTGATCGCGTTTAAAATAAACCTATGAGCCTCCACCGTCTTCTCAAGAAGCCGGAGGTCCTCCTTATAGCGCCGCCACATATGGACGTCCGCCCTCTTCAGGAGGTCGTTGCTTATGGATATCAGCGTTTCGTTGTTAGTCGCCTCCGCCACCGCGATATGAAAATCCCGGTCGATGTCAAGAAAGAGCTTGACGTCATGCTCCTCCAGGGCGACACCGGAGGACTCCAGCAGCGTCTCCATTCTCTCGATCTGTTCCGGCTCGGCTCTGCGGGCCGCCATGGCGGTAACGGAGGGCTCGATCGCCATTCTTGCCTCAAGGGCTTCAAATGAGCCGCCAACCTTTTCCGTGTCTTCGAGGAATTTTTCGAGGATGTTCTTCGGGGGATATTTACCCGCAGAGGCGCGTTCACTGATATACGTACCCTCGCCAGGAACGCGCTTGATCATGCCCATGATCTCAAGGGCAGACAACGCCTCGCGCACGGAGGCGCGGCTAATGTCCGATTGTCTGACGATCTCCAATTCGTTGGGCAGCTTCTCCCCGGGCATCAGTTCACCGTCTTCAATCAGGTCAAGAATCCTGCGGACGATAATCGCGGGCTTTTTGGTAGAGTCCTGTTTGGAAAATATATCCTTCACAGACGATCGTCCTTTCATTATTGGAATAAATTGCCTATTCAAATAATACGGTATAAGCTAAAAATTTGCACATAAAAACGCCTGCAATAACGTTAAAAAGACAGCAAACCGATTATTTTCTTCAGCATGATGATAACTCGCGGTTTTTTCGGATAACAGACAGGAGAGAAACATAAACCATAAGTCGGGCTAAACGTAAGAAACATAACCGCGGACGCGCCGTCAATATAACAATCCAAAGGGGATTACGCTCCTTCAAACTCAAAAGACGGCCAAATACCGGAATTATCGATTTACCATATTATTTTTTCATAGTAGATATCGATGTTTCTTGTGCCTGATTTCAGTTAATACATAATATGTATTTACATCATATGTCTGACTTGATAATTTCATTATAGTTAATAATAGAACATTGTCAAGCAAAATAGGGTCAATTCCCTTATAAACTTGTAAGTTTTTTAGAAAAACTGGTATATTGTCAACAAAGTGATAAATATAGGCATGCTTAGACGAATATTCCCTAAAATATAAAGTGAAACAGGGAATTAACCGCAAAACAGATGTATATATGAACATATAGGAATATTTACGGCTTTTTACTGCCCAAAAATAGATGCTCCAAGATATAATCTGTAAATGTTCGCTCTCCGAGTGGATAATATCGCGTTGTCAAAGCTAATCGGACTGGGTAGAATAATACCTGTTTACAAGTCTCCGAAGATAAGAAAGGAAAGATCAGGAAATGAACATAAACCTCGAAGGACTTCCGGCAATATTGGAAAAGGTTACGCTCGCCTCGCTGCTGCCGGCGCTGCTCTATCTCCTGGGCGGAATGGCCGTCGTCAAGATCGTCATGAGAGCGCTGACAAAGGCGCTGGAAAAATCCAGCATCGAAAAGACTCTGCACAAGTTCATTCTCACGCTGATAAGGCTCACCCTCTACTTCATCGTCTTCATGACCGTCGCGGGAGCCCTGGGGATACAGATAACCTCCTTCGTCGCCATCCTGAGCGTCGCAGGCTTGGCCATCTCCCTCTCGCTGCAGGGCGTGCTTTCAAACCTCTCCAGCGGCGTCATGCTGCTATCCGTCAAACCCTTCAAAGCAGGCGACTACGTCGAAGTTGGCGGCGTCGGCGGTACCGTGCGCGAGATCGGCTTCATACACACCAAGATATCCACCCCCGACAACAAGATAATCTACATCCCCAACAGCGAAGTATCCTCCTCAAAGATCGTGAACTATACCAACGAGGGGAAACGCCGCATCGACCTCGTCTTTTCCGCCGGTTACAACTGCCCCATAGAGACGGTCAAACTCGCGATAAGGGAGGCCGTGGAAAAATTCCCCAAAGTTTACGCCGATCCCGCTCCCTTTGTACGCGCCAGCGCCTATAAGGAATCCGTCATCGAATATACCGTCCGCGTTTGGTGCGGCACCGATGATTATTGGGACCTGTACTACGATATAATAGAGGCGGTCTCTGAGTCATACGCCAGGCACGGCGTCGAGATGAGTTATCCGCACGTTAACGTGCACATGGTCAAAGATTAAAATAATTTTCTTACGGGAGTGGTAACATGTCGGATAAAAAAATCCTCGGTTTCATCGGCACGGGCGTAATGGGGGCCAGCATGGCCGGACATCTGCTGGAGGCAGGCCATGAGGTGCATGTCTATAACCGCACCAAAGAGAGGGCTTTGCCTCTGGTCGAAAGAGGCGCCGTCTGGGAGGATACCCCCGCCGACATCGCCGCGAAATGCGACGTCGTCTTCACCATCGTCGGCTTTCCCAAGGACGTTGAAGAGGTTTACCTCGGCAAAAAGGGACTCGTGGAAAACGCCAGGAGCGGGGCGGTGCTCGTAGATATGACCACCTCCAGCCCTAAGCTCGCGAGAAAGATTCACGCGGCGGGCAGGAAGCGCGGCATCGGCATCCTCGACGCCCCCGTCACCGGCGGCGACAGGGGGGCGCGCGAAGCGACCCTCACCATCTTCGCCGGCGGAGATAAAGAGGACTTTGAAAAGGTCCTGCCATATTTTGAGATCATGGGGCGCACCATCAAACATATGGGCGGCGCGGGCGACGGGCAGAACGCGAAGCTCGGCAACCAGATAGTCATCGCGGGAACCATGACCGGCATGTGCGAGGCGCTCGCCTTCGCCAAATCCTGCGGCCTCGACCTGAACGAATTTATCGAAGCCGTCGGCGGCGGCTCCGCGGCCACCTGGAGCCTCAAGAATTACGGTCCGCGCATCCTCAAAGGAGACTTCGCCCCCGGTTTCTTCGTCAAGCACTACATAAAGGATATGAAGCTCGCCGAAGAGGCGGCGAACGAAATGGAGCTTGATCTCCCGGCCCTCACCGTCACCCGTGAGCTTTACGAAGAGCTTGCCGAGGGCGGATACGAAGACAGCGGCACCCAGGCGCTCTACTGCCTCTACGATCCGGAAGAGGAATAAAAAATAAGAGATAAAAGGTCACAAGCCCCGCCTAGGCGCGGGGCTTTGTCATATAAAAAACTTTTGTCCGGCATGAAAAAATAGGCGATTACGGGCTTTATAGCACCACCACTTCCAGTATCTTCAAAACCTGAGTCAGCATCACAATGACCTCCGACTGCGATCTCCTGCCCCTATATTTTCTAAAAAACGTTTGCCAAAACATTTACATTAGCCGTACTCAGTCATACTCTGAGTACAGCTACATGGCAGATAATCAGCTCTATAACTGCTATTAAACATTATTGTTGCAGTTGGAAATAACCTTTCGGTTTGTTATAATTTTTAATAAAGTATACGTACCTATCAGCTTGCTGAATACATTTTATCAATTTAAACAGATAAATATATGATAAACTACGCGAACTGAGTTGATGGCAGAAAATGGATAAAAATATCGCGGCACGGCAGGCGGATATAAACACGGCGGTCACCTGTGGGACATACTATGCTCTATATATGTTTGTATTCCTCCTATCCGAGCTTATATGCCAGAGTAAGGGCGCTATCGCTATAGGAGTGGAGAAGGTCGTCTCTGTCTACACTGTAGGATTGATATTTACCGCCGTTGGATACCTTCTCCTGCCGTTCAGTCGCGCTCTCATCCACGGAGAAAGGGCACGGGGCTTCATATTGCTCGCGGCCGGCGCGATGGCCCTGCTTTCGTTTGGAGCTATCATATTCAATGGGCCGCCCTTTTTCTTCATGCTACTCGTAGCCATCTACATGACCGCCGTAGGATACATAGGCGCATTCGTCCACTATGCCATGGCAATGGAAATGAGAAGCAGCCCCTACGGCGGCATCACCATAGGCTGTGCCATATGCTCCTCAATCATCATACAGTATATAGTGCAAAATTTCACCACCACGGACTTCTCGCTGTTCGCGGCCATCACAGCCGCCTTTGCAGTAATGTTCCTGATACTGCGCGGAAGAGAGGCAAAACTGGCTTCCTGCGCGATGGCCGACAGCAAAATGTGCCGAACTCTGTCCTGTGTGAAAGAGTGCCGTGTACTTATCGCCATCACTGCCATTATGTCTATCGTTATGGGAATAAGCGACGGAATACTAACGTCCCTCCACGCCAGCGGCGAAGTGGTCCTCTCTGCATACCCGCGGCTATTCTACGCCGTATCGCTGGTCATGGCGGGATATATCGCCGATATCAAAAAACGGTTCTACATGCCTGTCGCGACGACCTGTGTCCTGCTCCTTTCGGTGGTGATCACGTCCTTCTTCGAGGGCTCCTACGGCTATGTGATAAGCCTCTCCACACTGTATTTCCTTGGCGGCTTCGCGGTGGTCTATTTCACGACAGCTTTCATGGATATAGCGCCCGATACTGATAACCCCGCCCTCTGGGCCGGCATGGGACGCATCGTGCGTTCCCTCACCATTGGATTCATCGCCATTCCCGGCACAATGCTATTCCGCTGCGCCAGCCACCATCTGCTCACATTGATTAGCCTCACCCTCTCGCTTGCGGTTCTGGTAATCTTTTACATCAACGGGAAAATAGACTGTTCGCGCGCCAAAGTCCCGTCGGAAAAGCTGGACGACGCCTCCTTCGCCGAGAGATTTGGCCTCACTGAGAGAGAAAGTGAACTCGCCAAAACCATAATAATGAGCAGCGAAAATATCAAAGAGCTCGCCGTACAGATGTCCATATCTGAGAGGGCGCTTCAACGCTCCATTAAGGTGATATACGACAAGACGGGAGCAGAATCGCGTCTTGCGCTCATTCGTATCTACTACGAAAACAAGGGCGACAGCAAAGAATAGCTCGCTGTCCGTCACACTCCGGCTCCCGATCATAGCACAGGCATATATATTATATTAATATCGGCAAAATATCTGACTGTATGGTTTTGGCGGTCAGACGTCATTTTTTGACGGCTGACCGACAGATATTGACGGCCAGACGGCCTATACAAAAACACTCTGAGCCTTTAATAATTTAGACAGGTTGGCGCGGCGGCAGGCTGCGGCATCGAATCTGAAGAAGGAGAGTGAAAGCGATGAAAACAAAAGGTTTTATCCGCGCGGTCATCTTGGCAATGGCTCTGACGATGCTCTTCACGACATCAGTGCTGGCGGCGCCAAGCACTGATAACTATCAGGAGGTACCTGGCACCGTCTATTATAACGGGACAGAACTCTCTGACTCTGGACCATTATCAAAGAATGACAGCGGCGAGAACGAACCAATTACGGATTATATCAACGGAAACGATCATATGGACGGCGCCTCTTTCAGAACCGCAATAGGCGATAACGCCGACGTATATTCTGCATGGAATGGCTATGGTATTGCAGCTGGAACATCGAGCAGTCTTTTCGAAATAAAAGCAGCCGGAGCAATTCCAGACTCCATAAAAAACGGTACCTTTATCGCTTACATAGTAAAAGACCGCTCCGGTACCAATAAAGCGTTTTTCACCAAAGCGGCGACAAGCAAGAAAGCCGCTATCGATGGGCAAACGATAAAGCTGGAGCTGGAAACCCCGATGACTTGGGAAGCCGATGCTTCACAGTATGTCATAGTCCTAGTCAAAGGTGGTGCCAGCCCCACGCCTCCCGACCCCGTGAAGCCCGTCGTCATCAGTAAAGACTATTATGAGTATCCCGTCGCCTCAATCGGCGTCAACGTTGACGAACCGCTGCCTGCGGGCATTACCACGGCGAATATAACTCCCCGCGAACTTGGCAGATGGAGCAACATGATCAAAAGATACATCAGCACCAATGATACTCTCGATTCAATAGACTGGCCGGATGGATTTGAGAGGGACAAACTCCTCTCGCTGTCGGCCCTCACTGCCGTCGGTATTGAAATCAATTATAATAAGGATGCCGCCGCTGACGGCGATATCACCTTCCATGTTAAAATAGACGGCTTTAAGGGAACTTTCGCCGGTACCCCTTATGTCTTTATCGTCGATCCTGGTACGGGCCCAGACTACCGTCTGGCGGCCTTCCCCACACAGTATGATGCGGAGACAAAAACGCTAACCTTCACCGTCGCCGGTTATCAGAAATATTTCAGCTACGCCATCCCCATAATCGGAGACGTAAAACTAAAGACACCGCCTGCCCCTGAACCCACAGGCAGCAGCTCAAGCGGGTGTAACGCTGCTCCTTGGAACCTACTCATCTCTCTCTGCGCGGCATTCTTATGCTTCAAAAAGTACAAAGGATAAGCCCCACATACCGACCAACAAAGGAGCCACGCGGCTCCTTTGTTTTTATGCGAAATATGATCCGATAAACAAATAGGAACTGATACTTACGCGAACAAGGACGGATAAAAGATATATTACGACGACAGGAGATACTGGCAGCCATGATTTCAATCCTTGACCGCCGCCGGATCGAGCATCGATTTTTCTTTGGTATCGAGCATCTTAAGGAAGCTGCGGACGAAGGGCAGCGTTGCAAAGAAGGTCAGGACGTTGGCGGCCGCCTGGCTGACCGCGACGCCGTCCACTCCCATGAAGGCCGGCAATATTACCAGCATCGGCATAAAAAATATTCCCTGCCGCAGCGAGGCCAGTACCGAGGCGCGCGCCGCGAAACCGAGCTCCTGCATCATCATCTCCGTGATGATGAATATCGGCTGGAGGATAAATACCGCCGCCTGACAGCGGAGGGTAAAGGTGCCTACGCCGATGATCGCCGCGTCTCCGTAGCTGAATACGGTGACGATCTCCCGCGCGAAGATATATGTAAGGACCGAAATGGCGATCATGCAGAGCGAGCCAATTTTTATCGTGAACCAGAAGCCCTCGCGGATACGCGCGTACTGCTTCGCCCCGTAATTGTAGGCCGCCACGGGTAAAAAGCCCTGCGTTATGCCAGTAACGATGGCGAATAGGAACATGACGACGCGCGAAACGACGGACATCGCCGCGATCGCCGCGTCGCCGTAGGGCCCGGCGGCGTAATTGAGCGCCGCCGTGGAAAGGCTGGAAAATCCCTGCCGCGTGAGGGAGGGGCTGCCGATCCTGAATATATCGTAGTATTCGCGCGGGTCGCGCGATATGCTGGTAAGCCTCAGTTTCGTAATACTCTTGCCGCGCAGGAAGTATTCATAGAGGATCACGAAGCTAACAAACTGGCTCACAAGCATCGCGACACCGGCTCCCGCGATACCCATCTTCAGAGAAAATATCAGCACCGGGGTCAGAACTATATTAAGCAGAGAGCCGCAGAGCAGCCCCCGCATCGAATAGGCCGCCTTACCCTCGGCGCGCAGAATGTTGTTCATAACGAAGGCCGAACAGGCAAAGGGAGCGCTGAAGAGCACGTGGCGAGAATAGTCGACGGCGTAGGGAAGGATGCTCTCCGTCGCGCCGAGAAGCCGCATAAGTCCCACGACATACTTAATGCCAAGGACGGCCGTCACTATGCCGATAAAGATAACGGTAAAAAAGGAGGTGGAGGCAAAGCGGCTCGCCTCGGTATCGTCGCCCGAGCTGAGGCTTATCTCTATCTTACTCTCCGCGCCGCGGCCAAAGGTGTAGCCGACGGCGTTAAAAAAGGCGAAGATGACAAAAACGACGCTGGTGGCGGCGTTTGCACTGGTTCCAAGCTTTGAGACTAAGTATACGTTCGAGATGAGGTAAAGGGTGGTGACGGCCATGATGACCGTCGTCGGCCCGCCGAGAGAGATAATGAGTCTCCCCACGGGTTCGCTGAGCATTCGCCTGCGCTGTTCCTCCTTGCCGAGCGCCGCTGATGATTGATGTCCTAACATTCGTATGTTCCTCTTTTATTCTTAAAGATATATGTCAAAAATCCCATACGACGGCCGGGACACACGGCCTTTAATTATTATATTACTATTTCAGACCGGCTCCGCCGCCAGTCTCAGTATCGCTTTTTACCCCCTTCGCGTCATCTGTAATTGAACCGAAGACCGGCTCCGCCATACGCGGCGGAAAACGCCCGTATAAACATCGTCCTTATGGCGGAGCCGGAAACGGTTATCTGTAGCTGATCCGCAGTCCGACGCCGCACTCCGCGACACAAAACTCTCGCGAGAGTGCCGCCTTCGCGGCAAAATCCGTACAGTGACAGGGATGGAGCCGTGTCACCCCCGCCGACTTCATGTAGGCGATGACCGCCGCCAGCTCTTCTGGCGAACTGGACAGCATATGAAAACCGCCCACGACATCGGCGATGCGCCGTTCTCCCGTGACCTCGCCCGCCCATTCGATGATGTTGCAGATGCCGGAGTGCGAACAGCCGGTGACAATAACCAATCCCTCCGGCCCTGCGTAGGCAAGGGCGGAATCGTCAAGGCAATAATCGTCGCGCTCTCCGTCGGAATCTATTATCTTGCCGACAGCCCGCCGCGGCGCCACCGCCTCCGGTATCTCTCCCAGCCACCACAAACCTGGGGCAAGCTCGCGCGGTTCAGCCGAGAGGGTAAGATCAAAGTAACGTCCCAGCGCCTCCGCCCCCATCATCGTCCCGATGGTGAGACCTCCGTGCGTCTTATTCTCAAAGACCAGCGGGTGTGCCGTCAGCTGCGGACGGCGCGAAAGTTCCCGGCGGTCAAAGAGCGAGACAAGCGAATGCGTTCCCCAGGTGTGGTCGTTGTGCCCGTGGGAGTAAACAAGCCCGTCCATCAGCGTCAGGTCGATCCCCATCCACGCCGCGTTGCGGATAAAGACATCGGAGTATCCCGTGTCAAAGAGAAATTTTTTATCGCCGCAGTCTATCCAAAAGGAGAGCCCCGGCTCCCCCAAATAATATCGGTCTATGAGCGTGTTGTTATCGGTAAGTATGGTAAGATCAAGCATTTAACCGCCCCCCTCAATTCAAAATGATGTCCCAACCTCACGGCAATTATAATATAACACCGACAGCAGCCGCTGTCCCGCTTATAAGCAAAATAGTGAAAAATAACGGCAAAGCTGCCTATTTTGCCGTTATTGCCGCTCCTTGCGAAATATATTATGGTCAAAAAGAGAGGTGGATGAAATATGTTTGACTTTAATGATAAAAGAAGACTGTCGCCGGTGCTTCATCCGGTGCCGGCAGGCGTCTCTTCCGTCTGTATCTTCGGAGCAGACGGGAAACCGCTCACAAGCAAAGAAGATAACGATTATGAGGCGTTTCTCTGGCGTCCGTACCTTGAGAGGCAATGGGGACGGCAGGATTCCCCGCTCCTACTCTTCGTTCTCATGAACCCCAGCTCCGCCAACGCCGCCTACGACGACAACTCCACAAGAAGGTGCCTTGATATCGCAGAAAGACACGGCTTCGGCGGCATGATAATCACCGATATCTGGGCGCTGCGCAGCACGGGGAATGAGCGGCTGCTCTCGGAGCCGGGAGCGGCGGGAGACAATATGGCCTATCTGCAAATATTCACCGCGGGCGGCATCGATACCGGCGGCGAATATTACCGCCGACTGATGACCTTGAAGAACAACCTGGACTTCGTCGCGGCGGCGCTGAAAAATCCCCGCGTCACCAAGGTATACTGCGGCTGGGGAGAGCACAAAGAGCCGGATGAGCGCCAGCGGCTGAAAGAGACTGCCGCGCTCCTGCGAAGTTCAAAGAAACCCCTGGTCTGCGCCTCTCAAAACGAGGACGGCTCTCCCAAATATGTCCTCTACACCTCCGTCGACGCGCCGCTGGTGCCGTTTGAAGCAGATTAATGACGGATGGCCCCGCGGAGGGCACGACAGCTGCATTTCGGTCTTTCCGAGCTGGGTACCGTTTCAACTAGCGTGCCCACGAAGGGCACGACGTGTCTTACTTCCAGCAACCGATCGCGAGTAATGTTTCAACTACCGTGCCCGCGGAGAGCACGACGCGCCTCGTACTTGCTCATTCCTCCGTCCAGCTGGTTTCAACTACCGTGCCCGCGGAGGGCACGACCCTCTTCACGCTGTTCTTCTTCGGTGGGAAATAGTGTTTCAACTACCGTGCCCGCGGAGGGCACGACCTGAATGTCCAACTCCTAGGTCTTGTCCCTAAAGGTTTCAACTACCGTGCCCGCGGAGGGCACGACCTCCAGCATCGACATCCGGTCGTAATACTTCTGAGTTTCAACTACCGTGCCCGCGGAGGGCACGACCGGAATAACTGTTTTATATGGTAATACTAACATATTTTTCCCCATATTGCGCGAAGTGTGCGATCTCCGCATTTACATGGTTCTCTGTTTGTAAGAAATATTCGCCGAATACAGGCACACGGCGCGGCGCGAAGTTCCTATAAAAATCATGCGCGCTTCAGCTTCGCGCTGGCAGACATGTCTTCCTTTTCAGTATAATTTTGTGCGTATCACGTTTCATGTCGCGCAGCGTACCCGTTGATACAGCGGCCTATTTTTTCTTATCTTAACACTGGCCCGTATAAAAGACAAAGGCCCCGCCCCACGGCGACGCCTCTGCCCTTTTTTCTATTTAACTGCCGCTTGTACGCTGTTTACTTTTTAAGCTGTCTGACGACGTCGATAACGGTGCCGTCTCTCCACTCGACT
>ERZ1673695.1285-NODE-1285-length-27227-cov-5.186332_pt1 | contig 27227 bp, 26 predicted proteins | sample MGYA00580225_ERZ1673695 | MGnify/ENA primary metagenome ERZ1673695 (study PRJEB41218, sample SAMN15661739) | gut metagenome | host: Homo sapiens | place: Canada: London | collected 2015-08-20/2019-03-30 | study: EMG produced TPA metagenomics assembly of... | reverse complement strand
GAGACCGGCCTGAAGGCAGCGAATCCAAGCTAAATACTTATACCGACGGCTTCAAGGTGCTCGTTACCATTGGCAGGCTGTACCGCAATTATAAACCATTGGGCTTTTTTTCCTGGATTGCCTTTTTGTTAATCCTTGCGGCTGTTGCGTTTTTAATACCGGTTCTGGTCAACTACGTCAAGACCGGCCTTGTTGGCCAGCTGCCAACCCTGATTGTCTGCGGCCTTACCATCCTTGCGGCGCTTCAATCGTTTTTTGCAGGTTTGATTCTTTCAACGATTGTTGATAAAAACAAAAAGGATTTTGAAATGGCTTTGCAGCGTGCGGATGTGAATTTTAAGCGCCTCAAGGCGGAAGAAAAATAAGTATTTGTTAATTTTTTAAGGAAGTTGCACTTTTGCGTGCAACTTCCTTTTTCTTTTGCCCAAATATGAGGGGAAGTTTTTTAAGGAGGAAATTATGGAAAACATTATTGAATATTCGGGAAAGCACAGGTTGTTTAATAACCCTGAAGCGACAAAACTTAGCTTCCAGCTTGACCAGAACGCAGAAGAAAAGGTATTCCTTCTTCCGCGCTATTTGGATGGTTTCGACCTGTCTGAATTCACCTGTTACCTGCTTTTAAGCGGCGCTGGCTGGACCGACCGTGTTGAACTGGCGCAGGGAACTTATGATGAAGAAACAATTTCATACAGCTGGACGGTATCAGCTCTTGCAACGTCTACCGGAAAGCCGGTTGTTTTTCAGCCGGTCTTTTATAAGGAGCCGGTAATCCTGCATTTGGATAAAGATATTTTTACCATTAGTTCAAGCGTGGATACAGACAGCGAAATTGAAATTTATTATCCGGATTATATTTCCGGGTTGAATGGCAAAGCGGACAAAGCCGAGCTGGAGTCATTTTACACCAAAACCGAATTGGACGAAAAATTCAGTGACATTGAAAGCGACTGGCAGGATGTGATGAATGCAGGAAACCTTCCAAACCTGCTAATCAATCCGTCGGGGCTTGTCTGGCAGAGGGGATCAAGTTTTAATTTAACCCTTAACAGCGATAGCTGGCAGTATTGTGAGGACCGCTGGCGGTATAAATTAACCGGGTCGGCCGGAGCGGCGGCAGTTATCTCAAAAGGGGAAAACGGCGGCACGTCAATCAGCATTGTGGGCGGGGGGACTGTAACACGTCAGCAGGTTCTGGAAAGAGCTGTTACAGGAACCCTGTCCCAAAGGCTCAATGGCGGAACAGTCACCTCTGCTTCATTTAACGGCACAGTAGTAGAACAGACCTTTACCGCAACCACGCTCGTTGATTGGACTAAGCTGGAAATTGGGCAAATTGCAACCCCGTTTTCCCCCCGCCTGTTCGGGGAAGAACTCAGTTTGTGTCAGCGTTTTTTCTACACTGCTGACCGGCACCAGTGCGTCGGTTCGTTTGTCAACGGTGATGGTACCAAAATTGTTGTGGGAATTCCCATCCCCGTGACAATGAGGACGTTGAACCCAACCTTTAAGGAGACCTCCTGCACTGCCAATATACGGGCAGCCGGGAGTACTTATTCAAATGTTGCCCTGACAAATCCCAACCCGACCGATATCCGGGGGACCGCGCTGATCACGGAATTCAACTGCTCCGGCCTGACCTCAAAAGCAAACCAGCCTGCTGCGGTTTCAATTATGAGCACCCTTTCCATTGACGCTGAAATCTACAGTTAAATAGCTGCGTTGGAAAGGGGAAAATCCGTCTTGCATGGCTGGGATAACGGAAAATAAATTGGAAGTGGAACCTGGCGGACCGGTTTCATAATATATTATTGTGCGGGGGTATCATAAAAAGTCTGCGGTATCCTATCTAAAAATGACTCCTTAAACTCAGAGCTTGCTGATATGGTCAAGGTACCGGGGCTTAATGTGTGCACGCTTCTTTTGTGGCGGCAGCGCTGGATGATATCAATGAACCAGGGGTTCCTGAAAGTACGGCAACAGACAGTAATCGTTGTTTCAAGGGATAAAAATAATATTTGAAAAGACTCCGGCAGACGTTAAAGTTCAGCGTGTATTGTGGTTACCAGGGCGGAAAACGCCGTTTTCCTCTTTTGCAATAAAAATGTATGTAACGCCCATAGGTTTTTCTTTATTTGAAAGGCCGGCGTAAGTTGGAATTCTAAAATCAAGGCAGCTTAAATTGTTTATTGTAATTTACAGCTATTTCAGCAGAAAGAGAGGGTTCCAATGGAAATACAAGGAATTGACGTTTCAAAGTGGCAGGGAGATATTGACTGGGCAGGCGTGAAGGCAGCCGGAATAAGGTTTGCAATGGTTCGTGCCAGTTTTGGACAGAGCGATGCCGATCCCAGTTTTGTTCAAAATATAACCCAGGCGCGGGCAAACGGCATCCCCTGCGGAGCTTACCACTATTGTTATGCTAAAAGTGTGGACGAGGCGTTAAAAGAAGCGGAATTTTTTCTCAAAACCGTAAAGAGCTACCAGCTTGACTACCCGCTCGCACTTGATTTAGAGGACGGTTCACTGGAGCCGTTAGGAAGGGAAGCCTTGACGGAAATTGCAGGTGCGTTTTTGAAAGCAGTAGAAGATGCAGGGTATTATGCCATCCTTTTTGCGAACCCGGATTGGCTCGAGCGTTTACTGGTCACTGAGAAATTGTCGCAATATGATCTGTGGCTTTCTGAGTGGACGGAACAGCCGACTTATACCGGAAAATTTGGGATGTGGCAGTACACCTCCCAAGGCAGAATAAACGGAATTGAGGGGAATGTCGACCGGGACGTCGCTTATAAGGACTACCCAAAAATTATACGGGATGCCGGGCTCAACCACTTGGACGGCACCTCTGTTCCCTCTGAACCTTCCCAGCCTCAGCCGCCGGAGGAAGAAAGGGTTTATACGGTGAAAGCCGGAGATACTCTTTCCGGGATTGCCGCAAAATTTGGCACGACGACTGAAGAACTGGTGCGGCTCAACAATATCAAAAACCCAGACCTGATCTACGTGGGCCAAAAAATTATTTTGCCGGCTTCGGGAGGCTCCTCTCCGGGGTTCCGTGTGGGCGAGACGGTCAGAGTGAAACAGAGTGCACAGAAGTACGCGACCGGCCAGACGATCCCGGATTGGATCAAAGGCCGTGCGGATACCATCCTCCAAATTTCGGGGAACCGTGCGCTTCTCAAGGATATCTACTCCTGGGTTTTTCTAAGCGATCTTGAGCCTGAAAACACGTCGGAGAACTCTTTCCGTGTGGGCGAGACGGTCAGAGTAAAACAGAGTGCACAGAAGTACGCGACCGGCCAGACAATTCCGGATTGGGTCAAAGGCCGTGCGGACACCATTCTCCAGCTTTCAGGAGACAGAGCGCTCCTCAAGGATATTTACTCCTGGGTTTTTTTGAAAGATTTAGAACGCGGGTAATTCTGCTTGTCGGGATTTCCAGGTTGTAGTATACTGTAGAAAAGCCTTTCTGAAAGGGCTGTTTAGACTTCGCAACCGTTAGTTGCGGCGCTGAAAACTGGAATAGGTGGCGCAACCGGCCCTGTTTGGTTATGATAAAACCGTCACCAAACTATCGGAAAGGAAATGAAATGATGAATATTGAAATTGCGAACCGGCTGGTAAAGCTCCGGAAGGAAAAAGGACTGTCGCAGGAAGACCTGGCGGCCAAAATTGGAATCAGCAGGCAGGCTGTCTCTAAATGGGAGAGGGCTGAGGCAAGCCCTGATACCGATAACCTGATTCTGCTTGCTCGGCTTTACGGCGTCAGCCTTGACGCGCTCCTTGCCACGGAGGATGAAATCCCTGAGCCGAGGACTGCGGAAAAGCTGCAGCAGGAAGATCCCTGCGACGGCTGTGAAGGTTTTCCAAAAGATTGTCATGGATGTCGAAAAAAGGAGCGTCGCAACCCGTGGCTTGCGTTCCCTTACCCGGTCGTTGTTACAATTATTTACTTGATTATGGGCTTTTATAAAGGGCTGTGGCATCCCGGCTGGATTATTTTTCTCACCATTCCGGTTTATTACTGCCTGGTGAGCTGTTTCTGCAAAAAAGAATAAAAGGAGGGCCGGAAATTATCCGGCCCTTTCTATTTAGTATGTATTATACAAATAGTAATGAAAGCAGAGAGATTTACAAGGTATAAAACGGTGTTTATTCTACAATTTCGCAGTGCGTGACTCCGTACTCGAGAAACAGGTTAATCAGTTCATTTCTGGAACGGTTGCTCTTTTTTGCAATTTGATCCAGTTCTGATAGAGTGCTTTCCTTTATTCTAATGGAAAAGGTTTTATAACCGTCGTTTCCCCTGACATTTTCTTTTTTTGAGATTTGAATTTTATTCGCAGCCATTGTGATCCCTCCGGAGTCATTATACCTTGACATTTCATAAAATGATATGTTATAATTTTATAACATAAACATGTTATAAAAGGAGGAGGCTAAGATGAATTTCAAAGAAGAAAACGAACGCGCTCTTAAAATTATGGCTGAGAATCTGAAAAAACTGCGGGAAGAAAGCGGGTGGTCAATTCGGATACTAGCTGAAAAAACAGGGCTCAGCGTCCAAGCACTTGAGGATGCCGAACGAGGGGGAGATTTTGGCACAGAGGATTTGCAGACATTGTGCCGCCTGTATAACAGAAAGCTGAGCGAATTTTTTCAGCCGTTTTAAGGAAAAACCGGACTAAAAAACCTTACCAGAAAGGAAAAACTTTCCGGTAAGGTTTTTCAGCATTATTTGTAGTTTTGTACCAAATCCATCGCGAGCCGCTCCCACCGGACCAGATTCTGCGGGTTGTAGTTGACAGTGCTGATATCTTTTAAAACCATGTCAAAGGAGCAGCCGTTGCGGTAGCAGGCGTCAATCGCGCGGGTCAGCTCTTTGCGGACGGTCTCTTCGTCCATATGGTCGACCGCCACGTTGGACGGGCTCGGTTTATGGGCGATTACATATTTCTTCCCGATGTTTTCCGCCGCAATATCCACGTCCGCCCAAGGGGTGACGGTGATTTTGCGGAGGTTCGGAATCTGCTCTACAATATCAATCATGTTGTGGAGCGGTTCGCAGCAGCCGTAGTAGACTAAACCAAAGGGTTCCATTGCCTTTTTCATATAGGTGATGTCGAACTCCTCCCGCATTGCCGGGGAAACAGAAGAGAAGACCTGCGCCGCGCCGCGTCCCCATACGTCTTTGGCCTTGAAATTGCCGTCAAATTCCTTGGAAGGCAAGTCGTCACTGTAGGCGGAAGTACTGTGCAGATAGGGCTGGAAGCCCTCAAACAGGTTCAGTTCCTCATATTGACGGATTTTATCCAGATAGATGTCGGTGAGCTTGGAGGCAACCGCGTGCATATAATCCGGGCGCATGGCAAGGTCCATCAAAAGATTGGTCACACCGTGCCACTCGGCAATGTCGTCCCAGCAGGTGTCGAAGTGCCAGGGTGTGCCGATGATTTTGACCGGGATGATATCTCCGATGATGTTGGCGACAAGGTTATACCGCCGTTCGGTCTCTTCCTTATCGTAGGTGATAACTTCGTTGTGGAGCCGCTCGATGAAAGATTCATCCTCCATTTGATCCAAGAACTCGTGTGCCACGATGTGGTTGCTTTCATCTGCGTGGAGGGTGTTCTCCACAATGTCAACTCCGTTCCCAGTCGTGTGGATGACTTTTTCAATCCCGAAATACGGTGTGATGATCATATCCGCCGGGAAATGGTTCCATTTGTAAAGGGTCTGGCGCATCCGCTGTTCCACGGTGCGCAGAAATGGGTCTTCACAATAAAGGGTCAGTTCGCCTTCGCCGTTTAACTCATTCCAGGGCAGTTCGTCGATCAGAACGACCGGCCGGATCATGTGCAGATCATTGACCGCTTTGTGCAGCAATTTGCGTTCATAATTTCGGTCGTCGTTGGCGGCTACTGCATAACGTGCTGCCAGCTCGCGCAGGATTTTTACATCGTTGTTCATGCTGTGTTCCTCCTACATTGTTGGTTACTTTTATTATAAGGAATTGCCAGGCGGGATGGTATTCCTTTTCTTGCTCGTTTTGAGTATAAAATTGCTGTTTTTCTTGTCAGCGCCGCAATACCGCGTTATAATAAGAAAAACAAGGATTATTTTGCGAAAGGAGGTTCCATGAAAGATCTGAAAAATTACTCAGGTTTCCTCCGTTTTGTGCCCCCATCGGACTTTGCGCAGGAGTATTTATTTTTTTCAGACGCCATGGGGTATCTTGACGAGCCCGGTCTGCATATCCGGCGTGAAAAGTTCAACAATAATATCATCATGGCGGTCTGTTCCGGCACCCTTCATGTGCATCAGAACGGGAAGCATTTTGAACTTGGACCCGGCAGGGGGATTTTGCTCAACCTTGAACCCTGGCACGAGTATTACAGCGACCCGGACGATCCCTGCGTCATCCTTTTTTCCCATTTGAACGGCAAAGGTTGTTCTTCCCTGATGGAGGAGGTTAAGGCGCTTTCCTCCCTCCCGGCGGAGTTTAATGGGGAACAGATGATGGAAATTCTGACCGGCTGTTTCGACGCGGTGATGAAGCGGGAAGAAAATGTGGAAATTGCCATTTCCAAGGCGCTTTACAGTGCGATGATGGAGATTGTAGGCCAGCAGCTGCAGGGCACCCCTGCGGGTGTTTTGCCGGAGCAGATTTTTGTGAACCGGATCGGCGACTATGTAAACGACCATGTCTGCGAGCATATAACACTGGAAGAACTTTCTAAGAGCGTTAATATGAGTAAATACCACTTTTGCCGCCGTTTCAAGGAAGAAACCGGCCTTACACCGATGCAGTATGTCATGCGCAGAAAAGTGGACGCCTCCAAATATTTTTTACAGTACACGGGGGACGCCGTGCAGCTCATCGCCGAGCGGTTCGGCTTTACCGATCAAAGCCATTACGCCCGGCTGTTCCGGCGCTTCACCGGGATGACGCCCCGGGCTTACCGCCGTAAAGGGCAGAATTGAAAGCCCGTATTCATAGCCGGGTGCCGCCCGTGTCCCAAAGGTTTGCCCGGTACCGAAATCTTCTGTCTTATGAATACGGGTTTTAAAGGGTTGACGGAGCCGGATTTCAGTGGTATGATAATGCCAGATTTACGACGAGGGGGCCAAAGTGTGTATACTTTTTCTTGCTAGTGTTTTGAACAAATGGAGAGGATGGCCTAGGGCGGCGGTGCTGCTTGGTTTTGCTGTCCGCAGTTTTGTCAAAACAGCATTGCGGGAGAAGGTATCGTGCGGCTTCGTCAGGCAGTACCGCCCTGAAGGGCGGAATACGTGTGTTTTGTCCGGGACAGACGCGGCCTGTGGAAAGTGTATACCTTTCCGCAGGCCTGTTTTGTTTTGGAGGAATGCCTATGTCGCTGATACAAGTAAACCATTTGACCTTCGGGTACGAAGGCAGTTTTGACAATGTTTTTGAAGACGCGAGCTTTCGGCTTGACACCGACTGGAAGCTCGGCTTAATCGGCCGGAACGGCCGCGGAAAAACCACCCTGCTCAATCTTCTGCAGGGAAAGCTGGACGCTGGGGGGAGCATTCAGGCTTCGGTTGACTTCGCCTATTTCCCCTTTGAAGTAGAAGACCCCTGGATGCTGGTTGCAGACCTTGCGGAGGAGATAGTTCCCGGGCTGGAACGCTGGAAGTTTTTGCGGGAGCTCTCCCTGCTCGACCTGGGGGAGGAACTCCTTTACAGACCCTTTGGCACTCTGAGTCAAGGGGAACAGACGAAAGTCCTGCTCGCCTGTCTTTTTCTGCGGGAAAACACCTTTCTGTTGATTGACGAGCCTACCAATCACCTGGACCTGCTGGCGCGGGAGTCGGTAGAGCAGTACCTCAAAAAGAAGGAGGGGTTCATCCTTGTTTCCCATGACCGCGTTCTGCTGGACGCCTGTACCGACCATATCCTGTCGATCAACCGGCTGAATATTGAAGTGCAGAAAGGGAACTACACCACCTGGCTGCAAAATAAAATCCTGCAGGATGATTACGAACGGGCAGAAAACGAGCGGCTCAAAAAAGATATCCGCCGCCTGTCTGCCGCCGCCAAACGGGCGTCCGGCTGGTCCGACGCGGTGGAAAAAACGAAAAAAGGAACCCGTACCGCCGGGCTGCGGCCAGACCGGGGAGCCATCGGCCATAAAGCCGCCAAGATGATGAAGCGCGCTAAGTCAATTGAAGCGCGGTTTGAAGCCGCCGCGGAGGAAAAAGAGGGGCTTCTGCGGAACATTGACACGGCGGCGGAGCTTAAAATCCATCCGCTTGCCCATCCCAAGCAGACGCTTGTCACCTGCGAGGAGCTGTCAGTCTGTTACGGGGAGGAACCTGTTTTTTCAGGCCTGTCCTTTTCGCTGAACCGCGGGGAGCGGATTGCTCTTTCAGGGCGCAACGGCTGTGGAAAATCAAGTGTGCTCAAACTGCTGATTGGGCAGAATATCCCGCATACCGGAAACCTGAGCAAAGCAGGAGGATTAAAGCTTTCCTACCTTGCGCAGGATACCTCTTCCCTGAAAGGAAATCTAAAAGAATACGCTTTATCCCGTGGAATTGACGAATCCCTGTTTAAGGCGATCCTTCGGAAGCTGGATTTTTCCAGAGCACAGTTCGAAAAAGATATTTCCTCTTTCAGCGAGGGACAGAAGAAAAAAGTTTTGATTGCCGGGAGCCTCAGCGAGGAAGCGCATCTCTACGTTTGGGATGAACCGCTTAACTATGTGGATATCCTCTCCCGCCAGCAAATTGAGGAGTTGATTCTTGCGGGGCGCCCCACCATGATTTTCGTCGAGCACGACCGGATGTTTCAGTCAAAAATTGCTACCCGTACGGTCGTATTTGAATAAAGAATATCGCACAGGGCTTGGGAGAGACTCCCAAGCCCTGTTGTTTAGTTGCGTTTTAGAATTGCCCCGCACCACCTGGTCAGCTCTTCAAATGCGGCTTCTGTATTTGCCGCAATCGTTTCGCTATACTGCTCCCAGCAGGCGCTCTTTTCAAGCAAAGCTTTTTCTTCTCCCTGCAGCCTTTGGAGCAGTTCTCCCTTTGTCTTGCAGTAGCGCCCGGTCCGCAGGTATTCCGCGAGCTGCAAAGGAAAGAAGACAGCTTTATACAAGGACTTTAAATCCGCTGTCCGTGTGCTGGGGTTTCCGAATAAATAAAGATGGCAAGCCGCGTGGTACAGGTTTGCGGCGGAGATTTTTAGGCTCCGCAGGATGTCCGTTTCGTCCCAGGCAGGGAGAAGGGGGTCAAGGCTGCCGTAATAGGAATCTGTATCCTGGCTGAACTGGAAAAGTTCATGCTTCGGCCAGTTTTGCAGTTCTTCCCTTCCGCAGATGAATCCGCATGCTTTTTCGTGCTCCGGCATGGTCTTGAGAAGCCTGCGGTATTCCTTGAGATCCTTTATTGTGAGTTCATCCAGAACGACTACGACGTCAAAGTCGCTTGCCTCAGTGGCTTCCCCTCTGCGGTAGCTGCCCTGCAGGCCCGCAAACAGCAGCCGCATGCCGAATTTTTGCTTCAGCTTATCAGTGATTTCGTCCATCCAACGGTCTTTCTGTATCATATGTCTCCCTTTCCGGTCTATGGGTTGAAGGCGGGTAGATGGTTATTTTAACATACCGGCTGTAAGAAATCCAGAAATTTTATAAATGGCAAAAGCGCCGGGGAGGAGAGATCCCGGCGCTTTTGATTGCAATATTTAGCGGTGTGGGGGTGCGCGTGCTATCAAAGAAAACATACAGTAAAAAAACATGACACTGGAGAAAAAACCGCTAAATGGAGGTTTGGCTATTCTGGTTTGTGGCAGGAACCGGCGTGGGGGCATTCGCTGCAGCCACAGCCGCAGCCGCCCTTTTTGCGGTTTTTATAAAGCCGCCGGCCAGCAAGTCCTGCCAGGACAAGAAGTGCAAGACAGATGAGAATGGTTGGTAAATTTGCCGCAATCCATTCAAACATAAAGGGGACTCCTTTCATCAGGCGGTTGCCTTTTCACGAACCCGCCTTGTTCTGTTCTGCGGGTTCGGGCGGAAGAGGAGGAAGAGCATCCCAGCCAGAAGAAGGAACGCAACCACCGTCCAGACGCCGAATGTGACGCCGCCGAAGATGAGCCCGCCGATCTGATTGATCATTAACGCGACAACATAGGCCAGGATGGTCTGATAGCCGATGGCGAACCAGGTCCATTTGGCGCTCGCCATTTCACGCCTTATTGCACCGATTGCCGCAAAGCAGGGGGCGCAGAGGAGATTGAAGAGCAGGAAGGAAAGGGCGGAAGCTGCGTAAGGGAACATGATGCCGATCTGAGCCAGCAAACCGGGGTCGTCTTCCGCAATGTCAGCGCCAAGCCCAAGCAGTACGCCAAAGGTGCCGACAACGTTTTCTTTGGCAATCAGGCCGGAAATGGTTGCAACAGCGGCCTGCCAGTTCCCGAAGCCGAGCGGGGCAAAAATCGGCGCAATAAAGTTCCCAACGGCGGCAAGCATGCTCTCGCCTTCCTCTACCATGCCGAATCCTTCCGCCGTAAAGCCAAAGCTTGAGAGGAACCAAATCAAAGCGCAGGCCAAGAAGATAACGGTACCGGCTTTCATAATAAAGGCCTTGCCGCGTTCCCACATATGGATCAATACGCCTTTAGGCGCCGGGATGTGGTACTGGGGCAGTTCCATGACAAAGGGGGCGGGGTCTCCCGCAAACATCCGGGTCTTTTTCAGGATAATGCCGGAGAAAATCACTGCAATAATTCCCGCAAAGTACATAACCGGGGCCATCCACCATGCGCCGGGGAACATTGCCCCGCCAATCAGTGCAATGACGGGAAGCTTTGCGCCGCAGGGGATAAAGGTTGTGGTCATAACAGTCATCCGGCGGTCTTTTTCGTTTTCAATCGTTTTAGTGGCCATAATACCCGGCACGCCGCAGCCAGAGCTGATCAGCATTGGGATAAAGCTTTTGCCGGAAAGGCCAAATTTACGGAAAATTCGGTCCATGATGAAGGCGACACGAGCCATATAGCCGCAGTCTTCTAAAATGGAAAGGAAGAAGAACAGGATAAACATCTGAGGGACAAAGCCTAAAACCGCCCCTACGCCGCCAATAATCCCGTCTAAGATCAGGCTGTTCAGCCAGTCAGGAGTACCTGCCGCAGTGAGGCCGTCCTCGACCAGCACCGGGATGCCTGGTACCCAGACGCCATACTGAGAGGGATCCGGTTCTTCCAGAGTCAGTTCAGTCCCGTTTTCCTCCGCAAGTGCCGCGGCCTCTTCGTAGGTTTCCAGGTCACCGTAATATTCACCGGAGATGCCCAACAGGTGCCAGCCGTCGCCGAAGACGCCGTCGTTGGCCCAATCGGTCGCAAACGTTCCGACTGTGGTGACCGAAACATAGTAGACAATGAACATGACAACTGCAAAAATCGGCAGGGCGAGCCAACGGTTGGTCACCACCCGGTCAATTTTATCTGAAACAGTCAGCGCCCGTTTCTTTTTCCGGACGCATTGCTTGACGATTCCACCGATGTATGTATACCGTTCGTTGGTGATGATGCTTTCGGAATCGTCATCCAGTTCGTCTTCACAAGCTTTAATAATCCGTTCCAGGTCTTCTTTGGTGCCCTGCGGAAGGTTCAGGGAAGAAAGAATTTTTTCGTCCCGTTCAAAAAGCTTGACGGTGTACCAACGGGCTTCCCCTTCAGGATAAAGGCCTTCGGTCAGCCGCGCAATTTCTGCAAGGGCGGCTTCCACCGTTTCCGAAAAGCGGATTTTCATCGCTTGGCCGGACTGCGCCGCAGCTCGTACCGCGCATTCGGCAGTCTCCTTGGTTCCTTTCCCTTTGAGCGCGGAGGTCTCCACTACCTCACAGCCCAGCAGTTCGGAGAGTTTATTTTTATCAATGGAGTCTCCGCCTTTGCGGACGATATCAATCATATTCAGCGCAATTACGGTTGGAATACCCAGCTCGAGAAGCTGGGTGGTCAAGTAAAGGTTGCGTTCAATGTTTGAAGCGTCAACCAGGTCCAGGATGACGGAAGGGTGCTCTTCTAGCAGGTAATTTCGGGTAACGACTTCCTCCAGCGTGTAGGGAGAAAGGGAATAGATACCCGGCAGATCGGTTATGGTGACCTCTTTGTTTGATTTTAACTTTCCCTCTTTTTTCTCTACGGTTACTCCCGGCCAGTTGCCGACGTATTGGCTGCTGCCGGTGAGGTTGTTGAACAGGGTGGTTTTTCCGCAGTTCGGGTTCCCTGCAAGGGCAATTACGGTTGCCATTGGTTTCCTCCTTTATTGTCTTGGGTTAGCATATGCTAACCGCGGGCTTTTAAAAATACAGAGCGGACGCTCTGTACACACTATGCAATCAGAATCGTCTCAGCGTCGGCTTTGCGCAAGGTCAGCTCATATCCGCGGACGTTGACCTCAATTGGATCGCCAAGCGGAGCCACCTTGCGGACAAAGACCTCAACCCCTTTGGTAATCCCCATATCCATAATCCGCCGCTTGACGGCACCCTCGCCGGAAAGCTTCAGTACGGTGACTGTTTCGCCGCATTTGGCGGCACGAAGCGTTTTCATTCTCTGTTTCCCCTTTCCCTTAAATCATGATCCGGTTTGCCATGGCCTTATCAATGGCTACCCGCGCGTCCTTGACGTTGACAATCATATTGCCGCCGAGTTCAGAAACAACTGTTACGGAGCCGCCTACAACAAAACCGAGCTTTTCAAGAAATTTACGGGTTTCGTCCCGGCCGGTAATTTTTAAGATACGGCTCTGTACGCCGACAGGCGCCATGGTTAACGGCATAATCTTTCACTCCTCCAATTTGGTTAGCGTTTGCTAACCTGTCGCTCTAATTTATGGGTTAGCATCCGCTAACCCTTGCAATAGCAGTATAGCATTGTAGAGTTGTCCTTGTCAATAGGAAATGAAAAAAAGCTGGAAAAAATTTTAGGGTAAACGTAAAGGCTGCGTTTTGAAAGAGCCAGCAAGCCACGCGGGAGCTCCGCCTGGCTTGCTGTACGGTTTCCGACCGGTTAATTGCCCAAGGCTTCAACCTCTGCCTTTAGTTCCGCCTCGTCTACCGGGGCTTCCCCGTGGCGTACAAATACCATGCAGAGGATGGCGCATAAAATACCGATGGGGGAGTAGATGAAAAGATTTGAGTAGTTGTGGGTGAGGTCCTGGATGAATCCGAACAGGAGAGGGCTGGCAATGGAAGCCGCCTGAGAGAAAAAGTAATAGTACCCGGTGTACTTTCCAATCCGGCTGCTCTTGGCAATTTCTACCACCATTGGGAGCGAGTTGATGTTGACAAGCCCCCAGAAAAGGCCCGCCAGCACAAGACAGCACCGGATCACCCAGATATCCCGCAGGAAATATGCGGCGGAGAGCAGGACAATCAGCCCAATAAGCCCGGCCATAATCGTCTTTTTACGTCCAAACTTGGTGCCGATAATCCCGGCGGGAACAGCCGAGGCGACAAAGGCGACAGCAAAGAAAGCCAGGGTCACCATTGCATCGCCCGCTTCAATATTCAGCACGTTGGAAGCGTATAGGGTAAAGTAGGTTTCAATTGAGTTGATGGAAACAAACCAGAAAAAGATGGCAAAAAGAATCAGAATCAGGCTGAGATTTGCACTCCGGGATTCCTCCCTGGAGGGCGCGGCGGCCTCCGCCTGCTCTTTTTTTGCGGCTTCGTAAGCTTCAGGTGGAAGAGGAGGGTCCTTGACGCAGAACATCATGGTCAGCCAGGCCGCCAGCATGATAAGGCCGGAAAAGAAAAAGGGAACCGGCATCCCGCCCAGGTCAAAAAGCAATCCTCCCAGAAGGAAAGCGAGGATGCTGCCGATCCCGCCCATTAGGTTGATGACACCGTTTGCGCGGGAACGCAGGCGGGGCGGGGTTGCGTCCGGCATCAGCGCGATCACCGGCGTTCGCCAGATGCTCATGGTAAAGTTGAAGAGGATGACCGCTCCCATGATCGACCATACTGCGTCGCAGAAGGGGATCAACACAAAAAACAGGGTGGACAGGGGGATGCCGACAAGGATGTAGGGCATCCGCCGGCCCCGTTTACTGCGGGTTCGGTCGCTGAGCGAGCCGAAAAGGGGCTGGAGAAGAACGGCAAAGATATTGTCAATTGACATGATCAGGCCAATCAAGGTGGTGGAGGAGACGAATTTTTCCAGCATGAGCGGGACGTTTGCGTTATACATCGACCAGGCGATGGAGACCGCGAAGAACCCAAAGCCGATCAGGACAGTTTTTTTGTAGTCAAGCTTTTCCAGATGTTTTGTCATGCAAAGCTCCTGTCTATGGTGTTTATTGGCGCTGCAAACCGCCGACTGTTCCATTGTAGCATATCGGCGGGGGAGAAGCCAATATTATTCTTGTAAATTTCTGTCTCCGCTTTTTAAAAGAAAAACTGCCGGAGCCAAAAGCGGCGGCTTTTGTCAAAACGTGAGGAAAGCGGATCTGCCGGCAACTATTTTTCACCGTTGTGCAAACCGGGGGACAGGACGGCATATATATGAACCACAGTTAAATTTTAGTTGACAGGGAGAACCGATATGTATCAAATTTTATTCCTTCTGCTTGCCCTGGCGGTGCTCTGCACCGTCTTCCGGCTGCTGTGGATTGCTTTCCCCCGGTTGAAAACAAAATCGGGGAAAATATTAATTGCGGGGAGCGTTGCAGCCCTTTTTCTTCCTCTGCTTATCCCAGTCCTGCTCTCCGCACATCCCGCCTACATTTTTTCGGTCATCTGCGTTGTTGGGGTGACTGCAGCGGCTCTGGTCGACGGCCGGGAAGGAACAACCGCCTTTGAACTCTATCCAGCTGCTATCGGCCTAACTGCCCCAATTGTAATTGTCACCGATTTTATCAGCACGGAATCCATCCTTTATAACGGCATTTCCAGCCCGGTGATCGGTTTGCTCGTCGGCCTGGGTGCGGCCGCCCTTGCGGGGATGATTGAAATGGCAGTCCTGCCGACCGAGTCGCTTGTTTTGGGAACCATTGAAATGGCCTCCGTCTGCGGCTTTTTTGCGGGTTTTCCCGGTGTGGTCTGGGTGCTTGGCCTGAGTATCCCGTTATGTCTGGCGGCAAGGTTGTATGGGAACAGGCATCCTAAGCAGCAGAATGTCGTCTGCTACAACGGCTGCATTGCCTACGCGCTGGTTCTGTACCTGTGCTTTCATCCCCTTTTGGGAATATAATTGCCGTTCGGACCGCGCTTTGCCGACCGGGTTTTGTATTCCGGCTTCAAAGGCGTGAGAGATTATGGGTGTACCGTTGCTAACCCGTGCGGCGGGTTTTCCGTGTGCTGAACTGGAACTACGTAAAAGGATTGCTTCTTGAGGCTGGAACGTGATAAAATAAAAAAGCAAAGGAAGTGGACAAAAATGAATCAAACTGCGGAAAAACTGAAACAAGAAATGGAGCGGCTGGGCGTGACCTGTGCCGCTGTTCTCCCTGTTGATAAAATTCCGTTCGACCCCGAACTGCGTAAGAGCTGCGAGGCAAACCGCTGCGGTATCTACGGCAAGAACTGGGCTTGTCCGCCGCTGGTTGGCGGGGTGGACGAGCTGATTGCCCGGGCAAAAGGGTATTCTACCGCTGTTGTTTTTCAGGACGTTTACCGTATTTCAGACTCCTTTGATATTGAGGGAATGCAGGAGGCGGCTGAAAAGCACAAGGCGCTCGCCCGAAAAATCAAGGAGAGCCCTGCGGTGCCGGAAGACGGCCTGATGCTTGGGGCGGGCGGCTGCGATTACTGCATGCGCTGCGCCGCCCAGGACAATGAGCCCTGCCGTTTTCCGGATAAGGCGTTTGCATCCCTTGAGGCGTACGGCATTTATGTTTCTCAGTTGGCGGAAGCCTGCGGGATGAAGTATATCAACGGCGTGAATACCATTACCTATTTTGGCGCGGTGTTGCTCAGGGAAAAAACTGACTGACGGCGTGCTGGCCTGAGTGTTCCAAAGTTACGAATTTTTTTAAAAATGGGGAAGATTTGAATGAAAGAAGAACGGATGGAAATTTTACTTAAGCTTCCTATATTTGCCGTAATCATATTTTATGTTGCCGCGTTTTTCACGTTTCTCAGTAATATAAGCCTTTTTTCGCCTCGCACTGGGATTGCCGGAGGACTGGTCACCCTTGGATTTTGGACTTCTTACGCTGTTTTTCTCTATATTTATAGGGCCCGCAAAAAGGTTTTGGCCGTTTCTTTGGTGCTTTCCTTTTTTTCTGTCTTAGCGGTGGTATTTATGTGGGTCTCACAGGCTGTTCCCGGGTTCAACCTGAGTGGGGTTCCGGTTCTGCCGTTTATCAACCTTTTTATCTTGGCTCCGTTGGTTGGGCTTGCATTCTTTTTTCAAGACGCCCTTGGAATGACAATTGGGATTACAGTTGTTGTATTCCTGTTTTTGACATTCAAGCTATACCTCCTCTGCCGGGTAAAAAAAGAGAGGAAAAATCGCTTGAAAAAACCTGAAAACGGTAGCTCAACCAATAGTTGAGCGAAAATACAACCTGTGGTTGCGGCTTTTTGGGCCGAAACAACCGCCGGTCTCTTCTGCCGGAGAATGGTTCGGGTTAGAATAAGGGCATCAAATGAAAAAGGGGTGTTTCTTGGTGGAAACGACAATTGGAAAACGGATTGCCCTGCTGCGCAGAAAAGCCGGCTATACACAGGATGAGCTGGCGGAAAAGCTGAATGTTTCCCCGCAGGCGGTATCCAAATGGGAAAACGACATCTCCTGTCCCGACATCATGCTGCTTTCGCCGTTGGCGGAACTGCTGGGAACAACGGTAGACGAACTGCTAAACGACCGTGCAAAACCGGAAACCGCATTGGTGCCGGAGGCGGAGCGCAAAAGCCTGGACGATATGCTCTTTAAAGTGATTGTAAATTCTGCACAGGGGGACAAGGTCCGGGTGAATCTTCCCATGCCGCTGGTCCGGATCGGGCTGGAGATGGGGCTTAAAATCCCCCAAGTGGCAAACAACGAACACCTCGGCGATGCGCTCAAGGGGATTGACGTGCAGCAAATCCTGCTTATGGTGGAAAAAGGCGTCATCGGTAAGCTGGTGGAGGTTGAAAGCGCCGCCGGGGACGTCGTAGAAGTATACGTGGAGTAGGCGATGCGGATTACTGTAAAACAGCCGGGGCGCATGACGTTTTGGATGGGTCTGCCGGCTTGGATGGCTTTCAATTCCCTGACGGCGAAAATTGCCGCGAAAGCGGTGGAATCAAAGGGCGTCAAGCTTGGCTGGCAGGATATGCTCCGGCTGGTAAAAGAACTCCGCCGGATGAAACGGAAATACCCCAGGCTGGAGCTGGTCAGCGTTGAAGCGGCGGACGGCTCCCGGGTAAGGATACGGCTCTAAAAAAACAGGAAAGCACCCCGGAATTAATGTTCCGGGGTGCTTTTGGTTCCTTTTCTGATATGGATGGGAACGGTTTTCCGGGCTTCGAAGTATCCGCAGGCTGGTGAGTCGGTTCTGCGGGGCTTCACTTTTGGGAAAACGCAGTGACCGCCCCCGCAGGCATCATAACGTTTTCCAAATTTGACATAATGCTGCCTGAAATACTTGCAAAATTTACAGGTATTATGTTCCATTTTTTCCACCTCTTAAATTACATTATAATTTGCTTGGCAGAAAAGTGTTGAAATTACACCTTATCAGGTGTAAAATTCTATGGCAAAAGCTTGACGTGACAACAGCCGGGCAGATAATGCCCGGCTGTTACTTTTTATAATAGGAGATTTTCTCAATGGGGAAGCCGGAGACGCTCCAATTTTAGGCGTTTGTGATCCATACGGAGCGCATTTCGGGAAAAAATAATCAACCGTGCCTCGCGGGCCAAGTACTTGTCAGTCATAAAGCTGTTCGTATCGCGAATTGTCAAGTCCGGGCACGGGCTATTTATGATATTTCCCGTTTCCGTTGATCATAAACGCACGGTAAACCTGCTCCAGCAGCATCACCCGTGCGAGCTGGTGGGGGAAGGTCATCTCGGACATTGAAAGCTTTCGCACACCGCGCTGTTTTACCGCGCCGGACAGGCCGTACGAGCCGCCGATGACGAATGAAACGGCGCTCGTCCCAGAAACCATCAGATTGTTCAGCAGTTCTGCGAGGCCGGGGGAGGAAAGCTGTTTCCCTTCAATGCAGAGCGGGATCACCGCGCTGTTTCCCACTTTGGCGAGGATATTTTCCCCTTCTGTTTCCAATGCCTTGGCAATTTCAGCGCCGGAGGGGTTGTCTGGCAGCCGGCTTTCCGGCAGTTCCAAAACTGATATTTTACAGAAAGCCGAAAGCCGCTTCCGGTATTCTTCACAGGCTTCCCGCCAGTATTTTTCCTTGAGGGTGCCAATGCAGATAAGATTGACCGTGAGCATAAAATACCGCCTTTTACAAAAAGTACGGCCCGGCCGCCCGTTGAGGCCGTGCCGGGCCAAATTAAAACACATTAAATTAAAAATCAAGAACAATTTCGACTGCTTCTCCTGCCTTGCAGTTAACTGTGACGCCGTTCCCTTCAGGTTGACGCAATTTCCCGTCCACCGTTATTGAACGAATCCCATACCGGTACCTAAAAACAAGCGGCTGCTCGGTGAGAGAAACAACGGTTGCGCGAAGCGTTCCGGCTTTACAATCCCATTTCATGGACTGGAGCTTTGCGGCTGTATAGAGACAAATCCCTTCAATGGAACCTTGTGCCAGCGCCCGCGGCAGTGCGGGAAGAAATTCCACAACGCCGGGTTCGGAATAAACGGTCATTTCCGCAAGAAAGGCCGGGACGCCGCCCAGCATGTCGGGAAAGAGGAGGCGGTAAGGATAGTGGTGCGTCTGGAAGCTCCGGCTGATAAAACCGTGCTCCATTAATATTTTCAGGTTGTGGGTCGCATCTTCCGCGTCCTTCAAACGGATAGCGGTAAAAAGACGGTGCATAATCCCGTGAGCCGAATCGTTCTCATGGGCGTGCTTCCGGTTGGAAAGCTGGATAGCGGCTGCAAGCTCTGAATTTTTTTCCCAGGTCGCCTCACGGCCGGGCCAGGCAGCGTAGTGATGGGAAACATGGCGGTGGTCGTAATCCTCGGGAATCCCTTTCCAGGCCCACTCTTTCAGCGCGCCTTCCTCATCTGTGAGAAAATCGGGCATTTTTTCAAGCATTGCTTTCCACTGAACGGTTTCGCTTCCGCGCCCCAGCGTTTCAAGGGATTCGATTAGGTTTTCAAGCACCTCACGGCAGATCATAATGTCCATACAGGCGTTAATGACCATACCCCAGCGTTTGGTTCCGGTCCAGCTCTCAGGGGAAAAACTTGGATAAAATATGTATTTGCCGTTTTCATCGGTATCGGTGAGAAGGTCCTTGTAAAACGCTGCAATTTCCAACAGGCCGGGCAAAACCCGTTCTTTGAGAAAGGTTTTGTCCCCGGTGACAAGATAATGACCCCAGAGCTCGTTATAAATCCAGCCGAGCCCGCCCGTCCAGCAGTGATGGGGGTAGGTAGAGGAAAAGTGATAAAAGACGCCGGTGTTGTAGTCGCAGTGGATGGAACCGAGCGCACCCCCGCAGCCGTAAAGCTTTTTGGCGTTGGTGCGGAAATCCTCCATTTTGTCCTCGTAAAAACGGAAGTAAACGTCCATCTCTTCCGGAAGCCCGGTAATGTTGCCGCTGCACACCTGAAGATTTGTATTGATGTTGTGCTGGCCGAACATCGGTGGGAGCTTGCCGGTATCCATAATGAGGTAAAATCGGGCGTTGTCATAAAGCTTTTCAAGCAGCATCCCGTTCAGGTCGTCCCGGCTGTGCTGAAGTTTAAGAAGTTCTTCAGAAGAATATGCCCACTCATCCGCGTTGCCGAGGTGAATTTCAGAGCGTTCCATCTTTTTGCCGAGGATAGAGCGGTTCTCCTCCAAAATATTTTCGGCAGAAAAAGGCTCAGAGGCAAGTGCTTCAAAATCCTTTTCCGCGAGTGCGTGGCTGTATCCCTCTTCGTACCGGGTGATCCGGGTTACAAAGGTAATTTTATCGGCGCCCTTAACAATCAAGCGGTTTCCGGCAACAACTGCTGTGCCGCCCTCACGGATAATACGGGTTACAGCGGTGTAGCCAAGGCTGCCGAACTCCGGGTTGTAGGCGCAGCCAAGCAGCGCCCTGTCTTCTTCCACATTTAGGAGGAAATCACCCTCAAGGGACTGGTCGCTCCAGCCCTGGTCTTCATGAGTCGGCAGGACAAAGGCGAAATCAGCATTCAGGCTGCCTTTTTTCGGCGCCTCTACGGTTTGATATATCAGGTTGCGACTGAAGGATGGAACCGTTTTGCGAAGCCATTCACCGTCGCCGTCAGTGAAGCGCACGGTCACCTCTCCGTTTAAAAGATCCAACGAACGCAGATAATTGGAGAAATTCCGTTCTTTCGATTCAATTTGCAAATCAAACGCACGTACCTTCGAAAGGGTGCTCATGGGGATGATCCGGTTGTCGTCCGTAACGAAAAGATCCTTTCCGAACCCCTGGGCTTCCCAATTATTCCGCATGGCTTCGAGCGCTTCGTCGTACGCCCCCTTCAAGAGCAGTTTCCGTACCTTCGGGAGAATCCCGGTTAAATCCGGCAGGTCGGGCACGCCTTTGCGGATAGGCACGTAAAGAAGTTCGTGCCAGTAGGAAACGGTTTCATGGAAAGGGTCGCCGTAAACGTCGGCCCGCAGGGAGCCGTTTCCGGTGAGAAGAGCGTCGCTGAGCTGAACTGCGGGGCGAAGGCTGCAAAGGTTTCGTCTGGGCAGGCATTTCTTTCTTCCCTCAAGAGCCATGGACGGATATTCCGGTACTTCCAGGCTTACTGTGGCTGGCGCTGGTTTCATAAGATCATCCTCCTTTTTATACTGGGTTTTAATTATTCCCTACAATTTCACGAATTGCCCCGTGGTTGTTTTGGGTGCAGTGAGCAGGGAATAGTCCTTTTCAATGGAAAATCCCGCGAGGGTCAGCGCCGCAATTGAAGCTTCGGCCGCAATCTGCGGGCGGTTGTTCTCCTCGCTCAGGTGCCCCAGCACGAACCGCTCCGTTCCGTTCCGGGCAAGGCTGACCAGCTCCTGCGCGCAGTCGTTGTTGGAAAGATGCCCGCTTTCAGAGGCGATCCGGCGCTTCAGGTAGGCCGGATAGCTGCCCAAACGGAGCATTTCTTTGTCGTAGTTTGACTCCAGCATGACGGTGCCACAGCCGCAAAGGGCGTTATGTACTTCCGGGGTGACTACGCCGAGGTCGGTGCAGACTGCGAGCTGGCCGCCGCCCGGCAGGGTAATCCGGTAACCCAGGCTGTGGGCGCTGTCGTGGCTGGTGGTAAAGGCGCGGATTTCCATCCCGGCCGCTTCCACTGTTTTCCTGTTAATTTCAAACAGCTTTGTGCGCGGGCTGACCGCGTCTTTGTGAATCAGCTCAACCAGGGTTTCCCGCGAGCCGTAAACAGGAACATTCAGCCGTTCAGTCAGCTTCAAAAGCCCCTTGATGTGGTCGGAATGCTCATGGGTGATGAAGATGGCTCGCACTGCCCGCAGGTTGTCCACGCCGCCGAGCCCGAGCGCGCTCTGGAAAATACGGGGGCCGATTCCCGCGTCAATCAGGATTCCCTCCGTCCCGGTTCCAATGTAGGTTGAGTTCCCCTTGCTGGAACTTGCCAGCGGGAGCAAGCGAAACATAGTATCCTCCTATCCGTTTAACCAAAAAGAAAAGGGGCTGGTTTCCCGGCCCCGCGTCAAAGCGTATTGTTCCCTCCGCGCCTACAGGGCTTTTGCCGTGCCCGCGGCATCCGGGATCACAATTTTTTTAATCTGTGCGCCAAGGCGGCGGAGCTTTAGCTCAATTTCTTCATAACCGCGCTCAATGTGCTCAATATCCTCAATCTGCGAGGTGCCTTCCGCCGCAAGTGCCGCAATGACCATAGCGGCACCCGCCCGCAGATCGGTTGCTTTTACAGGCGCAGCAATCAGCTTTCCGGTTCCTTCCACAACCGCCACGCGGCCGTCGACCGAAATATCCGCGCCCATCCGCATCAGCTCGTCCACATAGCGGAAACGGTTATCCCAAATCCCCTCGGTGACGATGCTGGTTCCCTCCGCAAGGGTCAAAAGCGCCGTAATCTGCGGCTGCATATCAGTGGGAAAGCCGGGATGCGGCATTGTTTTTACGTTTGTCTTCATCAACGGGCCGTTGCAGGTGACCCGGATGCTGTCGTCGTACTCGGTGATATCCACCCCCATTTTCCTGAGCCTGGCGGTGATGGATTCAAGATGCTTGGGGATGACGTTTTTGATAATGACGTCCCCGTGGGTCGCCGCGGTTGCGGCCATATAGGTACCGGCCTCAATCTGGTCCGGAATGATTGCGTAGTTGGTCCCGTGGAGATGTTCCACTCCGTGGATTTTAATGGTATCCGTGCCGGCGCCCATAATATCAGCGCCCATTGAGTTCAAAAAGTTTGCCAAGTCGACGATGTGCGGCTCCTTGGCGGCGTTTTCGATGATAGTCAGCCCTTCCGCCTTGACGGCAGCGAGCATGACGTTGATGGTGGCGCCGACCGTCACCATGTCAAAGTAAACCTGTGAGCCGATGAGGCGATCGGCAGCGACGTTAATCATGCCGTTTTCAAGCGACCAATCCGCGCCAAGCGCCTTGAACCCTTTCAAGTGCTGGTCAATTGGCCGGACCCCGAAATTACATCCGCCTGGCATTGAAACCTCTGCGGAGTGGAACCTGCCGAGCAGAACGCCCAACATATAATAAGAGGCGCGCATCTGGCGGGCAAGCTCGTAGGGAACAACCGTTTTATTCACCCTGGTGCAGTCAATCCACAGGGTGTTTTTGTTTAACATTTTTATGTCCGCCCCAAGATCGTGTAAAATCCGGAGAATGACGGAAACATCGCTGATTTCAGTGGGAATGTTTTCTATTATGCAAGGCTCTTCCGCAAAAATGGCAGCCGGAATGATTGCAACAGCCGCGTTTTTTGCACCGCTGATGGTCACTTCCCCTGTCAATCTCACGCCGCCTGTAATCACATACTTCTCCAATGCGACAACCCCTTCGACGCAGCCGTTCTGCAAACGGCCTGATTCTCTATCCCAAAACGGCGAATCACCGTATACGCACGATATAAACCAGAATAATTATAGCATATATCACGAAAAAAGGAAAGAATTTTTTACACTGTTCTTATCTTGCGCCGTCTGCAAAATTTCATGCAGAAAAGGTGGATAATTTTATTTGTTTTTTCTGGAAACCGGTTCCAGAAAAAGGCAGTTGAAAAAATTTTTTGGCGCTTTTTGGGGTAGTGTTTCAAGGAGTTCTTTCTGTTTTCTTTAAGAGTCTTTCCGGTAAATTCACGGTAATATATTTCCGGCAGGGTTTTAAAAATACAGAATGCCACTGCCGGAACGCAATTGCCGTTTTTAATTTCTGAAGCGTTTAAAATCGACGTGGAATAAAGAGGATAATTTAAGGGAGCTTCGGAAAAACACGGTGCCTGAGGAGGGCCGGGACTTAACGCAAACAAGAGGGGAAAGGATGCTACTGATTCCCAAAGTACAGTTTATGAACGGGAACAGGTGCTTCCGTACGGGAATCATTGCCTTGGCCTGGCCGTACGGTGCCGGCGGGATTGCCCGCTTGGGCGGATAAATAAAAGCCGGACGCTGAAAATACAGCGTCCGGCTTTTATTTTACTTTGCCTGGTAAGCTTCAATTTTAATTGATTCAACAATGATGTCCTCGTCCGGCACACTGCCCTCTTCACCGGTCACGGCGTTATCGTGAGTGGGAGCGGAACCGATTGCGTGAACAACGTCCATTCCCTCCACAACCTGGCCGAAAACGGTATGGGCGCCGTCGAGCAGGGGGTTGCCGCCGACTTTGGCGTAAAGGTCCTTGACGGTTTGGCCAAAGCTCTCGCGCCCGTAACCGCGCTGGCTCTTGTTGTACTCAACAATGGCGGAGAAGTATTCATCCGAAATTTCGGTGGAGCTTCCCTCGTTGATGAAATACTGGCTCCCATTTGTGTTGGGGCCCGCGTTCGCCATAGACAGCGCACCGGTAAAATTATAAAGGCTGTCGCTGAACTCATCCTCAAATTCGCTTCCAAAGGAACTCTTTCCGCCGGTGCCGTCCCCGCGCGGGTCGCCGCCCTGAATCATGAAATCCTTGACAACTCTGTGAAATGTAAGACCGTCATAGTAGCCCTGCTCCGCAAGAGCAATAAAGTTTTCAACCGTTTTGGGAGCCTGCTCCGGGAAAAGGCGGATGACGATTTTTCCGTAGTCCCTGACTGTCATCACAGCTACTTTTTCGCCGTTTTCCGGCAGGATGACCGTTCCGTCGGCATTGTACTGGAGCAGAGTGGGCGCTTCGCCGCCGCATGCGGTAAAGGATAAAAGAAGCAGGCAGGCGGCAGCGGCCGCCAGAACGCGCTTGATTCGTTTCATGTTGACACCTCGTGTTTTTTGTCCGCCGCTTAGGGCAGTTATTTTTGCGCGGTATGGCATTTGTAAATTTTTTGCCGCGCACCTGTCCTTTATTATAGGAAGTTTTATCACCAACATCAAGCCGGAAACGCGAAATTTTAAAGAAAACCCAAAAAAATTTGTTTTTCCTCTTTACAAACTCGACACTTTCGGCTATAATAATTTGGAACGGACGATTAGCTCAGCTGGTAGAGTACCTGCTTGACGTGCAGGGTGTCGGGGATTCGAGTTCCTCATCGTCCACCAAAAAAACACCGGATTTTATAATCCGGTGTTTTTCTTTTGTGTTACGGAAATTGTAAACCTGTGAACAAAACCTTTCCGCTGTTTCATTTATGCCGCCTGTACGCTTTCAATCATTCCGGGAAAACTGCCGCCCGCACGTCCTCCAAAGCTGCCCGGATGAAACGCGTTTAAGCTTTCTTCAAAACTCGCGGTGTCCTTCCGGCGGCCGGCCGCGGTTTCGTACGCGTCGAAAAGGCTGCTCTCAGACAAGTCGAAAGTTTCTTCCATCATGGTGTACAGGTATTTAGCTTTCAGATAAAGGGGCTCGTTTTCCGGCTGTGAAAGCCGGGATGACATCACCAGGGGAAAAGCCGCCAGATCCTCAAAAACAGTTGCAATATCCTCGTAATAGTCTGTCAGCCCGTATTCATACGCAAAAAAGGCTTCGCACCCGTTGTCCCATTCATCACCATAGGCGTAGCTGCCATTGAGTTTGGTCCAGGTCCGCTCAATTTCGTCAGCTCCGTACTGGTATTCCAGCGCGTCGTGGACGGCGTGGCCAAGCTCATGAGCGATGGTTTCCACCGTAATGCCGTTGGTCATTGACGGGTCGTAGGTGTCGCGGGGCGCAAAAATTTTAATGCGGATATTGTTGTAATCATAACTGGTTTCGCCCAGACTGTCGCTGGCTTCATCCAGAAATTCCATGGAGAACGAGCAGTCCCGCCGCCAGAGATTTTTTAAAAAGCCCTTAATCAGCGGCTTTGAGAAAATTTCGAGTGTCTGGTCTATGACCGCGCAGTTTTCAGGGCCGTTTTCATCGGACAGAAGCCCATCGGGATCTTTTATGGTAAAGCCGTATTTTTTCTGCAGGTCGCTCACTGTCCGGGCGGCTCCAATGCTATCGTCCTGGCTGAAAGTGGTGTTCCCGTCCCGGCTGGAAGAGCTGTCCAGAGCGCTTTGCATAGCCTGTTCCCAATCGTCCAGAATCCCCCCAAGATCAGGCAGGAAAAAGCAGGAACTGAACAGAACACAGATAGAACAAAGCATAGCGGCAAAGGCTAAAAAGCGTTTCATAGGCGCCTCCTTTATCGGGAAATCATCTTTCTTTTATACTATGATAAATGAACGCATATGTCAATTACATTCCGTTTTTGTTCTGCTCGCGGCAGAACGCTGCGGTGAAAATACTTTTTAAGTTTGAGTGGTTTTTCATCTTCTCTGCGCATATAGATAACACAGGTGATGAAAATGAGAAAGAAGATGTCCATAAAACCGTTTGCCATGCCGGTCGTGAGCGTTGTCTTTGCCTGCCTTGTTGTTGCGGTGTTTACAACGATTGGGGTTTTGGAAGAAGCGGCCCAGACCGTTGCCACCGCCCGCAAGCTCCCGATTTACTGCGTGGAGACTGAGAAAAAAGAAATCGCCCTGACCTTTGACGCGGCCTGGGGGAATTCTGATACCGACATATTAATTGACCTGCTCCAAAAAAATGGGGCGAAGGCCACCTTCTTCACCACCGGGGAATGGGTGGAAAAATTCCCGGAGGATGTCCGCAAGCTTCATGAAGCGGGGCATGAAATCCAGAACCATTCAGACAGACATCCACATCCCAACGAGCTTTCCTATGAGGCGCTGGTTCAGGATACAGCGGCCTGTGATGAAAAAATATATGCCATCACCGGTATTTACCCCACCCTTTATCGCGCGCCCTACGGCGAGTATAACGACAAGGTCATTGAGACGATGAAGAGTATGAAGAAGCGCGTCATCCAATGGGATGTGGACAGCATCGACTGGAAGGATCCAACGCCGGATGAAATGGTCCAGCGCGTTCTTTCCAAGGTGGGGAACGGCTCTATCCTCTTGTTCCATAACGATGCGAAAAATACGCCACAAGCGCTTGAAAAACTGCTTCCCGAGCTGAAAAAACAAGGGTACGAAATTAAAACTGTCAGCGAAATCCTGCTCAAAGGCCAGTTTAGGATAAACAACGAAGGCCGGATGATTCCCGCCGAGGGATCTTCCCAGAGCGGTAATTCCGGTTCGGCCTCATCGGCCGGTGCGGCTGTGGTCAGCCAAGCGGAAGCAGTTCTCAACAAGCTGTCCGAACAAATAAAGTCATAAAAAACGCCCTGTTCTGAAAGCCGCTTTGTTTCAGAACAGGGCGTTTTTTGTCCGCCATTTCGTGACGTGCAGTTTGGGAGCAGATAAAGAGTCGTCTTGTCATCGCAATTTTTGGAGCAGAGGCTCCAGCAGCTCCCGGTTTGTAAAATCTGTCTCTTTTCCTAAATCCGCAAAGGGGGATTGAGAACCGTCTTTTTCTTTGGAAAGCGTTTTTTTCATCAGCTTCATCAAAAGTTTTTCGGGTCCATTCAGTTTCCGGTAATCAAACCCTCCGGGAAAGTAAAACAGTTCGGCAGTTTCCTGTTCCGCGGGAGTGAAGTTTACCTTTTTTATTTC
>ERZ1673695.1279-NODE-1279-length-27393-cov-28.516351_pt1 | contig 27393 bp, 33 predicted proteins | sample MGYA00580225_ERZ1673695 | MGnify/ENA primary metagenome ERZ1673695 (study PRJEB41218, sample SAMN15661739) | gut metagenome | host: Homo sapiens | place: Canada: London | collected 2015-08-20/2019-03-30 | study: EMG produced TPA metagenomics assembly of... | reverse complement strand
TGGATGGAACTTCCAGAACCGCCAAAGGAGTTCGCTCCATGAGCCCCTGCAGCTGCTGCCCTATGCGGGACAGGTGCGACCATAAAGACACTCCGGAAGAGATCAGGCGGGAGGTGTGCAGCTGGTTTGAGCTGGCGGAGAGGTATGGGGTCAAGTGCTGCGGCTCCTGCGATTGGTACCAATGCGACATAGACAAGCCTATCTGCCAGAATTATTTGACTACCAAGGAGCCGGATGGATTTTGCGACGAATGGGAGGAAAGAACGAATGGACTACAAAAAAATGGAAGAGGAATGCCTGCAGGACATGCAGCGGATTCAGGTAAAGATTTCCCTGCTGAAGGCAAATAGTGGAAAACATCGCGGGATGAACGTTGACGCTCAAATTTCCGGGCTGGAGGATATCCTCACAGAATTACGGCTGAAAATCAAGATGTGCAGGAAACGGCAGGAGGCGGCATGACACCAAAGGAGTACTTATCCCGGTACCGTGACCTGGGGCAGAGCATCGACGCGAAACGGGCGCAGCTGCAGCGGCTTCGGGAACAGGCCGTACAGATCACCCAGGCGATCCGCCCCGACAGGGTACAGAGCTCCGGAGACCCGGACAGGCTATCTGGCGCCGTGGCCCGGATCGCGGACGCGGCGGCGGAAATCGAACAACAGATTCTCCAGAGGGAGGCTGTCCGGCGGGAGATTGAGGCCGCCATTGAAAAGGTGCCGGACGGGGCGCAGCGCGTTCTGCTGGAGTACCGGTATCTGGCAGGCTATAAATGGGAGAAGATTGCTGTGGAGCTGAACTATGATTACAGGTGGGTGCTCAGATTGCACGGGAGAGCGTTACACGCCATTGAAAGCCACATACCACCTATGTTATAGTGTAAACTGAAGAAAAAGCAGCCGGGGACTATCCCCCGGCCTCCCTGCATAGTTCATCCAATGTCACGCGTAAAGCGTCGGCAAGTTTTATCATGGTCGAAACGCGGCCATCGTTCCCGCCTTCTAAATCCTGTATCGTACGGCGCGGAACACCGGAGATTTCGGAAAGCTTCATCACGGACAGCTTTCTTTCCAGCCTGATTTTTCTCAGGTTACTCATCTGATCTCCCCTTTCTGATTGCTGTGATCAACGCTGCTACAGCCGATATAGCGGCCGCCGCCAGAAAATAAATTCCAACGCTTTCAAACCAGATCCATCCGGCGGCAACACACAGCGCGGTGAAAATTAAAGCATACAAGGTTGACTTTTTCATGATGTCCCATTATGATAAAGACGAAGGTACTTAGGGCTGTTTCCAGCCCCTTTCCCCTTCGGATTACCGCTTCCTTCTGCTGCGATGCTTGGGGGCGGTTTTTCTTTTGTCCTTTCTGATACTGTGTACCAGTGCAATCGTGGCTATGATGTTCGCCCAGATTGTGAGGACAATTCCGATTATGTCTTTTACTTCAATGGTTATCACCTCTTTTCTATGTTTTAATTATAGCACGTTATAACGTGCAAGTCAAGTGTTTTCTTAAAAATAATCTAGGTTTTATCAGGCGTTTCGGGATTTCCGGAGCGTCTTTTTTGATGGAAAAAGGAGAGCGAAATGCCCTCCTTCCTTTCGTCTCAGGTGATGATCTTTCCGTCTGACAGCGCCGCAGCCAGCTTCTTCAGCGTGGTTTTAGGGCCTGGGTACGCCGTGCCCGCTATATGGAAGATTCCGGAGCCTGCTTCCCAGAGTATCGGAGCTATCCGGGAAAGACCTTGACGCAGGGCCGGGTATGTTACCCGGAGCCGTTCAGCTGCCAGACGGTAGGCGTCCGGTGGAAAGTCGCCCTGTTCCAGAGCTAGATTCAGCACCTCTTTTGCATAGCGGAGATTGTGAGACTGGCTGCAGGACAGCAATTCTTCTAAATGCATCTGGTTCACCTCCCTTCCTGGTTCAGGATAGCGGGGTGAATTGTTTTTGTATATGTTCCCAGTTTATCGAAAGGTAAAAGAAAAGCCGGGGATTATTCCCCGGCCTCGTCAATGTAGCGCTGAATGAATTTTTTTATTTCGGTAGTTGGAACTTCACCTCTCTTTTCACAGGCATTGCGGAAAGCTTGCAGCACCTCCGGCCGCAGGTCGAGCGGGAAGCGAACGTATGTTTTTCTATTATACGCCGCTTGCCTTGCGTATTTTGGTTTGTTCTCCATTACTGCACCTGCTTTCCCTTTGCAAACCGTTTGAATACATCGAACAATACAACAACAGCATTGGCGATCACCGCAAGGCAAATCCAGAAATTCCACTTACTTGCTATCCCCAGCAGAGAAAAAGTGATGAGGCTGATAAACCAAAAGTCATTCTTCTTCATTTGATATTCCTCCTGTTCTGTGCTATACTGTACTTGCGAAACCCCCACAAGGGGGAGGGAGTTTTTAGGCTCCCTCGGCTTTCCTACTTGAAGATGTTGGTGATTGCTGTGATCAGTGCGGCTGTGGCGACAACGGCTTTGATTACCAGCTCAGCAACTTCGGATTTGGAAAGCTTTTCGCTTTTCTTTTTGCTCATTTTCTCACCTCCCTTTCACTGTCTATAGTATATACACGTACGTGTCAATACTTTTTGATAAATAAACCCATATATTTTCTAGGCGTTCCGGCTTTCCGGGGCGTCTTTTTTTATACCAGATCGGAGGCGGTGTCATGTTGTGCCCGTTGCCAGGTAAATGTATCCATGATGAATTCATAAGGACTGGCGTGCATTTTTGCTCTGCGCCGCGGTGTCCTCACGCACGGCTGGTGCGGATGGCTTTGGGGGAGCAGATTCAGGCGATCTGCCGGAAGAAGCAAAGGACGGAAGCGGAGGAAATACAGTTGGAACGCTTAAAGAGGGAATATGCGGCCGCACTGAAGAATGAGAAGCCTTAGAAAAAAGTCGGGGTAAAAAGGCATGGTAAAAAAGCCGGGACTAAAAGAGCAGGGCTTCTATCATGGCAGGACATGGCGTCATTTACGGAAACTGGCATTACAGCGGGATTGCTACTTGTGTCAAGAGTGTCTAAAAAAAGGACACATCACAACAGCCACCGAGGTGCATCACCTGCTCCCAGTCGACGAGAGGCCAGACCTCGCCTTGGAGCTTGCAAATCTGCAGAGCCTATGCTGGCAGTGTCATGAGCAGACGAAGCATCGACGGGACTGCACACCGAAAGGAATTAGAGTGATTCGTGTGCGTGACGGTGTGGCAGAATGAAAGTGGGTTGAATAGCCAGGAGAGATTGAAGAGAGGAAGAGTCCCCCCCCTACCCCAAAAGTCGGCGCACAGCGATTTTGTAACCGCGTGCCCTCCTTCTTTGGGACGGAGAGGGGTTTTTCATAGGGGGTGTTCCCACACAATGGTTTTGGAAAGGGAGGCGGAAAACGATGACAAAAGCGGGGGAAAAATTTATTCGAGATTTGCCGGACGATAAGGAAATCCGCGGAGAATACCGCCGGCTTTTAAAGCTGTTTGAAAACGCACCGGAGCAAAAGCTGAACCTTGCCCGAAAGGAGCTTGCCAGGGCGGCCTTTCTGGGCGTCACAATAGACAGGCTGGAAAAGGACATCACGATGAAAGGCTACGAGGAAGATTATCAGAATGGGCAGAACCAAAAGGGAAAAAAGAAGACAGCGGCAGCAGACCTGCATGTGTCCTATACCAAGAACTTTCTCGCCGTAATGAAACAGCTTCATGGTTTTTTAGGCGCAGAGGCCGGTGATGAGGATGACCCGTTCGACAGTTTCTGAGGAAGTCAGGAATTCGAAAGCATACCGGTATGCCAAGGACGTCACAGAGGGAAGAATTGTTTCCGGAAAACGGCGGATCCAGGCCTGCAGCCGTTTTTTATCGGAGCTTTCCATGCAGGCAGACGAGAATTACCCCTGGAGATTTGACCTGGAACTGGGATACCGGCCCATCCGTTTTATCGAGGAATTTTTAGTTCCGACCAAAGGCGCGTACAAAAAGACCACGCTCTTGCCGTGGCAGCATTTTGTGGAAGCAAATTTATACGGCTGGGTATCGAAACAGACGGGATACAGGAGATTTCGGGAAGGCCTCATCATTGTGGGGCAGGGAAATGGGAAATCCACCATGATTGCCGGGAATGCTGCTTACAGCCTTACAAAGGACGGCGAGCGCGGCGCCGAGGTTTACTGCCTCGCAAATGCTAAAGACCAGGCAAGGACAGTTTTTGATGAATGCTCCAATCAAATTCTGGCCAGCCCGATTTTGTCAAAGCACGTGCGGGTTACAAAACAGGGAATGTTTTTTGACCGGACAAGCAGCTTCTTTAAGCCGCTTGCATCGGACAGCAAAAATCTGGACGGAAAGAATGTGCACATGGGCGTGTTCGATGAAATCCACGAGTTCCGGGATTACAAGCTGCTCAATGTCATCAAGGGAAAAACCAAAAAACGGCGGCAGCCGATGATCCTTTACATCACAACGCTGGGAAGCGTAATCGACGGGCCCTTGATGGATTATTACATCCTGGGCGGGCAGATTCTGGACGATACGGGAGCGGTGGCCAAGAGGGCATCTGACCGCATGTTTATCTACATAGACGAGATCGATGAAAACGACGACCCGGAGGACACTTCCTGCTGGGAAAAGGCCAATCCATCGATGGGCGCACTGCTGGACAAAGAGGACATGATTGACGAGTGGGAACGAGTGAAAAGCGTGCCTGCGGAGCGGAGCAATTTTATCAACAAGCAGCTCAACGTCTTCACCAATGTGGATGAACTGTCCTTCCTGGACGCCAAGGTCATCCTGAAAAACAATCGGGAAATCGATGAGAAGGAACTTCTCGGAAAGCCCTGTTACGGCGGGTTCGACCTTGCGGAAACAGAGGATTTCACTTCCGCCTGCCTGGAGTTCGAGCTTCCTTCCAGAGATTTGTTTCTGCTGGAACATTCCTGGGTCCCGGAAAAAAAGGTGAAAGAGGACAGAGAAAAGCTGAATTGGCAATACTTGGTGCAAAAGGGCTGGCTGACAGTGGTGCCGGGAGAATATGTGGATTATAACCTGGTCTATCAGTGGTTTGAAGAGTGCCGGAAGAAATATTGTATTGACAGCATCGGATTTGACCCCGCAAAGGCCTTTTTGCTGGTACAGCTGATGCGGGAAAAGGGCTTTATCCTCAACGAGGTGCGTCAGGGAGAACTCACCCTGACGGCGCCTATGGACGACCTGAAGGAACGGTTTCTGGACGGTAACGTCATCCACAACAATAACAGGCTTTTTTCCTGGTATCTGGGGAACGTAAAGCTCACCAAGAGAGGGCCGAATGCTACATACCTCCCCACAAAGCAGAGCAAATTCCGGAAGATAGACGGATTTGCGGCTTTCCTGGACGCGCATACAGAGCTTCTGCGCAAAAGTGCCGGCACGATTTCGCCGGAAAAAAGCCTGTCAACTATCATCAGCTTGCCCTGAGAGGCAAAAGAAAGGAGGGGAAAACTATGGGATTTATAGCAAGACTAAAGAGCTTTCTGGGCCGCGACACGCCGCAGAAGCGGGAGCTTAAGGGCGGCAGGCCGGTGTTCTGGAAGCGGGGAGATTACACGCTGAAGAACAGTGAATTGCTGTTTTCGGCGGTGTCCCGGATATCAAACGCGCTGTCGGCCATGCCTGTGCAGCTCTACAGCGGATCCGCGCCGCTGCGGGATGATTTGAATGACATTCTGAGCTTCTCCCCCAATCCCAATATGACGAGCTGCCAGTTTTTCAAGACAATGGAGGCCTGCAGAGACACGGCGGGAAACGCCTATGCCCTGAAAGCTTACGCACCGGACGGGCGGCTGGAACGGATTGACGTGCTCGACCCCCAGCGCGTACGGCCGGTACTGGACACAGACAGCGGGGAACTGTGGTACCGGATTACACCGGAAAACGGTGAAGAAATGTTGGTGCACAGCTACCATGTGCTGCACGTCCCTTTCATTTCGGTAAACGGATACACGGGGGTAAATCCCGTGTCCGTCCTGCAGGACACGCTGGATTATTCAGAAAACATCCAAAGCTTTTCCGTGGAGCAGCTGAAACAAGGTGTGAACGCAAAGGCTGTGATGGAGGCTCCGGCAAACCTGGGAGAGGACCAAAGGAGAAGGATGATCGCCGACTTCATGCAGACATACCGGGAAACTTCCGGAAATATTCTGCTGCTGGAATCAGGAGTGACGGCAAAAACCCTGAACCTCTCCCCCATTGACAGCAAGCTGTTTGAGGTAGAGAAGATCACAAGGTCGAAAGTGGCGATGGTGTATAACATCCCCCCTCACCTGCTGGGCGATTATTCCGACACTTCTTTTTCTTCACAGGAGCAGCAGATGCTGGAATTCCTGATGCTCACTATGCTCCCCATTGTGACGGCATACGAGCAGGAGCTGAACAAAAAACTGCTGACATCCGAACAGAGGAAAGCGGGGCTCCGCTTCAAATTTAACATGGACAGTATTTTAAGGGCAGACGCCGCCACACAGGCAGAGGTGGATTATAAGGCTGTGCGCAGCGCCTGGAAAACGCCGGATGAAATTCGCGGGGAGAGAAATCTGCCAGCGTTTGAAGGGGGAATTGGAAGCCAGCCGATGATCTCGCAGGATCTGGCAACTTTAGAGTATACCGTAAAACAAAAGCCGGGCGTATTGGCTGGAAAGGACGGAGGAAAGCATGCTGAAGACGAAAGAGCCGTCGGTACAGACAGCGACGGCAGAAAATGACATTGCACTGATACATCAATTTACCAGGAACGAGCTTAAACCAGAAGAGGTATATTGCTTTTCGGTGACGCTTTGCGACAACGAGATAGACCGGGACATGGAACAAATTTCCGATGAGGCGCTGCATAAATTGGCAGAGCTATACGTGGGAAAAACCGGGATTTTCGATCATAATTGGACTGCAAAAGGCCAGGTTGCCCGGATATACCGCTGTGAAGTGGTAGAAACAGGGAAACGGAACAGTTTGGGGGCGCCGTATCGATATCTGAGAGGCAGCGCCTACATGCTGCGCAATGATGAAACCAGGAGCATGATTGAAAAGATCGAAGCCGGAATTCTAAAGGAGGTTTCCGTAGGATTTGCGGCAAAACCTGTTGTATGTTCGGTTTGCGGCGCAGAAATGAGAGGATGGGAATGCCAAAAACATCATCAAAAAGGGAAGGTTTACGACGGAAAGAACTGCTATGGAATCATTACAGAGCCCACAGACGCCTTTGAGTTTTCCCTGGTGGCGGTTCCTGCACAAAGGGCCGCCGGGATTACCAAGGCGTTTTCCAATGCGTGGGACGCCTTTACCGTACTCATGGAATCCGACCTGGAGCCAGAGCTTCTGGAAAAACTGAGCAAACGATGCCATGAGGCTCTTTTGAGTGCGGAGGAACGCAAGGAAAGACAGAAATTGCTGGCAGAAAACGAGAAAATTTTAACTCGTTTCAATAAACAAACTTTGAAAGGATGAAAAAAATGGCAAAAATAACGCTGTTCGAAATGAAGGAAAAGCTGGCCGGCCTCTCTGCTGCGATTCAGGCGGACGCTGAATGGATTGCTGAAAAAGGAGCCGACCCTGCCGTGCAGATGAGCGACATCACGGCCAAAAAGGCACACCGCGACGAACTGCAGGCCCGCTACGACATGCTGAAAGCCGAGCATGACACGATGGAGGCAGTTCAAAAAGAGAGCGTCCGCGAAAAGTGCAGAGAGGAAAACGCCCGCGAGAACTGCGGAGAAGAAGGCGGAAAAGCACAGCTGATCCGGGCGAAGGGCATTTTCTACCGCGACGCTCTGAAGGGCAATGTACAGAAGGTTTATGAGGGCCTGGGCGCAATCCCCGCCGGAGATGGAGACCTGGGAAGCGGTGAAAAGCTGCTGCCTAAGAACATTTCTACCGATCTTTTGATGGAGCCGGAGCAGGACAACCCGCTGCGCGGGATCTGCCGGGTAACAAACATCTCCGGGCTGGAGGAGCCGAAGCTTGGTTTTACCATTGCAGACGCCGACATCGGGGACGTAACCGACAAGCAGACTGCCAACGAGATCGAAACCCAGGGCGATTCTATTTCTTATGGCCGCCTCAAAATGAAGGTGAAGGCGGTTGTAAAGGACACCGTGCTGCATGGGACGGAGACCGATCTGGTAACGGCGGTGGAAACAAACCTGCGCTCCGCGCTGGCGTACCGTGAGAAACACTTCGCCTTCCTGCCCGCTGAAGCCTGCGCCACAGACACGGCACATGCCCACATGAGCTTTTATAATGGCTCTGCGATCAAGGCGGTGGAGGGCAAAACCCTGTATGAGGCCATTGTGGCCGCGTATGCCGATCTGGCGGACAAGTACTCCGTCAACGCCCGTGTGGTGATGCGCAAAGCGGATTACTACAACATGATCGCTTCCCTGACCAACACAGCGGAGGCTTTGTTCACCGACAAGCCCGCCATGATTCTGGGGATTCCCGTGGTCTTCTGCGACAAGGCGACTGTCCCGGTGGTAGGAGACTTCAGTTATTACGGCATCAACTATGACATTGGGTCCATCTATGAGACGGACAAGGATGTGGACAAGGGCGAGTACTACTTTGTATTCACCGCATGGGGCGATCAGCAGATCCGCATGAAGAGCGCGTTCAGAATTGCAAAAAAAGCGGCGGGGGAATGACGGCGGGCCATTCGGATGAGCCGGAGAATGGCCCGCAATTGACAAGGGTTCAGGCGAATTCCGCGGTATTCCTGACCGCTCCCGCAGCCGCACAGCCTGAGCTTTCCGGAAACGGCGGGGCGGATGTTACAAATCCGGTGAAGAGAACGGCAAAACGGAGGAAACCAGATGGTGACTGACGCGGCGTTCAAAAAACATCTCAACCTGCTTCCTGACGATGAAGAAGACGTTTCGATCTATCTTCGGGCAGCACGGGTTTCCGCGCACACGGCGGGAATACCGGACTTTCCGGACAATCCTCTGTACGACCTGTTTCTGCTGGAGCTGGCCTCCATGTACTATGAAAACCGGGCAATGGGATTTTCGGGAACCTATCAGGCGGCGGCTCAGACCAACGCGCAGGCTATGATAGATGCGTTTGTGCTGCAGCTGAGATATGCTGAAAATGCAGAGGAGGTCACATGAGCAAGTTCGCAAATCCGGGGGAACTGAGAACACCGGTGGCCTTCAAACATACCGTACGGAGTACGGACGGCATGGGATTCCCCGTGGAAGAGGAGAGAAATGTGTTTGGAGAGGGCCGTGAGGTCCGTGTGAAGTGGGTGAACGCCCACGGCACAGAAGTGTTTGAGACCATGCAGCTTCAGCTGCGCGAACCTGCAACCCTCACCATGCGGTATTCTCCCAAAATCACAGAACAGTGCCTTGTGTTCAAAAAGGGAGACAGCCGGCCCTTTGAGATCGTCAGCATCGACAATGTGGAAGAGCGGAACCGGTGGCTGGAACTCAAGGTGCAAAGAAAGGTGGAGGCGCGATGACCATTGAAGAACGGTTGTATTCCGCCCTCTCCGCGCTGGGGCTGCCGTTAGCTTTCGCTGTCTTCCAGGGAAATGACACAGAATATATTGTCTTCCAGTACGTTTCCCTGGGAAGCGATTTTGCCGACGATGAGCCCGGACACGAAAGATACCTGATTCAGGTGCACTACTACGCCCCGCTGTCAAAAAACACTTCCCGGATGCGGAGGCGCGTTCAGAAGGCATTGTTCGACGCGGATTTTACCTGGCCGGAGACCTTTACGGCAGACGATAAGGACGGAAGGCATATTGTGTTCGAGTGCGAGGCGGCAGGAGGGCTGGAAAATGGCGACCTTTCGAATTGACGGGCTGGAGGAATTTTCCCTGAGCCTGGATGAAATAGCTAAGATACCGGACGCTGTTTTGGACGAGATGATCGAGGCGCAGGCGGATATCATCGAGGCCGCTCAGAAGGCCAGCGCCGAAGCTTTCGGCGTGAAGGACACGGGGATTATGCAGAGCTCCATCGGACGGGGAAAACCGCGCCGTACAAAGGACGGGCGCTCTGTTTCCATTTATCCGCGGGGAAGCAGAAAACGTGGAAACACGTCTGTCAGAGAGGCGGAAATAGGCTTTATTAACGAGTTTGGCAAGAAGGGACAGAGCGCCAGGCCTTTCATCAAAACGGCAAACGAGCGGCACGCAGAGGAAGCCGTGAACGCCTCCGAGAAAATTTATCGAAACTATGTGGAAAGCAAACTGAGAAAGGGCTGATAGCAATGGCAAAGTTTGGAGCAAATTACCCCTGCTTTAAGGGAAAGGAAAAAGAAAAGGGCGTAATCATCGGCAAGCTGGTGAGCGCCAACCTCACCGTCAACATGGCCAGCGGGGAACTGTATGCGGATGACGCTCTGGCAGAACAGATTTCTGAATTTTCCAGCGGAACAATCGCAATGGAGACAGACGACATGGACGCGGCCGTGGCGGCGGAGATTTATGGATGTACCGTTTCGGAGGATAATACTGTCACATATAAGGCAGGAGACAACGCGCCCACGGGCTCCCTGGGATACTACAAGGTGCTGATGCGCAAGGGAGTAAAGGCATACGAGGGTTATTATTACCCTAAGGTACGTGCGGCGCTGGGAAACGACAACGCACAGACGAAAAGCGGCTCCATTACGTTTCAAACCACCAGCACCACCTTTACTGTGTTTGCAGATGACAACACGGATTGGAGGGTGACGAAGCTGTTCGATACGGACGCCGAGGCACGGAAATGGATTGATGAAAAGTTGGCTATTCAGAGCGTCCAGGAACCCCCTGCCGGCTCCTGACAGATTGAAAAAAAGGAAAAAGGAAGCAGGGGCCAAAGCGAGGCTCCTGCTTTTTGTTTTGCCTGGAGGAGAAAAAATGAACCGGATTGTAAAAATCACCTGGAACGGGACGCCTATCTTCCTGAACTATTCGATGGAGGTCATGTTTTCTGTAGGAGATAAATTTGGAAACCTTGCAAATGCGCTGGAGGCAGTGGAGAAGAGCTCCCGGGAAGGGCTTGAAGCCGTGCGGTGGTTTGCCTGCCAAATGGCCAACGACGGCGAATTGTACCGCCGTGAGATGGGTTATGACAAGGGAAAGATGTATACGGAGCAGGACTTCTCCGGGCGGATGCATCCACAGGAGTTTTCCGAGCTGCGGGACGCTGTGGTGGAAGCGATCGCCAAGGGCTACCAACGGGAGCTCCAGAATGAAGAAGACGAGGTGGATTTGGGCCTTGCGGAGCTGAACAGAAAAAAAGACAGGGCCGGGAAATAGTCTCTCAGTACACCTATCTGGCAGTCGCAATCCTGCGGCTGACAAGAAAGGAATTTCTGAGGCTAAATCCCGGCCTGTTTTTCGATATGGCAGAGCAGCGGCGCCGCTCTGTTTCAACGGTGGAAGTTCCAGAATAGCGGGGACAGGGCGTTCTATCCCCCGGCTCCGCCGGGAGGATTTTTCGACGCAGCTTCCACCTTTTTCCGGCGTTTTTCCCGCATTTCCTCCCAATTCTTGTTAAAGTTCCATTTTAACTGGGAAAAGAAAGACATATGCCTGACCAGATATTCCTCTTCCTTTTTCTCCCAAAAGGCAATGGCCTTGTCGATTTCGTCCAGCTTCTGTTCCAGCTGCTGCGGGGTTTCAGGGGGCCGGGAAACGCCCGGATGCTGCAGCCAGCTTTGCTTCATCCGACGGTTTTCCTGGATGTAAAAATCCTTCAGGGCTAGCAGGTTTTCCCGCATCTTTCGGACGTCATCCAAGTATTTTTCGGAATCCGGGTCAGGAAAGGTCCATCCATATTTTTTTTCGAATTCTCTTTTCGTCTTTTCAAATTCCTCGATAAAATAGGTTCCCACATATCCCATATCCCCACCCTCTTTCCTGTTAGATTTTTACACTTTTATTTTATCACAAAAGGCCCATTTTGTAAACAAAATCCCGGAGGAGTGATCGGTTTGGCGACACGCACAATATCTACAAAACTTGCCATCGAGGGAGAAGATACTTACCGCGCTTCCGTTTCAAATATCAACGCCTCCTTAAAGGTGCTGCAGTCCCAGCTCAAGGAAGTGGAAAGCAGGTTCCTGGGGCAGGAAAACAGTATGGATGCCGTCAGCGCAAAAGGAAAAGCGCTGGCTGCCATAGAAGAAGCCCAGAGGCAAAAGGTGGAAGAGGTAGCCCGGGCGCTGGAAAACGCAGAAAACGCCGTCCGGAAGTATGGGCAAGAAAACGGAGAGCTGAAGGCAAGGCTGGAAAAAAACAGCGCCGCCCTGGGAGAACTGGGAGAAAAGACGGAAAAATCCGGTGAGCGGTGGAACCGCTATGCCAAAACGGTTTCCGACAGCGAGGAAAAGCTGCTACAACTGAAAAAGACCTCGGGGGATACCACGGAGGAACAGGAAAAGCTTCATGCGAAGGTGGACCGGGCAAAGGCGGCGATGGAGCGGCTGGACAAGTCCACAAACGGGGCGGCCAAGGAGGCTGGACGGCTTCTGCTGGAAAACAAGGAACTCAATGCAGAGCTCGCTTCCAACAGTCAAAAGGCAGCGGCAGCGGAGAAGGGCGTGAGCTCCTGGACCATCGCTCTGAACCGGGCAAAAACGGACCTGAACAAGGTGACTGCGGAGCTGAAAAAAACACAGGATGCTTACGAAGGCGTTTCGACAGCATTAAACAAGACTGAACAGCAGCAAAGAAAGGCCAAAACAACCGCAACGGCAATGCAGGCCAACATTGCCTCTCTGGCAGTCGCTCTGTCGGACAAGCTGGGAATGGCCCTGCGGCGCGTCTATGAGACGGTAACGGACTGCATCCGTGCGTCGACAGAATTTGAGTCCGCTATGGCGGGCGTAAAAAAGACTACGGACCTGACCGACGAGGAGCTTTCTGCAATGGGGGATCAATTCAAAGCCCTCTCTACAGAGATCCCCATTTCCGCCGTGGAATTCGCCAATATTGCTGAAGCTGCGGGGCAGCTTGGCATTCAAAAAGAGAGCATCATCGGGTTCACGAAGACGATGGCAAATTTGGGCGTAGCCACCAACATGACCGCCGAGGATGCGGCCACGCTATTGGCCCAATTTACGAACGTGACTGGCATGGACCCCAGTAAATATGAGAATCTTGGGTCTGTGATTACCGATCTGGGAAATAATCTCGCCACCACCGAATCCAAAATTGTGGACATGTCTCAGAGGCTTGCCGGAGCGGGGACGCTGGCCGGTTTGACCGAGCCGGAGATTATGGCTCTGGCGGGCGCCATGAGTTCTGTAGGCATCGAGGCGGAGGCCGGAGGCACCGCCATGACCCAGACCCTTACAGGCATAGAGAAAGCTGTCACAAAAGGCGGAGAAAAGCTGGAAGGATTCGCCCGGATCGCTGGAATGTCCTCCGAGGAGTTTTCCACTACCTGGAAAAACGAGCCCATAAAAGCTGTGGAGGCGTTTATCGGCGGCCTGGGAAAGATGGAAGAAGCCGGAGAGAGCAGCACGATAGCCCTGGAAGATCTGGGGATTAAGGGTGTGCGCCAGACCAATATGCTCAAAAGCCTGGGGAAAGCCTCGGAGCTTCTGGGAAGCTCTATCGGAATTGCAAACATTGCCTGGGAGGAGAATACCGCTCTTGCAAAAGAGGCGGAGACACGGTACGAGACCACGGAAAGCAAATTCACCATGTTCAAAAATTCCGTGGAAAATTTAAAGGCTGCCGTGGGAGACCAGCTGAACCCTACCCTGGCAGGCCTTGCGGAGGCGGGAACTGACGCGGCGAAATGGGCGGCCGATTTTGTGGAGCAGAACGAAGCGGTGGTACCGGCGATCGCAGCTGTGGCAACGGGGATAGCCGTACTGGCAGGGGGCGCTGTCATTGCAAAAATAGCAACCGCAGAGCTGACTAAGACAATTTTGGCGGCTTCTGTCGCTGCGATGTCAAACCCGTTCGTTCTGGCGGCAGCTGCGGTGGCGGCGCTTGGAACGGCCATTTTCGCGGCAGCGGCCAACGCGGCGGCCGGCTCACCGGAGTTTCAAGAACTCACACAGGACGCTAAAAACCTACAGGATGCTCTGAAGGAGCAAAACAAGATTTATGAGGATACTGTTTCCCGGACGGAAGCAGCCGCCCAGGTGGCGGAAACCTACATTGAAAAGCTGGAAAAACTGGAAGCCGCCGGGGTGCATACCAAAGAGCAGCAGGAGGAATACCACAACACTCTCCTTTTGCTGTGCCAGGCCGTTCCGGAGCTGGCACAATACATCGATCTGGAAAACGACGCTATTGAAGGCGGAACCGCCGCGCTTCGAAAGAACACGGAGGCCTGGAAAAACAACGCCATCCAGCAGGCCTATCAGGAACGCCTGACAGAGGTTTATAAGGAATACACCAAAGTACAGACAGACGCGCAGATCAGCGAAAACAAGCTGAATGAAGCCCTGGCTAAAAAAGAGAGCGCGATTCAAAACATCACCGCCGCCGAAGAGCGCCAGCTGGAGCTGGAAAAGCAGATGGACGAGCTGCGGGAAAAGGCGTTCGACGGCGACGAGCAGGCGGCGGAAAAGCTTCAGGGACTGGCGGAGGAATACGGGATGCTGTCGGACAGCATCTTTGAATATTCCGAACAGCTGAGCCAGGCCGAAGAGGATGAAAAAAGCTACCAAAGGGCAAAGGAAGAAAACAGCGACGCTCTGGCTGAAGCAAGCGAAGCGGTAAGGGATACAGAGGAGGCAGTGAAGGAGCTGACCGACACTCAGGCGGAGGGGACAAAACAAGCCGAGGAGTACAGCGCTGCTTCTGAAAAGATTGCCATATCCCAGGAGGAACAGGAGGCCGCCTCCAAATCTCTTAAAAAAATGTGCGAAGAGCTGGCGGAAGAATACAAGGCATCCTATGAGGCCGCGTATTCGGCCATATCCGGCACGGCGGGGTTATTCGGGGATTTCGCATACCAAGCGGCGGAAAGCGCCAACCTGTCTGTAGACGAAATGGCAGAGCATTGGCGGACCCAGGCGGAAAACATCGGAAACTACACGATGAACCTGGAAAAGGCGGCGAAGTATGGCATTACGGAAGGCCTCGTGGCCGCGCTGTCGGACGGTTCAGAGGATAGCGCAGCCTATATCGCCACAATCGTTGGGAAAATTGAGGAACTGGGCGGATCCACAGAAGGGATGAGCGAAGAAGCCAAAAAATTTGTGGACGGATTCAATTCTGAATTCGAGAGAACCGAGCAGGCAAAAGAATCTTACGCCCGCACGCTCGTCAGCCTCAAATCCCAAACCGACGAAACCTTTTACGCCATTGGCCAAGCGGCTAAGGAATACGATTTAAGCGATGACGTTACCGCAATGCTGGAAAACGCATTTGCAAACGCAGGGGTAAATTATGCAGGCATCGGAGAGAATGTGGCAAACGGCGTGTCCAAAGGTATCTCTGACAACGCTGCTTCGGTAGGGTTCTCCGCAGAAGAAATGGCGGAAATGACCCTTGAAACCCTGCGTGCACGTTTCGGAATACACTCCCCTTCCACAGTCACAAAGGAGATGGGGATCAATCTCGATGCAGGGCTGATTGGCGGCATAGAGGAGAAAGGCCCGGACGTCATTAGAACGGTACAGAAGCAAGGAGAAAAAATCGCAGACATAATGGAACAGTCTGCAAAGAAATCTGTCGCCCAGTTTTCGAACGCCCTCTCCCCCATTTCTCAACGAACCCGTGCTATTTTAGAAAACTTGAAAGAAACGGTTGGAAGCGCTATCAATTCCCTTCCAGGAAGTTTCGAATACACAGGGGCTCAGATGGTGAACGGCATGATACAGGGTATTTATAGCAGGTCGTCGTCCTTGTATGCCACGGTTTCCTCCGTTGTTTCCGGAGCGATTGCCGCCGGAAACCAGGCTGCCAAGGTGAAATCCCCTTCCCAAAAGACCATTGAGATGTTTCAGCACGTGGGAGACGGCATGATTGAAGGTATCAAAAGCAGACGGGAAAAGGTTGCTGAAAGTACCCGGGACGTCGTGGAAAACGCCCTGAAAATCGATATGGGAAGCAGCCTTCGGGAGGCCGTGTTATCTATCGATACCATGAATCTATCACTGCAGGAACTGCAGACGGCCAATATTGGGGGAAGCGCCAGGCCTATTTATGTGGAAATAAAAAGCGGTGCGGTGCAAATCGATTCCCACGGAGAAAACGGAGAAGATCTGTATCAAAGCATTAAAGAAAGACTGGATTATGACGTGAGAAAGGCGGTGCGTGCAGGTGGTAGCTGGACGTAGCTATTTTAAGTTTAACGGCGTCTCTTCCTTGGATTTCGGGCTTGGAATCGAAGAAAAGAAAATTACGAAACGGGCTCGGAAAAGGCTTTCCATCATTTCAGTCCCCGGACGGTCGCAGGACTACGTGTACGGGGACGGGACTTGGGAAAACATGGAAGTTACTTACCGGGTATGGTGCGTGTCGAAGGAAAAAGACGAAATTTTTCAGCGCGTGGACGAGATTATTCGGTGGCTTTCCCCAGAAAAATACTGCGTGCTGGCAGACAATTACGACCCGGAATATTTCCGGTATGGCGTATGCACCGGCCCTGTTGATCCGGAGCTGCTTCTGCGCAGGGCCGCCCGTCAGGAACTTGTCTTTACGTGCGACCCTTACAAGTATTCCTGGGCTGGGAATCAGGTGCTGCGGTTCCGGGGCACTACGGCAAAGATTCATAATCTGGAAGGATATGAAGCGCTGCCGGTGATCCGGGTATATGGGGCGGGCAGCATCAAGCTGACGGTCAACGGGCAGAGCTGGACGCTTGCCAATGTGGCGACCCGCATCGATCTGGACAGCGCAGCCATGCGCACCACGGACGGGCTGACGGGGAATGCGGCGGACAGCAAAAAGACGGGCAGCGGGTATCCCGTACTGGTCCCCGGGGAAAACACCGTGACCATTTCCGGGATTTCCGGAGGGATAGCGGATCAAATCGGGATCATTCCCAGATGGAGGCGGATATGAGCTATCCCACCATTTACGCCGGCACGGAGATCCGGTTTACCGGGAAGCTGCCGGAGCATGACGGCCTGGGCACCTTGGCGGACTGTACGGGCTGCGAGGTCACAGAAGACATCGAGGGAGTTTTCGAACTGGAACTCACCTACCCCGCCTCCGGGAGGCTGTTCCGGTATCTGGCGCCGGACGCGCTGATACGGGTCAGCCTGGGCGCTATGAATCCTTTCGTGGGGTCCAACAATCAGTTTTTTCGGATAGCGCGCACAGAGTACCGCATGGACGGAGGAACGCCGGTGGTCACGGCTTTCGCGGAGCATTTAAGCTATGACCTGAATTATTCCTATACAGGGCCTATTACCCTGGACGACAAAAGGCCTTCGTACCTGCTGGAAACCATGCTGACGAACCGGTTCAGCACCCGGGACGGGTTTACCTTTGCCTGCAGCCTGCCTGCGGACACGGACTATCACCACTGGGCTTTTGAGGAACCCTATTCCATGCGGGAGGGCGTGTTAAAGCTGGCGGAAGAGTTCAATGGGGAAATCCTATGGGACAACCAGGATGTAAAAATCGGCCTCTATGGAGAAGACCGGGATTTTGTTGTGGAATACGGCGGGAACATGGCCTCCTTTTCCCGGGACTCCGATGTGTCGGAGGCGGCTACGGGAGTCTACATCTACTATAAGGACAGCAAGACGTACAGCGGGTACTCCGGGCCCTTTACGCTGGCAGACAATCCCTACGGCGTAACCCGGCACCGGCTGTACAACTGCGCGGACGACGTGCCGTCCCAGCCCATGTCGTCCAACATGGAAGACATCGCTTTAGCCTGGCTCAGACGGCAGGAGATAAACCCAAAGACCAGCATTACGGCCAAGGTTACGGAGGTTCCGGAGGGCATGCCCATCAAGCTGTACGACCGTGTTCAGGTGGCTCACCGGGTATTCGGCGTCTACATAACCGCCCGCGTGGTGCGGGTCAGGTACGACGTGCTCCGGGACCGGTACAAGGAGTTGGAGATCGGCAGCCTGCCCAAGGATATTGCCAGGACGATCGCAAAAATGCAGAAAGGGGCAAAAGGATGAAAGAAACCATTGTGACCCTGGGGGGACCTGCCGCAACAACGGTGGTGCATGCCGTCCAGGGCGAGGCAAAAGCGCAGCGGCTGGTGATGCACCTGCACGACCTGCACGGGCGGGAAGTGGAGATTCCCACGGATGCCACAGTGACCCTGCACATTGAAAGCCCGGAGGCTCCCGTGCTGGTGGAATGCAGCCTGACTTCGGACAACGCCGCGGCGGCCGTACTCCCCTACCAGGCCTGCGACAAGGCAGGGCTCCACCCCTGCACGCTGCAGGTGGTATCCCAGGACATGGACCTGCGCAGTGAAAGCTTTATGCTGCGCGTAGAGCCAAACAACCTGGACGATGTGGCAAGCCTGCCGGAATTCGGGCCGCTGGCCACGCTGCTGCAGAGCAAGGGGGAAATCGCGGAGCTGCTGAAACAGGCCCAGGAAGCCGGCGCGGATCTGGACGAGGTGCTGGACAAGTACCTGGGGGATTTCCGCCCTCTCTGGCAGGGAACTTATGCGGACAGCCAGGAGTATACCGCGGCAATCACGCCGGACGGGACGCTGCTGCTCATCGACGCCTGGAGCTGGAACGGTACAGGGAGCTATTTTTCCACCGACGGCGGGAAAACCTGGAAGAAAACCCAGTTCAGCACGGACGATGACCACGCTTTCATGGCAAAAGGCCTGGCAGTGGGGCCGCGCATTCTGGTGATCGACGACGACAGGCTTGTCTGGGGCGGCATTTCCAGCGTCACAGGGGAGCCTTACTGGGACACCCCGGTCAGCATTACATTCCCCGGCCTGCGCACCTCCCCGCCTTTTATGCAGACAAAATATCTCAATGGGAACTATTTTGCGCTGATCCATCCCGGCGGGGATTATGAGAGCACCCCGACGGGAAACAACATTTATTATTTCACAGAGGGCGGCACGTCCCCTATCCACGTTTCCCTCCCCAACACCCGTATGGTGGCCACATCCATCGCTTACGACGAGATTCACGGCAGATACGTTGCCGCCGGGCGGTATGCCTTTGCCTTGACGGAAGACGAGTACAACTACAAGGCCTGGGCTGCGGTATCCACAGACCTGCAGGCCTGGACCCAAGTCTACGACGATTACGACGCTGCATACTACTTTCCGGATATTGCCGTGTTCCAGGGCAAGGTGTTTTTATTTCCGTATTCCAGCAAATATAAGTACCAGGCCAACTTTTACTATACGGAATCTGCGGACATCCTAAAGGGGCAATGGACCATGACGCGGCTGGACTACCCGGAAAGCAGCAGCGGATTCCAGTCCTGCAACGCTGCGGTCAACCTGACGGGCATGTTTGTGTACGGCAACGGGGACCGGATGTTTTATACCAAGGACGGCGCGGCCTTTGTCAAGTATGAAATCCCCCTGTTTACCGACAACGACAAGTACGGGAATATCGCGGGGCTTGGCCGGTATCTGCTGGCGGCCAGCTCATCGGATTATGTCTTGTACCGCACGGATTTAATCGGGGAAAACCTGATTGACAACCTGAACAGCCTGCAGCAAAGCTACCAGGAGGCCATTGGCAACGTAACCTCCAAGCTGCAAACCGTGGACGCCACCAATACGCGCATTGCCGCGGCGGAAACCGCCCGTGTCGACGCGGAAAACGCAAGGGCCGGCGCAGAGCAGGCCAGGCAGACCGTAGAAGCGGCCCGGCAGACAGCGGAACAGGAGCGGGTATCCGGGGAAGCTGCGCGGAATACGGCGGAAACGGCCCGGGCAGCCGCCGAATCCGCCAGGAACTTTTGGGACGATTACGATGCTGTCGCAGCCTATGTGCCGGGGAACAAGGTTGCCTTTGAAGGCTCCAGCTATTTGAACCTGGCGGCCTGCACCGGGATATCCCCCACGGACAAAAGCAAATGGCGGCTGATCGCTGCCAAGGGAGACACCGGACCCCAGGGAATCCAGGGTCCCAAAGGCGAGACCGGCGCTGTGGGGCCGCAGGGAGCCAAAGGCGACACGGGAGCCCAGGGATTGAAGGGCGACACCGGCGCGATGGGGCCTACAGGGCCGCAGGGCCTGAAAGGAGACAAAGGAGATACTGGACCCGCAGGCCCTCAAGGTGAGCGCGGCCTGCAGGGCCTCACCGGGGAACAGGGGCCTAAGGGGGACAAAGGCGATACAGGCCCTGCCGGGCCCCAAGGGCTAAAAGGAGATACTGGCCCCCAGGGTCCTATAGGCCCCCAAGGCCCCCAGGGAGAAAAAGGAGACACCGGCCTCCAAGGTGAACAGGGAATACAAGGCCCGAAAGGAGATACCGGGGCCAAAGGAGAGCAGGGGCTTACCGGGCCTGTGGGCCCCCAAGGCGAGCAAGGGCCCCAAGGGCTGACAGGCCCCCAGGGTCCTAAGGGAGAAAAAGGCGACACTGGGGCTGCCGGTCCCAAGGGAGACACGGGTCCGGTTGGCCCCCAGGGCCCCAAAGGGGACACCGGACCACAGGGGCCGCAGGGCGTAAAGGGAGAGACGGGAACCGGACTCACCATCCTGGGACAGTATGCCACGGTGGAGGCGCTGCAGGCGGCGGTGGCCTCCCCCACGGCGGGTATGGCCTACAACGTGGGAAGCGCCCCGCCCTACCGCATTTACATCTGGTCCGGCACGGAATGGATGGACAACGGCCCGCTGCAGGGCGCGCCCGGAGAAACCGGGGCCCAGGGCCCCAAGGGCGATCCCTTCACTTATGCTGACTTTACCCCGGAACAGCTGGAAGGGCTGAGAGGGCCCCAGGGTCCCAAGGGAGACACGGGAGCCAAAGGAGACAAGGGCGAAACCGGTGCTCAGGGACCGAAGGGCGAGACTGGAGAACGCGGACCGCAAGGAGAACCAGGCATACAGGGTGCAGCCGGGCCAACCGGCCCCCAGGGGCCCAAGGGCGAAACCGGAGACGACGGCGCGTCGGCGTATGAGCTGGCTGTTGCCGCAGGGTTTACCGGCACGCAGGCCCAATGGCTGGGAAGCCTCAAAGGGGACAAAGGAGAAACCGGTTTGCAGGGGCCAAAGGGTGATACAGGCGCAAAAGGTGATACGGGCCCGCAAGGAGCGAAAGGCGACACTGGCGCACAGGGCATTCAAGGGCCCAAAGGAGAGACGGGCCCTGCGGGAGCGCAAGGCCCAAAAGGAGACAAGGGGGATCCTGGGATCCAGGGGCCGAAAGGAGACAGGGGAGAAGCGGGCCAATGGGCGGGAGACGCGCCGGAGGCAGGCCTGCTCACGGTGGAGACGGAGCTGTACGCCAGGCAGGATGGGGCTGTAAAGCGCGCCCCTGCTCTGGCGCTGCTGCAAGCAGTGTCGGATCCGGACAATCATCCGCTGGGAGGAAATCCGGAAAGCGCCTCCTCTCCTGCACTGGAAGCCGGGGGAATCAATCGTGACACGGGAGAACCGGAGACGAGCTCCTCCAAGGTGCGCACGGCGGACTTTATCCCAGTGAACCCGGGCAGGAAGGTCAGCGTGGACAACGGTCAGAAACTGACGAACGTGCTCTTTTGCTATGACAGCGGGAAAACGCCCATCTTGGACTGGTATCTCAGCGACGGGAAATCTTATTCTTACAAGAACGTCAGCGACGGCGGCAGCGTTGTGGTGCCCTCCCACTGCGCCTACGTCAAGGTGACGCTGAGCACTACGGACACCACGGTCCCGCTGGGGATCACCTCGGAGGCGAGCCCCGCTCAATTTGCCTTCCAAAAGCTCTATCTGCCCGAAGGCTACGGGCTGCGGGTGGAGGAATCTGAAAGCAAAATATCCGAGCTGCAGGTCTTTTCTGGACAGGGACAAAAACTGACTGTGCTGCCGGACGCCAGCCCCGTTAAGATGACGGCGGGAGGGCTGGAAGTGAGCAGGAATCCTGACGGTACTGATCCAGTGACCGTCAACCTTGCCGAACTGAAGGAGCTGGCGGATGCCCATACCGCGGAGCTGGAAGGAAAACCGGACCTGGTACAGGGAAAGGTGCCGGCGAACCAGCTGCCGGACGCTCTGGTTTACGCGGAGGGGGACGCCCTGCCCATAGAGGATGCCGCGCTGAATGCCGACAGGCTGGGGGGACATCCGGCGGAGGAATATCCCCGGTCCGCCACGGTTAAGGCCATCTGGAGCGGTTCTCAGGCGCAGTATGACGCCATAGCCGTCAAGGACCCGGAGACGCTGTATCTGATTGTGGGGTGAGAAACAACATGCCGAGCGGCACTTCTACTCGTGAAGCAGAAATCCTGAACTATCTGAAAAACACGCCTCTCCCCCTTCCGGAAGGGGATCCCAATATCCTTTTGAACGCGGGATTCCTGGATAAAATCAGGAACTTTTTCATCAGCAATGAAGATTCGACTGAAATGAACGATTTTGTTGGGGAGTTTGCAGTCTTCCTTCCCACTCTCTATGAGGTTTTGGCTGGTGAAATCAAAAGCGTCCCCCTTCCCGATGGAGGATACAAAAACAGTATCACCGCGGCGTCTGTGAGTCTGGTGATTGAGGAAATGAATAATTTCCTTGAAGGCTATGGCTGCCGGATTTCCACGGAAGACAATTACCAGAGCTACCTATTTGAATGCGGTGTGGACGGCAGCAGCTTTTCAGCAGAAAGTCCGTTGTTTGCCAATCTGTATGCGATAGCTCCGATTCAAGAATCTCTGCGTGCTTCTATCGGCGCGGGGGTGATCAAGACGGCGTATCTGGGAACGAAACAGACGGTACAACTGTATTTGGGCGGCAGCCCGCTGATAAGATAGGAGTGGTTTTATGGCTATCATCAAGCCGCTGAAGACGGCGGCGGGAGAAAATTTGTACCCGGTGACCTCTGCGGCGGCGGTGTACGACGCCCAGGGGGTCCCTCTGGCGCAGAAAATAGAAGGCTGGGACAAGAAAGCGCAAATGGCCCTCTGCGTCACCGTGACGCTGGCTGCGTCCGGGTGGACGGACGGCGTACAGACGGTGGCGGCGCAGGGGGTCACGGCGGACAACGCAGTGTTCCCCTGCCCAGCTCCGGACAGCTGGGAGGAGGCGGGCCAGGCCGGGGTGCGCTGCACGGCCCAAGCGCCGGACAGCCTGACCTTTACCTGCTCTTCCCTCCCGGCGGCCGACCTTACCTATCAGGCGCTGATTTGGGAGGTGATGTGATGGCTGTGTTTAATCCGGTTCTGAGGATGGAAACGGGGCTGCTGGTTTCTGGAGAGGAATATATGGGCTTTCTGCCGGAGAAGCTGGATACGGTTTCGGGCGAGATGAGCTCCATCTCTTTTCGGCCAGGAACCGTCAACAGCGGCGGAGGATATATTATCCTGCAGGATTATTCAAATAACTATCTGGTCATTCCGGCGGTCGTTAAAGGCGAAACCCACGAAGTAATGCTCAAAGGCAGCGATTCCAGCAGAGGGGCTGTGATCTGCACCTATCCTTCCGGGAGGCTCAGCCTTAACATAATAAACGTAAGCTGCAAGGACGCTTCCAAGCCTGTGTCCCTGTATGTGAAGGCATATGGGTATGGGAGGATGGGGAATAAGACGTCCAGCGGAGGGAGTCAGGCGCTACAGACGGTGAAGGTTACAATAACGGGTTTTGGAGCTTATTACACCAACGCTAATCAGGAACTCGTAGCGATTCCGTATCCCAACCCCAGTCCCACTGAGGTATATGATGTTTTAAAGGGTTCAATTATCGTCGGGTTAGGTGGAGCTACAATTTTTAATACTACGTTAACAAGGCTTAGTCCATACGCTGCAGCTGCGGAAAATGACGGTTTGATTACATTTAATCCTGCCTCCGGTGGATGAAATATTAAGCAACCTTATTTGCTAAATAAAACCCTTGTTTAGGATATTTTTAAGACTTGAAAAGGAGGCCTGCAATTGCCGACGGAAATCATTGTAGCTATGATCACAGGCGGCCTGGCGCTGCTGGGCGTGGTGTTTTCCACGCGTTCCAGCGAACGGCGGACTCAGGACAGCATCCGGACCGCCCAGGCGGTGACGGATGCAAAACTGGAAAATCTCACGGAAGAGGTCAAAAAACACAACAACTTTGCCAGGCGGATGCCGGTGGTGGAGGAACAGATCAGGGTGATCAACCACCAGATCGACGAACTGAAGGAATATCACAAAGGAGGATGAATGCATGGAATGGACAGGAATTGGAAGCGTGGCGGCGATTACGGTAATCTGCTATCTGGCGGGGGTGGTTGTGAAGGCCACGCCCTTTGACAACAACAGGCTCATCCCCATTGTCTGCGGGCTTTTGGGGGGCGTTCTGGGGGTGGCGGGGATGTTCCTCATGGCCGACTTCCCGGCGGGGGATTTCCTCACGGCCACGGCCGTGGGCATCGTCTCCGGGCTGGCCGCCACCGGCGCCAACCAGATTGGCAAGCAGCTCACGAAGGGCGGGGAGATATAATGGTACCTATCAAAAAAAAGTTGTGCCCCGCATCCCGATATTACCTCAAGTGTCCGTACAGCAGGACGCCTACGCGGATCGTGGTACATAATACGGCCAATGATGCTCCGGCGGAAAACGAGATCAGCTACATGCTGAATAACGATTTTGAGGTGTCTTACCACTACGCTGTGGACGATCGGGAAATTGTGCAGGGCCTTCCCTTGGATCGGAATGCCTGGGCGTCCGGAGACGGTCACGGGGCTGGAAACATGGAGGGAATCCACATTGAAATCTGCTATTCCCTCTCCGGCGGGCCAAAATTTGCAGCCGCAGAGAAGAACGCGGCTGAATTCATTGCCAGCCTGCTGCAGCAGTACGGTTGGGGTGTGGACAAGGTAACGAAGCATCAGGATTACGATGGAAAATACTGCCCGCACAGGACGCTGGATCTGGGCTGGACGCGGTTTGTAAACATGGTGAAAGAATATCTGAGCACGGAAAAGGAGGAACCGGATTTGACGGAAGCAGAGGCAAGGAAGATCGCACGGGGAGAGATTGAGAACTATTTTGCTGGACTGGCGGCAAAGCCCGCACCCGGCTGGGCGAAGGAGGCGCTGGATTATGCCAGGGAGGAAGGAATCCTCAACGGCGACGAGGGCGGTCTGCGCCCGGAAAGCTATGTGAAGCGGGACGAGCTGGCCCAGGTGGAGCTGAACCGGGAGCGCCGCTACCGGGAAATCGAGGATGTGCCAGACTGGGCCAGGGACGCGGTGCAGGAACTGATCGGCCTGGGGGTGATCCTGGGCACCGAGGCGATTCAGGATGGAAAAGTCACCCTCAACATGAGCGAGGCGCAGCTGCGCGGGCTGGTCTTTATGAAGCGCTATGTGGACACAAGGCTGAATACAACAGAGTAAGACTGCCCGGGCGTACCCTCTCCTGGGCATAGTAAGAGCCCCGCAGCTCTCCGGTTTGGAGGCTGCGGGGCTTTTTTTGGTTATCTTATTACGTACGTCCACCGGACATTTTTAAGAAGAATAATCTTATCTCCCATATCGGAAAGAAAAGCCGTCATAATAATGACCTCCTTTCCCTCTGTTTTTTCCGAAGTCTTTTAGTCAATCGGAATTTTAAATGCTTTCTTTCCGTAATTCTTGGCATAGTAAGTAATGCCATCTTTGGTAAAAGACGCTCTGAAAATGTATTTTTTCATAGCAATTTCTCCTTTCTGACGGAGAAAAAACTCTTGAATTGCATAGAGAAATATGTTAACATTAAAATTGTAAATTGTAACAATTCAAGGGCGGGTGTCACTCCGTCTGCGATCCCTATGAAGACGATAGCGTTCCAGCGCTATCGTTTTTCATTTTTATAAGCTTGATTTCCTTGTTTTGATTTTACAGAATATTTACTGCGCTTTTGTTCTTTCCTTTTTTTAAGGTAATTAATATCTCTAATTCTAATTTTTGCAGATCGATACGATACACCACATTTCATTGCTATATCACGATAATTCATATTTCGAATTAACTGTAGTGGCATCAAAAGTTCCGCCGCAAATATATCCGCTTGAGCTTCTGGATCTCGTGAGATTGGTATTCTTTCTCCTGGAGCCACTTTTGCAAAATATACATTGCTTGACGAGTGATAAAAATAATGTCCCAATTCATGTGCTAATGTCATTCGGTGCCAATAATGTCCAAGACAGGCCCCGTCATAAACCGTTTGTCTAACTTTTATCGTATGTAGTTCTGGACATGCCTCTGCTAGAATGCCTGGAAGTTCATTATCTGGGCAGACATCCAATGTAAAATCATTGTCTATCGTCCCTAACGCATTTTCCATATATTCAACGATAGGAAAATATAATTGCTTGTCCAGAGATGCCTTTTTTCTTATTTGATAAACAAACTTACGTATATTCTCTTTTACTTTAGTTTTTGGAACTGTTATTTGCTGCATAGAAGCGGAACGTTTTATTTTCCACGCCCCCTTTTCCGAATCACTTCACGGCTCTTACAATCGTTCAAAGTTTTCTGCAATTTTTTTATAGTGTCCAAGTCTAGCGAATCGAATTTTCTGGCAAAACTCATTGCTACCGCCCGCTGTTCAGCACTAATATCTTCCAAGTTCAACTTTACACTGTCAGCGGATAATTCTGCGATCTCTTTTAATTCTTTTTTTTGTTCGTCTGAAAGGTTGTACAAAACACCAATCTTTTCTACCCAATCATGTGGGATTTTTCGTTTTCCGTTTTCAACTGCGGACAAGTAAGAACTCGTTACCCCAAGTTTTTGGGCCATGTCATACATGACTTCACCACAATTTATGCGGATAACTCGCATTTTTTTGCCGAAATCAGTAATCACTAAAAACGACCCCCTTCTAATATTTTCCATTTATATTATAACCGGCCCTGTCTAAAATGTCAACAACAATTGTTGATTTTTTTCTGAGTTCAGTTGATTAAATGTAAGTACGCGTGGGTTTGCTTTCTCCCGCGCATAGAAGAAGCCCCCGGCTTCCTGGTTTATTCCAGGGGCCGGGGGCTTTTTTGGTTTATTGCTATTTTTTATTCTTTGTAGCACCTGAAGTCGCAAATTTTGCAATACGTTGTTAAAATCAGGTGTGTTTTAACAATGACGTCACTCGGGTTTCGACGGTTTTTTTAGTAATATCACAATTATTGGTATCACATGAACAATTCTGTTTCCGTTATTTGATCTTATAAAATAACGCACCATATTCTGAGCCACATTTTGAGCCACATTAATGGCGCATTTCTATGATAAACAGCGTCATTTTACGTCAAAAGCGGAACAAAAAAAGCCGCATTAAAGGCCAACAAATGGCTCTAGAATGCGGTTTTTCGTGTGGAGCGGGCGAAGGGAATCGAACCCTCGTATTCAGCTTGGGAAGCTGA
>ERZ1673695.1278-NODE-1278-length-27396-cov-11.581325_pt1 | contig 27396 bp, 29 predicted proteins | sample MGYA00580225_ERZ1673695 | MGnify/ENA primary metagenome ERZ1673695 (study PRJEB41218, sample SAMN15661739) | gut metagenome | host: Homo sapiens | place: Canada: London | collected 2015-08-20/2019-03-30 | study: EMG produced TPA metagenomics assembly of... | reverse complement strand
GGCAACGGCTACGAAATGACCGCCATCGCGGCCTGCGTGCTGGGCGGCATCTCGCTGTCCGGCGGCCTTGGCAACATGGTGGGCGCCGCCATCGGCGCGGTGATCATGTCCTCCATCAGCCGCCTGCTGGTCTTTATCGGCCTGCCGTCCACCTATGACAACACCATCACCGGCATTATGCTGATCGTCATCGTTGTGGTCGATGCGCTGACTCAGCGCCGTTCCATCGAAATGGCCAGAAGAAAACGCCTCCTGTCCAGAACGGCGGAAACCGCTGCGGAAGGAGAGTGCCAGGCATGAAGGCCGTCAAAAAGATTTTCAAGCACTGGGAAATGTTCCTGCTGGTGTTTCTGATTCTGGAGTTCGTGGTCTTTGGCGCGGTGAACCCCAAGTTCCTGCGTCCGCAATCCATCATGAACAGCATCGTCAACTACATCAGCGTCTGTATCATCGCGCTGTTCGTTACGCTGGTGATGATCACCGGCGGCATTGATATCCAGGCCGCCTCCATCATCGGCCTGACCAGCATCATCCAGGGCTACCTGTGGAGCGATCTGGGCCTGAACATCTGGACCTCCGTGCTCCTGGCCATCGTCGTCGCGGCGATCTGCGGTGGGTTGTCCGGCTTCTTCATCGCCTATTGCGGCGTGCAGCCCATGGTGGTTACCCTCGGCGGCAGCTTCCTGTATTCGGGCCTGGCGCTGCTGGTGTCCGGCATGTCTGCCACCCCCGCCTATCAGGGTATCAGCGGCTTCCCCGCCAAGACGGATGACGGCGCGTTCGTGGACTACCGCTTCCTGGGCAAGGGCGAGCTGCTGGGCGTGCCCATGCCGATCGTCATCTATCTGGTGCTGATCGTGCTGTGCATCTGGCTTTTGCACCGCACCAAGTACGGCGAGCGCCTCTACCTCATCGGCGTCAACCAGCAGGCCGCCGAGTATTCCGGCATCAACACCCGTCTGGTGATCATGAGCACCTACGTGCTCTCCGCCGTGAGCGCCGCGCTGGCTGGCACCATCCTGACCTCCAACGTCAACTCCGCCAAGTACAACCTTGGTTCCGGCTATACGCTGGCCATCATCACCGCCGTGGTGCTGGGCGGCACGCTCAATACCGGCGGCAAGGGCAGCATCCTTGGCACGGTACTGGCGTCGCTGATCATCTGCATCCTGCGCTACGGCCTGCCCCTGTGCTTCGACGTGAGCACCCAGAACCTGGACCTGCCGGTCGGCATCATCCTGGTGCTGGTCGTCCTGGGCCGCGAGATCGCCGGCCGTGGCATGATCGCCAAGGCGATCCGCACTTTCAAAAAGTCGGTCGCCGCCTGACCCACTGCATTTCATGGGACGTTGTCCGACGCCCCTTGAGATAATAAAAAAACAGGAGGAACCCAACCATGAAAAAGATCCTTGCGATGATCCTTGTGCTGTGCATGGCGCTCACGCTGGCCTCTGCCGCTGTGGCCGAGAGCAAGAGCCCCGTGGACGGCATGACGGTGGCCTTCATCCCGAAGGTTTCCGGCAACTCTTTCTTCGAAGCTGCTAACGACGGCGCGCAGAAGTACGCTGCCGAGTGGGGCCTGACCGTTGACTACATCGGCTCCCCCGACGCTTCCGTGACCACCCAGCTGGAGCTCATCCAGCAGGCCATCGACAAGGGCGTGGACGCCATCTGCATCTCCGCCGTTGACGCCACCGCTCTGGACGAGAAGCTGATGGAAGCGCAGGACGCCGGCATCTATGTCAGCACCTGGGACTCCGACGTTTCCCCCAACGCCCGCGCGCTGATGGTTTCCCAGGGCACCGCGGACGTGCTTGGACCCATGCTGGTTGACATGGCCGTCGAGTCCCTCAAGGAGCGCGGCGTGGACGTGGACGGCACCGTGAACTACGTGTGGCACTTCTCCAACCCCAGCGTGGCTGACCAGAACTCCTGGTACGTCGCCGGCGAGGAATACATCAAGGAGAACTACCCCAACTGGGTGGCTGTCAACGAGCCCTACTACAGCAACCAGGATCCCGCTCAGTCCGTGAGCGTTGGCGAGGCCATCTTTGAGGCCTATCCCGACATCGACCTGATCATCTGCAACGACTCCACCGCTCTGCCCGGCCAGTGCGGCGCCGCCCAGAACAAGGGCCTGACCGCTGAGGACGTGACCATCACCGGCTTCTGCCCGCCCTCCGGCATGACCACCTACCTGGAGAACGGCATCTGCACCCGTTGGGGCCTGTGGGATTGCGGCATCCAGGGCGCCATGGGCTGCTACCTGGCCGCTTATGTGTCCGCCGGCAACACCGTGAAGGTGGGCGACGTGGTGACCATCCCCGGCATCGGCGATGTGACCATCCTTGCCAACGGCGATCTGGTCGAGGGCCAGGAGACCGCTCCCGAGAACAACGGCGTTGTGCTGCTGCCCGAGCGCGTTGTCTTCACCGCCGAGAACGTTGCGGACTATCCGTTCTGATCGTCTCCTAGAAACCAATCAAGGGAGAGGAAGCGCCTCCGGGCGCTTCTCCTCCCTTTCATGGCGCACACGGGCGGACAGCCGCTCGCAGCGCCCACACTGACCGACCGACTCACAGCTACTTAGTTCAAGGAGGGTTTTCAACATGGCTGATAAAGATGGATTGAAGATTGCGAAGGACTATCATGTGGGCGAAGCATTCGCCACCCAGGGCAGCTTTTATGTCAAGGGCGCCAACAACCTGGACTGGGGCATGAAAAAGCACCTGAGCAACATCTTCGACCCCAAGAGCGGCAACACCGTGATGTTCGCCTTTGACCATGGCTACTTCATGGGTTCCACCGCGGGCCTGGAGCGCCTGGACCTGGTCATCCCCAAGCTGATGCCCTATGTGGACTGCCTGATGGGCACCCGCGGCGCGCTGCGCACCTGCGTGCCCCCGGAAAACCGCAAGGCCATCGCCCTGCGCGTCTCCTCCGGTTCCAGCATGCTCAACGACGATTTGAGCCATGAGGTCGTGGCCGTGGACATCGAGGACTCCATCCGCATGAACGCCGACTGCATGGCCGTGCAGACCTTCATCGGCGCGGACGGACAGCTCGCCAGCATCGACAACCTCAGCCGCGTGATCAACGCCGGCTTCCGCTACAGCATCCCCACGCTGGGCGTGGTGGCCGTGGGCAAGGACATGGAGCGCACCGACCGCTTCTTCAAGCTCGCCACCCGCATCGTGGCCGAGATGGGCGTGCAGCTGGTCAAGACCTACTACTGCGACAACTTTGAGGAGATCGTGGCGGCCTGCCCGGTGCCCATCGTGGTGGCCGGCGGCAAGAAGCTGCCCGAAGCCGACGCGCTGACGATGGCCTACCGCAGCATCCAGGGCGGCGCGCGCGGTCTGGACATGGGCCGCAACATCTTCCAGAGCGAGCACAGCGTAGAAATGGCGCAGGCCATCCGCAAGATCGTGCACGAGGGCTACACCGACAAGGAAGCCTACGAGTTCTATCAGGATCTAATCCACTAAGACTTTTTGGCACACAGCGGGCTGCTCCGGCGGCGGGAAACCCTTTTCCCCCGCGTGGGGCAGCCCTTTGCAAAGGACCGGGGCCTGCGCCCCGTGCAACAAACCGAAAGAGGGATAGGATATGCTGAAAGGGATTTCCCCCATTCTGACCCCGGAGCTGCTCAAGATCATCGCCGAAATGGGTCATGGCGATGAATTGGTGCTGGCCGACGGCAACTTCCCCGCCGCCTCCATCGGCAAGCGCTGCGTGCGCATGGACGGCCACGGCGGCGCGGAGGTCATGGCGGCGCTGATGCCCCTGTTCCCGCTGGATGACTTTGTGGACGCGCCCCTGTGCGTGATGGAAGTGCCCGACGGCATGTTCCCCGGCAACGTCGCGCCCATCTGGGAACGGTTTCAGCAGGCGGCGGACATGGACCTACCCGGCGCGCGCATGGAAAAGATGGAGCATGACGCCTTCATGGACCGCGCCCGCGCGGCGTATGCGGTGGTGCAGACGGGCGAAACCGCGCTGTATGGCAACATCATCCTCCGCAAAGGCGTGGTGCGGCTCTAAGCCGCCCCAGTCGGCAAACTGATACGCCCTCGGACCACATGAGTGGGTCCGGGGGCGTTTTTATCAGTTTTTCCAAGCCTTACGCGTTAAGCTCGTCGGCCAGAATCGCCACGGCTTCCCGCACCAGGCGCGAGCAGGGGCGCTTGGCATAGTATTCCGGGTCGCGCTCGCTGGGCATGTTAGACGGGTCAATCCCCGCGCGCTCCAGCAGCGGCCGGCAGTCGATCGCTGTCTCCGCCTCGCGGAAGCGCCCGGCCATGCGCTGGATAGCGGCGTACTCGGCCTTCTTGCCCTCTTTTTCCTCCGGCCGGTCGTAGCCGCGTAGCATGCCGTAAACCATGGCCATGCCGCTGACGGCTCCACACACGCCGCGCAGGCCGCCCACGCCGCCGCCAAAGCCGCTGGACAGGCGGGCCGCCATCTGCGTCTCCAGACCCATTTCCTGCACATAGGCCAGCACCACGCTCTGCGCGCAGTTGTAGCCCTCGCGGAACAGCGCCTCCGCGCGCGCCGCTTTTTCCTCCCTGTCGATGCGCATGGCGTCCTCCTTACCTGGCGGCCCGGGCAGGCAACTCGTACACAGCGTCGGCGATCTTGTCCAGCCAGTCGCCGTTAAACAGTTCGATCATGCCCTTGTCAATGCCGCCCGCGAGCTTGGGATCAATGGGCAGCTGGGCCGTGAGCGGAATGTTGTAGCGCTGGGCAATCTCCGCCACATGGCTCTTGCCGAACAGCTCCACATGCTTGCCGCAGTCGGGGCAGGCCACATAGCTCATGTTCTCCACCAGCGCCATGACGGGAATCTCCATCATCCCGGCCATCTTGAGCGCCTTTTCCACGATCATCTCCACCAGCTCCTGCGGGGTGGAAACCAGAATCACGCCGTCCACGGGGATGGTCTGGAACACGGTGAGCATCACGTCGCCCGTTCCCGGAGGCATGTCGATGAACAGCACGTCCTTGTCGCCCCAGATCACGTCGGTCCAGAACTGTCCCACCGCGCCCGCGATGACCGGGCCGCGCCAGACCACGGGGTCGGAATCGTTGTCCAGAAGCAGGTTCAGGCTCATCACGTCGATGCCCGTCTTGGTCTTGACCGGCAGAATGCCCGCGTCGGTTCCCATGGCCTTTTCCTTGATGCCAAACGCCTTGGGAATGGACGGGCCGGTGATGTCCGCGTCCAGGATGCCCACCTTCAGGCCCTGGCGCTGCGCCAGCACCGCCAGCAGGGAGGTGACCAGGCTCTTGCCCACGCCGCCCTTGCCGCTGCATACGCCCACAACCTTTTTGATGTGCGACAGCTCGTGCGGCTTAGCCAGCAGGCTTTCCGGCTCAATGCGATTGCCGCAGCTCTGGCTACAGGTCGAACAATCGTGCGTACATTCGCTCATGTTGATGATTCCCCTCTTTTTTGTTGTTCGGAGCCTTCCACAGGATGGCCGCAAAGCGCGCAGATCATGCGCGCCGCCTCGCGGATGAGGCTGTCCAGCGGCTGCTTGCCCACGCCCGCGATCATCAGACCGCAGCGTTCCAGAGGCACCAGCACCTTCTGCGCCTCGCTCAGGCTCACCGCCGCCGCAATGCCCGGCGAAATCTCACCCAGCATGGCGTTGGCGTGCAAAATGCCCGTCACGCCCGCGATCACGTCGGCGCGGCGGCACTGGTAGCGGATGGCGCTTTCGCCGGTGGCGCCCAGATCCGCGCCCGCGCGCAGCATGGCCGCGGTCGCCTGCGCGTTGGTGCCCACGGCGATGACCTCCTGCTCGGGCGCAAGCCGCTTCACAGCGGCGATCAGGCTCTTGCCCACGCCGCCGCCCTGCCCGTCAATCACCAATAGCCGCATGCGGGTCCCCCTCTGTGCCGGGGCCGGTCAGGCCCATGGCTGGCTCTCCAGGGCGATATCCGCCCCACTTTTGATATCATACGCCTCTATGTAGCTTTTTTCAAGAGGAATCCAGCGGGTTTGAAAGGTAAAAAACCGCTCTCCCTCCCGCATGCGCAGGCGTTTGATCCGCTCATCCTCCGCCGTGTAGACATAGACGCGCAGGGCGTCCAGCGCGGCGTATGCCTCCGCAAACGCCGGATGATGGCTGTAGCTGCCTTCAATCACCGCAACCGGCGCAGCGCGGTGTACGCGCTCCAGCCATGCGCCGCTCTGGCAGTCATACCGGCGGTAGGACACGTCGCCGCCGCGCATCAGTCCCGCAAGCACCTCGTCCCGGAAGCGCTCGTAATGCACGTTGCCGCCCGGCTGCATGAGCCTTTCCTCCGTGCGCATCGCCGGAGGTAAAAAGAAGTCGTCCATGCGGATGGGCCGCGTATGATACAGCGCTGCCAGCGCATCCGCCAGCGTGCTCTTGCCCGACCCGCAGGGCCCCTCCAGCACCGCGAGTGCCCGACCGGTTTCGGCCAGGAGCCGCTCGATCCGTATCGCCACGGGCACGAGCGTGCCCAGATCCTCGCGCACCACGCGGTAGGACGGCGCGTAGGCGGCCCGATACGCGGCGCTGTGGCTCACGGGCGTGTGCCCGTCCCAGCCGGCGAGAAAGGCCTCCAGGCTTTCCAGGGAAAACGGCACCTCCCCGGCGCGGGCCAGCTCCCGCAGGGCTTCCAGCCCGGCGGCCATCGCCGCCTCGCCACCCATGGGCTGCGCCATGGTCACGCGCATCATGTCCGCGATTCGCTCCGGCGGCAGTTCCCGCACCGCAGGCGCGGCCAGGTTCAGCCGGCATATGCCGCCCCCGATGGGCGTAAACGCGGGCATGCCGCTGCACGGGGCGGTATGCGCCAGCTCCGCTTTCACCCGACCCGCACAATCTTCCGACAAAAGATGGCCGCAGCCAAACGCGCTCTGATACACGAGCTTGACTGCGTCCACCGGCTCCATTCGCGGAGTCTCCATAATTCGCTTTTTCAAAAGCGCCTTCTTCATGCCGTCGTTTCAATTCTCCTTCAGCGGAATCAGCCGGGCGCGCTCCAGAGCCATCACGACCAGTGGCACCAGCACCACTTGCAGCACCATGCCCGGCCATGCGTTGACGAAGCCGCCCGTCCAGAACGCGGCCAGCGCGAAGCGGCTCTGCGTCAGAAGCGCGTAGATCAGCCAGCTGGCCAGCCCCCACACCGCGCGTCCCGCCAGCATGGCGCCGATCAGCGCGGCATACACGCGCCCGCGGCCCGGCCGCAGCCGCTGGTACAAAAGGCCCGCCACCGCGCCGTAACCGGCCATCTCAAAGGCCATCGCCAGCGCCGTGGGCACCAGCGGCGGCATGCCCAGCAGCAGGCTGCGCGCAATGGGCAGCACAAAGCCCACCAGCAGCCCCCACGGCCACCCGCACACAAACCCGCAGATCAGGGCGGGTAAGTGCAGGGGCAGGAGCATGCTGCCCACCTGCGGAATCTGTCCCGTCAGAAAGGGCAGCACAAAGCCGATGGCCAGAAACAGCGCCGAGAGCACCAGGCGGATCATTTGATTTTTCTTCATCTTTCGGATTCCTTCCTTTGCAAATGCAGGATCGCCCAAAAGCCCAGATCCTTCTTCGGAAGGAAGAACGGCGCCTTCGTGACATCCGCGTTCAGCAAAGGGCTTTGGGTATCATAGCATATGCAGCGGCTTTTGTAAAGCGCGCCGCGGAATTGACAGATGCCACCCATCATGGTATGCTTAGGTATCTTTCCCGGCGGCACCCGGCGCGTCCGGCAGCATATGCTGATAAGGCGCGCACCGTTTGGAAAGCCTGTTTTTGTGGATTACTGAACAAGGAAGCGGGGTTTCGTCATGCAGGAGTATCGGGTCGGCATCATCGGCGCAACGGGCATGGTTGGGCAGCGTTTCACGCTGCTTTTGAAGGAGCATCCCTGGTTCAAGGTGACGTGCGTGGCGGCTTCCAGCCGCAGCGCCGCGAAATCCTATGCCGAGGCCGTCGCGGGCCGCTGGGCCTTTCCCGGAACGCCGGTCCCCGAAGCCATCGGCCGGCTGACGGTGATGGACGCCGCCGACGTGGAGAGCGTGGCCCGGCTGGTGGACTTTGTCTTCTGCGCCGTGGACATGAAAAAGGAGGACATCCGCGCCCTGGAGGAGCGCTACGCCAAGGCCGAGGTGCCCGTCATCAGCAACAACAGCGCCAACCGCCACACCCCCGACGTGCCCATGCTGATTCCCGAAATCAACGGCGCGCACGCCGCCGTGATCGAGGCGCAACGCCGGCGGCTGGGCACGCATACCGGCTTCATCGCCGTCAAACCCAACTGCTCCATCCAGAGCTATGTGCCCGCGCTGTGGCCGCTTCTGGACTTTGAGCCCAAGGCGGTTACGGTATGCACCTATCAGGCCATCAGCGGCGCGGGCAAGACGTTTGAGACTTGGCCGGAGATGATCGACAACGTCATCCCCTACATCGGCGGCGAGGATGAAAAGAGCGAGCGCGAGCCGCTCAAAATTTTCGGCCGCGTGGTAAACGGGGCCATCGTTGACGCCGCATCCCCGGTGATCAGCGCGCAGTGCCTGCGCGTGGCCGCTTCCGACGGGCATATGGCCGCGGTGAGCGTCAAGTTCGGCCGCAAGCCCACCCGCGAGGAAATTCTGTCGCGCTGGGACAGCTGCCAGCCCGCCACGCTGGGGCTGGACCTGCCCTCCGCTCCGAAAAAGTTCCTTCATTACTTTGAGGACCCCGCGCGTCCCCAGACCCGGCTGGACCGGGATACAGAGGGAGGCATGGCCATCTGCCTGGGCCGTCTGCGCGAGGACCCGGTGATGGACTACAAATTCGTCTGCTTGAGCCACAACACCCTTCGCGGCGCGGCAGGCGGCGGCGTGCTGAGCGCCGAGTACCTGTGCAAGCTGGGCTACATTCCCCATAAGGATCTTTGATTGACGGGAGGTTTTGAGCATGAAGCGTGAACCCCTGTTCCGTGGCAGCGCGGTGGCGCTGGTCACTCCCCTTAGGGGCGGCAAGGTGGACGTGGAGGCCCTTCATCGCCTGGTGGAAATGCATGTGAACGGCGGCACGGCGGCCATCGTCGCCTGCGGCACCACCGGTGAGCCCGCCACGCTGACCCCCGACGAACGCGAGCTGGTCATCCGCGAGGTGGTCGCCGCCGCAAGGGGCCGCGTGCCGGTCATCTGCGGCACGGGCAGCAACTGCACCCAGACCGTGATCGACACCGAGCGCCGCTACCGTGGCCTGGGCTGCGCGGCCCAGCTGGTGGTAACCCCCTATTACAACAAGACGACCCAGGAGGGGCTTTACGCCCACTTCATGGCCATCGCCGAGCACACGGAGCTCCCTATCGTGCTCTACAACGTGCCCGGCCGCACGGGTCTGGATATCGCGCCCGAGACCATCGACCGGCTGGCGGAAAGCGGCCGCTTCGTGGCCCTGAAGGAAAGCAGCTACGACCTTCCCCGCGTGATGGAGAAGATCAGCGCGATGCGCGGCCGTCTCACCCTCTATTCCGGCAACGACGACATGATCTATCCCCTGCTGGCGCTGGGCGCGGAGGGCGTCATCTCCGTGCTGGCCAACGTGGCGCCCGCCTACGTGAGCGGCATGACCGGCGCCTACTTCGCCGGGAAAACGGACCAGGCGCTCACGATGCAGACCGAATGCCTTCCGCTGGTGCGCGCCCTGTTCAGCGAGGTCAGCCCCATCCCCTGCAAGCACGCGATGGAACTGCTGGGCCTGTGCAGCGGCGAATTGCGCCTGCCGCTCATCGACGCGGGTGAGGCTACCAAGCGCAAGCTGCGCGAAGCGCTGGTTAAGATGGGCATCCTGATTGCCTGACCGAAGAAAAAGGAGGTACGGGAGCATGCGAATCATCATCGGTGGAGCGCTGGGGCGCATGGGCCGCGAGCTGGCGCTGGCGGCGGAGGGCGCGGGCGCAGAGGTGGCCTGCGGCGTGGATGTGGCCTATGCGGGCCAGGCAGCCGCGTTTCCCATTGTCACGGGGTTCGAGCGCATCCGCGAGGACGCCGATGTGTTGATTGATTTTTCCCGGCCGGACGCGCTGCCGGAGCTTTTGCAGGCCGCGCTCACTCGCCGCATGCCCGTGGTGCTGTGCGCCACGGGCTATACGGATGTGGAGCTAAGCAGCATCCGCGAGGCGGCGCAAACGCTGCCGGTGCTGCGCAGCGCCAACATGAGCCTGGGCGTCAACGTGCTGACCGAGCTGGTGCGCATGGCCGCGCGCACGCTGGAGGGCTTCGACGTGGAAATCGTGGAGAAGCACCACCGCATGAAGGCCGACAGCCCCAGCGGCACCGCGCTGATGCTCTACGAATCCGTGCAAAAAGAAAAAGGGCCCGAAACGAACCCTGTCTATGGCCGCTATGGCCGCACCCAGAAACGCACGGCCGGCGAGGTCGGTATCCATGCGGTGCGCGGCGGCACAGTGACCGGCGAACACGAGGTGGGCTTTTATGGAAACGGAGAGCAGCTGATCCTGACGCACCGTGCGGAAAGCCGCGCCCTGTTTGCGCAGGGGGCGCTCAAGGCTGCCGCCTATCTGCTGGGCAAGCCTGCCGGACTCTACTCCATGCAAGATGTGGTACGCGATATGCTCGTTTGACCGCCTTATTCGTCCGGGCTCCAGTCGGAGAGATGCTCCTGCAGGGTGCTGAGGATCTCACGAATGACCAGGCGGCGATTGGGGTCCATGGCGCCGGAGGGATTTTCCTCGCCAGGGCTGCTCTGTAGGCTTCCCGCCAGCAGATAGTCCACGCCGACCCCCAGCGCATTGGACAGCGCTACCAGCGTTTCCAGGCTGGCCTTACGGGTGCCGCGCTCCACATGCCCCACAAAGGATGTGCTCACACCGATCCGCTCCGCCAGCTCCTGTTGCGTCAGGCCGATCAGCTGACGTTGCTTGCGCACGCGTTTGCCCATATCCACATAGTCCATCGTTTTTCCCCCCCCCGCTTTGCGTCGCATGTGGTTTAACTATATCAACGCGCCGACCCTATGAAAAAGTCCTTTGAGTCACTTTTTGCAACTGATAGAACATATTTCATCCCTGTAAATACGCTTTTCCGCCAGTGCTAGAAATGGCTGGCGGCATCGGCACACCAAAAAAAGCAACCGGACGGCTGCTTTGTCAAAGCCTGCCAGACGGCAGGCAAACCTTTAACCCTTTGGACGTATAGCAGCGCTCCCCTTGCCAAAGGCGTTTGCGCGCAAGAAACGCCGCCGGCCTCTTTGCATGAAGCCGGCGGCGTTGTTTTGTCGTCCTTTCAGCAGGGACGCTCCTTGCCGAAGAAGCAGATGGCCACCGTTCCGGGACCGCAGTGCGCGCCAATCACCGGGCCGACATAATAGGTCTGGATCTCGCCCAGAGCGGGCACGCGCTCCCGGAGCATGGTTTCCAGCCGTGCGGCGTCGTCGGGCGCATCCGCATGCAGGATGATAGTCATGGCCTGCGCGGGATCGTCGATGTTCTCGGCGGCCTTGTCCGCGATCAGGCGCAGCGCCGCCTTGCGGCCGCGCACCTTGTCGGAGCTGACCAGCTTGCCCGCGCGGTTTTCGGTGATGATGGGCTTGAGGTCCAGCATGGTGCCCACGGTAGCCGCCATGGCGCCGATGCGGCCGCCGCGGCGCAGGTATTTGAGATCATCCACGGTAAACCAGGCCTGGGCGCGCATCTTGTTGTCCTCCAGCCACTGGGCCACCTCGTCCATGCTCTTGCCCTGGCGGTAGAGCTCGTGGGCCTTGAGTATGAGGATGGTCTGCGGAGCGGAGATACTCAGCGTGTCCACCACCGTCATGCGGCGGTCGGGATACTTGGCCAGCAGCTCCTCGCGGGCGGCGTACACATTGTTGATCGTGCCGGACAGCTGGCTGGAAAACGCCACAAACAGGATATCCTTGCCATCCTTAAAACAGGGCTCAAAATATTCGATATACGCCGCCGTCGGCAGCAGGGAAGTGACCGGCGCGGCGCCGGCGCGCATGTTGTCGAAGTATTCCTTCTGTCTGCCGCTGCGGCCCAGGTCGTCGAAGTATTCCTTTCCGTCCAGGATATAGGGCATGTACACCATGGTCATGTCCAGTTCATCCACATAGCGGAAGGGCAGGTCGGAATCGGAATCGGTCATAAACACATACGGATTCATGCGGACCCTCCTTTGGAAAGAAGTGGGCCGATCGGCCCTATCAGTTCTTATGATACGTAGTTATTGTACCCTGTCCGTTCCATTTTTGCAAGCGGCTCGCCTCCTTTTGTACCGCCCTGGGCCGCTTGTTTCCCGTTTCCAAATATGGTACACTGAAAGCAGAGAATCGCGCGGAGAAAGGGGCGGATGCATGATGTGCGCCGTTCGCTCCCGCCGCGGGCAAAATGCGCGGGTCTTTGCCTATGCGCTGCTCGTTGCCGCGGCGGTGCTGTTTTTTTGCTCCAAGTCCTCCTTCGGCTATCCCATCAACGACTGGTCCGACGCCAACATCTACTTTACTATCGGCAAGGGCATGACGCGGGGGCAGGTGGTCTACCGCGACCTGTATGACCACAAGGGGCCGCTGCTCTATGCCCTGCACGCGCTGTGCGCGCTGATCTCCTTTTGGGATTTTACCGGCGTGTACCTGATGGAGATCTGCCTTGCGGCCCTGTTTCTGACCGGCGCCTATCGTCTGATGGTCCTCTATGGCGCGCGCCGCGCCGCCTGGCTGATGCTTCCTGTGCTGGCGCTGCTGATCTATACCTCCGCCAGCTTTGCGGAAGGCGACAGTGCCGAGGAACTGTGCCTGCCGCTGATGGTCTGGTCGCTCTACGGCGTTTTGCGCCATTTTGGCCGCGGCGGCGGGCGTATGCCGGCGCGCGAGCTTGTTTGGCAGGGCGTGCTGGCCGGCTGCGTGTTCTGGATCAAATTCACCATTTGCGGCGTGCATGCCGGGCTGTTCCTGGCATTGCTGGTCCACCTGGCAGCCCGGCGCGACTGGCGCGGCCTGTGGCGTTCGCTCGGTTGGCTGATTGCGGGGTTTGCGCTGTCCACCTTGCCCTGGGTGCTCTACTTCGGTGTGAACGGGGCCGTCTCGGACTGGCTGGGCACCTATCTGTATGACAATCTGTTCCTGTATTCTGCCTCCGAGGAGGCTTCCGGCCTTGTGCAGCGGATCAAGGCCATGCTGCTGTGCGGCTGGGAATGGGTGCGGGACAATCCGCTGTGCGTGCTGTCCGTAGCCGGGGGCTTGGTGTGGTACGCCTGGAAGCGCCCCCGCCGCGAGGGCCTAGCCGTGTGGCTGGCTGCGATGCTGGGCGCGCTGGGCGTGTTTGCGGGCGGCAAGAGCTACCCCTATTACGGACTGGCGCTGGCCGCGCTGGCGCCGCTGGGCCTCGTCCCCCTGGGCCGGCTGCTAGAGAGCAGGCTCGCGCGCCTCTCACGATGGGCGCTGACGGGCTGCGCCGCGGCGCTGGCGGCCGCTTGCGTAGGCCTGTGCCCACTGCTGAGCGGCAACATGACGGCGGATTACGGCGCGCCCTTTGGCCAGCCCCGTGAAGAAACCATGCAGTACCGCATCGCCGCCTATCTGGAGCCTGACGCGACGCTGCTCAACTATGGCTTCATGGATGCGGGCTTCTACACCGCCGCCGGGCTTGTACCGAGCGTGAAATACTTTCACCAGACCAACGTGCCCCTGGAGGAGATGCTCACGGAACAGGAGCGCTACCTGCGCGAGGGACGATGCGATTATGTCATCACGCGAGGCAAACAGCCGGAATGGATCGTGGAGCGCTATGAGCTGATCGCCACGGAAAGCAGCCCGAACTTCTGGTATGACGCGGTTTATCTGTACCGTCAAAAATCGCTAAGCAGCCGCTAAACCTGCCGGAAAAATGCGAAACCATTCCTGGCCGGCGTTGACTTTTGCAGGGTTGCGGCGTACAATGTCAAGCTGATGGTTTTCGTGTTCTTACCTATTAAATGAGGGGAGCCGGCCATCATCCGCAAGAGGGAGGAGGTCCATCGAATGTTCTTTGTGTTCTTCTTGTTATGGGTGGCGTTTAATGGCCGTCTGACATGGGAAATCGCCGCTTTCGGCGCGGTTCTCTCCGGCGTGCTGTACGCCTTCTGCTGTGCGTTTTTAGGCTACAGCCCCAAAAAGGACTGGGCCGCGGCCCGGCTGATCCCTGCCGCGCTGCGCTATGTGGGACTGCTTTTGACGGAAATCGTCAAATGCAACCTGGCGCTGACGCGCATCGTGTTCGCCCCGAAGCTCGAGGTCAAGCCCCACCTGGTCACCTTCCGCACCCCGCTGAAGGGTGGGTTCAAGAGTGCGCTGGCGGATTCCATCACGCTCACGCCCGGCACCATCACCGTTCACAGCGAAGGCGACCGCCTGACCGTCCATTGCCTGGATACGCAGTTCATGGAAGGCATTGACGACACGCCGTTTTCCCAGGCGCTTGAAAAAATGCAAAAGACAAAGGAGGAAGAGGCATGAATCTCGCTGACGCCTATCATGCGTTTTACATGGCTGTTCTGGTATGTCTGAGCGTGCTGACGCTGTTTTGCCTGTTTCGCGCCATTCAGGGCCCGCGCATTGCCGACCGCATCGTTTCCATCAACATGATCTGTACGCTCACCATGACCATGATCTGCATCCTGGCCGCCATGCTGGGCGAGGGATACCTGGTGGACGTGGCGCTCATCTACGCGCTGCTGGGTTTCCTGGCGGTGGTGGTGCTGTGCAAGGTCTACATGGGCGTCGCCCTGGAGGAGCGCGAAAAGAAGGAAAAGGAGGCCCGCTCCGATGCTTGACTGGTTCCGTTTCGTGTTGACGGCCGTTTTGATGCTGGCCGGGCTGTTTGTGCTGCTGGTGGGCGTGGTATCGCAGTACCGTTTCCGCTATGTGCTCAACCGCATGCACGCCGCCTCCATGGGGGATTCGCTGGGCATGCTTCTGGTGCTCACCGGCCTGTGCATTTCCCAGAACGACGGCTGGGTCATCCTGAAATATCTGCTGACGGCGCTGTTCCTGTGGCTGACCAGCCCCACCGGCAGCCATCTGATCGCGCGCCTGGAGCTGACCACCAACGAACATCCTGAGCAGGAAATGGAGATGATCGACCTATGAACAGTCTGTTTACCGTGGTTGTCCTCGGGTTCCTGCTCATCTGCGCCATCGCCACCTGTCTCACCCGCAAACTGCTGGTGAGCGTGGTCATCTACATGGCCTACAGCGTGCTGATGAGCATCATGTGGATGCTTCTGCAATCGCCCGACCTGGCCATCACCGAAGCGGCCGTGGGTGCGGGCGTTACCAGCATCCTGTTCTTCATCGTGCTCAAGAAGATCCACGCCATCAAACCCCAGAAGGAGGACGAGCCGAATGACCAGAAATGATTCCCGCCCCTCGCTGTGGGAGCGCTTTGTCAACTGGGAAACCGGCGACGAGAGCGTGCTGGACGGCGAGATTGAACAGAGCATGGACCAGGCCGCGCCGCAGGAGGCGGGCGGCGAAGTCTACGCCAGCGCGGAAAAGCGCGCCGACGACCATCGAACCGCCCTGGTGGAGGAGGAGCGGTCCTACTATTCGCGCGTTCACGAATGGTCGCTGCACAAGGGCGTCAAGCTCATCAACCGGCTGTACCGCCTCTCGGCGGTGCTGGTTCTGTGCTTCATCATCTTCTTCCTGATGAGCACCGTGGTGGCCCTGCCCCCCTTCGGCGAGGCGGACAATCCCTATAATAATGAAGTTTCGCAGCGCTACATCGAAAAGGGCATCGAGGAGACCGGCGCCATCAACTTTGTGGCCGGCATGATTCTGGACTACCGTGCCTTCGATACCTTCGGCGAATCGACGGTGCTGTTTGTGGCGGCGTGCAGCGTGCTGCTGCTGCTCAAGCTGGGCGACCATGCTCCCGGCGAGAAGCCCACGCCCGCCATGCTGGAGGCCGAGTGGGACGACCGTCACCACGAGCCCAAGAACGACGCCATCCTGCAGCTGGCCGCCAAGATTCTGGTGCCGGTGATCCTGCTCTATGGCATGTACATCGTCTTAAACGGCCATCTCAGCCCCGGCGGCGGCTTCAGCGGCGGCGCGGTGATGGGCGCGGGCCTGATCCTCTACCTCAACGCCTTCGGCTTCCAGAAGACCGAACGCTTCTTCACCTACCGCACCTTCCGCTGGATCACCTTCCTGGCCCTGATGACCTATGCCGCCCTCAAGAGCTATTCCTTCTACACCGGCGCCAACCACATCGAAAGCGGCATCCCGCTGGGCACGCCCGGCGCCATCCTTTCCTCCGGCTTCATCCTGCCGCTGAATATCTGCGTGGGCCTGATCGTCATGTGTACGATGTACGCGTTTTACACGCTGTTTCGCAAGGGGGGCATGTAAACGATGCTTACCATCATCCAGGAACACCTGGAGGAAATCGTGGCGGTGCTTTTGTTTGCCATCGGCTTTACCACGCTTCTGCTCCAGCGCAACCTGATCAAAAAGATCATCGGCTTCAACATCATGGATACGGCCATCTATCTGCTGCTGACCTCCGTGGGCTATATCGAGGACCGCACCGCCCCCATCCTGACCGACGGCGTCATCTCCGCCCAGTACTACATCAACCCCATCCCTGCGGGCCTGGTGTTGACGGGCATCGTGGTCAGCGTGAGCGTGACGGCGCTGATGCTCTCGCTCACCGTGCGTCTCTACCGGCGCTACCATACGCTGGACATCGACCGCATCACGCTGATGATGAAGGGGGAGGACGACTGATATGCAATTTGTACAGAACGTCCCCTTCTTCTCCATCATGCTATGCATGGTGTCGGGCATCTTCAGCGCGATGCTCCCGGGCCGCGCCGCCAAGTGGGTCACGGCGGGGCTTTCCGCGGTGGTCGCGGCGCTCAACCTGTGGCTGACCATCTTCATGTGGGGCTACGGCGAAAGCTACGTCTACTGGATGGGCCACTTCCCCGCTCCCTGGGGCAACGAGCTGCGCGCGGGCGTGCTGGAATCCACCCTTGCGGTGGTCTTTAGCCTCATCATGCTGCTAAGCGTCCTGGGCGGCATGCGCAAGCTCACCGAGCAGGTGGACCATAAGAAGGTCAATATCGTCTGCGTCATGCTCGACCTGGTGCTGGCCGCCATGATGAGCATGCTCTACACCAACGACCTGTTCACCGCGTATGTCTTTATCGAAATCATGACGCTCACGGCCTGCGCGCTCATCATGTCGCGGCAGAACGGCCGCACGATGGTCTCGGCCATGCGCTACATGATTATGAGCCTCCTGGGCTCCGGCCTGACCCTGATCGCCATCACCATCACCTACAACCTCACCGGCCACCTGCTCATGGAAAACATCCATGATTCGCTGATGGAGCTGTCCGCATCGGGCGAATACACGACGCCCATCACCGTCATCATGGGCCTGTTCTTCGTGGGTCTGGGCATCAAAAGCGCCCTGTACCCCTTCCATACCTGGCTGCCGGACGCCTACGGATATTCCACGCCCACGGCCAGCGCGGTGCTCTCCAGCATCGTCAGCAAGGCCTATATCTTCCTGCTCATTAAGATCTTCTACCGCGTCATCGGCATGGAGCTGGTCACCAGCAGCCATGTGATGGACCTGATGTTCGTCTTTGGCGTCGTTGGCATGATCGCGGGCAGCGTGAACGCCATTTTCAGCCATGACCTCAGGCGCATGGTGGCCTTCAGCTCCGTGGCGCAGATCGGCTACATCTACGCCGGGCTGGGCCTGGGCACGAATATTGGCTTTGTGGCTGCCATCTATCACATGCTCATGCATGCCTGCGCCAAGAGCGCGCTGTTCATCTCCTCCTCCGGACTGGCCGACGCATCGGGCAACAGCAAGCGGTTCTCCGACCTGCGGGGCGCCGGCTTCCGCAACCCCGCCGCGGGCGTATGCTTCAGCGTGGCGGCCATGAGCCTGGTGGGCATCCCGGTGCTGGGCGGCTTCATCAGCAAGCTGTATCTCAGCAATGCCGCGCTCGACCGGGGCGGCCTGCACATGTGGGTGATGCTGGCTGCGCTGGCGGTGAGCACGCTGCTCAACGTGCTGTACTTCATGAAGACCGTCATCACGCTCTACCGCCCGCCGCGCGACGGCTTCCAGGCCCCCGCGCCGGAACGCAGCCCGCTTTCCAGTGCGGCCATGTGGGGCTTTGTGGCGCTGAACCTGCTGGTGGGCCTGATGGCGCAGCCGATTGTGACGGCCATCACCAATGGCCTTATGATGTTTGAGTGAGGAGGATGTCAAGATGCAGGCGGTCCTGTTGATTTTGACCCCGTTGTTTCCCGCGCTGTGCGCGCTTCTGTGCTGGTTTGTGCCCGCGCTGCGGCCGGACAAGGCGCGTGACCGCTTTGTGCTGGCTTCCCTGGTGGCGAGCTTTCTGCTCACCGTGGCCCTGTGCCTGACCGGCGATGGCAGCCTGACCCTGTTTACCATCTCCCAGAACCTGCCGGTGGTGGCCGCCTCGGACGGGCTGTCGCGGCTGTTCAGCCTCCTGATGAGCGGCATGTGGCTGCTCTCCGGCGCGTTCAGCTTCGGCTACATGGCCCACGAGGGCGCGCAGCGGCGGTTCTACACCTTCTACCTGCTCACCTTAAGCGCGCTTCTGGGGCTGTGCTTTGCGGGTACGCTGGTGACGATGTACCTGTGCTTTGAGCTGATGACCCTCCTGTCCGTGGCGCTGGTTCTGCACAGCCTGACCAAGGAAGCCGTGGCGGCGGGCATGAAATACCTGCTGTACTCCATCGCGGGCGCGATGATGGGTCTGCTGGGCATCTTCTTCTTTACCGCCAACGCGGTGACCCCCCTGTTTGTTCCCGGCGGCACGCTCTCGGCTGACGCGGTGGCCGCGCAGGGCCCGCTGCTTCTGTGGGTGCTGCTCATCACGGTGATCGGCTTTGGCACCAAGGCCGGTATGTTCCCCATGCACGGCTGGCTGCCCACGGCCCACCCCATCGCTCCGGCTCCGGCCAGCGCGGTGCTCAGCGGCGTGATTACCAAGGCGGGCGTTCTGTGCATCATCCGCGTGATCTTCTACGTGACCGGCGCGGACTTCCTGCGCGGCACCTGGGTGCAGACGGCGCTGCTGATGCTGGCGCTGATCACGGTGTTCATGGGCTCGATGATGGCCCTCAAGGTCACGGTGCTCAAAAAGCGCCTGGCCTATTCCAGCGTGTCGCAGGTCAGCTATGTGCTCTTCGGCCTGTTCCTGCTCAACGAGACGGCCTTCCAGGGCGCGCTGCTGCATGTGTACTTCCACTCCATCATGAAGAACCTCCTCTTCCTCTGCGCCGGCGGCATCATTCTCAAGACCGGCCTGACCGATGTGCGCGACCTGCGCGGCATCGGCAAGCGCATGCCGGCCACCCTGTGGTGCTTTACCCTCGCGGGCGTGAGCCTGGTGGGCGTGCCCCCGCTGTGCGGCTTCTTCAGCAAGTGGGAGCTGGCGCAGGGCGCCATGGCGAGCGGCGTGGCCGTCTTCAGCTGGCTTGGACCGGTGGTGCTGCTGGTATCTGCGCTGCTCACGGCGGGCTATCTGCTGCCGGTGAGCATCAACGGCTTCTTCCCCGGCCGCGCGAGCGGCGAGGCGGCGCTGGAGACCTCCTGCTGCGAGCTGAAGGCCTCCATGCTCTGGCCGCTGGTGGCGCTGGCCGCGCTGACGCTGATTCTGGGCCTGTGGCCTTCGCTGGTGGAAACCGCTGTGAGCGCCGTTGCGGCGGCTGTGCTGTAAAAGAGAGGCGGGCCGAGATATGCTGTTGATTTCCATTCTGCTGCCCGTTCTGGGCGCGGTCGCGCTGTTCATCTGGCGGCCCCGGGATGTGCGGGCCTGTCACGCGCTGACCATGACCGCCACGCTGGCTACCTCCGCCTGCGTCGCGTGGTGCATCTTCACGCCGGGCGGGCATCCCATCACGCTGCTGAAGCTGTCCGACTTGCTCTCCATCAGCTTCAAGCTCGACGGCCTGGGGCGCGTCTTTGGCGGGCTGGTGGCCTTCCTGTGGCCGCTTTCCACCCTGTACGCCTTTGAATACATGGCGCACGAGGGCGGGGAGAACCATTTCTTCGGCTTTTACCTGCTCAGCTACGCGGTCACGCTGGGCATCGCCTTTGCCGAGGACCTGATGACCCTCTACATCTTCTACGAGCTGCTGACCCTGGCAACGCTGTTCCTGGTCATGCACGGCATGAAGCCGCAGGCCGTCTATGCGGGCCGCAAGTATGTATACTACTCGCTGGGCGGCGCGGCCATGGCGTTCCTGGCGCTGGCCACGGTGATGTACTTCAGCGGCAACTCCAACTTTGCGGCCGGCGGCATCCCCGCGCTGAAAAGCGCGCCCATGGATCTGCTCCTTCCCATGTTCGTACTGGGCTTCCTGGGCTTTGGCGTCAAGGCGGCCATCTTCCCCTTCCATGACTGGCTGCCCGCGGCGAGCGTAGCCCCCACGCCGGTCACGGCCCTGCTGCACGCGGTGGCGGTGGTCAAGGCGGGCGCGTTTGCGGTCATCCGCCTCAGCCACTACTGCTTCAGCCCGGATCTGATGCGCGGCACCTGGGCGCAGACGGTCTGCCTGATCGTGGCCATGTTCAGCATCGTGTTCGGCAGCGCCATGGCGGTTCGCGAGCGGCACATGAAGCGCCGGCTGGCCTACTCCACCATGAGCAACCTCAGCTACGTCCTCCTGGGCGCGCTTATGCTCACCCCCGAAGGGCTGCAGGGCGGACTGCTTCACATGGTGTATCACGCCATCATGAAGATCTGCCTGTTCAGCTGCGTGGGCGCGATGATGATCCGCACCGGCAAGAGCTATGTCGGCGAGATGCGCGGTATGAGCCGCGTGATGCCCTTCACCATGGCGGTGTTCCTGTTCTGCGGCATCGAGCTGGTGGGCATCCCGCCCTTTGTGGGCTTCCAGAGCAAGTGGGCGCTGGCCACAGCCGCGCTGGGCGCCAACGGCGCGCTGGGCGTGGCGGCCGTCGTGGTGCTGATCGTTTCGGCGGCGCTCACCTCCATTTATATGCTCGCTCCTGCGGTGTCGGCCTACGCGATGCCGCTCAGCCCGGATTCGGGGCTTGAGGGCAAGAGGCTGGACCCCGGCTGGCGCATGCAGCTGCCGCTGATTCTGCTGGTGATCGTCATGCTGATTCTGGTGTTTGCCTCCGCGCCGCTGGCCGGTTATCTGGGCCAGGTGGCGGCGGGGCTTGTGTAAGGAGGTGTGGGTATGAACGGTTCCCTGATACTGTTGATTCTGGCCGTCGTCCCCATGCTGTGCGCGCCGCTGGCGTGGGCGCTGGGCCGCAGGGGCGGCCAGCGCGCCATCGCGGTGATGATCGCCTGCTCGGCGGTCGAGGTGGCGGCGCTGATCTATCTCACGGCGCTGGCCGCGGGCGGAAACGCGCTGCGGCTTACCTGGGACGGCTTCCTGGGCATGGGCATCCGCATGCGGGCGGACGGTTTCCGTGCGCTGTACGCGATGATCGCCTCGGTGATGTGGCTGGTTACGTCTCTGTTCAGCCGCGATTATCTGCGGAATGACCACGCCACGGGCCGCTACGCCTTCTTCACGCTGATGACGCTGGGTGCGATGGCAGGGCTGTTCCTGAGCGATTCTATCTACACGGCCTTCCTGTTCTTCGAGGTCATGTCCCTGGCCAGCTACCCCTGGGTGGCGCACGAGGAGACCCCGGAGGCCATGCGCGCGGCGCAGACGTACCTCTACATCGCCGTCATCGGCGGTCTGGTGATGCTCATGGGCATCTTCCTGCTGCCCGCCCGCATGGCGACGCTGCCCTTCTCCTCTCTGCCCGCCTTCGTCAGCGCCTACGGCTTTGACGCGCTGTGGCTCCCCGCAGTGCTGATCCTCTTCGGCTTCGGGGCCAAGGCCGGCTCCTTCCCGCTGCATATCTGGCTGCCCAAGGCCCACCCGGTCGCTCCGGCGCCCGCGAGCGCGCTGCTCTCCGGCATGCTCACCAAGGCCGGCATCTTCGGCATGCTGGTGCTTACCTGCTACCTGATGCGCGGCTGCACGGCCTTCGGCGACCTGATCTTCCGCCTGGGCGTGATCACCATGTTCCTGGGCGCGCTGCTGGCCATCTTCTCCACCAACCTCAAGCGCACGCTCGCGTGCTCGTCGCTCAGCCAGATCGGCTTCATCATGGTGGGCGTGGGCCTGCAGGGCCTGTGCGCAGGCGAAAACGGGCTGGCGGCCTACGGCACCATCCAGCACATGGGCAACCACTCGCTTTTCAAGCTGGTGCTGTTCCTGTGCGCGGGCGTGGTGGCCATGAACGCACATGCGTTGAGCCTCAACGAGGTGCGCGGCTTCGGACGCAAAAAGCCGCTGCTGCACTTCTGCTTCCTGATGGGCATGCTCGGCATCGCGGGCATTCCTGGCTTCAGCGGCTACGCCAGCAAATCCCTTCTGCATGAGGGCCTGCTGGAATACATCCACGAGCTGACCGCGCTGGGCGAGGGCGCGCTGCCCTACCAGATCGCGGAATGGGTGTTCATCATCTCCGGCGGCATGACGCTGTGCTACATGTTCAAGCTCTACCTGTGCCTGTTCTGGCAGAAGAACCCCACGCGCCAGGCCGAGTACGACGGCATGCGCAAGTACCTCTCCGTCCCCTCCGGCATCGCGCTGGGGCTGTGCGCCGCCATCATTCCCGTGCTGGGCCTGCTGCCCGGCGTGCTGATGAGCGGCATCGGCGAGCTGGCGCGTCCCTTCTTTAACGCCGCGGCGCCCGCGCACATGCCCATCGCCTATTTCAGCGGTGAAAACCTGCTGGGCGCGGCCAAGTCCATTGCCATCGGCGTGGTGCTCTACGCCCTCAACTGGCAGTTCATCATGAGCAAGGAGAAAAAAGGCTCCCGCTCCTATCCGGAGCGCTGGCCCAGGTGCCTGGATCTTGAGGACCTGATCTACCGTCCGGTGCTCAGGCTCCTGATCGCGGTGGGCTATGGTGTGGCGCTCGTGCTGGACCGGCTGATGGACGGCGTAATCGTAGCCCTGCGTGCCGTGGGCGGGTTGCTGGCCCGCGTGGCCGACGGCCTGTGCGACGGCCTGATTCTGGGCGTCCGGCGCATCTTCCTGCCGCCGCTGTCCGCGCGGCAGCCCGTGCCGGTGGGCAACCGCTTCACCTATGCGTTCGGCCGCTTCTGCGACGGCGCAAGCGCGTTTATCACCCGCCTGTTCCATCTGAAACGGCCCAGCTGCACCCGCTACGAGAGCGTGTTCGCCGCCGCGATGGAGGAGGCCGGCCTTCAGTTCAAGCGCCTCACCCGCTCCATCAGCTTCGGCCTTATCATGTTCTGCCTGGGGCTGTTCGTCACGCTGGCCTATCTGTTGTGGCTGTAACGAGACATACCGCAGCCGGCCCGGCGGCTTCTCTGCCGCCGGGCCGGTTTCTGCCTTGATTGCGCAAAAAAAAGCGCCCCCGCCGAAGCGGAGGCGCTTTTTTCAATCTCAGTACTGGTTGTTGCGGTTGCGCTCGAAGCACTCGCGGCAGTACACGGGGCGGTCGCCCTTGGGCTGGAAGGGCACCTGGGTGGTGCAGCCGCAGCCATCGCAGATCACTTCGTAGTACTGGCGCTCGGCGCGGCCGGGATTCTCGCGGTTGCGGCGAGCGGCGCGGCACTCATGGCAACGGGTGGGGTCGTTCTGGAAGCCCTTGTCCGCAAAGAACTGCTGCTCAGACGCGCTGAACACAAATTCCTTGCCACAGTCACGGCATACCAAAGTCTTGTCTTCGAACATGGTTGGATTCCCTCCACTTTTTGGTTTGTTCTGTCTCGAATCTGCTTTGAGTCCCTGGCGTGGTTTCCGTGCTTTCGAACAAACTCGAAGGAAAGGAACCTGAACCATATAACCTAAGCTGGACAGCGGCTCAATTATAGCATGAATCCATGCGTTTGCAAAGCGGTTTCACGAAATTTTCTTTTCCGCCCCTTGTCAGGTGGGGTTTTTGATCATGCGGCGGATATCGTCCAGAAGGCTCACCAGGCTGGGCGACTGCTTGATGGAATCCTCCACCTTGCTGATGGAAGACATCACCGTGGTGTAGTGCCGGCCGCCGAAGGCGTCGCCGATGCGGGTCAGGCTCAGGCCCATCATCTCGCGCGCCAGGTACATGGCGATCTGCCGGGGCACGGTGATCTCGTGGTTGCGCTTGGGGCTTTTGAGATCCTCCACGCTCAGGCCGTAGTAGTTGGCCACGGCGTCCTGAATGCTGTCGCAGGTGATCACGCGCGTTTCGGAGTGCTTGAACAGTTCGCGCAGCGCCTCGCGCGCCAGCTGCATGTCGATGGGCCGGCGGGTCAGGCTGGAATAGGCCGTCAGGCGGGTCACGCTGCCCTCCAGCTCGCGCACGTTGGTGTCAATCTTCTCGGCGATCAGCGCCAGGATGTCGTCGCTGATGTTGAGGTGCTCAAACTCCGCCTTCTTGCGCAGGATGGCCAGGCGCGTCTCGAAATCCGGCCGCTGGATATCGGCCACCAGGCCGCCCTCAAAGCGGCTGCACAGGCGCTCCTCCAGCTTCTGAATCTCCTTGGGCGGCTTATCGGAGGTCATCACGATCTGCTTGCCGGCCTCGCGCAGGTGGTTGAAGGTGTGGAAGAACTCCTCCTCCGTGCCATGCTTGCCCGCGATGAACTGGATATCGTCCACCATGAGGATATCCACGTTGCGGAAGCGCTCGCGGAACTGCTGGTTCTGGTTGCTCTGCATGGCGCTGACCAGCTGGTTGGTAAAGTCCTCGCTGGTGATGTATAATATGCGCATATCGGGATACAGCTCATGCGCATAATGTCCGATGGCGTGCATCAGGTGCGTCTTGCCCAGGCCCACGCCGCCATAGATGAACAGCGGGTTGTACGCCTTGGCCGGGACCTCCGCCACCGCCAAAGACACCGCATGCGCAAAGCGGTTGCTGGAGCCCACCACAAAGGTATCGAAGGTATATTTGGGGTTGAGCAGCGCCAGCGAATCGCCGGAAGAACGGGCCTCCAGCGCCTTGAGGCGGTCCTTGAGCTCCTCGTTACCATAGACCTCCACCGTCAGGGCGCGGCCTGCCGCCGTGCTGACCGCCTTTTGAATCTGGCCCATATAGCGGCTGGTCCCCATCTGCTGCACCACGGGACTCACGCACTCCAGCAGCAGGATATCCCCCACCAGCGCGCAGGGCTTGAGAGCCGTTTCAATCCAGGTGCTGTAACTGATACGGGTCATCTCCTCCTGCAAAATCCTGCAGGCGCTCTCCCACAGCTCCTCAGCCTTCATCACGGCGCATTCAACCTTCCATTCCTGTATATTATACAACGTTTGCTTTGGTCTGTTATCCACAATGGGTTCTTCCAAAGATGCAAAGAATGTGGAAAACGCCCTTGTGGAAAACCACACGCGCCATTCCACATTTCGTGCATTATCATAGCAGATACGGACACTTTTGACAAGTCTCCCCTTTTCGCGCCCTTTTGCATAGGCGGCGGCATGTTGAAAACCCTCTTTCCCACCCATGGTGGCAGGATGCGTCATCCCCCACAAAACATGGCGCTTGACAAGTTAAATTTGTATATCTATGCATCTAGTTTCGTATAAAATTACAATTCTTAAAGAAATGATTTCCTTCTGTCATATTTTCCGCACGCAAAAACAAGGACTTGATGAAGAGCATGTAGAAATATGTTGCAGAATTGGGTTGGCATCAGCTTGCAAAGACGGGAGGTATCAGGCGGCGATGGCGATTCCCGTTGGGGTGGCGGATGTGGAGCGCGTGCTCAGGCCGTGGCTTGGGACGCTTTTTTTGAGCGCCAACCCGCTGGCCTCCGAGATCGCCGGGCACATGCGCGCCTACGCGCCCTACCGTCAGACGCTGGAAAGCCTGCGTGACGAGCTGGAAAGCCTGCTTCTGGTGAAGCTCAACCGCCTCACCAGCGGCAGCCTGACCGTCATCACCGATAACTACCACTCCCGCCGGCTCGGTACGGGGCAGATCGCGGCCATCACCGACGACCTGATGGGCGTGATTTTCGACAAGCTGACCCCCTTTTCCGCCAACTTCATCAAGCTCAACGACTACAGCCTGCGCGTCTACAGCCTGAACGCCCTGCGCGTGCTCTACCAGCGCTATGCCTCCTTCTATACCAAAGAGGAATTTGATTTCATGGTGCATATGATCCGCACCATCTACCCGCCGGAGCGCTATGCCGCGTGGCTGAAGGAGTAGGGCCGCGCGTTGCAATTTTTCAGGAAAAAGTGTATAGTGGATAGTGTTTGTCTGCCTTTCCCTCCACCAACGACCCGTGCGGCGCGGCCAGTCCCGCCGCCTTTGACTGCATGAACGATTTTGAACAGCAAACCCTATTCAGCGGCCTGGAGGAAAGCGCCTCCCTGCCGCCTCTGGCCGAGCGCATGCGGCCCCGCACGCTTGATGAATTTGTGGGTCAGGAGCGTCTGCTGGGTCCGGGCCGGCTGCTTCGCCGCGCCATCGAGGCCGACCGACTGCAAAGCAGCATCTTCTGGGGCCCGCCCGGCTGCGGAAAGACCACGCTGGCTTCCATCATCGCCCGCATGACGGGCAGCGCCTTTGAAAAGCTCAACGCCGTAACCAGCGGCGTGGCGGATGTGCGCCAGGTGCTCAAGGAGGCGCAGGATCGCCGCCTGCGCTATGGCCGCGCCACCTACCTGCTGCTGGACGAGTGCCACCGCTGGTCCAAGGCGCAGAGCGACAGCATTCTGCCCGCCATCGAAAGCGGCCTCATTCGCTTCATCGGCTCCACCACGGAAAACCCCATGGTCAGCATGACCCCGGCCATCGTGAGCCGGTGCCGGGTGTTCCAGTTCGAGCCCCTTCAAACGCAGGATGTGCTGCGCGTGCTGCAAAACGCCCTGCGCGACCCGGAGCGCGGCTACGGCGGGAGCGATGTGCGCGCGGAGGACGGCGCGCTTGCCTACATCGCCCGCATGTCGGGCGGCGACGTGCGCACCGCCCTGGGCGCGCTGGAGCTGGCCTGGCTGACCACGGCCGAGGAACCCGACCCCTCGACCGGCCGCCCCTTCAAGCGCCTGACGCTGGAGACGGCCCAGGAAAGCGTACAGAAGCCCCTCCTCAAGATGGACGAGGGACAGTATTACGACATGCTCTCCGCCTTCATCAAGAGCATGCGCGGCAGCGACCCGGACGCGGCGCTCTTCTGGTTCAGCCGCCTGATCTACGCGGGCGTGGACCCCAGGCTCATCGTGCGGCGCATCGTGGTGCATGCCAGCGAGGACGTGGGCCTGGCCGATCCTCTGGCCATGCTGCAGGCGCAGGCCGCCGTGACCGCGTTGGAATTCGTGGGCATGCCGGAGGCGCGCATTCCCATCGCGCAGGCCATCATCGCCGTCT
>ERZ1673695.1274-NODE-1274-length-27466-cov-9.513298_pt1 | contig 27466 bp, 23 predicted proteins | sample MGYA00580225_ERZ1673695 | MGnify/ENA primary metagenome ERZ1673695 (study PRJEB41218, sample SAMN15661739) | gut metagenome | host: Homo sapiens | place: Canada: London | collected 2015-08-20/2019-03-30 | study: EMG produced TPA metagenomics assembly of... | reverse complement strand
GACTGGCCGGGCATGCACATGCTCATCGGCGGCAAGCTGATCGTGCGCAACAGCACCCGGCCCAAAAACGGCTGAAGGAGGCCCCTATGCTGGTAGGGCGGGTTACGGGCAATGTGGTAAGCACCAACAAGGTCGATGCACTGCGCGGGGCCAAGCTGCTGATCGTGCAGCCCGTGGAGCTGGACACGTTGGTGATGAAGGACGATTACGTGGTCTGCGTGGATGACGTGGGCGCGGGCGAGGGCGACCTGGTGTTCTGCGCCTACGGCAGCTCTGCCCGCCAGTCGGACACGTCCAGCAAGGTGGCTTCGGACTACACCATCTACGGCATTGTGGATTCCATCAACATGCGCGGCACGCGCACCTACGACAAGGCAAAGGAGGCGGAGGCATGCAGCTGGCAAAAGTGATCGGCAGCATGGTCAGCACCCGCAAGTCGGACCGGCTGCATGGGCTCAAGCTGCTGGTGGCCGTGCCCATCGACATGGATACCTTTGAGGAGAAGGGCGCGCCCTTCATCACCGTGGACACGGTGGGCGCCGGCGAGGGGGAGATCGTGATGTGGGCGGGCGGCAGCTCGTCGCGCCAGACCGATCTGACCACCAACAAGCCCGTGGACAGCTCCATCGTGGGCATCGTGGATTTCGTGGACATTCTGGGCAAGCGCGTGTACGACAAGGGGAATGCCTCATGAAGATCGCGCGCGTGACGGGGACGGTGGTTTCCACCGTCAAATACGAAAAATACCGCGGCTACAAGCTGCTCAAGGTGCGCCACCTCACGCTGGAGGGCGAGCTGACCGGCGAGGAGCTCATCGCCCTGGACGCGGCGGATGCGGGCATCGGCGATATCGTCCTGGTCAATAACGACGGCGGCGCGGCGCAGATGGTCACGGGTGACAAGACGCTCATCGCCAGCGTGACCATCTGCGGCGTGGTGGACTGCTATACCTGGCAGGGCAAACACGTGGCCTGCCATTAGGGGGAAGCGCATGAACATCGGCAAGGTTGTGGGCTCCGTGGTTTGCACGGTCAAAACCCCTACGCTGGAGGGTATCAAGCTCCTGGTGGTCCGCCAGATTGTCAACGGCCAGGAAAAGGGCCTGATCATTGCCTGCGACGGCACCCGGCAGGCGGGTATCGGAGATGTGGTGTACATGATCGGCCGCAAGGAGGCCGCGCTCATGCTGGATCTTCAGGACCCGCCGCCCAGCGACATCACCATCGCCGGCATTATCGACCCGGAAACGCTGTAAGCAAAAGCGGCCCGGCTCCCTTGTGCGGGAAGCCGGGCCGTATGTTGCGCGCATTACCAGGTCGCCTTGCTGGCGGTGGTGACTGCCGCCTGATGGTCGGGATCGACCTTGTCGCTCTCGTGGGTCTTGCTGTTTTTGAAGTGAATGCAGAAGTGACCGTCGAAGTCGTTGGAGGAGATGGTGGTGGTGCCGTGCGGCATGCCGTTCATGGAGGCCGCATAGACGTGCCCGTTGTAGAGAATCAGGATGGCGCGCCGGTTCCAGCTCCACTCTCCGCCATAGATGCTCTTCATGGTGGCGGTGTCCTCGGCGGTGCGGGGCTCGGCGTCAATATGATTGTAGCCGGACCAGCGCACGACCTCAAAGGTCTTGCCGGTTTTTACGTCCTTGATGGTGAAGCGGGCGTTCTTGGGGATCACCTTGGTAACCTCGTCCTCGAACCAGTCCAGCACCTCGGTTTCGTAGGTCTTGGAACTGCCGGAGGAAGAACCGGATTCGCCCACAGAGCCAAAGAGAACGCGGATGGTGGAGGTCCCGGCGATGCCGTCGTCCTTCATGTTGCGCTTCTTTTGGAACTGCTTGACCGCGGCCACCGTGCCCTCGCCGTATACGCCGTCGATGGCGCCGTCATAGTAGCCCAGGCATTCCAGCGCCTGCTGGAGCTTGACGACGTTGGACCCGCTGTCGCCCTCGCGGCTGGTGCCAGGGGCGGAGCCGATCTCCGAGATGCTGGAAACCGTGGGATACTTTGAGCTGGACGACGAGGAGGACGACCCGGACGAGGATGAAGCGCCACTGCCCGGTTCAGGCTGGGTGGTCATGGAGGTCTTGTTGCAGCTGCCAAAAATGCTGGTTACTGTCGAGGTGCCCGCATAGCCGTCCGCCTCCAGTCCCTCGTCCTTCTGGTACTGGGTGACGGCCTTGGTGGTGCCGTCGCCGTAGATGCCGTCGATCTTGCCGTCATAGTACCCCAGGATGTTCAGCGCCTGCTGGAGCTTCTTGACGTCGCTGTTCTCATCCCCGATGCGCATGATGCCCGGCGCTGTGCCCAGCGCCTTGATGCTGGCAGCCGCGGCCGCGGCTGCGGAAGGGGATTGTGTTACGTATTTCTTCATCATATAGCCGGTATAGTTGCCATAGCGCACCTTGTACCAGTCGCCGGATTTGCCCAGGATGTCCACTTCCTCGCCTTCCGGCACGGTTTGCAGTGCGCTGGACTCCTTGTCCGCTTCCTTGCGCAGCACCACCTTGGCGTTGGTCACGCCTGTGTCCGCCGCCATGGCCGCCTGGGGAAGCATCATGCAGCTCAGCGCGACAGCCAGCGCCAGCATGGCGCAGAGGGCGCGGCGCATGCCGCCATATGCCTTGTCAAGGACCATGTAAATCAGTTCCTCCTTTGCAGGTGGGGGAAAGAGGGCTGTATCCCTCACAGGTTGCAAGCTCAATATATTACGAAATTATTAAAATGTCAAGACGGTTATGTGAAGTGTTACAGGCGTTGCAGCTTCCAAAATTCAGTCATTTTGATATCTTTTCAGCAAAATTGGGGAAAGTATTGACGAAAACGGAAATCGAGATTAAACTATCATGGTGTTCATGGTTCATTCATAATTTTGCCATGCCACGGACACACCGATATGATGTAAGGGGTTAGTGTATGAAGGAGATCAACGGTACCATCACGCTTGCCTATGTAGAGGAGGACAACAGGCAGCGCGTCATTTTCCGCGTCATACCGCTTTGTACCCGCGAGGGGAATGTTTTTCACGGCGGAGCGGAAGATTTTCCCGACGAAGGCAGCCTGCGCATCGTGCCGGACAAGCGGGAGCAGAGCACTTTTAAGGAAAGGATGCGCGAGGCCGGCGGCCTGTGCGCTATCCAGCTCGCCAGCGACGGCAAGGAACTGATGAAGGTGCGGCAGAACCGCAACTACGCCCCTGAGGAGGGAGAAAGAAACCAGTACGCGATCTATTCGGACGTGATTTGCGAGCTGGCGGAGGACGGCTGCTTCGAAGTGGTGGAACCGGGCGCGGACGCATCCCAGGCGCTCACGGCCAAGGTGTTGCTGCACAAGGACAAGATGCTCTATGGTCCCGTAGAAAAGGAACAGGCGCATAAGGCGGCGGTGGAAGGGCTCAAGCCCTTTGGGAACGACCGCTTTTTGCTGCATACGGTGGAAACGCCCGCCCTGGGCCGGCACAGCATCTATTGGGACCCGGAGGCGACCCTGAACTGGCGGCAGCGGCGCAACAGCCTGCGGCGCAAGGAGCGCGCCGCGGTCCAGGAGGAAGAGAAGCCCAAGAAAGCCGAGGCAAAAGCCAAGGCCGAAGAAAAGCCCCGCAAGGAGAAGGCCGAAGCCCCGGCCAAGGCGGAGCCCAAGATGGAAAAGCCCGTCAAGCAGGATCCGCACACCCGGCGGGTGGAGCGTGCCGCCGAGATTGCGCGCCAGGAAGAGAAGCAAAAGGCGCGCGAGGCAGCGGCAGCCGCGCAGCCTGCGGCCGAGCAGCCGGCTGGAGAAGAGGCGGAAGAAGCGCTGCCCATTGGCGCGCACCTGGATATTCTGGACAGCGAGTTGCCCTTTGAACAGCAGATTTCCCGGCTGGCCCAGCCGCTTAGCGAAGGGGCGAACCGCCTGACCAACGACGTCCCCGCGCCTGAAGAGGAGGCGCCCCAGAGCGTGGCCCGTTTTTCAGGCACGCCGCTGGCCAGTGCGGGCGGAAAGATCGTGCGTACCCGTACCCGGCCGGAGAGCATGCACCATGTCGTGGAGCGCCAGATGCGCGGCCAGCGGGATGAAATCATGGGCGAGGAGCTGGGCAGCGGCACCTATGGCCTGGTGGAAAACCCCATCGAAAGCCTGCGCACCTGCATGGAATACATCTGGCAGAACGCCGACATGCGTCAGCAGGCCATGGACATGCTGCTGGAAAATGAGGCTTTCACAACGGACGTGGCCGCCGCGCTGCGCCGGGGCGGCATCAACCTCAACGCCGCCGCCGCCGCCCGTGAGCAGCTGGCCGAAATCGAAGCGGATCGGCTGAGCCTTTTGATGCAGCTGGAAGCCGCGCGCGAAAATGAAAAGAAATTCCGCGAGCAGGCCATCGCCACGCTGTCCCAGAAACGGCGGGACGAGGCGGAACGCCTGAAAAAAGAGGTAGAAAAGCTTACGCAGCAAAACGAGGCGCTTCTGGAACAGTCCCGCGCGCTCAGCACCGAAAATGCCGCGCGTATCACCGAGTTTATCGCCGGACAGATGAGCTGCTTGAGCGGCGCGGGTGAGCAGCGGGTGCTGCTTTCGCCTGTGGTAGGGCGCGCCTATACCCAGCAGGAGCTGGCCGAGCAGCTGCGCGTTCACATGAACGACAGCGGATTCAGCATCAGCGACGACGAGGCCGTGAGCCTGCTGATCAATTTCTCGCTCTATGACGCGCTGTGCTTCCGCGCCCGCACCATCACCGATGCGCAGCTCTTCGCCGGCGTGCTGCTGGAGAGCTTCGGGCTCAAGAGCGTATCGGCCACGGTGTGCCCCGGTGCCTACGTGGAGATGATCAGCCTGCTGCCGGAGGACGGCCGCCGCACCCCCACTGTGACTGTGCAGCCCCTGGGCACCGAAACAATGACCGTCTATGGCCACAAAACCCTGTTCCTGACGGATGAGAGCGCCATGCCCGAACCCGACCGCCTGCTGCCGTACCCGGTCATCAGCGTGCCCGCCATGTTCAAGCGCGGCTTCGGCCGCGCAGCCCAGTGGCAGCCCGTGGAGCCGGCTTCGCTGGAGTCCTTCGCGGCCATCCGCGCCGATTCGCATCCCATGCTCAGCGACGCGGAAAAATGGTTTACCGACTTGAAGCGCGTGCTTTCCCAGGCGGAGCTGGTGTTGCCGGACGCCATGGCCGCCGGTATGCGCCGCTTCATTGAGGTGGCTTCGCGCAAGGTGCGCGGCGGTTTCCTGGCGGCGGCCGATATGGCGGCCAGCAGCTGGGTGGTGCCTCTGTTGTCGCTAAGCGGCTGCGATACCGCCAAGGTGGCCGACGCGCTGGCCGGCCTGCCCCGCACGATGGACCTGCTGGGCATCCGTTGAGAGCCCTGTGCAAAGGAGGAAAAACCCATGCTGGAGTACAAGTTCGATACCCAACTGCTGATCGAGGGCACGGGTCTGGACGAGGACCAGATCAACGACTACATCACCCGGAACATCAAGGGCGACTGTCTGCTGGCCGTGGGCGACGACGAGCTGATCAAGATCCACTACCACACCAACGAACCCTGGCAGGTGCTGGAATACTGCGCCTCGCTGGGCGACATCCACGATATCGTGGTGGAGAACATGGAGCGCCAGTCCGCCGGGCTGGACGGCTGATAAGCGCAAACTCAAAAAGGAGCCAGAGCACATCGTGTGCTCCGGCTCCTTTTTGGATTTCTGCTATGGTCAATACGCCCCCGCCATGGCCTGCGTGAGCAGGGCCATGCCTCCGGCCACATCCGCCATGCCGGGATTCCCGCTGGAGAGGATGTTTTCCAGCGAAGCGGCCGCACTCTGAATGTTTGCGTAGGCCTGGGAGGAAGCATCCATAGACCCCATCAGGTCATAGGCGCTTTGCAGAAGCTGCCGCGCATCGGGCACCAGCGAGTTTTCCGTGGAGCTGTCAGTCCAGCCGCCATCGGCCCAGCCGCCTCCGGTGGAGGTTTCATAGCTGGTGTGCAACGTGCAGTATCCCAGATTGCTGGCCGTGCCCAGATATTCGGCGATGACCGGCCCGTACTGGCTGTCATTCGCATAGACGCTGAGGGGATGGCCGTTTGGAATGACGACCACGCCTGTGGTGGTGGTACTGGGGCAGTATTCCGTCGCCAGCATGCCGGTCTGCGTACAGGTGACCACGGACTGATGCATCTGACAGGATACGGTGGGCACCGTGGGCTCGTACCAGTAATCGGTCACCACGCCGTAGCCCTTGCTGTCGTTGTAGCAGGCCTCGGTGGCCAGCTGGCCGCTCACGGCGCAGGTCGTCACCTTGACCAGCCCCAGGTCCTCCGGGTTGGCCTCGATGATGTCGCGGTCCTCCAGCCCCTTTGCCTCGTGAATCTTGGTCATGTAGCTCTTCCAGATGGGCAGCGCTCCGGAACTGCCCGTGGTCTTGGAGGAGAGGGGCTTGTAGTTGTCATGCCCCACCCAGATGGAGCTGACATACCAGCCCGTCATGCCCACGAAGGTGACGCCGCGCTGGTCGCTGTTGGTGCCGGTCTTGCCGGCTACGGTCTGCCCGCTGATCTTGGCGGCGGTAGCCGTGCCGCCGGAGACGACGTCCTTCATCATGTCCACGATCATCCAGGCCGTGGAGGGACGGAACACCTGCCGCCGCTCCTGCTGGGCGTGGCTGTCATAGACCACGTTTCCGGCGCTGTCGGAAATGCCCAGGAACGAAATCGGCTCCTGATAGACGCCTCCGTTTCCCAACACGCCGAAGGCCACGGCCAACTGGACCGGGGTAATGCCGCTGGAACCCAGCGAGAGGCCGAAGGGCGTGGCGTCGATGTTGTCGCGGTCCACTCCCATTCGCAGGAGGAAATCCACGGACCGGTCCACACCCACCATGGTCAGAAGCGTCTGCGCCGCGGCCACGTTATGGCTGCGCTTCATGCCGTTGCGCAGGGTTTCGGGGCCTACGTAATCACTCCCGCCGTAGTTCTTGGGCCAGGTGTCCTTGCCGTCCGACCCGGTCCACCCGGTGATGGGCACGGGAATGTTATAGACGATGCTGGCGGGGGAGTAGCCCATTTCCAGGGCGGGCGCATAGACGGCGATGGGCTTGATGGCGGAGCCGACAGGCATCTTCATATCCGTGGCCCGGTTGAGGGTCTTTCGGGCGGTAGGACGCGTGCGCGAACCCACGATGGCTTTCAGCTCGCCCGTGCGGTAGTCCAGCACCACCGCGGCGGCCTGAGGCTGCACGATTTCGTCATAGGTGCCGTCATAGTTGAGGGTGCGGTATACCTTGTCGCTGGGATCGCGCAGGGCGGGATAGCTGTCCCAGTTTTCCAGCGTGTCCTCCACGATTTCCTGAATCTCGGTGTCGATGGCCAGCGTCACATGATAGCCGCCCGTACGCAGCTCGTTTTCCATCTTGCTGCGGTTTTCGCTGGTATCCTCCAGGCCGTTGAGCTCCAGGAAGCAGTCCACAATATCCTGCACGGCATACTCCACATAGTGGGCGTACGGATACATGCCGTCGCCCTCGGTGGTGGAGGTTTCCAACACGTGCGCGGTGGAGGGGTCCAGCGCCTCCTGATACTGCTGCTGGGTGATGAATTCGTTCTCATACATGCAGCGCAGCACGTAGTCGGTGCGGTCGTTGGTAATGGCCTTGTAGTCGGTGGTATCGGAGGTGCGGGTGTAAAAATTGCGGCGCGGGTTGTAGTAGTAGGGGTTGGTGGTCACGCCAGCCAGCATGGCGCATTCGCGCAGGGTCAGTTCGCTCAGCTCTTTGCCGAAGTAGCCCTGCGCTGCCACCTGCACGCCGTAGTAGTTTTCGCCCAGATAGATGGTATTGAGATAGTATTCCAGAATTTGCAGCTTGGTGTACTTGGTCTCCAGCTGCATGGCCAGGTAGGCTTCCTGAATCTTGCGCTTGTAGCTCAGCTCACTGCTGAGCACCGTGTTCTTGATCAGCTGCTGGGTGATGGTGGAGCCGCCCTGCTGCGTGCCGGAGATGAAATTCTGAATGAAGGAGCCGATGATGCGCTTGATGTCGATGCCGTTGTGGGTATAGAAGCGCGCATCCTCCACAGCCACAAAGGCGTTGCGAAGCTCTTCGGGCATCAGGGAGATGTTGACCATGATGCGGTTTTCGGTGCCCTTGTAGTCGGTGATCACATTGCCCTGCGCGTCGTAAAGAAAGCTGGTCTTGTCCTGATCGTCCAAAAGGGCCAGGTCCAGCGTAGGCGCGGTTTCCATATATCCCTTGGCGATGCCGGCCACTGCGCCCGCCAGCGCCAGCCCGCACAGCACGATGAGCAGCGCCGTCAGGCGCACGGCGTTGACCAGGACCGAAAGCACAAAGTTGGGCTTGGTCAGCCTGGGTTTAAAGATGGTGCGCTTGCGGGGCGCGTCCTCTTCCTCCGGCGGACGGTAGGCGGGATCGTTCACCCAGCTCCCCTCGAAGGAGTCGCCGCCATTTGGATCATAGGGCTGCTGATGGCCGTCGTACGGCTCGTTGGAATGATACAAGGCGTTCCCTCCTGAAAAGCATAAGGCGTTGATTCGTCTTTCATTATATCATACCCTGCGCGCACGCGCCAGATAGGCGCTGTAACAATCGCAGGACCCGACGCGTTTCGGCCGCCAGTGGTTTTTCCGCCTTCGCGCGCATATCCATCCAACGAAAGGGGGGAGGGAATTGGCTGCATGCGCGCGCAAAAAACGCGGCTGGCTGCGCTGGTTGCTCATTGCGGCCCTGCTGCTAGCCGCGGCGGTGATCGCCATGGAGCAAAACCTAAGCCAGACTTTGCTGGACATGGCCTTTGCCCGCGCCTACTCGATGGCTGTGGAAACCATCAACCGCGCCGTCAAGCAGGTGATGGAGCAGGGCGTTACCTACGAGGAGCTGATCGACGCGCAGATGGACGCGGAGGGGCGCGTGTCCATGCTCAGGGCCAACACCATGCGCATGAACGAGCTGGCCTCGCAGACTGCGCTTCTGGCCGAGCGGGAGCTGGGCAGCGCTGAAAACCAGCTCGTGGAGATTCCCCTGGGCGCGGCGCTGGGCGTGAGCTTTCTGTCGGGTTTCGGCCCCCGGCTGGAGGTGCGGATTCTGCCTGTGGGCGCGGTGCACACCAGCTTTGACACCGAGTTTGAAACCGCCGGCATCAACCAGACGCGGCACAAGATTTTTCTCAACCTGCGTGCGACCGTCAGCCTGATCGTGCCCACGGGCTCGCAGCTGGTGGAGGTGACCAGCACCGTGCCCATCGCGGAGAGCATCATCGTGGGCGAGGTGCCCGACAGCTTTGTGGATGTGAACAACGAGGAGGATATGCTCAACCTCATTCCCTGACCGCGCAGGGAATTGACAGGTTCCGGCGTTAAATATGCGTATCCTGCGCAGCGGCTTTTGTCGAAAAAAGCCCGAAGCGCCCGCGCCGCTTGACAGCCGGGCGCTTTTGCAATAAAATATCATGGAAGCATCATATAAACGCGGAATCAGCGGACCGGCGCATGGAAAGAATGACCATAGGCGTGTCCGTACCAATAAGCCGTCGGCTTGCCGAAGGGAGGAAGGGCGGATTTTTTCCACCCAACATGCATGACAAAACGCAAGGGACTGATCCTGGGCCTGGTGTTTGCGGCACTGATGCTGCTGGCGGGGGTTGCCGCCGCGTCCGAGGTGGACCCCATCGTATGGAGCATGGAGCTGGACCCCGATAAGCTCGCCGGCCCCGGCACGGTGAATGTGACGATCACCATCTCCAATTCAGGCGATACCGATATGAAGGACCCGGTCGTGCTTTACGATCCTGCGGCACAGATCGTGTCCGATTTCGGCACCAACGGCGCGGTGCTGCTCAAGGCGGGCGAAAGCGCCACCTGGACCGGTACCTACGACGTCAACGACCGCACCCTGGAAAACGGGGCTGTGGTTTACTTTGTCAAATATACCCTCTATAAGGACAGCGGCGAGGCCGTGGACCAGAGCCAGCCCATTCGAGCGGCCATTTCGCTGCAGACGGCTGAAACCGATATCGAGGTCAAACGCACCATCAGCCCCACCGTGGCCGGTGAGGATCAGGAGGTGGTGGTGCGCTATGACATCACCAACAGCGGCACCGTCGACCTCACGGACGTGACCATCCAGGAAAACGCCGATATCCACAAGGAAAAGCAGACCATTCCGCTGCTGGAGCCTGGCAAGACCGCCGAGGTGCGCTATACCGTCACCATGGGCAAAAAGGACCTGACCAGCGGGGCCACTATCACCTACAAGTCCGAAACCGAAAGCAAAACCCAGACCTATACCGTTGAAAACCAGACCATCACCTATGGCGAATCCTCGCTGACGGCCAAGCTGACCAGCGACGTCAAGGGTGTGGTGGAAAACGGCACCGTCACCCTTTCGCTGGAGCTGAAGAATACCGGCAGCGTGGATTACAGCGACCTGCGCGTGACCGACCCTTCCCTGGGCGACGTGTTTACCAACCAGCAGCTCAAGGCCGGCGAAAGCCTGACGCTGGAAAAGGAAATCACCGTTCCCGCCACGGCGGAATACCAGTTCACCGTGACCGCCACGGACGAGGGCGGCTCCGAGATGTCGGTGGTGACCGAGCCGCTTACGGTGACGGCCGTGGCGCCGGAGGATGCGTTGACCCTCTCTGTGACCGCGACCGCCGACCGCACCGAGGTGTTTGAGCAGCCGGGCCTGGTGCGCTTTACGCTGGAGATTGCCAACACCAGCCAGGTGGATGCCACCGACGTGGTGGTGTCTCACGGCGACACCAAGCTCTATACCTTTGCGAGCATTCCCGCGGGTGAGACGCGCACCCTTTCGCGCGATACGGCGCTATCGATGGCGGGCAAGTTCCAGTTCACCGTCACCGCCAAGGACCCGCTGGAAAGCACCCTGACTTTTGAAAGCAACGAAATTCAGATCGCCTTCTCGGTGCCCACGCCCGCGCCCGCTACCCCCACGCCCCCACCCGAGCCAACGCCTGATCCCACCTTCAGCCCGGCCACGGTGCCGCCGATCACCGATCCCAGCGTGGGCTCGGTGCCCAAGACCATCCAGAGCATTTTGCTGCCCGTGCTGATTTTGGCGGGGATACTGCTGATCGCCTCGTGCGTGTTGCTGCTCATCGCCACCAAGCGCAGGGCGGATCAGCGCAAGGCCAGCAAATCCGCTATCGACCAGCTGGAGCGCGCCAAGCGCCGCGACTATGTCACCCCGGCCGAGGAGGAAGAGCCGGAGCAGACGGAGGAGACCGCGGAGGAGGTGACCGTCGAGTCCAAGGCGCTGGACGAGGATGCCGAGGAGGACTTGGAACTGCCGCATTTGAAGTATGCGCGCAGCGCCAGCCGTCCCGCGCCCGTGGAGGATGAGGAGGACTATTCCGCCATTCGCGGCGGGCTGTACGACGCGGATTTGGCCACCACGGCTGCGGCACAGGAAACCGACGCAAAGACGGAGGAAGCGCCCGGCGTTGCCCAGAAGGCGCAGCGCAAGGAGGAGCCCCAGCCCGAGGAAAAGGCTAAGGAGGCTGCCGCCGAACCCTACGATGACGGCGTGGCCTATGACGATTTTGCCGCACAGGATGATGCCAGCTATGGCGAGGAACCCGTCGCTTACGACGACGGCGCCTACGGCGAGGATGCCGGGTACGACGACGAAACCGCCTACGGCGAGGAAACCGGCTATGAGGACGGCACGTACGACGACGGGACCGGCTACGGAACGTATGACGACGGCACGCTGCCCTACGGTGGGGAAGCCGCCTATGGCGATGAGGCGCTCCCCTATGATGACGGAACCGCCTATGATGATTCCGGAATCATGGACGCGGAGACCTATGACGACGGATATGGCGATCCGGACGCCAGTGCGGACGGCTATCCTGCGGACGACCGTGGGACTGCCGCTCAGGCCTATGACGACAGTGCTTTCCGCCGCCCGGCGGATGAGGCGGAGCCCACGGGCCGCCGCCGCCGCAGCCGGGGCCGCCGTCTGGACTCCTGATGAAAAAAGGCTTGGGGGCCGTCCCGCCGAAAGGCGGGGCGGCCCCGTTTGGTTTGCTCGGCCTGCGAGAAGGTCAAAACGCCTTGAAAACGGGCTGGAAATCGGGTATAATACTGGGAGAAAGGATGAGGTATACCGATGTTTCCCGGATTTCCTGAAGAAACGGTCCGCTTTTTTCTGGACCTGCGTTTTCATAATGAAACGTCCTGGTTTCACGCCCACCGAGAGGCGTACGAAACCTATGTCCGAAAGCCCTTTTCCGAGTTTATCGAGGCCATGACGCCCACGGTCATGCGCATTGCGGACGACATGGAAACCCGCCCCAACAAGTGCCTGGCGCGCATCAACCGCGACATTCGCTTCACGCGCGATAAATCGCCCTACCGCGACCACATGTGGCTGCTGTTCCGCCGTGCGGGCGAGGAGCGGGAGCATGCCGTGATGTACTGGTTCGAGCTCTCGCCGGAGGTTGTGGAATGGGGCGTGGGCTTCTGGGGTTACAACCGTCCGGCCATGGACGCCCTGCGCGAGCGCATGGTGAAAAAGCCCGCCGAGGTGCGGCGGGTGCTGCGCCGATGCGGCATCCCGGATGAGACGCTGCATATTTACGGCGACCGCTACAAAAGCATGAAGCCCCCGGCGGGCATGTCCGCCGATTTGGCCATGCTCTATCCCTGCAAGGAGATCTACGTCAAGCGCATCGGCGTGCCGCTGGGGGAGAGCTACCGGCCGGAGATCATCGACCGGGTTTCGGAGGATTTTCTGCGTTTAAAGCCCCTCTATCTGCTGCTTCGGCAGGCTGCGGACGAGGGAATGGCAAAGCTGGATGCATAATTGAAGGAGAGTGACACCATGGATTACCGAAAGCTCAAAAGCGGGTCCGACGTGCGCGGCGTGGCTGTGGGCGAGGGCGCGACCCTGACCCCGGACGTGGCCAAGACGCTGGGCATGGCCTTTGCCCGCTATGTGGCTGGCAAGACCGGCAAGCCCGTGGAGCGCGTCAGCATCGCGCTGGGGCGCGACAGCCGCGTATCCGGCCCGCAGCTGCTGGAGGCCGCGGCACAGGGTATCGCGTCCGCGGGCGCAAGAGCGGTGGATTATGGCATGTGCACCACGCCCGCCATGTATATGGCGATTTTGACAGAAGGCTTTCAGCCGGACGGGTCCATCATGGTGACTGCCAGCCATCATCCCTGGCAGCTCAACGGCCTGAAATTCTTCACCGGAGAAGGCGGTCTGGGCTTCCATGAGCTGGACGAGGTGCTGGAGATGGCGCAGCGCCTGGAAAAGGAAGAACCCCGCCCCACCGGCGAAATCGTCAGCACGCCGTTTTTGCCCACCTATGAAAACCATCTCAAGCAGCTCATCATTAGCGGCGTGGACCCGGAGGTGCAAAAGCCGCTGCTGGGACTGCACGTGGTGGTGGATGCGGGCAACGGCGCGGGCGGCTTCTATGCCGATATGCTGGAGGATCTGGGCGCATGGATTGAGGGCAGCCAGTTTCTGGAGCCGGACGGCCATTTCCCCAACCATATCCCCAATCCCGAAAACAAGGACGCCATGGCCTCCGTCTCCGCCGCGGTCAAGCGCGTGGATGCGGACCTGGGCGTGATCTTCGACGCGGATTGCGACCGCGCGGCCATCGTGGACCATACGGGCAAAGAGATCAACCGCAACCGCCTGATCGCCATGATCAGCGCGATTCTGCTGGACGAGGCCCCCGGCGCGACCATCGTGACCGACTCGGTCACCTCCTCCGGTCTGTCGGATTTCATCCGCGAGTGGGGCGGCGAGCATTACCGCTACAAGCGCGGCTACCGCAACGTGATCGACGAGGCCGTGCGCCTCAACCAGGCGGGCATCGACTGCCCGCTTGCCATCGAGACGAGCGGACACGCGGCCCTGCGCGACAATCACTTCCTGGACGACGGCATGTACCTGGTCACGGTGCTTCTGATCAAGGCCATGCAGATGAAGCAGCAGGGCAAGTCGCTCAGCTCCCTCCTGGACGGCCTGCGCGAGCCCGTGGAGAGCACGGAGATCCGTCTGCCGGTCACCTGCGAGGATTTTGCCGCCGCCGCCCGCCAGATCATCGAATACGTGCTGGACTACGCCAGCAGCCATGAGGACTGGCATGTGGCCCCCGACAACCGCGAGGGCGTGCGCATCTCCTTCGATATCGACGGGGAGCTGAACAGCGCGTGGTTTTTGCTGCGCCTGAGCGTGCATGACCCCGTCATGCCCCTCAACGCCGAGAGCGACGTGCCCGGCGGCGTGAAGGCGGTGCTGGGCAAGCTGTACGAGGCGCTGAAGGACCAGCAGGGCGTGGATCTCGCGCCGCTCAAGGCCGCGCTGTAAGATTGCCGCTCAGGCTATCGTGCATGGCCGCGAGCAGTTCTCCGCTGGAATTGCCGCCATATTCCCAGCACATCATTCCCATCAGGCCGTTTTCCAACGCATAGGCGCCTTTGTAATGGATGGACACCGGGTCGTCGTAGGTCCAAAACGTCGTGCCGTCCGTTGCGTAAGGCGCCTTTGCCTGTTCGTCAAAGCCGGTTTGGGCATTGGCCAGCACGGTTTTGAGCCGGTCATAGGTGAGCGACTTGCCCGTGCCGGCAGCCTGGGTCCAGACGGGTTGGGCTGTACTTTGTTTCAGGGTGAAGCTGCAGCCGTAGAAGGCCGCTCCGATCATGATTTTGCTGCGGGGAAGACCCGCCTCCACATAGCTGCGCACAGCCAGGTCCACGCTCTGGGGATAGCTTTCGCTCGCGCCATAGAGCGGGGTGTGGTGGCTGGCGACGCCCTCGGCCTGCAGGTCGTAGGTCATGAGGTTGACCTGATCGCACAGTGCGCCGATAGCCTTCACGTCGAGGTTGCGGATGTGCCAGGGATCGCCGCCCAGGGCCACGGCCAGCATGCGGGGCTTCCCGTCCTGCGCGGTCAGGCGGTCCAGCCCCTCGCGCAGCGCCTGGAGCAGCAAGGTGAAGTTCGTTCGGTCGTTGGCGCTGGAGGCGATGCCCGCCGCCGAGGAGCCGGGATATTCCCAGTCGATGTCCACGCCCAGAAAGCCGTGGCGCTCCATCAGCACGAGCGTGCTGTCCACAAAGCGCGCGCGGCCGTCCGCAGTGGACGCGGCCTGCGAAAATCCATCCGCGCCCCAGCCGCCGATGGCCAGCACCGGCAAAATGTGCGAATGCTTTTCCACATAGCGGCGGAACACGTCGATGCTCTGCCAGTGGCTGCCGGAAACCTCGCCGTTTTTGATGAGCGCGAAGGAATAGTTCAGCTGGTCGAGATGGGGCGCGTCGCTGTCGCGCAGGGTCAGGCCGGCGCTGTCGTACACGTAGGCGGCGGTGCGCTTGCCGCTGGCGGCGGCAGCCTCGGCCTCCGTGGGGTGGAAGGGGCCGGGGGAGGCCTGTATGCCCGTTCCCAGCCACATCAGCGACGCCAGCGCCAGGCTGCGCAGCGCAAACCGCCGCCTGGGCCGCAGGGAGAATCGTTTCATCAGGGATGGCTCCTTTCCGCATAGCTGTCATCCGGCGCAAGTATACCATGTCCGCAGGCGCGCGGGCAATGTTACATGTTGTCATGGCAATGCTTGAAACAACTGCAAGGAGGACACAATCATGGGTGATTACATCATGGACATGCGAAAGCGCGTAGGGCATATCCCCTTGATGCAATGCGGCGCGTCCGTCATTGTGGAAAATGAACGGGGTGAGATTTTGCTCCAGCAGCGCTCTGACAGCGGCGCATGGGGTTATCCCGGCGGTGCGGTGGAGCTGTATGAGCGTGTGGAGGATGCCGCCCGGCGCGAACTTTTTGAGGAAACGGGCCTTCACGCCGGGAAAATGGAGCTGCTGGGCGTGTTTTCGGGGCCGGAGATGGCCTATACCTATCCCAACGGAGACCAGGTGAGCAATGTAGATATCGTCTTTGTATGCCGGGATTGGCGAGGCGAACTCGTGTGCCAGCCGGGTGAGGTGGAGGCTCTGGCCTTTTTTGCGCCAGAGGCGCTGCCCTCGCCTCTGCATGAGGTGGATTATCCCGCTCTGAACGCCTGGATGCAGCTTCGGGAGGCACGGAGGCAGAAATGAACATCCATCACCTTCGCTGCGCCGTAACGGTGGCACGTCTGGGATCGCAGACGCGCGCCGCTGAAGAGCTGTACATGAGCCAGCCCAATTTGAGCAAGGCGCTCAAGGACCTGGAGCAGACGTGCGGCTTCCGCATCTTCACGCGCACGGGCACGGGCATGGCGCCCACCCGCCGGGGCGAGGAATTTCTGGAACATGCCAGGGCCGTGCTGGAAAAGCTGGACCTGATGGACGCCATCTACCAGGGGCAGGACCGCCGTTCGGCCAGCCTGAATGTGGCGGTGTGCGGGGCGGGCTACCTGACGCGGGCGTTATGCGCGTTCCTGGATGAAACCAATCCCTCAGAGGGGCTGGAGATCAACATGCGCGAGGGCCGAGTCGAGGAAGTGGTGCGCGCCGTATTGGACCGTGAGGCGGAGATCGGCGTCATTCGCTACGCCGTGGACCGGCAGAACCGCGTCCTGTCTGCATTGGCCGAGCAGGGGCTTCATTACCTGCTGTACTGGACCTTCCGGCATGTGGCGGTGATGTCCCGCCGCCATCCGCTGGCGGGAGAAGAACGGCTGGAAAAGGCCCGGCTTGCCCCGTATGCCGAGGTGACGCTCGCGGCGGAGCTGCCGCCCGTGCAGGCAGAGCTTCAGACACCGCAGCAGCCGCGCAGGCGCGCACGCATATGGGATCAGGCCACCCGGCTGGAGCTGGTGTCCCGATCGCGGACGGCGTACCTGTGGTCGCCGCCCATGCCTAAGGAGCTTCTGGAACGCTATGGGCTTACGCAGCTGCCTGTGGAGGACATGCCCGAATACCAGGACGCGCTGATCTATCCCCGCGGGTATCATATGAGCCGCTGGGAGCAGGCGTTCTACGACCTGGCCCGGAGGGAGGCGCAACGGGCCTGTCAGGAGTAGAAAGGTCGTATCTGTCTGGCTTTCCACCGGATTGGGAAGCTAGATTTTTTTTCGTTTTTGTGTCACAATAGCACCGAATCTTTTTGCACAGGAGGCGCGTTCCCTTGGCTATGGATCTGACGGAGGGGAAACCGGACCGGGTGTTGTGGCGCTACTCGCTCCCGCTGTTTGGCAGCATCGTTTTTCAGCAGCTCTATAACATCGCAGACAGCTTCGTGGCGGGCAAATTCGTGGGCGAACAGGCCCTGGCCGCCGTGGGCAACAGCTACGAGGTCACGCTGATTTACCTGTCCTTCGCCGTGGGGCTTAACATCGGCGCTTCGGTGGTCACGGCCCGGCTGTTTGGAGCCAAGCGCATCGGGCAGATGAAAACGGCGGTCAACACCGCTTTCCTTTTGTGCCTGGCGGTCTGCGCGGCGCTGATGACGCTGGGTTTCCTCTTCAGTCCCGCGCTGATCGAGGCCATTCAGACACCTCCGGAAATCTTTGACGATACCATGCTCTACCTCAATATCTATACGGGCGGGCTGGTATTCCTGTTCTTCTACAACATCGCCACGGGCATCTTTGCCTCTCTGGGCGATTCGCGCACGCCGTTCCTGTTTCTGGCCGCTTCCTCCATCGCCAATATCGCGCTGGACGTGGTGTTTGTCACGGCCTTTCAGATGGGTGTTGCGGGCGTGGCGTGGGCCACGTTCCTGTGCCAGGGCGTCAGCTGCGTGCTGGCGGTGCTGGCCCTGTTCCGCGCGCTCTCGCGCATGGAGGCCGACGAACCCCCGCACCTGTTTTCGGGCCGCATTTTGCTCAACCTTGTCAAGGTCGCCCTGCCCAGCACCCTTCAGCAGTGCTTTGTCTCGGTCGGCAACATTCTGATCCAGAGCATCATCAACGGCTTTGGCACCAGCGCCATCGCCGGCTATGCCGCCGCCATCAAGTTCAACAACTTCGCCGTGACCAGCTTCAACACCCTGGGCAACGGCATGAGCAACTTTACCGCCCAGAACCTGGGCGCGATGCAGACGGACCGGGTCCGCGAGGGCTACAAGGGCTGCCTGAAGATGATGGCCGGGATCGCCACGCTGTTCGTGCTGGTCTATGTGTTTTTCGGCGGACAGGTGATTCGCCTGTTCCTGAACGATGAAAACAGCGGATCGCTGGCGGTAGGCGTGGAATTTTTGTTGATCGTGTCGCCGTTTTACTATGCGGTGGCGCTCAAGCTCGCCACCGACGGCGTGCTGCGCGGCGCCAGCCGCATGACCGAGTTCATGACCGATACCTTTGTGGATCTGGCCATGCGCGTGGCGCTGTCGTTTATACTGGCCGGGCCGTTCGGCCTGACGGGCGTGTGGTGGAGCTGGCCGGTGAGCTGGTGCGTCTCCTCCGGGCTGTCGGTGCTGTTCTACCGCCGGGGGCGCTGGGCGAATCTGGGCAGTGCGGAGCCGTAAAAAAGACGAACAAAATACTTGCGTTTTTCAATAACGTCATGTAAAATAGGAAAGCCGAGTGCATGATGACGGTTGAGTCCTGTGCGATTTCAACGCGTGAACCCTGTCAGGTCCGGAAGGAAGCAGCAGTAAGCGCAGTTTGGGATGTGCTGCGGGGTCGCTCTGCCTGAGTGCGCTCGGTTTTTACTTTATGTTTGAATAAGGGGGAGCAGAGATGGACTACAGGCATGTGATGGAGACCGACCCCGAACTTTTCAAGGCCATCGCGGACGAGGTGGAGCGCCAGCGCGAGCACATCGAGCTGATCGCATCGGAAAACTTTGTTTCGCCCGCCGTGATGGAGGCCATGGGCTCGCCCCTGACCAACAAATACGCGGAGGGCTATCCCGCCAAGCGCTATTACGGCGGCTGCCAGTACGTGGACGTGGCGGAGAACCTGGCCCGTGACCGCGCCAAGCTGCTCTTTGGAGCCGAGCACGCCAACGTGCAGCCCCACAGCGGCGCGCAGGCCAATACCGCCGTCTATTTTGCCATGCTCAACCCCGGCGATACGGTGCTGGGCATGAATCTGTCCCATGGCGGACACCTGACCCACGGCAGCCCTGTCAATATCAGCGGCAAATATTTTCATTTCATCCCCTATGGCGTGGACGAGGCCACCGGTCGCATCGACTATGACGCGGTGCGCACGCTGGCCTTGGAAAACAAGCCGCGCATGATCGTGGCGGGCGCGTCAGCCTATCCCCGCGCCATCGACTTTGCCCGCCTGCGCGAAATCGCCGACGAGGCAGGCGCGCTGCTCATGGTGGACATGGCGCATATCGCGGGCCTGGTGGCCGCGGGCATGCATCAGAGCCCTGTGCCCTACGCTGATTTCGTCACCACCACCACGCACAAGACCCTGCGTGGACCGCGCGGCGGCCTCATCCTGTGCCGTGAGCAGTATGCCAAGGCCATCGACAAGGCCATTTTCCCCGGCACGCAGGGCGGCCCGCTCATGCACGTGATCGCCGCCAAGGCCGTGTGCTTCCTGGAGGCGCTCAAGCCGGAGTTCAAGGCCTACCAGCGCCAGATCATCGCCAACGCCAAGGCGCTGGAAAACGCCTTCCGCCAGAACGGCATCCGCATGGTATCGGACGGCACGGACAACCACCTGATCCTGATGGATCTCACCGGCACCGGCCGCACCGGCAAGGAGATGGAGACGCTGCTGGGCGAGTGCAACATCACCGTCAACAAGAACACCATCCCCGGCGAACAGCTCAGCCCCATGGTGACCAGCGGCGTGCGTGTGGGTACCCCCGCCGTGACCACCCGCGGCATGGTGGAAGGCGACATGGAGCAGGTGGCGGGCTTCATCCGCCGCGTGCTGGAGGGCGGCGAGGACGCCTGCCCCGGTGTGAAGGCCGACGTGGTGGAAATGATGAAGCGCTTTCCGCTGTATGAAGGCTTCCCGAATGAATAACAGCCTGCCCGCCTATGCCAAGGGCGTGCTGGGTGAGGCGGCCGTGTGCGACCGCCTTGCCGATGGGGGAATGGAGCTGCTGGAGCGGCGGTTCCGTTCCCCTTTTGGCGAAATCGACCTGGTGATGCTCGATGGGGATACGCTGGTCTTTGTGGAGGTCAAGCTGCGCACGCACGGCGGGACGGAGGCCGGGCAGGCCGCCGTGACGCCGCAGAAACGCCGCCGCCTGGTGCAGGCCGCCCGCTGTTACCTGGGCGCGCACCCGGAGCACGCGGGCCGCTGCGTGCGCTTCGATGTGGTCACCGTGACGGGGGAGGGCGTGAGCCACGTCCCCGACGCTTTTTCCGGCGGTGAATGGTAGGCATTGACACCCCCTGTGCAAAATGGTATGATGCAGGTAATCCGAACTGCGAACAGAACTGAGGTGCCGTGTTTGATGAAGATTCTCAACTATGGGTCCATGAACATCGACAACGTCTATTCCGTCGAGCATATGGCCCGGCCGGGTGAAACCATCCTGGCGACGGGCCGTGGGGTGTTTTGCGGCGGCAAGGGCCTCAATCAGTCCATCGCCATCGCCAAGGCGGGCGGACAGGTGTGCCATGCGGGCATCGTGGGCGAGGACGGCGGCATGCTGCTGGACGCCCTCCACGCCGCCAAGGTGGATACCGCCTGTGTGCGCAAGGCTGCCGGTCCCAGCTCCCATACGGTGATCCAGGTGGATGCCAACGGACAGAACAGCATCATCGTTTTTGGCGGCGAGAACATGCGCCCCACCGAAGCGGACATTGACCGCATGCTGGAGGGATTCGGCCCCGGCGACGCCGTCATCATGCAAAACGAGCTGTACAACTCTCCCCTCATGATGCGCAAGGCCGCTGAAAAGGGCTTGTGCGTCATCTTCAATCCCTCGCCGGTGAACGCGGCGCTGGCAGATTATCCGCTGGAGAGCGTCAGCTGGTTTTTGCTTAATGAGATCGAGGGCGGCGCCCTCACCGGCCAGACCGATCCGCAGGCCATTCTGGCGGGGATGAAGGAAAAGTATCCCAAGGCGTCCGTGGTGCTGACGCTGGGCGCTGACGGCGCGTATTGCCTGCATGACGGTCAGACCCTCTACCAGCCGGCTTTCCGCGTCAAGGCGGTGGACACCACCGCGGCGGGCGATACCTTCACGGGCTATTTCGTGTCCGGCCTGGCGCAGGGCATGCCCATGGAGCGCATCATGAAGCGCGCCGCGCGCGCGTCTTCCATCGCGGTGGGACGCATGGGTGCGGCGGATTCCATCCCGCTGGCGGACGAGGTGAATGCGGCGGAGGACTGACCTCCGGCAAGGGTCCGTTGAAGATGCCCCGGCACACGATATATGGTGTGCCGGGGCTGCGTATGTCATGCAAAAGGAGTAGGGAAACATGTTCTCATTTATCAATAAGCTGGACGGGCGCAGCCGCACGCTGCTGTACGCATGCTTCTTCGCCTTTTTCTGCAATGGCGCGCTGACCTTGACCATGGGCTCGGCCATCCCGGACCTCAAGGCGACCTATGGTTTGAACGACACGATTAGCGGCCTGTTTCTCTCGGCGCATTCGGCGGGCAACCTGGTGGCGGGCTTCGTCAGCGGCCTGGTGCCGCTCTACCTGGGCCAGCGAAAGTCCATCATGCTGCTCTCGGCGCTGGCGTTCGTGGGCTTTTTGATGATGATCCTCTGGGGCAATCCCGTCTGGCTGTTTATGGCGTTTATTTTGACGGGCTTTGGCCGGGGCAGCGTGTCCAACTTTGACAACCGCATGGTCAACATCCTCAGCGGCGGCAGCCCCGCCGCCGCCAACCTGCTGCACAGCTCCTTTGCCGTGGGCGCGATTCTGGCGCCGATGATCTTTCTGGGCATGCGCACGGCGGTGAGCTGGCGTGCGGGCCTGGGCGTGGTGGTCGTCCTGGGAACGATCAGCGTATGCAACCTGGGCCGTATGCGCCTTGAGGACGACCGGCCCAGCCGGGCGGACAAGGTCAACAGCACATTGGTCTTTCTGAAAAATCCCTCGTTTTTGATTCAGGCCATGATGATGTTCTGCTACCTGTGCTCGGAATATGCCATCAACGGCTGGCTGGTTACCTACATCCAAAGCAAGACGGAGCTTCTCTCCGCCTTTGGCCAGACGGCGCAGGCGCAGCAGGCCGGCGCGGTGGCCTACAGCCAGAGCATGGCGACGCTGCTGTGGGCGGTCATCCTTGCGGGCCGCCTGACCTGCGCGGTGCTCAGCGCCCGGATTTCCCAGAAGAAGCTCATGCTTGTCGCCAGCGTGGGCGTGGCGCTGTTCTTCGGAATGATGCTCTCCAGCGGGACCATTGCGCTGGTCACGGCTTCGGTGGCAGGGCTGGGCTTCTGCATGGCTGGAATCTGCCCGATGATCTATTCCGACGCAGCCATCTTTACCAATACCTATCCAATGGCTACCAGCGCGCTGCTGGGCATCGGGTCGTCGGGAGCCATTCTGATGCCGGTCCTCGTAGGCGCCATCGCGGAGCGCTTCGGCTTTACCGGCGGCATGAGTGCGATCTTTGTCACGGTGGTGCTGCTGGTGGTATTCGCCGCGCTCAACGTGACGGTCAAGACCCGGCTGCCCCAGCAGCCGGCGCACGACGCCGCCTGCGCCTGACAAATCCATTACGGCTCGTCGCCCTCGGCCATTCGATACCCCACGCCCACCTCGGTAAAGATATACTTGGGTTGGGCGGGGGTTTTTTCAATTTTGCGGCGGATGTTGGCCATGTTGACGCGGAGAATCTTGTTGTCGCCCTTGGAACAGGGTCCCCAGAGCTCCTTCATGAGAAAGTCGTAGGTCAGCACGCGGCCGGCGTACTTGCCCAGCAGCGCCACGATGCGGTATTCGCCCTGAGTGAGCTGCGCGTCTACCCCGTCCACGTAGACGCGGTACTTGTTGTAGTCAATGGTCAGACCGCCGGAATGGAACTGGCCGGTGCGGGCGATCTGCGCGTTCTGGCTCATGGTCTGCGTGTGCCGCAGGGCCATGCGGATGCGCGCCAGCAGTTCGGAGGCGCCGAAAGGCTTGGTGATGTAGTCGTCCGCGCCCAGGTCGATGGCCTCGACCTTGTCCGACTCATGGGTGCGGGCCGACAGCACGATAACCGGCGTGGAGGTCCACTTGCGCACGGAGCTGAGCAAGGTGTTGCCATCCATGTCCGGCAGGCCCAGGTCCAAAAGGATCAGGTCCGGGCAGTGGGAGGTGATCAGGGACAGCGCCTCCGCGCCGGTGGAAGCCTCCACCACCTCGTACTTGTTGGCGGTGAGGATGGTTCGAAGCAGTTTGAGGATGCTTTTTTCATCCTCCACAACCAGCAGTTTGACCGGCATATTCGTTCTCCTTTTCCGGCAGCGTGAAGGAAATGCTCGCGCCGCCCTGTTCATTGTTCGTGGCGGACATTTCGCCGCCGTGGGCCCTGACGATACTAAGACAAACCGAAAGCCCGATGCCCATGTGCTTTTGCGCGTCCGCACTCCGCCCGCTTTCCGGCATGGCCTGGAACAGACGGGGGAGCCGGTCGCGGGGAATGCCCGCGCCGTCGTCGGATACGGTGACCAGCACGAAACGTCCGCTGCGCTCCGCGCTCAGACGGATACGCGTGGTGTGCTTGCCATGATAAACGGCATTTTCCAGCATATTGAGCACTACCTGCTCAATGAGCACAGCATCCATGTCCGCAAGCAGAATGTCGTCGCACAAATCCATGTCCACTTTGATATCGGGAAAGTGCTTCTGAAACTTGATGGCCGCTTCGGCCAACACGTCCTCCACGACTTCGGTTTCCGTGTGCAACGGGGCTGTTTCGCCCTGAATGCGGGTGATGGTCAGCTGATTTTCAATCATGCGCAGAAGCCACTGGGCATCGGCGTTGACATCGGCCAGCAGCTCGCGCTGCTTTTCCGGCGGCAGAGCGTTATCGAGGATAGCGCCTGTCGCGCCCACGATAGAGGTCAGAGGCGTGCGCAGATCATGCGATACGGCGCGCAGCAGGTTGGCGCGTAACTTCTCCCGCTCCGCATCCAGACGGATCTGTTCCTGTTGCTTGATGCGGGCGGTGAGCACGCTTACGATGAGGGAAACCGCCAGCATGGTCAAAAACGTCAGCAGATAGCCCGAAATGGTCAGATTGAAGGAAAAGTAAGGATAGGTGAACATATAATTCACCAGCGGCACCGACACGATGGAGGCCCCGACGCCCCACAGGTAGCCATCGGTAAAGCGGGCAATCAGCAAAACCGCCAGCAGAAACAGCATCTGCGCGTTGGCTGTGCCGCCAATCAGCCCGCCCAGCACCAGGCTGCTGAACGTGGCCGCAAGGAGCAGAACCACCGTTACGCCCAGGTTCAACCACACTCGCCGGTGCATGCCATCGCCTCCTTTGCTTCGCCGACATATATTCAGCATAAGTATAGCAGAAACGACACGGTTTGCACAGCCGCGCTTTACGGCTTAGCGGTATTTTAGCAAACGGGTACGGCGGATAAGCGGTTTCTTAGCGCGCCGGGTATTGCCATTGTGTATTCGGCAGGATTACAATCATTCCAATCGGCCTTTTGTATCCCGGTATGCCGGGAACATCATCATACATAAAGGAGTTGAAACGGGCCATGGAAGCCAATCTTTCCCTGATGTACGTCATTTCCCTGTTCTCTGTCCTCATCGCGTTTGCCTTTGCGGTCTACCTGTTCTTGTGGGTGCGGCGGCAAAAGAGCACCAATGCGCGCATCAACGAGGTGGCGGCGCTCATCAAGGAGGGCGCGAACACCTTTATGCGCAAGGAATACCGCGTGCTGTCCATCTTTGCGGGGATAGCGGCGGTCATCATCTTCCTGCTGCTGCCCTCGCCCGTCTGGACGGGACATCCGGGCCGCAACCTGTCCATGGCGGCGGCTTATGTGGCGGGCACGGCGCTGAGCGCCATCGCGGGCAAAATCGGCATTCTGGTGGCCACCAACGCCAACGCCCGCGCGGCCGAGGGCGCGCGGCAGGGTGTGCGCCCGGCGTTTCTGATCGGTTTCCGCGGCGGAGCGGTGATGGGGCTGGCCGTGGTGGGCTTCAGCCTGCTGGGCGTGTGCGGCGTGCTCTGGCTTGCGGGCGACAGCAGCATTCTTTTGGGCTTCAGCTTCGGTGCAAGCTCGCTGGCGCTGTTTGCCAAGGCGGGCGGCGGCATTTTCACCAAGACCGCCGACGTGAGCGCGGATCTGACCGGCAAGGTGGAACTGGGCATTCCGGAGGATGACCCGCGCAACCCTGCCGTGATCGCCGATAATGTGGGCGACAACGTGGGCGACGTTGCCGGAATGGGCGCTGACCTGTTCGACTCCAACGTGGCAGCCATGACCTCCGCACTGGTGATTGCCCAATCGCTGGGCGGGCAGGCGAACACGGCCATGGTATTCTGCTATGCCGCGCTGGGTCTGATTGCCTCCATTATCGGCATCGCTACCGCGCGCATTGACAAGGGCGGCAGCCCCACCCGTGCGCTGAACGCCTCCACCTACGTGACCACAGGATTGTTCATCGTCCTTACGGCGCTGGCCACGCTGATCTTCCGTGACTTTAGCTGGCGAATCTGGGGCGCGTCCACCGTGGGCCTCCTGGTGGGTGTGATCATCGGCATCACCACCGACTACTTCACCGACGATTCCAAACCTATCGTGCAAAAGGTGGCCCGCGCCTCACGCTCCGGGTCGGCGTTCACGGTGCTCTCCGGCGTGTCCTACGGCTTTATCTCGGCCCTGCCGGCCATGATCGGCATCGCTGTTTCGGCGCTCACGGCCTACCGCCTCTGCGCGCCGCTGGGGGGTGATTATGCCATGTTCGGCATCGCCATGGCGGCGGTGGGCATGCTGTCCATCGTGGGCATGATCATCTCCAACGACGCCTACGGCCCCATCGTGGACAACGCCCGCGGGCTGGCGGAGATGGGCGGCCTGGGTGAGAAGGCCATCCGCGTGGCGGATGAGCTGGACAGCGCCGGCAATACCGTCAAGGCCGTGACCAAGGGCTTTGCCATCGGCGCAGCGGGGCTGACGGTGATCTCCCTACTGGGCGCGTATCTCAGCGAGGTCAACGAGGCCCTGATGGCGGCGGGAAAAGCGGTCATCACCGGTTTTGATATTATGGACCCCTCGGTATTTTTCGGCGTGCTCATCGGCGCTGCCATCCCCGCGGTATTCTCGGCCATGCTGATGCTGGGCGTGGACAAAAATGCCCAGCGTATGGTGGCGGAAATCCACCGGCAATTCAGCAGCATTCCCGGCCTGCGCGAGGGCCACACGGGCGCGAAACCGGAATATGACCGCTGCATCGACATCGCCACCTCCGGCGCGCTGATGGAGCTGATTCCCGCCGGGCTTGCGTCCATCGCGGCCACGGTGCTGGTAGGCTTTGTGGGCGGACCGCTGGCTATCGGCGGGTTCCTGCTGGGCAACATTGTAAGCGGTCTGCTTCTGGCGCTGTTCATGTCCAACGCGGGCGGTCTGTGGGACAACGCCAAAAAGTATGTGGAGGCGGGCCATGAGGGCGGCAAGGGGTCCAAGGCGCACAAGGCGGCCGTGGTGGGCGACACCGTGGGCGATCCCTTTAAGGACACCGCCGGTCCCTCCATCAACACGCAGATTACCGTGGTATCGCTGGTGGCCTCGCTGATGAGCGGGCTGTTCGCGGCCTGGTCGCTGCTGGGATAAACAAAAGAGACGTTTGACGGGACTCCCTGATTTTGATAGAATCATGTCAGGCAAGGCAAAAAGTGGGAACCGTCATGAAACAGAAACTGCTGTGCGCCCTTGTGGCGCTGTGTGTTGCACTCGCATGCCAAACAGCTTTCGCAGTGAGCTTTTCACGCGAGGAATACAGGCAGATCGTCTTTGAGGCCATCGGGGGCGCGAGCGACGCCAATGGCAAGCTCTGCGACAACCTCTGGCTGGGCACCGTGGAGGCGCCCGGACTTGGAAGGGCTTATCTGTATACGTTTGTGGATGTTTATGTGGGAAAGACGCAGGGCTTCCTTTTCCTCTATGGCGATGAGGCGTATCTTGCCTATACGGGAGAGCTGACCCTACAGCCCTGTGGTGCGTGCACATTGCCCCAGGGAAGCTGGACCATCCGCTTCCAGAACGGCAAGCCGTCCCTGATGCTCAACGGTAGCGAAAAGAAAAAGATCGAGGGCGTCAAAATCAACAGTTTCCAGTTTTCCATTCCCGTTGTGGACCAGTACGGGGACCCTGTGGAGGGCGCGGTGTTCGATCTGCAAACCGTGACATGGGGCGGAAACGATGAAATGAGTCTGGGCACGGTGACGACCGGAGCCGACGGCATACTGCGCTTTCCCGGAATGCTGCAGGCGGACGGGGCCTATTGGTTCAAGCAGGTTTCCGCGCCGGATGGCTATGAACCCATGCAGGAAAGATCGGTTGTGCTGGAGATGGATGTGGACAAGGGCGTCATAAGCGCAATGACCAACACGGAGCATCCCAATGAGGTCCGCTTGTCACAGGTCATCAACCGCCGCCAGGGCGCAAAGCCTACA
>ERZ1673695.1271-NODE-1271-length-27485-cov-4.278491_pt1 | contig 27485 bp, 21 predicted proteins | sample MGYA00580225_ERZ1673695 | MGnify/ENA primary metagenome ERZ1673695 (study PRJEB41218, sample SAMN15661739) | gut metagenome | host: Homo sapiens | place: Canada: London | collected 2015-08-20/2019-03-30 | study: EMG produced TPA metagenomics assembly of... | reverse complement strand
GCGGAGGGGACCCAGGCGAAGCTCGGGTACCTGCCTTCGAGCGTCGCCTACAACGACTTCATCTTCTCGGTTGTCGCCGAGGAGTCCGGATTTGTCGGCGCGGCCGCCGCCATACTCCTGATGGCCGTTGTAGTCATATTCGGGTGCCTGCTTTCCGCGCAGGTCTCCCGCGACAAATTCGGGCAATTCCTATGCATCGGGATTGCCGCCATTCTGATGACGCATACTTTTATAAACGTGGGCATGACCATCGGCGTAATGCCGATCACGGGGCTGCCCCTGCCAATGATGAGTTACGGCGGAACTTTCGTATTGACGTGTTGCATGCTTTTGGGTCTGGTTCAAAGCGTTTACCGGCACAGGAGGGCTTACTCATAATTCCGAAAGTTTCGCCCAAAATTAAAGCGAAACAATGAAACAAGAAAACACCGACTACAAAATTGACGATTTGACGAAAAGGCCTCCGGAGGAAATCGTGGAGCCGATTCCCGAGGAGACCCTCAATCTCGAGGCCAAGATGCGCGCCAAAAAGCGCCCGCTTCTCGAAAAGATAATAAAAATGCTCAAGCGCGAGGACGAGCCCTATCGGGAAATCGTCATAAACGTCGAGCCTTTCGAAAAGCGCGTTGCGCTGCTCGCCGACGGCGTGATGCAGAAGTTTGAAATCGAGCGCCCTGGCGACGAGAGCATGGTGGGCGCGATTTTCAAGGGTAAAATCCAGAATCTCGAACCCGGCCTGAAAGCCGCGTTCGTGGACATAGGCCAGCCCAAGAACGCCTTCCTCCATTACTGGGACATCTTCCCGTCCACCACCGACAGCGCCTCCTATGAAATCGTGCGCGAAAACCGCAGCAAGGAGCAGAAGAAAAACGCCCAGAAGTTTTCCGCCAAGGACATACCCGAAAAATTCCCCATCGGCACCGAAATAATCGTCCAGATAACCAAGACGCAGATCGGCACGAAGGGCCCGAGAATCACGACAAACATCGCGATCCCCGGCAGGTATCTCGTGCTGATGCCCTATGGCGGACAATGCGGAATTTCGCGCAAGATAGAGGACAGAAAGGAGCGCGACAGGATAAAGAAAATTCTGCGCTCCATGAAAATCCCCGAGGGCATGGGCGTGATAGTCCGCACCGCGGGGCAGGGCAAGCGCTGGACGTATTTTGTGCGCGACCTGCACATTCTGCTCAACATCTGGAAGCAGATACAGCAGCGCATAGAATCCGCGCCCGCCCCCGCGATGATATACAAGGAGCCCGACCTCATCGAGCGCACGGTCCGCGACTTCCTAACCGAACAGACCGACAGGATTCTCATTGACAGCCGCGCCGAGTACGAGCGCATTCTCGGCTCCGTCTCGGAAATTTCCCGCCGCGCCAAGGGCAAGATCCAGCTCTTCAAGGAGAATATTCCGATTTTCGAGCGCTACAACATCGAAAGGCAGATTGCCCAGACTTTCCAGAGGAGGGTTCCGCTGCCGTCCGGCGGCGAAATCGTCATAGACGAGACCGAAGCGCTGGTTGCAATCGACGTCAACACGGGCTCCCACAAGGGCAAGGACGCCGACGGCAAGGACTTTATCTTGCAGGCGAATCTCGAAGCCGTCACGGAGGCCGCGCGCCAGGTCAGGCTCCGCAACCTAGGGGGGCTCGTCATAATCGACACCATCGACATGAAGAGCCGCAAGGACAGGCAGGCCGTCTACAAGCGCCTCAAAGACGAGATGGAAAAGGACAAGGCCAAGAGCCAGGTTCTGCCGATCTCGCAGCTCGGCATCATGCAGATGACGCGCCAGCGCCATGCGCAGAGCAATTCGAGCGGCATATACGTCGCCTGCCCGTATTGCGGCGGCAAGGGCATAGTCAAGAGCGCGCGCACGATGAGCGGCGAAATCCAGCGCAAGATAGTCGCAACCTGCCGCAACCTGCGCGAGAGCGCCGGCGCGCAGAAGGAAATCGGGCTGCTGATAATGCTGCATCCGGAAAACCTCCAGCGCCTCCAAAACGAGGATTACGAATACCTGCTCAATCTCGAAAAGCAGTACAACGTAAAACTCACCTTCCGCGCCGATCCGTCGTACCACGTGGAAAACTTCCGCGTAGTTCCATCCGACAAATAGCGCCAGTGTGCGGCGCGCTTCCCTCTAAGATTGGAGGGGCGCGCGCCGACGGCGAAAACGCCGAGGCGCCGTTCTCGAAAATGCGGCAGGCGCTAATGGCGCTTGCTTTGCAACGGTGCCGCCGCCGCGCAATACCGGCAGAAGACGAACCTCCCAAGGGAAGCTCGTCTTCTGTTTTTAACAGGGTAAGCGCGCGAAATCTCAATAATTGCCAACTGTATTATGGAATTTGATTTTGGGGGAAATGAAATTAGGACGTGCGTCAAAATATATGATTTTATAGTTCGGTTGCGGAATTTTTTTTGCTCAAAGCCTATTTGGAAATCCGCCGGACCGGCGAGGCATCGTACGCTATTTTCAGGGTTATGGGCGGGAGAAATTTGGCTCGCGTCGCAATTCCCGCGCGAGCCGCGCGCATATGCGGCGTGTCCGGATTACGGGGTTTTTCGGCGTATCGTTATTATGTCGGTCCATTTTGGGCTTATCACGGTGGAGGTGGCCGCGCCGATTTCGCCCGACGACGCCCTCCTGTTGAGGAGTTCCGAGAGCCGCCTTACCGCCATTCTGCCGACGAGCTCGTAGTTGCCGTCGAGCCCCACCCAGTCGGCGCTGTCCGTCGGGGAGTCTATCCGTATTATGTACAGATTCTTCGGCAGCTTCACGGCTCCGCTTTCCAGCCATTCGCCCGTCTGGTTTGAAAGCGACAGTATGGAGTCGGGCTTGTGCCTTTTTAGCCACCTGTAAAAGATTTCCGCGTCCTTTTTCGCGCCCGCGACGTCGAGAAACGGGGGAATGCGCGCGTTTTCCGGCAACATCAGCTGGGCGCGCAGAAACCCGCCGCTGAAACGCCCGTCCACGAGGTCGTCTATCGCGGAGTCGAGCACGAACCCGAGCCGCTTTGAACCCTTTTCTATCGCTTTCTCCGCGGCGCGGCGGGCTATCAGAAACTTGTCGGCGGATATGAAGTCGACCATCGGGTTGTCTGTCTTGATTCCGGCGGACACGAATTTGAAGTCGCGCCAGATTTCGGAAAACCCTCCCGGAAGGGAGTCGTCGGAAGTGTGTCCGAGTATTACCCCGCCGCGTATCCCGCGCGCCTTCATTATTCCGTCGAGCTTGTGCGGGGTAAGCTTTCTGTCGTGCAGCCAGACTTCGTAGAGCGCGTATCCGGCGTCTTGCGCCTCCGCCCTTATCCCGCTTATGTATTTTGCGAAAATCGGGTATTTTTCGGGGGCGGACTCGTCCTTGTTGGCGTTGATGAGCGCTATTGTCTCGCAGAATCCGTTTGCGCCGCGCATTCTTATGTTGGACATCACGCTGGATAGCAGCGCGTCCTTTTGGTAGCCCATCTCGCAAGCGGCGTCCAGCACCCGCCTTTTGGTTTCGCCCGAGATGTTTTTCGCGCCTTTCAGCGCGAGGCTTACGCACACTTTCGATATCCCCAGCCTGTCGGCGATATCCTTCATGCTTACGCGTTTTTTGTTTTTTTGCGGAGCGCGGGGTTTCATTTCTCGCTTAATATTCAACGCTTTTTCGGAAAAATGCAACCGCGAATGCGGGCGTTTCTCCGCCAAAATGTTTCGGTGCGAAAAAATCCGGCTTGGAAAATTTTTCGGGATATGCCAGAAATGTCGGCGGAATGATAGAGTTTTTGAAGATAGAAAATCTCGCGCTGCTCGAGAGGGCGGAGATAGATTTCCGCGCCGGCTTCACGGCGGTCACCGGCGAGACGGGCGCGGGAAAGAGCGTTCTGCTCGGGGCGCTCTCGATGCTTGCGGGCGCGAGGACGGGCAGGGAGGCCGTAGGCCCCCATGCCGACTTCTGCCGCGCGGAGGCGGTTTTGCGCTTCGAAGATTCCTCCGAAATAGACGCCCTGCTCGATTCCGCAGGGCTTCCGCCGTGCGAGGACGGGGCGCTGCTCATTTCCCGCACCGTGGGCGTTTCAAAGCCGTCGCGGGCGTTTGTGAATTCGTCGCCGGCTCCGCTTTCGTTTCTCTCGCGGCTCGGCGGGTACTGGATAGATTTCCACGGCCCGGGCGAGCCCCAGAAGCTCTTCTCGCGCAGGAGCCAGCTCGAGATGCTCGACACTTTCGCGGGCGATTCCGGGGAGATTGCCGAATACATGCGCATATATTCCGAGCGCAGGGAGGTGTTGGCGCAGATAGAGGAGCTTTCGCAAGCTCGCAGCCTCGGCGCGGACGAAATAGAGTTTTTGCGCTCCCGCATAGCAGCCATAGACGCGCTGAATCCGACGGAAGAGGGCATTGCGCAGCTCGAGGAAAAGTCGAAGCTCGCGGAGGCCGCAAGCGACATCGCTCAAAAGTCGGCAGCCGCCGCCGAGGCGATAGGCGGCGATGGGGGCGCGCTCGAGTCGGTTGCCGCCGCCGCAAAGCTCGCGGCCGAGATAGCGCGCCTTTGCCCGTCTTCCGCGCCGCTTGCGGAGCGGGTAAAGGCCGTTTCCTTCGAGCTTTCCGACATATCGTCCGAATACGAGGGGCTCGCGGGCTCATCGAACATGGACGAGGCGGAAATAGAGGAAGTTCGCGCCAAGATGACCGATTGGCTCGGGCTGTGCCGCAAATACGGGCGGAGCGTGGGGCAGGTGCTCGCCGCGCGCGCGGAAATGGCCGGCAAGATAGAGATGCAGTCCGACGTCAGGGCGACCATCGCCGGCCTTGAAGAGCGCGCTTCGTCGCTGCTTTCCGAACTCTCCCCGATCGCGGAAAAAATCTTCAAGCTGCGCTCCCGCGCGGCGCGCAAACTCGCGGACGCCGCGTCGAAAACCCTTTTGGGGCTCGGCTTCAAAAACGCGCGCCTCGACATCGGGCTCGCGCGGGTTCCCGAGCCGTCGCCGGACTGCGGGAGCTCGTGCGAATTCGCGTTTTCGGCAAATCCGGGACAGCCGCTTTTGCCGCTTGCTAAAATCGCATCGAGCGGGGAGCTTGCCCGCGTGATGCTCGCGCTCAAAACGGTTCTCGCGGAGGCGGATTCCACGCCGATTCTCGTATTCGACGAAGTTGACGCAAATGTGGGCGGCGAGATAGGCGCGGAGGTCGGCAAGCAGCTCGCGCGCCTTGCCGCCCGCCACCAGGTTTTTTGCGTGACGCACCTTCCGCAGGTCGCGGCGCGCGCGGATTCGCATTTCCTCGTCAAAAAGTCCCAGACGAAAACTTCGACGAGCGTTTCAATATCGAGGATAGACGCCGACGCCGGCCTGCGGGTTTCGGAGCTCGCGCGCATGCTCGGCGACAGAAATTCCGAGTCGGCAATAGCCCACGCCAAAAAGCTTCTCGACAAAAAATTTTGACACGCCCCGCCTTCGGGGAAATTATTATTTTTGATTTCGGCGGGCCGCGCGCGGCATCTGCGCCGCACATGCGCGCCGGACAACCCTTTATTTTGAAATGGCAAAAGAATCAAAAAAGCGCGGACAAAAGCTCGGCGAAGTCGTCGGGCGCAGGCGGCCGGTAATCGGCACGATATTGCTGTTTGCGGCGTTCATATTGTCCGTCTCGGCGCTATCGTACGCGCCGAGCCAAAACATATTTTTCAAACAGTATCTGGAGTCCGTTCTCCCGACCACGGAAATCTACGGGGAAAACCTTTGCGGAAGGTTCGGGGCGACCTTTTCGCTTCTGGCCCTCGTGTGTTTCGGGGCCGCGGCGTATACGATTCCGGTTTATCTGTTCTGGGCGGGCGTTCTGTTCTGGCAGCGGCGCGCGCGCGGAATGTCGGCGCTCGAACTCGTCTGTACAGTCTGCGGGGTTTTGCTCTTTTCCGTACTCTGCGCGGCGCTTCAAGGCGGCGTAGGGGCATCGGGGGAGTCGAGCGCGTTCTGGCCGCGCGGCTGGGGCGGAAATTTCGGAACCGCCGTTTTTGACGGCGCGCTGAAACCGTTTTTCGACGTCTTCGGAAGCGCCGCCATCGCAGGCTCACTGTTTTTGTTTTGCGCTGTTGTGGTGTTTGTCGAGAGCCCGTCGGAGGCCGCGCGCGAGCTCGCCGGAATAGCGAAAAAGACCCCTGCCGCATTTTTGACGGCCGCGAAATTCTTATTCAGGGCGGCGGCGTTTCTGCCGTCGCGGCTCTTCGGCCGAAGAAAGGCTCCGGAGGAAAACGTCGAGGCGCAGGGCTTGCCGTCCGTCTTGCCCGCGCGTCGGGCGCCGCGGGGCGGGGGCGCGCCTTCGGCCGTTCCGGTGCCCCCCGTTCCGGAATCTCTTCCGGAGCTTCCGAAAACCACCAGGGCCGACGCCGACGCAGCCGCGTGCGCGGCGGACGAGGTGTTGTCGGATTCGGGGGCATTTGAAGAATCCGCCGCTGGCGGGACGCTGTTCGGGAAAATCCTGCATTCCGATTCTGTGAGCCGTCCAATCGTCGATTTTACGAATCGCTTTGGCGGGGAAGACGATGACTTGGATTTGGAACCGTGTCCGGCGCCCCGTGAATCCTCCGCCGAATCCTCCGCCGAGTTCGCGGGCGAACCTCCGGCGGAAACTCCGCCGCCCGCCGGCGAATCCGCTTCGCCGGACGCCCCGTCGGAAATAGATTTGAGCAATCTGAAAGTTCCTGTTGCGCAAAAGCCTTCTAAGGCGGAATCCCTGCGCGTCGAGGAATTCAAGGCCGAAAAGTACGAGGCCAGCCTTCCCGCCAAAACGCGTGACGGATACGTCTTCCCGTCGGTGGATTTGCTCGATAAGTCTGGCGACGGGCTTTCCGGCGAGCGCGAAAACTATGAGGAGCGCATGTCCGAGATTGTAAAAACAATCGCCGAATTCGGAATATCGGTGACCCCCGTAAAGGCTTCCTCGGGCCCCGTTATTACGCGTTATGAGGTTCGCCCCGCAACGGGTGTCAGGCTCAACAGAATCGCGAGCCTTGAAGACGACATAGCTCTCGCTATCCGCGCCCAGAAAGTCCGCATTATCGCCCCGATTCCGGGGCAGGGCACGGTCGGCATTGAGGTTCCCAACAAGCACAGGAGCATGGTGTGCGTGCGCGACATCATAGAATCGCGCGAATGGAACGAGAGCCGCGCGGAAATTCCCGTCGCGCTCGGCAAGGACATCACGGGCGTTCCCATCGTCCTCGACCTCGCAAAAATGCCCCACGCGCTGATTGCGGGCTCCACCGGCAGCGGCAAGAGCGTCTGCATAAACTCCATAATTCTCTCGCTGCTTTTCAAGACCACGCCCGACGACCTGCGCTTCATTATGGTCGACCCGAAAGTCGTCGAAATGCAGATGTACAATTCTTTGCCGCACATGCTCATTCCCGTTGTCACCGACCCGAAAAAGGTTCCCGCCGCCCTCAAATGGCTGACTTCCGAGATGATGCGCCGCTACCGCATATTCAAGGAGACGAGCGTGCGCAACATAGCGGGCTTCAACGCCAAAATCCTCAAAGACGCCCAGGCGGCGCAGCTCGCCGAGGAAAGCGATGCGGCGATGACCCCCGAAGAGCGCACGGCGCTCGCCTCTCCGGACGGCGAATCGCGCGATTCGGACGGCGATGGAGAGGGCTTTGAAATACCCAAGAAAAAACTCCCATACATAGTCTGCATAATAGACGAGCTCGCTGACCTCATGATGGTGGCGGGCAAGGAGGTTGAAGGTTCGATAGCGCGCTTGACGCAGCTCGCGCGAGCCGCCGGCATACACCTCATAGTTGCCACCCAGCGCCCGTCGCGCGACGTTATCACAGGCCTCATAAAGTCCAATCTGCCCACGCGAATCGCCTTCAAGGTCGCATCGCAAATCGACAGCAGGACAATCCTCGACCACAAGGGCGCCGAAACGCTCATCGGATACGGCGACATGCTTTATATCAACAACGGTTCCTCGGATATGGTGAGGGCGCAGGGCGCCTTTATGTCCGACGAGGAAATTGCGCGCGTAGTCGATGCGCTCAAAGTAAACGGCGAGCCCGACTACGCCGAAGATGTCCAGCAGCAGATAGAGAGCGCGGGCGAAGAGGACGAAGATTCCGAAGGCGGAGAAGAAGGCGACGACCCGATGTTCGCCAAGGCCGTCGCCGTCGTCAAGGCCAACAAAAAAGCCAGCACTTCCCTTTTGCAGCGCAAGCTCGGCATCGGCTACGGGCGCGCCGCCAGAATCATCGACGAGATGGAAGATCGCGGCATGATAGGTCCCGACAACGGCCCGGGGAATCCCCGCGAAGTCTACATCTAAGAGCCGGCGGATGTATTTGGGATTAAAAAGGCGGCTTATTTTGCGGTAATGCGGTCGCCGCGCCGCACGCGATTTGCTGCCAATCGCGCGGGTCGGACGGGCGCCGGGCGCATCTCCATTGGGAGCCCGACCCTCTGCGGCTGCCGGCGTTCCCCATGCCCGAACTTTGCGCCTGCAAAAGGGAGTCGGTTGTCTATGCCGCCGCAGTTGTATTTTTTATGGCGGCAGGATTGGGCAGATTTTAGGCTGAATTGTATATTTACCGAATGCGGGGTTTTCACCTATAATATTTAAAAAAAATGCGGTTCGTCCGCTCTAAAAGATAAAACGCAACGATATTGGCATGAAAGGCGAAGAGAAAACTGTCAGGCTTAACAACGGGGTCGAAATGCCCGTTTTGGGGTTCGGGGTCTACCAGATAGAGGACGCGAAAACGTGCGAGGGCGCGGTTTCCGACGCGCTCGAAATAGGCTATCGCTCGATAGACACGGCGGCCGCCTATGTGAACGAGGAAGCGGTCGGCAGGGCGATCGCCCGAAGCGGCGTTCCCCGCAATGAGCTTTTTGTCACCACCAAGCTTTGGATTCAGGACGCCGGCTACGAGAAAGCGAAGGCGGCGTTCCGAAAGTCGCTCGACCGCCTCGGGCTCGACTATTTGGACTTGTATCTCATACACCAGCCCTTTGGTGATGTATACGGGTCGTGGCGCGCTATGGAGGAGCTTTGCGCGGAGGGCAAAATCCGCGCGATAGGCGTCAGCAACTTCCAGCCCGACCGCCTCGCGGATTTGATCGCCCACAACGATGTCGCGCCCGCCGTAAACCAGGTTGAGACCAACCCGTTTTGCCAGCAGGTTTCCTGCCAAAAACTGATACGCGAATGGGGCGTGCAAATCGAATCGTGGGCTCCGTTTGCCGAGGGCAGGAACGGGCTGTTCTCGAATCCCGCGCTTTCGGGCATAGCCGAAAAACACGGCAGGAGCGTGGCGCAGGTTGTCCTGAGGTGGCTCGTCCAGAGGGGGGTTGTGGCGATTCCCAAGTCGGTCAAGAGGGAGAGGATTACCGAGAATTTTGACGTGTTCTCGTTCTCGCTCGACGATTCGGACATGTCGGCAATCGCCGCTCTCGACACCGGAAAGAGCTGCTTTCTCGACCACCGCGACCCCGCGACGGTGAAGTGGCTTTCGGGGCTGAAATTCGACATATAAACGCGCGTTCCGGTGCCAATCCATCGAAAGGTTTTTTATGTTGCGTAAAATAAGAATAGTGTTGGCTGTGCTGTTTTTTTCGGCGGTGACGCTCTTGTTCCTCGACTTCACGGGAACCGCCGCGGCATAGTTCGGCTGGACTGCGAAGATCCAGTTTTTGCCGTCCCTTTTGGCGGCGAATTTCGCGGTCGTGGCGGGGCTCGTTTTGCTGACCCTCCTGTTCGGCAGAATCTACTGTTCCGTGATATGCCCGCTCGGCGTGTTGCAGGACGTATTTTCGCACGCCGCGGGGAGGCGGAAGCGCAACAGGTTCGCCTACGCTCCCGCGATGACGCTTGTCAGGGCGGGGTTTCTCGCCGCGTTCATTGCGCTCGCGGCGCTCGGGCTTTTGTCCGTCGCCTCGCTCGTCGCGCCTTACAGCGCGTACGGCAGAATAGCGTCAAACTTTTTGGCGCCGGTGTGGGCGCTCGGCAACAACGCCCTCGCCGCTCTTTCGGAGGCTGCGGGCGGCTACGCCTTTTATCCCGCCGAAATATGGTTCAAGGGGGCGGGGGTTTTTCTCGCGGCCGCGGCGACGCTCGCCGTGGTCGGAGTTCTCGCGTGGAAGGGCGGCAGGACGTATTGCAATACCGTATGCCCCGTCGGAACCGTTCTCGGATTTTTTGCGAAATACTCCCTCTTCAAACCCGTGATAGACGCCTCTAAGTGCAATTCGTGCAGTTTGTGTTCGCGGAATTGCAAATCCAAGTGCATAGACTACAAGAACCACTCGATAGACTATTCCAGGTGCGTCGCCTGCTTCGACTGCGTGGGCGTTTGCAGGAAATCCGCTATTTCCTATTCTCCCGCATTCGCAAAAAAGGCCGGCGCAAAACGCGCGGAAGCGGAAATGGCGGCGCGTCCGGAGGGCGCGCGCGCGGAATTTTCCACGGCGAAGAAAGAACCGCCGGCGCTTTCAAGAAAGGGGCGCAGGGGATTTTTCTCGACGCTTTTTATGCTCGCGGGGGGAGCCGCCGCGGACGCCGCCGAGACGATGAAAGTGGACGGGGGCTCGCCCCCATACGGGCGAGGCGCAGGCCGGAGCGCGCGTTTAAAATATCGCCCCCCGGCTCCGGAGGGATTGCGAATATCGCCGATAAGTGCACGGCGTGCCCGTCGCGCGTTCTCGTCCCGTCGCGTTCGCTCTCGGGCTTCATGCAGCCGGAGATGACCTATGAAAACGGCTATTGCAGGATAGAGTACGTGGAGTGCTCCAAAGTGTGCCCCGCGGGGGCGATACTGCCGATTTTTCCGGAGGAAAAGGCTTCAACTCAAATCGGGCGCGCCGTTTGGACGGCCTCGCGGTGCATTGTCAACACCGACGGAATGCAGTGCGACAACTGTTTCCGCCAGTGCCCGACAGGCGCCATACAGATGGTCGCCAAAGACCCGAAGGATCCGAAATCGCTGAAAATACCTACGGTGGACGTGGCGCGGTGCATCGGTTGCGGCGCGTGCGAAAACCTATGCCCCGCGCGGCCGGTCGCCGCGATTTGCGTGGAGGGCAACCCGAGCCACAACAGTATATAAACGGAGGAAAATTTTATGGAAAATTGCCGTAAGAACATTTTGGGGCGCAGGGGATTTTTGAAAAACGCGACCATAGGCGCGGCGGCGGTTCCCGCTTTCGGGTGCTCCAAGGGCGGGCGGGAAGCCTCCGCGCCGGCGGGCGAAATGACCATGCGCGAAAATCCGAAGACGGGCGAGAAAGTTTCGCTGCTCGGGTTTGGCTGCATGCGCTGGCCGTCGCTCGACGGCAGAACCGCGCGCGAGGGCGCCGGCGAAATCGACCAGAACGCGGTCAACGAGCTCGTTGACCGCGCGATAGCCGGCGGCGTCAACTATTTTGACACATCTCCCGCGTACTGCCGCGGCAAGAGCGAGCGCGCCACGGGAATAGCCCTCAGCCGCCACCCGCGCGAAAAATATTTTATCGCGACAAAGCTCTCCAATTTTGCGCCCGCCACGTGGAGCAGGGAGGTGTCGATAGGCATATATCGCAACTCCCTCAAAGAGCTGCGGACGGACTACATCGACTACATGCTCCTGCACGGCGTCGGTATGGGCGGCGGAATGGAGGAGTTCAGGGCGCGCTACATCGACAACGGAATCCTCGAATTCCTGCTCGCCGAGCGCGAGGCCGGGCGCATCCGCAACCTCGGGTTCTCTTACCATGGCGACATAAGGGTTTTCGACTACCTGCTCTCCAAACACGACGTCTACAAGTGGGACTTCGTGCAGATCCAGCTCAACTATCTCGACTGGAAGCACGCCAAGCAGATAAACGACCGCAACACCGATGCCGAATACCTTTACGGGGAGCTCGACAAGCGCGGAATACCCGCCGTGATAATGGAGCCGCTCTTGGGCGGCAGGCTCTCCAACATACCGCACACGCTCGTTCCCGAGTTCAAGCGGCGCGAGCCCGAAATGAGCGTGGCGTCGTGGGCGTTCAGGTTCGCGGGCAGCTTCCCGCGGGTGCTGACGGTTTTGAGCGGAATGGTGAAAATGGAGCACCTCGAGGACAATCTCCGCGCCTATTCGCCCCTCAAAGAGCTCACGCGCGAGGAATTCGCCTTTCTCGAAGAGGCGGCCGAGCGCATGATGGAGTTCAACACGATTCCTTGCAACGATTGCAAGTATTGCATGCCGTGCCCGTATTCGCTCGACATACCGGCGATTATCTTGCACTACAACAAGTGCCTGAACGAGCGCATGGTTCCCGAAAGCAGGCTTGAGCCCGGGTACGCGCGCGCGGCGGGCGTACCTCGTGGGCTACGACCGCTCTGTTCCCAAGCTCCGCCAGGCGAGCCTGTGCACGGGCTGCGAACAGTGCGTGCCGCACTGCCCGCAGCGCATAGACATTCCGAAGGAGCTCAGGCGCATCGACAAGTACGTCCAAAACTTGAAGCGCCGGGCGGCTCTCATGGGCGACGTGAAAAAGAAATTCGCCGAGGGCGGGTATTCGTGCGTCGTCGGCAACGGGGAGGTTTACGCGTTTTCGCGCCCGGGCATAGAGGACTTGCTCGACCTTTACCAAAACCGCCGCCCGCTGCTCAAAGGCGCGCTCGTCGCGGACAGGGCGGTCGGCAAGGCGGCTGCGTCCGTGCTCGCAATGGCGGGCGTTGCGGAGCTTTACGCGGAAATAATAACCCGCCCCGCGTTCAAAATGCTCGACGCCCTGCGCATAGAGGTATCCTACGGCAAGGTCGTCCCGCATATAAAGAACAGGGCCGGCGACGGAATGTGCCCGATGGAGGAGGCTTGCAGGGACGCAAAAACCCCCGCCGAATGCCTCAAAATCCTCCTGTCGAAAACCGCGGCGAAATAGGGTTCAAGCGTGGGAGCCGGCAGGGTAGGCGTGATGGGCGGGGGCTTCGACCCGCCCCACATGTTCCACGTGGCGATTGCGGAGAGGGCCCGCGAGTTTCTCGGGCTCGATATCGTCGTATTTCTTCCGGCGGATTCGTCGCCCCCAAAGTTCGGTTCGCACGCGGCGCCGTTCGCGGACAGGGTCGAGATGCTGAAAATCGCCCTGCGGAATTTTTCGGGACCGTTCGAAATTTGCGACGCCGAGGCGCGCGCCGAGGGCGTTTTCTACGCGGCTGACGCGGCGCGGATTTTGGCGGAAAAGTTTTCCGGAGCGCGGCTGTACTGGATAATGGGCTCGGACCGCGCCGCCGGTCTGCATAGATGGAAGGATATAGAAAAGTTTTCCGAACTCGCCTCTTTCGCGTTTTTCAAAAGGGCGGGGGAGCCGATTTCGGGTTTGGAGCTGCTCCCGAAAGGCGCGGAAGTCGCGGAGGTGCCGTTCGTTTCGAGCCCCGCGTCGTCAGCGTCCGCAAGGGCGGCTTTGGCGGCGGGGAAAACGCCTGATAATCTTGATACGGAGGTCGCCGCCTACATATTAAAGAGGGGTCTGTATTCGCGGGCATTGCGGAGAAATTCGCGCGCCTGTCGGAAAATTCCTTGAAACTATTCGGATTATGCCGTTGTTTATAATAGAGGATTCGGGGGAAAGCGGGTATGTGCGCGGACGGCGGTTCGCCCGCGCGCCGCTTCCCCAAAAACCGATTTAACAAAGGCAATACATGAAAAAGATACTGACGGCGGCGTTAGTTTCTGCGGCCCTTATAGGCCTCACGGCGTGCTGTTCAAACTGGTGCGGGCGCGGATGCCCGCGCGGAGCTCCCGCATGCCCCGCGGCGCAGTCCGCGGCGTGCCCGTGCCCCGCGGGTAAAAATGCGGCGGTTTGCCCTGCCGGAAAAGCGTGCCCTGCGGGACAGGCGTGTCCGGCGGCGTGCCCCGCTGCTCCGCAGAACTGCCCGCGCGCAAAGTAGCGCGGATTGAAAAAGCCCCCTGGTCGGGGGCTTTTTTTGCGGCCCGGCGGCGCGCTATCCCGCAATGGCGGGTTCGGCGGTTCGCCCGCGCGCCGTAATTTCAGCGTCTTTCGCCGCTTTTGAGGCCTCGTAGAATTCGAGTATGTCGGCGTCGGGCGTCTTTCCCTGCTATGCCATCGCCGCGCGCGGGTACTGGTTGAGAAATCCCGCGATCATGTAGGATTGCGCGAATCCCCACCCGGGCTTTTGGTGCATTGGCTCTATTTCCCTCTGTGTGCGCCGCATTGCCGGCGCGATGTCCCGCCCGAGGTATCCGAGCAGCAGTTCCGTATTGCAGTTGCCCGCGCCGCGCCCAAGCCCCCGAGAGTGGAGTTCGGAAAGTCTGCGCCGCACTCCTCCGCCTGGACGGTCTTTGCGAAGGCGAGCTGGAGGTTGTTGTGCGCGTGGAAGGCGATCTTTTCCCCGCGCGGGCGGCATATCCCGTAGATCGCCTTCATGAGGGTTGCGACGTGTTTGCGGTAAAAATAGCCGAAGGAATCCATGAGGTATAGTATGTCGGCGTCCGATTCCGCGAGCCTTTTTTCTATGTCCGACATCATTTGGTGCTCGGACAGCTTGTACGCTGCCATCAGGTTTATAGAAACTTCGTATCCCTTGTCTTTGGTGTCCTTTGCCATGTCGAGAACCTCGTCCAACTGCCCGTTATAGCAGGCGACGTGGACGAGGTCTATGGGGCTGCGGCTCTTGTCGAGAATGTCCGTTTTGTAGTCCGATTTTCCGTCGTCCGCCATCACGGAGAGCTTCACATTTCTGGGGTGGCTGCCTATTATACGGGCGGTGTCGCCCTCGTCGCAGAATCTCCACGCCCCGTATTCGGCGGGCGAGAATATCTTTTTCGAGTTCTTAAACCCGATCTCCATGTATTCCGCGCCGGAGTCGGCGCAGCAGTCGTAGACGGTGCGCACGGTTTTGTCGGAGAACCTGCTTGAATTCATCAGTCCGCCGTCGCGTATGGTGCAGTCGATTATCTTCGCTCTGCTGTTTTTCGCCCCCTCGATTTTCATCGGGGCGTCTTCGTTTGGATTTTCGGAGTTCGTTGTCTTCTGCTGTTGCGTTTGTGAAACAAAAAACCCCGAGAGCTTTTCGGCGTCCGGGATTTGATTTAGAGTCAAAATAATTGATGTTGTAAAACTGTAAAAGAATTACTTATAGGCTTTTGGGTGGATGATTGATGGGGGGCTTATCAAGTAGATATCAATCTTACGTTTGGAAGTTGTTTTTTTGTTCGTCAAATTTTTGGGGGAAAGGATGGAGTTGTTTTTCAGAGATTATTTTTAAATATTTCACAATATCTCCCAAAGCGAATAAGAGCATTGAAGGGAAGATTGACACAGCGCAAGCAAGAATAACGGCAAGCAATACAGCTTCAGATTTGTGGAATACGTTTTTTGCAAAAATACCCTCTGAAAATGAAGTTATTAATGCTACAATTATATATAATCCAACCGAAAATATATAATGCGATAGCTGTTGTTGATGGAGATATTCGTTTATTATGATTGTTTTCGGGTACGGATATATTAACGGAGAGTTTCGCTTTTTGCCTTGCGGCAAATTCGGGGTTTTGTTTTAAGTATTCTTCGTAATCCATATCTGATTTCTTTCTTTGTGTAATTTGACAAAATGCTCTTCATTTATAAAAATTATTTTGGGAATTTTTAAGGCTGCTTCAATCTTTCTTCCGTAATTTCCATGCGCCCACCCTGGAGATGCGAGACTTCCAACTATAATGTAATTGGTTTTACTATTTGGGCCGTTTTGGATTTTACCGCCATTTTCTTTTATTATTGCTTCAATTTTTTCGCGTTTTTCAATTATAAAGCTCCCAGTCACAAGGAAATTTGCCGAGAAATCGATTTTGTCCGGAATTTGGAATGGGAGGTTGTTTGAAGAGAATGGAACGTTTTCTTGGGTTATAATATCGGATTTGTCGTCAAATGAATCTAAAGATACTTGTCTTCTATTCCTTTGAAACTGCTTAATTTCAATATTGTATCTGTCGCGAAAATCTTTTAAAAATTTTCCACAATATTCAGGCGTAATATCTTCGCGAAGTTTCCAATATACAGACGCACACATGCGCGCATCGGAAAGAGCGTTATGGCGGTTCCATGTTGGTATATTATAGTATTCAGAAAGTTCTTTTAAAGCATTTTTATTAAATTTTATTTTTGATATTTCACAAGAACAAACGTACTGGAAAGCAGGGAATGGTATTTCGAGATTGAATAAGATTGTTGACAAGCAATCCATATCAAAATTCGCATTGTGTGAGACGACATAATGACAATCGCAAAGCCGTTTCTTTATTTCGGGGGTAAAGTTCGAGAAAATTCGGCGCGCTGTTTAAGTTAGTATAATCGAGCCCATTTTTTTGCTTGTTAAAAACGTCAATCTTAAATGGAACGGGACGAATGAGCGAGTAAAACGAACCCACTTCTTCCCCGTCAACTTGCGTTGATATCCCTACGGAGCGTATTGACGTTCTTTTACGATTGGCAGTTTCAAAATCTATAAACGATATTCTCATATTAAAAGAAATTATTTTATTGAATAAAAATAATTTATATCCATTGTAAGAAAATTTTTAAAAAAATTTGAAAAAGTGTTGGCACGGTGTAATGGCAAAGCGCGTAAATATATTTACATATTTTAAAAGAAAATCATTTATAATAGGTATAATGACATTGTTAAACCGAGGCAAGGCGTTAGATAGTATAAACGATAACATTCAGTTCTTTGTGTTGATTGTGGCGCCGTCAAACAACCATGCGGGCGGAGACTCTCTCAGAACCGGTGAACCGTCGATCTTGGTTGAGCGGTTCCCGGAGATGAGAGTGATTGTTGTTAAGGTGCCGGTCCCTGTTTCATACAAATATGAGGCGTCTTTGGTGCATTGTGCGGCGGCATAGTTTAAACCGTTGAACGCAATGAGAGTGAATGCTGCTTTTCTCATAACGTTATTGGATCGTCTGATTGAAGATTGTAATATTGAAATCAAAAGGAGAGAATGTGGACTGTTAATATTTTTAAAAGTTGAATTTTCATTGTTTTCGGGCGGCACGGGGAAATTTTTCACGGTATGCTTGCGGGCTCGGGGAAAAGTTTACGATGGTGTGCCGAAGAGGTCGGCGGAATTTTTTCGCCCGTTGCGCGTCCTCATAAAAACGCGTGCTTGACCGCGCCGCGCTTTTCGGCTACATTATACGCATGATCTTGCCTGAAAAACTTCTTGTCTCAGTTGCCGTCTGCATGTGCGCGGCAAGCGCAGCTCTCGCCTTAAACCGCGACTTCGGCGCGGAAAAACTTTCCGCATATATCGACAAATTCAACGCCGACGACGACGAGCTTTACGTCAACTCAATCCCCAATTCGGAGGCGAAAAAGTTTCTCGCCGAAAACGTTCCCACCCTTGACACGCCCGACGAAGCAATCGACGCAACCTATTATTTCAGGTGGTGGACATTCCGCAAGCACATCGTAAAAACTCCCGAAGGATACGTCATCACGGAATTCATGCCGAAAGTGTCGTGGGCGGGAAAGTACAACACGATTGTCTGCCCCGCCGCGCACCACATCAGGGAGGCCCGTTGGCTCGCGGACGGAAAAATCGCCGCCGACTACGCAAAATTCTGGAGCACCGCCCGCCACGCAAGGTCGTACTCGTTCTGGTATGCGGACTCTGTGCTCGCCCTGCACTCCGCCCGCCCCGACCGCGCCATGCTCGAAGCCCTCTATCCCGCGCTCAAAGCAAACTATGCCGCTTGGGAGAAGTCGCACCGCGACCCCGTGAACGGGCTTTTCAAGCAGAAAGACCTCGCCGACGGAATGGAGCTTTCAATAGCGGGTGCGCTCAACGCCCGTTGGGAAGGATACCGCCCAACGATTAACTCGTATATGTACGGCGAATGCGTGGCGTTGGCGGAAATTGCGAAAATCTTCGGGAACGCGGACGATGCCGACTATTTCAGTCAAAAGGCGGGCGAACTTAAAAAATTAATCAACGAAAATCTGTGGAGCAAAGACCTGCGCTTCTATGCGGTCATGCCCGCAAACGGCTACACGGGCGACCTCGCAAACGTCCGCGAGCTTCACGGCTACACCCCGTGGTATTTCGGCATTCCGCCTGAGGAATATTCCGACGCGTGGCGGCAGATTCTCGACCCCGACGGATTCAAGGCAAAATTCGGGCTGACTTCCGCCGAGCGCCGCGACAGGCGTTTCAGCCTGAACTACGTCGGGCACGAATGCCAGTGGAACGGTCCGGTGTGGCCGTTTGCGACGTCGATTACGCTGACGGCGTTGGCGAATTTTCTCGACTGCTACCAAAGCCGCCCTGTGTCGAAAGCCGACTTTTTCGATGCGCTCCGCACCTACGCAAAATCGCACACGCTTGCGAAGCCCGACGGCAAAAAAGTTTTCTGGATTGACGAATCTCAACACCCCGACAACGGCGACTGGATTACCCGCACGCGCTATGTCCGCGGCGGCGACAAAGTGAAGGCATACTACAAGGAGCGCGGAAAAGACTACAACCACTCCACTTTCGCCGACCTCGTGATTACGGGGCTTGTCGGGATTCGCCCGACGGCGGATTCGTCGCTCAAAGTAAACCCGCTCATCCCCGACGACTGGAAGTACTTCCGCCTCGCGAACGTGCCCTGCAAGGGCGCAAAACTCACGGTTTTCTACGACGCCAACGGCTCGCGCTACGGAGAGGGTTCGGGGTTCTTCGTTGTCGCCGACGGAAAGGTTTTGGCGTCTGCCGACAAGCCGCGGAAAATTGAAATCAAAAATTTTCCGAAAGGTAAGTAAGCTTAAACGCCGCCACGCTTCCGCCGATAAAACAGGCGTTATGGGAAAATTATCGGCTCTTGTTTTAGCGGTTGCGGCGGCGTTTACGGCGGAATCGATTCTGCGCTTCATATAATCGACATTCCGGCTCATATTTGCCATAAGCGGTTCTGCGGAAGACATTCCGCTTTCAAGGTTGCCCGTTTGCGATTCGGGTGAGGCGACAGCCGAAGCGAGCGCGGAAGTGTCGGCCGAATCTCTCTTTCCTCCGTCTTTCCCGTATCTGCCCGCAGGCTGTTGCGGGTGTTCGCCGACGTAAAGCGCGTGGAAAGTTTTCGCGCCTTCCCGAAAAATTCCGTGGGATTTCCGCAAACTTGCGACGCATGCGGTTCGCGCCCGCAGGGATTTGCATTGCGCATTCAGCGTTTCCAAATGAGGTTGTGAACGCTCCTTGCCGCGACGCTTCCGGCGCCTATCGTGCAGCCCTCTCCGATTTCGACCCCGGGCAGCACTATGGCGTCCGCGCCGATCCAGCAGTTTGCGCCTATTTTTACCGGCTTGGAGAAGTTCACGCCCGCTTTTCGCCTCTCGGGGTCCAGCGGGTGCATGGCCGTGTAGATGCCGACGTTCGGGCCTATGAGGCAGTTGTCTCCAACTTCGACGATTGCGCCGGTTAGCGCGCTGAAATTGAAATTGACGAATACATTTTTGCCGAATTTCAGGTTGCGCCCGTATTCGCATTGGAACGGGGGAATGACAACCAGATTTTCGGGTTCGTACCCGAGAACCGCCGCGCGCGTCTGCCGGCGCATTCCGAACAGAACGGGGTCGCGGCTGTCGTACTCTTTCCCTGCGAGCATTTTTTCGAGCTCGCTCTCGCGGGTTTCAACGGTTGCTCCTTCCATGGCTTTCCTATTTCAAATGTTCGCGGAAGAAAGTTTCGATTTTGTCGAACGGGATTGCGCCCGCGCGGTTGTCGTACAAGTCTACGTGGCTTGCGCCAGGAATTATAAGGAGTTCCTTGTTGTCGCCATTGAGTTTTTTAAAGGCGTCCTCGCTGAAATAGCGCGAGTGCGCCTTTTCGCCGTGTATGAGCAGAGCGGCGCTGCGGATTTCGCCGGCATAGGAGAGTATCGGCATGTTCAGAAATGAGAGAGCCGAAGTCTTGTTCCACCCGCCGTTGGAGTTCAGAGAACGCTTGTGGTAGCCGCGTTCCGTCTTGTAGTAGCCGTAGTAGTCTTTTACGAACTGCGGGGCGTCGGCGGGCAGGGTATCCGGCAGGCCGCCCGCGAGCTCGTATGATCCGTTTTTGAAGTCGGCGGTTCTCTGGGCGTTGAGTTGCCTGCGGAGCTCGCCGCGCTTGACGGCGTCCATTGAGTCGAAGTAGCCGTTTGCGGTGACGCGGCTCATGTCGTACATGGTGGATGTGGCGGTCGCCTTGATGCGCGTGTCGATGGCCGCCGCGTTGAGCGCCATGCCGCCCCATCCGCAGATTCCGATGATCCCTATGCGCTCGGGGTCTGCGCCGTCGAGGTTGGAGAGGAAATCTACTGCGGCACAGAAATCCTCAGTGTTAATGTCGGGAGACGCCACATAGCGCGGGGACCCGCCGCTCTCGCCGGTGTACGACGGGTCGAAGGCGATTGCCAGAAACCCCCGCTCCGCCATCGTCTGGGCGTATAGGCCCGACGACTGTTCCTTTACCGCGCCGAACGGCCCGCAGACCGCTATCGCCGGAAGCTTTCCCTTTGCCTCTTTGGGCGCGTAGACGTCCGCGGCGAGCGTTATTCCGTAGCGGTTTTTGAATGCGGCCTTGCGGTGGCTGACCTTGTCGCTTTTAGGGAACGTTTTGTCCCATTCTCCGGTGAGTTTCAGTTCTTCCATATTGTTGCGGTTTTCCTTCCCCATTGGGGTTGTCTGCGTTAAAGTCCCTGCCGAAACCGCCGCGATGGCGAGCGCGGCCGACGATATGGTTGCGCATATGTTCATAAGTTTTTGGGGAATCCTTTCTCTGTTTATTATCGCGCGTTTTCGGATAATAGCAAATACTTATATCTTATAATAAGATATGCTTGACAGGCATTTCACGCCGCGAGAGAATCTTCCGCGCAAAAGGAAAGTTTATGGAGCTTAGGGTTCTGAAATATTTTCTGGCGGTCGCCCGCGAGGGCAGCGTGACGGGGGCGGCGAACCTTCTGCACGTGACGCAGCCGACGCTTTCGAGGCAGCTGATGGATCTCGAGGGGGAGCTCGGCCGCAAGCTATTCGAGCGCGGCAGCCACAGCGTCAGGCTCACCGATGACGGGGTTCTGCTGAGGAAGCGCGCGGAAGAAATTACGGATATGGCCGACAGAACCCTTTCGGAATTTGCCGCACGGGACGGGCGCGACGTTGGCGGAGACGTCTACATAGGCGGCGGAGAAACCTACGCCATGAAGCGCATAGGCGAAATGGTCCGCGGCCTGCGGCAAAGCCACCCGCGCATAAAGTTCAACCTGTACAGCGGAAACGCCGACGATGTGGCCGAAAAGCTCGACAAGGGTCTGCTCGACTTCGGGCTTCTGATACAGCCGGCGGACTTGTCCAAATACGACTATGTGACCCTTCCGGACAAGGACGTATGGGGCGTATTGATGCGCTCCGACAGCCCGCTCGCCGCCAAGAGGCGGGTTCGGAAAAAGGATTTGTTCGGGCTTCCGATATTCGTTTCGCGGCAGGCGTCGCGCCGCGCATACTCGAAAAACGACCTGCTCGAATGGCTGGGCGAGGACTTGGAGAAGTTCGATATCGCCGGAACCTACAATCTCATATATAACGCGGGAATAATGGTGCGGGAGGGGGTAGGGTACGCCATAACTCTCGACAAGCTCGCGGATACGGGCGAGGGCAGCGGATTGTGTTTCAGGCCCCTGATGCCGAAGGTCGAGGCCGGATTAAATGTCGTCTGGAAAAAGGGCAGGTATTTTTCGGAGGCGGCGAAGATTTTTCTCGCCGAATTGAACTCGCGATTCGGGAAATAGGGTTTTCGGCGCGGCTCGCAGCCCGGCGGGGCATTCCGCCGGCGCGGGCGCGATTGTCTCGCCTTCCCTTCGCGGGCAAATGGAACATTGACGCGAGAGAGCGGTTGTTTGCAGTTCTCTTCCCGTAGGTTCCACAGTTTTCGGCGTTGTATATTGTGGGAACAACTATGCGATAAATCCGTATAAGGTTGACTGTATTGCTTTTTCGAATTGTATATGCAACATGAGAGATTTCATTGTTCTTCTTGTGTATTTGCTTTTGTTGCCGAGAGTTTTCGGCGGGTCTGTTTTCGTATCCGGGACTTATGCCGGAGACATCCGATATGACGTGAAAAAAGTCGCCTATGGCGCGGAAGGTTCTCCGGACCATTTGATGTGCTGGGCTGCGTCTGCGTCCAATAATATCCAATTATGGCAGGATAACCTTGCATCTTCCGGTTATGCTATCCCAAGCGGAATACCGAACGGAAAGACGCAAAGCACATATTCGAGCGATATATTCTACATTTTTGCAAACAGTTGGACGGATGTCGCGGGGTGTTCAACTTTTGCGTACCAGTGGTTCTTGACGGGAGACTACGACGCCGGTTATGCGGGGGGATTTGAGGCTTCTAAGCCCCGTGCGGACGCGGTTTCGGACGGCGGATATTGGTCGTTCCTGAATCTGGATATGGACAATCTGGTTGAAAGGATAATGTGTCAGGACGGAAGCGCATTGCACCCTGTCGAGGGTTCAAGGGACTTGTTTGTGCGGGCAATCGATACGGTCTTTGAGAACGGATGGTACGCCTCTTTATCCGTAAATAATTGGGGAAACCATAGCGTGACTTTGGCGGGATACGAAACCGACGACTTTACGGGCGAGATAACGGGACTTTGGCTTTGCGATTCCGACAATCCGAACGCGAAGGGCAACTACCTCATAGATGTTGCGTGGGACGACGGTTGGCAGGCGTGGATGCTGGGTTCGGCCCATATGGACGAGAGCAGGGCAGTTTCCGATTACGGCAACTTGGAGGGTTGGATGATTGTAAGCATGGATGTGTTTAAAGCGCCTGTTCTCGTCCCCGAACCCTCTTCGTATGTGGCGATATGCGGCGTTTTCGCATTGGGGTTTGCATTGTTCCGTCGCAGGGGTATGCGCAAAGCGAGTTATGCCGTTTCTTTTATGGTTAAGATTTAGCCGGAATGTTAAATGTTTTGCCTCGCCTTATAACTGTCCTTTTAATATATACTGTCGGCGAATTGTCCATGGATTATTGATGCAGAGTTATAAAAAACTTGACAAATTCATTGCCCTAAAAATTTAATGGTTTACATAAAAGTAAATATAAACCCAAAAGGTAGCGTATTTATTTTTTAAGTTTGAAAAATTTTTAACATATTATGAAAAAATCACTTATAGCATTGTCTTTCATGGCTGCGGGATCCCTTTGCGCTGCGCCCGATTATTGGTCCGGCGCAAACGGTATGGAAATGGCGCGCGTCGCAGACGCGGGAAATGCGGCATATTCGTCGGAAACGTCTCTATACAACGGGTATGGCAGCGTTGCCTACGAGTATAGCATAGGCAAGACCGAAGTCACGGTGTCGCAATATTTGAATTTTGTGAACTCGTTCGGTTCCGACGCGTACGCGGATCCCGAAAATTCAAGAAATCTTCTTCTCAACACGTCGCTGGGGGAAGTTGTAATTTACTCCGGATTTGATCGCAATCGCAAAGCCGTATCGTACAACGGCGAATCGGGAAAATACGAAGCCATAAACAATCAAGGAGAAACTCCCATTACCTATGTAAGCGCGATTGCCGGAGCACTCTACGCGAATTGGCTTTCAAATGGCGCAAAAGCCGGAGCCGATTGCCTTACCGGGGTCTACGATTTTAAAACCTACGGGTTTTCTCGGGACGCGTTAAAAAATGCGGACAGGACAGCGGGCGGATATATGCTTTGCAGCTTGGACGAATGGATAAAAGCCGGATATTATTCTCCGGAATTGAACGGCGGCGAAGGGGGCTATTACGGTTTTGCCACACGGAGCGATACGTCTCCGACTGCATCCGCCCCCACCGCTGACGCCAATGCGGCAAATTTTGCCTCGAAAAATTATGACGCAAATGCGGGAAGTTATTTTACCGATGCGGGATCGTATCCGAACTCCGCGAGTTATTACGGAACCTTGGATCAGGAAGGCAATGCGTCCGAATGGACGGACACTGTCTATCCCGAAGGCGGAAGTCTTTCCATGCCGGAAGGTATTGTGATAAGCGGGACGTATGCCACCACAACCCAGGGCGAGAGCAACGGGATAAACATAACTGATTTTTTTAACGGAAACAAACCGGGTTCTTCTGATGTTTGGACAGGGCTTAGAATTGTTTACGTCATTCCGGAACCCGCCGTTTATGCGGCGGCTTTCGGGGCGTTGGCATTGGGGTTTGCAATGTGCCGTAGGCGCAAGTAATAGAAAAAAAGAAAATTCTCTAAAAGCTTTCCAAATTACGGAAAGCTTTTTTAGTATTCTCCCCCCATAGGGGAATCCGTATTGAATTTGAGCGGTAAAGAAATATCTCCGCATCTCGGGCATGTCCCCAAGAAACCGGTTTTAGCAGGGGGTTTGCTGCGTTGCCAAAACTCTTTGGAGATTGCCCGGAATAAGGGGCAAACATCCAGTTTTTCCCTCCATCAAACCTTGCGGTGTTATTGGGTATATTTTATCTTGACAATTATAGACGGCCAACTAACAAAACGGGATTTAAAATTTTTAAAAAACGTATGAATAAGACAATAACTGCAATCTCATTTATATCGTTTGCCGGAGCTCTCTGCGCGCAAACATTGATTACGGATAATTACATTGGCCAGTCCTATGAATACGACTCGTTCAAGGGCGCCATCTTAAACGATACCGTCTCCGGAAACGATTATGAATTTTCGGGAAACGAGATTAGCGGAAATACGCTGACTTCGAGCTCCCAAATAATCGGAGGATATATAAAAACCAAAGGCAAAGTTTTCTTAAACGATGTCACATGGAGCGGCAATATTTCCAAACTGTCCAACGACGAGGGGACGACCACCATGTACATGCTTTCCGTGGACGCCTCGGAAATTGAAATAAACGGCGGGCAGTATACGGGCAATAAAACTTATATAAACACGCGCGCAAACGGAACCGTTTACGGGATGTTGTTGAACGTAATGTACGGGCGCACCGCAAAAGTCGACGCAGCGACGTTTTCGGACAATTACTCGTACAGCAATTACAGGGTTCAGGGCGGGGCGCTGAACGTAAACGGATCCGGATCGAGCTTGTACGTTTCAAACTCCTCGCTTATAAACAACACGGTTGAAGCGGGCAACAAGGCGCGCGGCGCTGCGGTCGAAAACTACGCCGCGACCCTCGATATGCGCGATTCCGTAATTTCGGGCAACGTTTCAAAAAGCGCCAACAACGCTTACGGGGCTTTCTATGCGAGCAACGCCGGCGCCGTAAGCAATGCGACCGATGTGATGTTTGCGAACAATTCCGCCCTGACAAACGGATACGGAGCCGCCATATACGTCGAGGCGGGGGCGGTTGCCAATGTAAACGTCACCAAAGACGCCCTCTATTCCGGAAATTTTGCGGAAGCAAACGGCGTTAAAGAAGATTCGCGCGGGGGGTTCCTGTACATGAAAGAGGGGGGAACCGTAAACTTCAATATTTCCGAAAACGCCGCTCTTACAATAGGCAAAGGCATTGCCGGATACGACTCGATCGCCAATCAGGACGCCTCGGACTCCATATCGAAAACCGGAATGGGCGCTTTGACGGTAAACTCGTCGATGCAATATTTTTCAGGCAAATTGAGCGTGGACGGGGGGACGATGAACGTCAAGAACGGGCTTGGCGCGAACTCTATAACAATAGCTTCCGGCGCGACTCTTGGATTGCAGATAAACGGCGACAATGTCCTCTCGAACGAAGCGCTCGCTCTCTCGAACGGCGGGGAGATAACGCTTGCGGCGAAGGCGGGCCTTTCCGCCGGCGAATACGCCGTCTCGGCGGCCGGTATAACCGATTACGGCGCGACAAAAACCTACGGCGGAACCCTTGCAGGAAACATATTCAAGGTTGGCGAAGCCCGGAAGATGTCTATTGATGTCGCGGGCGAAAGCATAGAGGTAGCTGACAATGGCCGCGTTGAATTAAGCGGGGACAACGCGTCTATAACAATGGCGTTCAACGCCGATCTTGCGACTGTAAACAGCGTAAAGACGACGACCGAATCTTTGCAGGAGGCGATAGGAACGAACTTTGCGGCGATGGGCGCATACGGGTTTGACGTTGCTATGGATTCGGAAGATACGGTGGTGCTGAGTTTCCTTATCAGGGATTCCTCGTTTAAAGCCGCCGACTTTACTGTGTACCATAAGAGTGAAGGCGGAGTATGGACTGCCGCGGACGATATTGAGAATCTTGTTTACGACGGGGAATATCTTTCTTTCGTAGTATCGCATTTCTCGGAGTACGGATATGCGGCCGTTCCGGAGCCTTCTGTCTGCGCGGCAATATTCGGGGCATTGGCGCTCGCTTTTGCGGCGTTCCGCAGAAGAAAATAGCGTTTTCGGCATTGATAATTTTTATGGGGCTTCCCAATTCGGGAAGCTCTTCTTTTATAACTTTACTGGACGCTTTCCGGTATCGAACTTGCGCTTTAAATCTGTATAACCGCTACGCCCATTTCGTAGGCTAGCTAAGGTGTTCCGATACCGACATGTGCCGTTAGATTGCCTATTGTTTCGCAAAGTCCCGCCGTCCGCTATTTAAAGGCAGGAGAATTCAAAAATCTATTTATAATGGGAAACGGGGTTATTAAATTTACGCTATGACGGCTTTTATCCGAGCCATATGATTGTCACATATCTTTGAATAAATATATTGATGCAAAGTTAGAGGAATATTCATTGGCGCGCAATTCCTGTAATTTCTCTAAGATTCGGCTAACATTACCAGATTTTTTTGCCGTTGAGCGTGCCGTCCGTATCCCAGTCATACTGGACGCCTCCGATGGCGCTATCATTTGAATCGTAACTCTGTATGGTTTTAAGCCGGAAATTGTTGTCATAAGAATACATGTTTTTATTCCCGTTGGGGAAGACCTTGCTAAGCAGCATCTGGCTTTTCTTATCGTAATAATATCTGACAACTCCGGCGTTGTTTGTCTCCATTTCAACGGGCCTGTTAAGCTCGTCGTATTCATAGCGTATGTCGTTTCGCTCCTCCTCGCTTTTATCCGGTTTTTGCAATGCGCTAAAAACGCGCTTGCGTTGGCCGGAATTAGCGTATTCTATTATGACTGCGCTTCTGCTCCCGTCGGGAAAAGTCGCCATGCGTTTTGTCTCCCTTCCCAAAGCGTCGTATTCAAACGCAATATTGACATCCGCCGAAACTATGGATTTTATTCCGCCGTATTCGTTGTAAGCGATATCGGTAATCTGCCTATCGGAATACTTGCGCTTTATCACCCTGTCAAACGCATCGTATTCAATTTTTATACTTTGCTCTTTTGTTTTCTTTTCCGCGAGATTCCCATATTTGTCGTATTTATTTTCAATGGTTTGTCCTATGTGGTTTTCATGGAACACCATTTTTCCCGGGCGTCGTACTCAAACTTTACGTTGCTGCCGTCGGGCGCAATCCACCCCGTAAGTTCTCCTATGGGATTATATTTAT
>ERZ1673695.1270-NODE-1270-length-27488-cov-5.707396_pt1 | contig 27488 bp, 29 predicted proteins | sample MGYA00580225_ERZ1673695 | MGnify/ENA primary metagenome ERZ1673695 (study PRJEB41218, sample SAMN15661739) | gut metagenome | host: Homo sapiens | place: Canada: London | collected 2015-08-20/2019-03-30 | study: EMG produced TPA metagenomics assembly of... | reverse complement strand
AAAAACAGCGTTTTTCCACCCGTGTAACAAAAAATACACACTGAATAATTGCGCCACTTTGGCGCGTTCGAATACTATTTTTTCTCATAACATTACCGGTTGCGCTCTTTCAGCGCCCGGTCCATCTCGCGTTTCGCATCTCGTTTTGCCATATCCTCCCGCTTATCGTGGAGCTTTTTACCCTTACACAACCCCATTTCCAGCTTAACGCGGGATCCCTTGAAATAAAGGGAGAGCGGAATCAGGGTGTAGCTTTCCTGCTTCACCATCCCAAACAACCGCATAATCTCTTTTTTATGCATTAGGAGTTTTCGCACCCTTAAAGGGTCGCGGTTAAAGATATTCCCCTTTTCATAGGGGCTGATGTGCATTCCCATGACGAAAAGCTCGCCATCGTCAATACTGCACCAGCTGTCCTTCAGGTTAACCGTGCCGGCGCGAAGCGATTTTACCTCGGTCCCAAACAGTTCAATGCCAGTTTCATAGGTTTCTATAACAAAATAATCGTGCCGCGCCTTGCGGTTGACTGTAATCACTTTGCCGCCCATCAAACCACCATCCTTTCCTGTTCGGCGTCATACATTTTCCGGAGGGGTAACTGCACCCCATCATCGAAAGCGAAAAACGCGGCAAAACCACAAATCCACTATAAATACGGGCGCATTCTGCCCAAGCTATATTTCATTTCTGTTTTCCAGCGCTTTAAAAAGGGTGACCTCGTCGGCAAACTCCAGCTCGCCGCCCACCGGAATCCCATAGGCAAGGCGCGTCACCTTAACTCCCAGCGGTTTAATGATTTTAGAAAGGTACATCGCCGTCGCTTCACCTTCCACCGTCGGGTTGGTCGCCATAATGACTTCCGTCACCATCCCGTCGCCCAACCTTGCAAGCAGTTCCTTGATAGAAAGCTGGTCAGGGCCAATACCGTCCATTGGTGAAATCAGCCCATTGAGAACGTGGTACGTCCCCTTATATTCCCGCGTACGCTCAAACGCAACGACGTCTTTTGGCCCTTCCACCACACAGATGACCGAATGATCCCTCTCTTCAGCGGAACAGATGGAACAAACCGGCCGATCGGTAAAATTTTGACAGACAGAACACCGCTTAATCTTCTCGTGCGCTTCCAGCACCGCGCCCGCAAAATCTTCAGCCTGTTCTTTGGACAGAGTCAGCATATAAAAGGCCAGCCGTTGAGCGGTCTTGATGCCAATCCCCGGAAGAGAGGCGAACTGCTCTATCAGTTTAGTCAGCGGAAGAGGATTATATTCAGCCATGGCCTAGAACAGCCCCGGGATAGACGCGCCGCCGCTGCCGGTGATCTTTTCCATCTCTGTATTTGAGACGTCCTCAATCTGGCGCATAACCTCATTGACAGCGCTGATGATAAGATCCTGCAGCATTTCAATATCCTCCGGGTCTACAACATCCGGCTGAATCGTCAATGCTTTAATCTCTTTCTTGCCGGTCGCAACAACCTCGACAGCGCCGCCGCCGACAGCCGCGGTAAATTCGCGCTGTTCAATCTCTTCCTGCAGGGCAGCCATATCCGCCTGCATTTTCTGAGCCTGTTTCATCAGGGCGTTCATGTTGGCGGGGCCTCCGCCCATTCCCTTTGGCAAACGTGATTTCATTTTGAAGTACCTCCGTGTTTTTCTATTTCAGATGAACCTGTACACCGGACTGTTCCGCCGTTTCCAAAAGCTTGGAGAGTTCATCCTGCTTTTTTTCTTCCTGTTCCCCGGCCTGGGCAACAGACCGCACCCGGATGCGGTATTTTTTCCCAAGCTGGGCGGCAACCGCCTCGCTCAGCCGGCCGGCCGCACCGTCGCGTTTGAGCATAGCGGCCACCATACTGCTGTTTGAGGTAATGCACAGTGCGTTGCCTACAATACAGGCCGACGCGCTGCTAAGAAGGCCGCAGAGCGGCGGATCGGTTTTAGAAAGACGCTCCATAATTTCAGGCCAGCAATCCACCGGGATAACAGTGTCCTCCTGTTCGGGTATAATCTGTGGTTTGGAAGCCACAGGCTCCTCCGCCCGTGTTTCCGCCGGTTCAAGAACCGCCTTTTCTATTTGGGGCCCGGTCTCGGGCTCTTTTGCTCTCACCTGGGCGCTTTCCTTTACCGGATTAGGCGCCGTCTGTTCTGTACCCCCGCCGGATGCAGGACGGACGCCGGAACGAAGCTGCGTTTCCAAACGGTCGAGCCGCGCCAGAATAGCGTCGTTTCCGCTGCTGAGCTGGGGCGAACAGAGCCGGATCATAGACATTTCAAATTCAGTTCGTTTTCCCGCTGTCCCGGAAATCCGGTCGAGGCATCCCTGCAATTCAGACAGGACCATCAGGATTTCCGAAAGCGGAATTTGTTCCGCCTGCGCTTTGAGCTGCTCCAGTTCGGACGGGGTGCAAAGCACAAGCCCGTCAGGCTTGCGCACTGTTTTAACCACCATCAGGTTGCGGTAATAGGTGACGAGCTCTTCGCAGAGCCGCATCAGATCGCGGGATTGCTGATAAAGGGTATCCACCATTTCAAGTGCAGAGGCTGCGTCCTTCGCCGCGATGGCATCGGCAAATTTAGAGAGATAGCTGCGGTCGGCAAGCCCAGCCGCAAGGCTTACTGTGTCAATATCAATGTGACTCTGGTAAGCGACGCACTGGTCGAGCAACGAAAGCGCATCGCGCATCCCGCCGTCGGCAAGCTTTGCAATCAGCTCCGCCGCCTCTTCGGTGATGGTAAATTCCTCGTTGTCTGCAATATAGAGAATCCGCCGGGCAATATCTTCCGCTGTCACACGGTGGAAATCAAACCGCTGGCACCGGGAAAGGATGGTAGCCGGAACCTTGTGGACCTCTGTCGTCGCCAGAATAAAGATGACATGGGCAGGCGGCTCCTCCATGATTTTTAACAGTGCGTTAAAGGCGCTCCCGCTGAGCATATGGACCTCATCAATGATATAGACGCGGTATTTGCAGACCGCCGGTGTAAAATTTGCCTCTTCCCGCAGCTTGCGTATATCTTCAACGCCGTTGTTGCTGGCGGCGTCAATTTCCGCAACGTCGAGCAACGAACCCTGCTCAATCCCTGTACAGGAGGTGCATTCCAGGCAAGGCGAGCCGTCTTCCTTCGGGTGCTCGCAGTTGACTGCCATGGCGAAAATTTTGGCGCAGGTAGTTTTACCCGTTCCGCGGGAACCGGTAAAGAGATAGGCATGACCCACCCGGCCGGTTTTCAGCTCATTTTGAAGGGTACGGGTGACATGAGGCTGTGAAACGACATCCTCAAAGAGTTTAGGACGCCATTTTCGATACAACGCTTTATACATGCACAGCCACCTCCCGAAAAAGAAAAGGCAGAAGCCAACAGCCAGGAGCTGCTCCTGCCGTAACAAACAATACAGCCCGACATGCGGAACAGCAGGAAAACCTGCGGCGCACAGGTAAATCCGCTTAATGCTGCTCGGTTCCCCGCCTGACATGGTTCACGGCAACCCGCCGCACAGGACCCACTGTGTCCGCATGTCGCACTGTACACTTTGCGCTCTGCCTTTTTCACCGGATTAATTCCAGTGTTCAGTGACTTATTATACACTATTTTCGCAAAAAACACAACACCTTTTCGCGAAAAAAGGCGTTGTGTCAAAGCAATCGTTCCCGCAGGGCGGAAAGAATTTTTTTCTCCCGGCGTGAGACCTGCACCTGGGTCATTTCGAGATACTCCGCAGTTTCCGACTGGGTTTTCCCTTTAAAATAACGCAGGAGGATCAGCGAACGATCCTTGGGTTCCAGCTGACCGATAACCTCTTTAAGGGAGATTGTATCGGCGAGCTGCTCCTCCAGCGTTTCCACACGGACGTCGAGCTGGCCGCCGCCGTCCTCTTCGCTCTCAGTGAGGGAAACTGTCGGCGTACCGGCGTTGATTGCCTCCGCCACGTCGTCCGGCTCCACCATCAACTCCTCCGCAATTTCGGAAACAGTCGGCTCACGCCCCGTTTTCTGGAGGAACCGTTCCCGCTCCTTTGCCACCTTAACGGACAGCTCTTTCAGGCTCCGGCTCACCTTAACCGAACCCCCGTCCCGGAAAAGCCGCCTGATTTCCCCCAGAATAACCGGAACGGCGTAGGTGGAAAAACGAACGCCGCGCTGGTCGTCAAAAGCGTCGAACGCTTTGATCAGACCCATACACCCAGCGGAATAGAGGTCGTCGTACTCAATGCCCTTGCCGCGGAATCGATTGGCGCAGGAATGGACCAGGCCGAGATTTTGTTCTACAAAGCGGTCCCGCTCCGCCGGCGCTTTAACCATGGCGTACGCGGGAAGTCAGTTTTTTCTTCATAACCACGCTTGTCCCCTTTCCGGGGGTTGAAAAAACCCGAAGAGTATCCATAAAGCTCTCCATGACTGCGAAACCAAGCCCGGCGCGCTCTTCTTCCGGCGCCGTTGTAAACAAGGGTTCCATCGCCTTTTTTACGTCTTCAATCCCGCAGCCTCTGTCCTTGACCTTTATGTAAGCCGTATTGTTTTCCAATACCCGCGCCACAATCTGGATTGGACCAATTGTGTCCCGGTAGGCATGGACAATGCAGTTTGTAACCGCCTCTGAAACGGCGGTTTTAATGTCTGTCAGTTCATCCAGCGTGGGGTCGAGCTGGGTGAAAAACGAAGTTACCGCCGTACGCGCAAACGCTTCGTTTACCGAATTGCTCAAAAAGCTCAGCTTCATTTCATTTTGAACGTTCATCCTTTTTGTCTCCTCTGCTACTCAATTGCCGCAAGCTTGTCCAGTCCCGCAAGCTTCATTACTTTTTTAATATGATTCGGGGTGTTGATGATCTTCACATCGCCATCCATAGTTTGCATCAGCTTGTACCGCCCCATCACCAGGCCGATTCCGCTGCTGTCCATAAAACCTACGTTTTTAAAGTCCATCACCAGCTGCTTCGGCCGGTTGCTTTCCAAACTCCGGTCTATTTCTTCCCGGATTTCCCCCGCGCTGTGGTGGTCGATTTCACCGGTCAGGTAAACGGTGACCAGTTCGTCCGATGCGTTGATTTGAATATTCACCTGTTACGTTCCTCCCGTCTTTCGCCGTTTTCCGGTTTTCGGCAAAAAAAGTAGCCTGTATCCAATATGATACAGGCTTGTCCTTAAAAAGTTTGTCAGTTTTAGTTGTCCAGCGCCAAATTCCGTATTTCCGCCGCCAAGTAAAGCGAACCGCAGATGACGACTGCACCTTCCCCGCCGGCGGCCTCCCTCGCAAGCCGGAGCGCTGTTCGGTAATCCTCCGCCGGGACGCAATCGGAGCAGTAACGCTGCGCCGCCATGCAGAGGGCCTCTTTGCTGAGCGCGCGGGGGCTGTTGATATCAACCGCTATGATCGTCTCGCACTGCGGGCCGATCTCCCGCAAGAGCGCCTCATACGCCTTATCCCCGAGCATTCCCACAACAGCGGCCTTTTTCCCTTTTACAAAAGAAAGAGCCTTTGCCAGCGCTTTCGCTCCGTCCGGGTTGTGCGCACCGTCCAAGATCGTCAGCGGACGCCTGGTAAGCACCTCAAAGCGGGCGGGAAAAGACGCCGCCTCCAGGCCGGCGGAAAGCTGCCTTTCCGTGACCCCAAACCCCTTCCGGCGCAGGATTTTGACCGTTTCTATCACCGACAGCGCGTTGACAATTTGGTGTTCCCCCGCAAGTCTCAGACGATAGAGTTCATCCCCATAGGAAAACAAGGAACCAAATGGGGTCATTTCATGAATCTGAACAGCTCCCATGCTCGGCAGGGTCAGGCGGCTCCCGGTCTGGGCGCACCGCTCCATCAAAACGGCAAGCGCCTCCGGCGGCTGTTCTGCATAACAGACAACATCTGTATTTCGCTTGATGATCCCTGCTTTTTCAAAGGCAATTTGTTCCAAGGTATCCCCCAGAATGTCGGTGTGGTCATACGAAATTGCCGCGACCACCGCTGCAAGGGGCGTTCCAATGACGTTGGTAGCGTCGAACCGCCCACCGATTCCCACCTCAAGGCAGACGATGTCACAGCGTTCTTCGTAAAAATAGAGCATCCCAAGGGCGGTTACCAGTTCAAACTCAGCAACAATCTCCCCGTTTTGCCGCATCTCTTCCACAAACGGCTTCACCTGCTCTACCAACTGGAGAAGGGCGTCCTCCGGAATCATTTCGCCGTTTACCTGGAACCGCTCTCTGAAATCGAGCACAAACGGCGATATAAACAAACCTGTCCGGTACCCGGCTTCCTTCAGAACGCTGGCCGTCATAACGGTAGCGGAGCCCTTTCCATTAGTACCCGCCACATGGACAAAGCGGAGCTTTTCCTGCGGATTTCCAAGCAGGGAAAGGAGCTTCGAAATCCGTTCCAGCCCCGGTTTGGGGCCGAACCTTTTTTGGCTGTGGATATAATCTAACGCCTGACTGTAATTCATTGGAAAACCTTCCATTCTTTTGAAAATCTAAAAAGCGGAAGAAGCCCTGCCTTCCCATCAAATTCAGGGAGGACGGGGCTTTTCCTCAAAAAATTATTCTTTACTGCAGTGCCTTCAGGCTTTCTTTGATATTCTCCATCCGCTCTTTCGCGCGGGCAAGCTTTTCTTTTTCCTGCCCTACAATTTTTTCCGGCGCTTTCGCCATAAACTTCTCGTTGTCCAGTTTCCCTGAAATAATGCTGATATCTTTTTCACAGGCCGCAAGCTCTTTGTTCAGCCTTGCGAGCTCTTTTTCTTTATCAATCAAATCAGCAAGAGGGATAAAGATGCGTGCGCTGTCGGTTACCGCTGAAACAGCGCCCTCAAGCTTCACTTCCGGCGCAATTTCAACTTCAGAAGCTCCGGCAAGGCGGAAAAAGAACCTCTCGCCCGCTTTGAACGCCTCCGGATACTGGGTTTCAATATAAACCTTCGCTTTACGGGACGGCGGGACATTCATCTCAGCACGGGCGTTGCGGATGGCCCTGATTGCGTCAACAACCCGGCCAAATTCCTTCTCTTCCTCTGAAAAATTCAGCTCTTCGCTGTATTCCGGAAACTTCGCAACCATGATGCTCTCACCGGTGTGCGGAAGCGCCTGCCAGATTTCTTCGGTAATAAACGGCATAAAGGGGTGAAGGAGCTTTAAAGTGTTGTTCATCACGTAGACAAGCACCTTCTGGGCGTTTTTCGACTCCTCTCCGCCCGCCTGAAGCCGGGCCTTGCAGAGCTCGATATACCAGTCGCAGAAGACGTCCCAGATAAAGTCGTACAGCTTTGCCACCGCAATGCCGAGCTCAAATTTATCAAGGTTATCGGTCACCTGGCGGACCAGTTCATTATACTGGGAAAGCACCCATTTATCCTCGGCCGTCAGAGTTTCCGGCAAAGATTCGTCGGTAATTTCGTCTGAAAGGTTCATCAGGATAAACCGTGATGCGTTCCAGAGCTTGTTGGCAAAGTTGCGGCTTGCGCGAACCTTGTCGTCGGAATAGCGCATATCGTTACCGGGGCTGTTGTTTGTTGAAAGGGTCAGACGGAGCGCGTCGGCGCCAAATTCCTCAATCACAGCCAGCGGGTCAATTCCGTTGCCAAGGGATTTAGACATTTTCCGCCCCTGCGCATCCCGGACAAGTCCATGAATAAAAACAGTTTCAAAGGGAGCTTTTCCGGTCTGTTCAATGGCCGAAAAGATCATCCGGGCAACCCAGAAGAAAATGATATCGTACCCGGTGACCAATGTGGAAGAGGGATAGAAAAACTTAAGATCCTCTGTCTCATTCGGCCAACCAAGAGTTGAAAACGGCCAGAGTGCAGAAGAAAACCAGGTGTCAAGAGTATCCTCGTCCTGATGCATTTTTCCGCCGCATTTCGGGCAGGTTTCCACTGCGGTCTTAGAGACAACCATCTCCCCGCAGTCATCACAGTAATAAGCCGGGATCCGATGGCCCCACCAAAGCTGACGTGAAATACACCAGTCTTTAATGTTTTCCATCCAGTGGAAATAAATTTTATCAAACCGCTCCGGGATAAAACGGGTTTCACCGTTTTTGACCGCTTCAATCGCAGGTTTTGCGAGCGGTTCCATTTTGACGAACCACTGCTTGGAAACGCGCGGCTCAACAGTGGTGCTGCAGCGGTAGCAGCTTCCCACGTTGTGGGAATGGTCCTTGACTTTGACAAGATAACCGCCCTTCTCCAGGTCGGCGACAATCGCCTTCCGGGCTTCATAACGATCCATCCCCTCATATTTGCCGCCGTTTTCATTGATGTGCGCGTCATCGGTCATCACATTGATGACCGGAAGATTATGCCGCAGGCCAACCTCGAAGTCGTTCGGATCGTGCGCCGGGGTAATCTTCACTGCGCCCGTACCAAACTCCATATCAACATAGCTGTCGGCGACAATCGGAATTTCCTTGTTCACAAGGGGCAGGATAAGCATTTTGCCTACCATGTCCTGATAGCGCGGATCGTCCGGATTGACCGCGACCGCGGTATCGCCAAGCAGGGTTTCCGGACGGGTAGTCGCAATTTCGATTACGCCGCTGCCGTCCGCAAGCGGATAATTGATGTGCCAGAAATGCCCGGCCTGTTCGCCGTATTCCACCTCGGCGTCCGAAATGGAAGTCAGGCAGTGGGGACACCAGTTGATAATCCGTTCGCCGCGGTAAATAAGCCCTTTTTCATAAAGGCGGACAAATACTTCTTTAACCGCCTCGGAGCAGCCTTCATCCAGGGTAAACCGCTCCCTGCTCCAGTCGCAGGAGGTGCCGAGTTTTTTAAGCTGTTCGACAATCCGCCCGCCGTACTGCTCCTTCCACGCCCAGGCGCGTTCCAGAAATTTTTCCCGGCCCAAATCAGCCTTGGAAACGCCTTCTTTCCGCATCGCTTCCACGATTTTGGCCTCAGTCGCAATGGAAGCGTGGTCAGTCCCCGGGACCCAAAGCGCGGCATAGCCCTGCATCCGTTTATAGCGGATGAGGATATCCTGTAAGGTTTCGTCCAGCGCATGGCCCATGTGCAGCTGCCCGGTGATATTCGGAGGCGGAATTACAATGGTATACGGTTTTTTCTCCGGATCAGGCTTTGCGGTAAAATAGCCGCCGTCGAGCCAGAATTTGTAAATCCGGTCCTCCACGTTTGTCGGGTTATAAAGCTTTTCAAGTTCTTTTGCCATAAAGTCCTCCTTATTTAGCGGCCGTCAAAAAAGGCCGGCTTTCAGAACGTTTTACTTACCGCCACAAAAAACAAAAACCGCCCTAAAGCAAAACTGCTTAGGGCGGGCAAATGTCCGTGGTACCACCTAAATTCGGAGCTTTGAGCTCCGCACTCTTCCAGTACAGAAAACCGATACTGTACCCTTATAACGGCGGGCTTCCGTTGGCGCCTACTGAGGGAAAATCCCCGTTGGGGCCAAGGCTCAGGGGCTACTTCCAAACAACCCGCACGAAAGCTTACACCAGCCGCTCTCTCTCTCTGCTTTGGGTACGCCTGTACTCCTCCCCGTCACTGCCTGTGACGATATTAGTATTAGTATATCCAGAATAACAGAATTTGTCAACTTTTAACCAATCGACAGCTTTTCCACAAGTTCCTGATCCGGCTTAATATAAGCGGTTTGATAATTTTCAAAAATCACCATCCCGGGCTTTGCGCCGTTCGGCTTGTGGACATTCCGTATTTCGGTGTAATCCACCGGCACCTGGACCGAGTTCTGCGCTTTGCTGTGGTACGCCGCAATCACCGCAGCTTCCTCCACCGTGCGGTCGGGCACTTTCTCTCCATTCGTCACAATGATGACATGTGAGCCGGGGATATTATGGGTGTGGAGCCAGATGTCGTAATTGCGGGCCTCTTTCATGGAAAGACGGTCATTCTGTTTGTTGTTCCGCCCGCAGAGGATCATAAATCCATCGGACGAACGGAATTTGAGCGGAGGCTTCGGCTTGAGCTGCTTTAGATTTTTTCGGTGGTAATTCCGCAGGTATCCTCCGTCGATCAATTCCTCCCGGATTTCCAGCAATTCACTTTCCCCCGTCGTTCGGGTAACTTCATCAAAAACTGAGTCAAGATAAACAAGTTCTTCCTCCGCCTGCTCAATCAAGCCGGTCAGCATTTTTTCAGCCGTAGCCGCTTTCCGGTACTCGTTGTAGTATTTCTGCGCGTTTTGGGAAGGGGTGAGCGAGGGATCGAGCTTAATTTTCACCAGAGCCGCGTTATTGTCGTAAAAATTTTCCAGCACAACGCTCTCCATCCCCTTTTCCAGCCGGTAGAGGTTGGAATTGAGAAGGTCCCCGTAAATCTTGAGCGTTTCCCGCTCGCCGCATTCGGCAAGCTCCTGCCGCTGCGCCTCCAGCTTCCGCTGGGTTCGCTCAGTTCGGTTGATAATCAACTTCAGCAGGTCGTTGGAGCGCTGCTTCATCCGGGCAATCTGATCGCGCTGGGAATAAAAGTCATCCAGCAGCTTGCTTGGCGTTTCATAGGGCTTCGTCAGCATGGCGGCGCCATACTGGTGAATTTCTACAAAGCTGAAATCCTTTGGGGCGCCGTTCAAATCGAGCGCCATGGTAATTTTCGGCGTCCCATTCTTTAAATCCTCCCGGACGCGGTTTAAGTAAAACGCCAGTCGGTCTCTCTGCGCCTCAGAAAGTTCGCTTTTGACCACCTCGGCTCCCCGGCAGGCATAATAAACCGCCTCCCTTGCAAAGACAGGAGAAATACCCTGCAGTACCCCAACCAGAACCTTGGAAAGCTCCTGATCCTTCGGATAAGAAGCGATAGCTTCAAAAATTTCTTCATTTGAGGCTTCAAACAAGCCGAGCTTGTCCTGCACAGGCGGCAGGACATATTTCATTTTGGGTAAAACCGGGCGGACGCTCGACATTTCCGGGTCAACCCGTTTGATCGCGTCAATAATTTTCCCATCCTGCCCAACAACAATCAGGTTGCTGTGCCGCCCCATAATCTCAACCGCCAAAGTGACGGTGACCATGTCGCCGAGCTCGTCAATGGTTTCAAAATCCAGGTAAAGCACCCGGTCGAGCCCAAGCTGGCGGACGGCGGTCAGCTTTCCGGAGCCGAGGTGCTTGCGCAGGAGCATGCAGAACATCGGCGGCGCCTTTGGATTTTCCAGCGTCACATTTGTAAAATGAAGCCGCGGGCTCCCCGCGCCCACGCTGATAAGAAGCTTTGCGTTTCCACCGCGGTGCCGGAGGGTAATGACGACCTCCTCGCGGGAGGGCTGGTGGATTCTGTCAATTCGGGAGCCTACCGCCGCTTCCAGTTCCCTTTTGATACAGGACAAAAAAATACCGTCTAATGCCAATGGATTCACCTACCATCAATGTTTAAGCGCTGCGCTAAAAGGGCCGCAGGGAACGTTCCCGCTTTCCTTGCTTTTTATCCGTTGCACAGCGCAGTCGCTTTAATTTCAATTTCAATTCCCGGTATAGGGGATTCCGCCCGAACCGTCACCCGGGCAGGCTCTTCGCCCGGCGTAAAAAACTGACGGTAGACTGCATCCATCCGGGCGAAATCATCCAGGTTTTTCATAAAAACTGTCACATCTAAGATTTGATCCATCGAAGAACCCGCGCGTTCCAACAGGAATTTAACATTTTCCAGCGCACGCTGGGTTTGCTCCTCAATCGTTCCACAGAGGAGTTTACCCTCAATCAAATCGCAGGAAAGCTGGCTGGTCAAATAGAGCGTATTCCCGGCTTTGACCACATGGTTATACGGACTGGACGGCCGCGGAAGGCCAGGAATATGAATGACCTCTTTTTTCATTGTGACGCTCCTTTTCATTTTTTCATTGCGACGTTCCTTGTTCTGCTGCGGTCTTACAGCCACTCCATCACCGGCCGGTTCGCTTCAGAAATTGAAAATTCAACCTCTGGAAAAGCAGCGGCCAGTTCCTCTGTCAGCTTTGCCAAAACCACCGTCTCAGTTTCAAAATGCCCGGCGTCTACTAAAGTTACCCCGGCGTTTTTCGCCATAACCGCCTCGTGATGCTTAATTTCGCCAGTGAGGTAAGCGTCACAACCTGCCGCGAGTACAGCCTCCAGGAAACCTCCTCCCGCACCGGAACAAACCGCCACCGACCGGACCGGCCGTTCTCCCAGAACAGCACGGACGCCTCCCGCGTTCAGAATCGATTTGCAAGTCCCGGCAAATTCACGCGGGATTTGTGCATTTTCAAGTCTCCCCACCCGGGCAATGCCGTCTGCGTCTTCCAAAACAAAAACGTCCCGCAGGGATAAAAGCTTTGCCAACACATCATTCACGCCGCCTTCCGCCTTATCAAGGCAGGTGTGGCTGGATATGACCGAAACGCCATTTCGGGCGCATTCAAACGGAATATCCCCCCGGCAAAACCGTCTCAGCGGATTAAAAATAACCGGATGATGGGTAACGATCAAACCTGCATTCTCCCGCACGGCGTCTTCCAGCACGTCTTTTGTAACATCCAGCGCCAGCATACAGCGGGAAACCTCCCGCTCCGCATCGCCGATTAACAGGCCGCAGTTATCGTAATCCTCCGCCAGTGCAAAAGGATATGTTTCATCCATCCATTTCAGGATTTCTCTCACCTTTGCCATTCAATATCCGCTCCTTTATCATTTCAGCCAACTGTTCCAGTTCTTTCGTTTCCCCACTTCCAGAGCGCCGGATTCCCGCAAGTTTTTTTTCAACCCGGCTGAGAACCCGGTTCAAGCAAGCTTTCTCCTCTTCAGTTTTCCCCATCAAAAGCCCAACCTGTGCAAAAAATTCGTCAATCTCCTGATTTTTGCCTGTATAACGCGCTGTAAGCACGGTGTAAACAAAACGGCCGTCCCGGACGGCCGTCTCCCTGTAAAGCTCAAAACCCATTTTATAAAGGCCGCGGCGCAGCACCTCCGCTTTGGTCATAGGCTGTAAAATCAACCTCTTTTCCGAGCTGCGCAGGCGGAAATCGCTTATAATGGACAGGATCAAATCACCGCCCATTCCAGCGACGGCAATATCGGAGATTTCATCGAGCGGGAGTTCCCGTACTCCATCTGAAAGAAGCGGAATTACTTTTCCCTCCAGCCCGCATTCCCGCACCGTACGGGCGGCCTGCTCCAGCGGGCCCCGGTTTAAGTCCGAGGCATAAACCTTTGGGCAGACGTGATGATATGCCAAATGGCAAGCAAGGTAGCCGTGGTCCGTTCCAACATCAGCGCCAATCGCTCCCCGGCGCACCTGCCGGGCCACGGCCAACAGGCGCGGGCTAAGCTTCAACTGGTTTTCCACTTTCAACCTGCTCCTTTTCTTCTTCCCTTTTCAAAAGCTTAAGGGTATGCTTGCTCAACCCCACCGTAACAAACTGCGTCAGGGTTAGGACAACAATTGCAATTACATAGCCGGCCGGATCCTTGGGGAACAAAAACAAGACCAAAATCCCAACGATCCTCCCAAAGTCCAGCATCAGCTCACGAATTGAAAAATATTCCTCACGCGCATTTATCTCCGCTTTTTTCTGAACCAGCAAAAAGAAGATGCTGCTGGACGAATTGAGGATAAATTGGGTGAAAAAAGCGTTGATTAAAGCAAACATTATAATCGTTGCCGGATTCAGACTGACTGCGGGCAGAACAGATGCAGCCAGCAGGATGATGGTGGCGGAAAACATCACCTTAATCCGGTTATTTGGCTTGACAATCTTTCCAATCATCCAAAAGGAGACAATTGTCCCAAGCCCGGTCAGCAGAGTGTTAAAGCCCATTAGGGTTTCGCTGCTGATCGCCTCAAACAGCAGGATGTTAAGCAGAAAGTTAAAAGTTCCTTCCCTCACGCCGCGCATGGTTTCAGCCAGCATGCCATACCGCCAGCAGGCGCTGTGGACAATGTTGTGAAGAGAGCGCCGGAAATATGTGTTCTTATCCTTCTTTCCCTCCGGGTTGACATGTTTCGGCAGCCGGAGCGACAGCAGAATGGTGACGACGGCAACCAGGAAAGCCAGGCCGAAAACCACCATATACCCCCAGAAATCCGGAATGCGCTCAATGATAAAGCCAGACAGCGCCGGCATAATCAACGTTATAATTCCGTTGACAAAGCCGAGAAACGCCAGCGCCACATCTCGCTTATTATCCTCTGTGAAGGCGGAGACGTAAGTCGAATAAGTCAGCCAGTAAAAAGCGCCAGAAACACCGCTGAAAAAGCCCAGAACCGGCATCATTTTATCAGCGCTGTTCATACTGAACAAAAGGGTAGTATAAAGGACAATAAAGCCCAGAATGCCAATTCGTGTTACCAGGTTTGTATTCTGTTTGCGCATAACGGCAACTGCTACCGGCATCATTAAGCCACTGAACAGGTAGTTTAACAGGTTATACCATTTGACAATATCTCCGTCCCCGGTAACCCGCATTAAAAGGGTGGTGATATATACGCTGACTAACCCCTGAAAGAGGTTAAAAGCACAGTGCATGGATGCAAACCGTTTAAAATTCCCACCCAGTTGGTCCAAACCGAGGCTAACTTCCAAAAATGCGCCAAATCTCCGAAAAAAATATTTCATATCGCAGACCGCCTATCACAAGATTCATTAGGGTCCAACATCCCCGTTATCTCTCACGCGGTTTCAGGCTTCCTGCAGCCCGCCCTCTGCAGCGGTATCAAACTTCCGCAAAAGGTTGGTGGAGCGCCTGCTCAATCCCACTATGATAAACTGGGAGAGGGTCAGAAGGATAATTGCAATTACATAACCATACTGTACCCTCGGAAAAGCCAGAAGGACGGAAACACCGATCATACGACCGCCGACCAAAAAAACATCTCTGATTGATAAGTACTCGTTTGTCATCTTGGGGTCTGCTTTTTTTTGAACGATGAGGAACATGATGCTGTTGGATGGATTGATGATAAACGTACTGAAAAACGCGTTGATCACCGCAAAAACCATAATTGCAGGCGGGCTCATGCTGAACGCCGGAAGCCCGCATGCCGCCAGCAGAACAATGCTGCCGATCAGCATTGATTTCACACGGTTGCCAGGTTTAATAATTTTCCCCGCTACCCAGAAAGAGACGATTGTCCCTATGGAAGCGAGCAGGCTGTTGACGCCGACCAGGGTTTCGCTTTGAATGATTTCAAAAAGCAGCAGGTTTAACAGAAAGTTAAAGGTGCCGTCCCGGATCCCCCGCAGCGTTTTACAGGCCATACCGCAGCGCCAGCAGGCATCACGTGAAATAATTTTAAGCGCCTTTAAAAAATAGGTTTTCTTCTCAACAGACTGATGAACTTGCTTTGGCAGCCGGAACGAGAGAAAGATGGTGATAACCGCAACCGCGAAGGATATACCGAACGCCACCATATAACCCGCAAAGGTTCCGGCAGCCTTGCCGACTGTCTCAATAACATAGCCGGAGAGGGCGGGCATAATCAGTATGGTAATCCCATTCATGAACCCCATAAATCCCAATGCCGCATCCCGCCGGCTGTCTGTTGTGAAAGCGGAAAAGTAAGATGCGTAAGTCAGCCAGTAAAAGCCGTTTGAAATCCCGTTGAGAAGCCCGAGCAGAATCATGACCCTGTCGGCATTCGCCATACAGAAAAGCAGAGTGGTATAAAGCGCAATGAAGCCAAGAATGCCAACCCGCAGCGCCAGGTTGACGCTGCCCTTGCGCATAACAACAACTCCTAAAACGACCCCGCAGCCCTGGAAAAAGAAACTGACCAGGTTAAACCAGATGACAATATCGCCGTTGCCGGTAACCTTCATCAGCAAAGTGGTGATATAAGAGCTGACCATCGCCTGAAAAACATTGTAGGTACAGTGCATGGATGCAAACTTCTTAAAATCGGCACTCAACAGGTTTAGCCCCAGGCTGACCTCAATAAAAGCGCCGATCCGCTGCAAAAAGTATTTCATATTGCAGACCGCCTATTTATGTATTTGGTAATGTACTAAAAAGTTTTTCCCGGCAAAACGGTGTGCGAACGCAGAATCCGCACACCGCTTAAAAGTATATCTTTTATTTTGCAGACAGGTGTTGATTCAGTTTTTCAACCAGTTCCTCGCAGTCATTCCCATGGACCATACAAGCCTGCTCAATGGTCTCCCCGCGGGAAGACGGGCAACCCAGACAGTGCATTCCAATTTCCAGAAAATATTCCGCGGTAGTACGGTCATAATCTAAAATATCCCCAATAATGGAGTCCTTTGTAACTTTCATTTTAAACATTCCTTTCTCCCTGATTTCTACTTGTATTATATCTGCTTTACATCGTTTATGCAATAGGTTTTTTACGGATTACAAACTGTTTTTTACGGGCGGTAATCCGCCTTAAACAGCGTATGCCGGAAACGGCAAAAAATAAACAGCCGAGTTGCCTCGGCTGTTTACCTGCCTCAATTTATTTGCCAGGAAATTAAATGCTTGAATCACTTGTGGGACTGTGTATCACACAACCAAAACAAAATCCTTGCCTCTAACAACCGGCTTGGCAAATTGCTTATGCCCTGAGATTATTCCTGTCTCATTTTAGCGTAGCATTCGCTGCAGTAAACCGGGCGGTCCTCACGCGGCTGGAACGGAACTTTTGCCTCAGCACCACAGGAAGCACAGGTAGCAGTATACATCTCTCTGTCCTGTCTGGAAGCGTTCTTGCGCGCGTCGCGGCAAGGTTTGCATCTCTGCGGCTCGTTCACGAAGCCTTTTTCGGCGTAGAATTCCTGCTCACCAGCAGTAAAAACAAATTCAGCGCCACAATCTTTGCAGGTAAGGGTTTTGTCTTGATACATTTTGAACTCTCCTAATGGAAAAATTTTTAGCCCGTACCGGACTTTCACCGGCACCTTTGTTTCCAACGCTCTATTTTAAGCTAACAGGCCATATATTACAAAACGGGTCAGCCGTTTTGATTCAAATGAAACGCGGTTTTAAGTTTTTTTCTCACCCGCCCCAGCGAATTGTAAACCGATTTTACAGAAAGCCCCAGAGCTTCCGCCACCTGCGACGGCTCATATCCCTCCAAATAAAGCAGAAACACATTCCGCTCCCCTTCAGATAAATGCTCCCCTATTTCCTTCGAAAACCAGTCCAGCGTCTCCTGCTCCAACACATGCTTTTCAGGATCCGCCGAAAAATCAGCCGGCTTCTTCCCCGCCTTGTCAAGCTCTACTGCCTTGGACAGCAGGGAATACTTATTGGTTGTTGCAAACTGAGCCGCCTTTTTAACACGATTGAGAACACAGATCCGCGCATAGGTATTAAAGCTGCAACCGCGGTCGGCGTTATAGGTTCTGACCGCACTCAAAAAGCCGATCATCCCTTCCTGCACGAAATCCTCATGCTCAATACCGTCCGCAATAAAACGTGCCGCAATCTTATTGATTACACCGAGATAGCGGACAATTAAAATTGCTGTGGCCTCTTCATTGCCGCCGATGCTGAGAGAGACGAGACGATCATCACTCTCGCCAGACAAGCCGCCCGGCAGCTGAGGACCCTGCATAGTATCACTCCGTACATCTTTAACAATTGTCCTTATTATACTATTGCTTTTCCTACCCGTCAAGAGTCTTTTTCACAATTTGTTAAAATTCACATTACAGTTGTTTAAAAATTTGAAACTTTTGCCAAAAAATCCAGAAAAATGACAATTTTAGGTGGGAAAAGTGCTAAAATCTGCTATCAAAGCGCGACTATTAAACTATGAAAACGAACCTCAAAGCACACAAACGCAGCATACAGCCACTTACACTATTGATTCATGCGCTCAATTTCACATTCAACCAGTCTTACAAATTCATGGGGCGGAAGCTCAAGCGCGTTGGAAAGCCGCCAGATTGTCTCAAAATTTGCCTGCTTGCTTCCGTTTTCAATCATTGCCAGGTGACTTCTGGCAAGTCCTGCAAAACCGCTTAAGACTTCCTGCGATAATCTTTTTTGCTTTCTTAATTGGCGAACCACCCTGCCGATTGCGGCGTTATTAAATTCTATCATCGCAGACAACTCCTTGGTCTTAGTTTAAGGAGAAAAACGCAAAATATCGTCTACGATAATAGACATGTTAAATTTTGTATGCTATAATAGACAAAAATGTCGAAACGGAGGACGGGTTCATATGAAAAAAACGGTGGAAATCCTTGTATTATTCACTCTCATACTTTCTCTTACAGGATGTTTTTCAAGACCCGCCGGAACAGGCTGCCGAGCTTCTTTTTCAGGCGACGCGGTTCGGGAAGTCAGAGAATATGTCCTTGAAAAAGGTCATGAAATGAAAGGGAAATTGTATAAGTCTACAGGGCGGCAATACAAGGGCATTACAAGACAGTGCTGTGGTAACCTCTCCTTTTCAATTTCAGCATCTGATGAATCGCCTTCAGCCCTTATATTTGATTACACCGTATTTACAGAGGGCAAAACTACACAGCTTCTCTTTTCCTTTACAGAAGGCAATACAGTATATTCATGGAAAATGAATCAAACCGGGGAAAATGGAATTGCGGGCTCTGGAAAAATCGACCCGCAAACTTACAGGGTCATTATAGAAACCTGTAAAAACACCACCGAAAGCAATACGAAAAGCCTGCTGCTGCAGGGGCTGAAAATAGCCTTACCAAATATCAATAAATTATTGAGGGATAATGGCTTTTCCTATACTTACAGTGATTTTGGCTTTTCCCCTTTGATTATTTCCATAAAAACGGAACAACTAAAACACAAAGCGCCCCTTTCTGCACTTTAATTGCTCAAAAACTCCGGTAATCAAAAAAAGCGGTTCGAATATTTCGAACCGCTTTTTATCCGCATCAAATAGATCAGACAGGAAGCTCAATGTTCTGCTTTTTCAGCTGAGCCTGAAGCGCCCTGATGTCGACGTCTTTCGGGCCGACATGATCACGAACCGCCATAGCGGCCGCGGCGCCGGCCGCTTCACCGGTCATGCAGCACAGGGAAATAGCGCGCGTACCGCTTTCTGCAACATGGTCAGCAGAAATACAGCGGCCGGCTGCGAGCAAATTTGATATATTTACCGGTACCATGGAGCGATACGGAATTTGGAAGCTGCGGCCATCAACAACCGCCTCAAAAATATGACCCTTGTAACCCTTGCCCTCCACCTTTCCGTCGCCGTTCATTTCGGCATCGGGCGCAAGCATATCGTAAAAGCGCGGGAATACGGCAATAACATCCTCAAACTGGCGGTTTGATTCCATATCGTCAATTGTCAGGTGATACTGGCCCATAATACGGCGGCTGTCACGAAAGCCAATCTCCGGTGCTATAGAAGTAATTTCAATATTGCGCAGCTCTTCGTAATTTTCTTTCAAATAATAATACAAATCCATGATGTAACCCCGGCATTCCAGTTCGCCTTTGGACAGATCCTTTACATCCGTTGGATCAATGCCGTAAACGCAGGCATAATTCGCATAAGTAATCTGCCCGCCTGGAGTCAGGCGGCCAAACGGCAAGTCCTGGCGTTTACAGGCCAAACCGGTTTCTCCAGCGCGGTAACGGCGCCTGAAATCCTGACTGATCCGGGCAATGCGTTCCGGGTCAGACGCAAGCTTGCTCATATCCGCACCGGCAAAACGCACGGAAACGGTACCAGGCTGGCAAAGGCCGTCTTTCTCACGTCCCTGCTCAAACGGTACCCCGGCGGCAAACGCAACGTCCGCGTCACCGGTGGTATCAATAATAATCTCTGCAGCAACCGCCAGCGGACCTTTCTTTGTCTGGATAATAACAGCGTCAATATGATCGCCGGTTACCACGACTTCATTGACAAATGCGTGAAAATAAATCTCAACGCCTGCCTTCTGAACAAACCGGTCCAGAAACACTTTCAAGTACTCGCTGCAAAACGCCTTTGGATTATAGGTACGGATGTTATCGTTGCCAAACTCTTCTTTGCAACCGCTTTCAATTTCCGCGTAGATTCCCTCCGAATGGAAAGGCGGCTTTAAAAAATAGTTGCAGTTCTCAACATAGCAGGCGGTGATGTTTCCGCCGAGAAACGCCCTTTTTTCAAGCAAAAGGACTTTTGCACCGTTGCGCGCCGCGGAAACAGCCGCGCCAACACCGGCAGGGCCCCCGCCGACAACCAGTACATCGACAGTTTTTTCGACTTCCAAGATGGCTTCTTTCCGAATGACTTTCATGTTTTCTCCTCCATTTTAATAGCTGCATTGAACCATCGTTAGAATAACTTATACGAATAAATTTATATTATCACTCCTGGTCACGTTTCACAAGTGGTTATATCATTTACATGAAAGGGCTCAGTGCCAAACTATTCTCCCGCCGACGCAGAGCCGTCCTCCAAAATTTGTTTTTTCTCAACAGTACTCCTCGTTTTTTGGAGGAAAGGAGTCTGAACAAATTTTATTTTGCTTTACTCTCCCGAGCCCTCTTTTTCCCTATTCTAAATAGCAGAAAAAAGGTAGTTTGGCGTGATAATAATAAAAAAAGCAGGAAGCCGATTTCTCAGCTCCCTGCAGGAAGAACAATTGGTTTTCAAATTAACCGAAGTAACGGTTCAACAAGCCCTGGAAACCGCAGCCGTGACGTGCTTCATCCTTCGCCATTTCATGAACAGTGTCGTGGATTGCATCCAGGCCGAGTTCTTTTGCTTTAGCGGCAAGCTCCTTTTTGCCAGCGCAGGCGCCGTTTTCAGCAGCAACGCGGAGCTCGAGGTTTTTCTTGGTGGAATCGGTTACAACTTCACCGAGCAGCTCAGCAAATTTAGCGGCGTGTTCCGCCTCTTCGTAAGCGGCTTTCTCCCAGTAAGCGCCAATTTCCGGATAGCCTTCACGATACGCGACGCGAGCCATAGCAAGATACATGCCAACTTCGGTGCACTCGCCCTCAAAATTCATTTTCAGGCCGGCTACGATATCGGCATCCACGCCTTTGGCAACGCCTACACGGTGCTCGTCAGCCCAGGAAAGGCCCTCTTTCTGCTCAACAAATTTGGAAGCAGGGGCTTTGCAGATTGGGCAGGATTCCGGAGCGGAATCGCCCTCATGTACGTAACCGCAGATAGAACAAACAAACTTTTTCATTTTCATTTCCTCCCATGTCATGATCGAAGCTGTGATGTTTTTTAACTGTGATTAAATTATACCATATTCGTATAGTTTGTCAAGAGGTTTTTTAATTATTTTTTAAAACCGATCATCTTTTTCCATTATAAAACTTTCTGTCCGTTGATAATCAGCTCAAATTTCGTATTAAGCGCATCGGCTGCTTTGGTGCAAAGAAGCATCCGCTCCATGAAGATTTCAAAGTAGTTGATGACCGGCGAAATCGCCGTGTCAATACTAAGTTCCAGCCGCACAGTCTTCCGGTCTGGGAGGGAAAGGTTTGAACGCTCGACCGCGTAATTCACCCGGTCATGGATATCGAAGCTCGGGATATCGGTATTCCGGACCCGGGTGCGGCGAACGTCACATTTATCGGCCAGGATCAGAGCTGCCGCAACCGGGCTGACCGGAAAGGCGGTCCCCTCATCGTGGTTTCCGATGGCGCTTGTAACCGTCGCCACCTCGTCAGCCGGCATCCCCATTTTATCAAGAAGGCGGAAACACATTACCGCGCCGCTCAGAGCGTGGTTGTAACGGTTGACCACGTTGCCGATGTCGTGCATATATCCCGCAATCCAGGCGAGTTCCGCTTCCCGCTCCGGGTAGCCAAGCGCTGTGAGGATATTATACGCCTGGGAAGCAGCATACCCCACATGGGCAAAGCTGTGCTCCGTATAACCGATTGCCCGTAGGGAGTCATCCGCTTTCTGGATATAGGTTTTAATTTCAGGATTGTTTTTGACCTGTTCACAGGTTACCATAGCAAAACTCCTTCATTGTCATCGATTAGATTGTCTGCAAAAATGCACGGAACTTCTCCGCTTTTTCCAAAGGCATTGCAACAACCGCAGCAAGTTCCTCGGCCGTAGCCTGCTGAAGAGCCGTTTTCGTTTTAAACGCCTTTAACAGTTTCTCCGCCTTTTTGGGGCCAATCCCCTCAAATTCGGTCAGACGCATTGAAAAGGTGCTCTTTTTGCGGACGTTGCGCTGGTAGGAGATTGCAAAGCGATGAACCTCGTCCTGAATTGACGATATCAGCCGGAATGCCGATTTAAACGTGGTAATGGCAATTTCACCGCCGTTTTTTGCAATTGCACGGGTACGATGCCTATCATCCTTGACCATACCGAAGAGCGGTACGGATATCCCCAGATCATCCAGAACCTCCTGAACGGCCGAAACGTGACCTTTGCCGCCGTCAAGCAGGATCAAATCGGGCATCCGGCCAAAACCTTTTCCAGTTTCCTTCTGCTCGAAATAGCGGTTGAAGCGGCGGCGGAGAACCTCCTGCATGCAGGCGTAATCGTTCTGGCCGACCACCTCTTTCATTGAAAACCGCTTATACGCGCTTTTGAGAGGCTGTGCGTTTTCAAAAACCACCATGCCCGCGACCACGCCGCTGTCCCCAAGATTTGAAATATCGTACGATTCAATATAGTTCGGCGGTTCCGGCAGCCCCAAAAGCTTGCCGAGCTCGTCCAGCGCCGCAACTTCCTTTGCAGAATAACTGGTTTTCTGGGAAAGCTGTTCCGCGGCGTTGTGGTAAGCCATCTCCAAAAGCTGGCGCTGCTGACCCCTCTGCGGCACAAACAGTCTCACCTTTTTTCCAGCTGTTTTTTCAAGCAGGTCGCGGATCAGGTCAGAATCCTCCGGCAGCTCATCCACCGCTATCACTTTTGGAATTTCGGACCGGCCGAGATAGTACCGGGACAAAAACTCCTGCCGGACGGCCGAAACCTCCCCTGTATCTGAAAACAGGTGGGTGTCCTTATCTACCAGCCGACCGCCGCGGAATTTAAGGACAACGCCGCAGACCAGGCCGTTCCCCCCGGCAAAGGCAATGACGTCCTGCTCCACCTCTTCGGAGCGGATAATCTTTTGGGACTGAGCGATCTTTTGAATGGCCTGGATCCGATCCCGGAGCCGGGCGGCCCGCTCAAAATCAAGGGCCTCAGCGGCCTCTTCCATCTGGGCCGTTAGATTTTTGACCGAGTTCACACTCCCCCCCCGGATGTAATCAATTGCCTGGTTGACCGTATCCCGGTACTCCTCCGGGGATATCCTGCCGCGGCAGACCCCCATGCACTGTTTGATGTAGTAATTGAGACAGGGGCGGGACTTTCGGAATTCCCGCGGGAATTTCCGGCTGCAGGTCGGGAGCATGAACACCCGGTTCGCCTCGTCCACCGACTGCTTGACCGCAAACGAACTGGTATACGGCCCCAGATATTCCCCCGCCTCCACCTTTTGCTTTTCCGCCGAAATCCTGGGGTAATCCCCCGCAGAAATCATGACATAATGATAACCTTTGTCATCCTTTAAAAGAATATTATACTTTGGCGTATGCTGCTTAATCAGGCTGCATTCCAGCACCAATGCTTCAAATTCGCTGTCAGTGACGATATAGTCAAAATCGTAGACATGGGATACCATTTTGCGAACCTTATCGTCGTGGTTTGCGTTCTCTCTGAAATAACTGCTCACCCGTTTTTTCAGAGATTTCGCTTTTCCCACATAGATAATCTGTCCGGTTTTATCCTTCATTAAGTAAACGCCCGGATCAAACGTCAGGTTATGCACTTTTTCCTTAATATAGGGAAGACGTGGGTTCTGAATCATGCGAATCCCCCCTTTTCAAAAATTTGATTATACCTATTGTAGCAGATTTTCAAATATTTTTATAGGACAATCTGTAAAACTGTCCGGTCGGGCCATAAACCGGCAGATCTCCGCATAGACAATCCTCCCCAAACGAGCGCCCCCCACGGCAAGCGTGCCGGCCAGGGAGTCAATGTCACACGGGTTTCCGTTTCGAAGACCGCCGATCCATAAGATACCCTTGTGGCCCAAAGAGCGCACTGCACAATATGCAGCCCTGAAATTAGTATAGCATCCAAATTTACACTTAAGCAGTCTGCTCACAGAAAAAACGGGAAATTATGAAACAAGCCTGTTGTTTATAAAAAAATCCCCTCGCCGGTTTTACCGGCAAGGGGCCGCGTCTTACGCATATGTGTGCGAATTACTCCGCGAAACCGGACTCCACCAGTTTCACAAGGCCTTCTACAGCGTCCTTTTCATCGGAACCGTCAGCAATGATTTTGATGCCTGTCCCGCCGACTATGCCGAGGGAGAGAACACCAAGCAAGCTTTTTGCATTGACCCTGCGCTCTTCTTTTTCCACCCAGACAGAGGATTTGTATTCATTTGCCTTCTGGATAAAGAACGTAGCCGGACGAGCGTGCAAACCAACCTGATTCTGAACCTGTACCTCTTTTACGTACATTATATAAACCTCCAAATGATTATTCCTGTTCTAAAGTCTCAAACAATAAATATTATAGGCAAACGCCCTTATCCCGTCAACTTGTCTTTGGAGAAAACCGGGCAAATTTAGGATTTTTCTGCTTTTAGCTCATAAAACGTCATTTCAAAAATCCAGCTTTGTGCAGATTCACTATAATAATTTCCACATCATTAGTCATAACGTCCCTTTTCCGCAAACTACTTTTCTTTTTTAAGAAGGTAGTTTTCATAAAGGTCGGGACGTTTAAGTCGGGTGCGTTCCAAGCTCTGCTCTGTTCTCCACTTGGAGATATTGGCGTGATGCCCTGATAAAAGGACAGAAGGTACGCTTTTATTGTTCCAGGTTTCCGGCCTTGTATACTGGGGGTATTCCAAAAGCCCGTTAAAATGGCTTTCCTCCTCAAAGCAGGACTGATCGGAGAGCACACCGTCACAAAGCCGGATCACCGCATCGGCAAGTACCAGAGCCGGAAGCTCGCCACCGGTCAGCACATAATCGCCGATGGAAACCTCAAGGTCAACAATCTCCTCCAGCACCCTCTCGTCCACTCCCTCATAATGGCCGCAGAGCAGAACCAAATGGTCTTTTTCCGAGAACTCAACCGCCATCTGCTGGGTAAACACTCTGCCCTGCGGGGAAAGGTAGATGGTCAGCGGTTTTTCGGCACAGCCAGCCGTTATGGCCCGGTAACAGCGGTAAATTGGCTCCGCCTGCATCACCATTCCCATTCCGCCGCCGTATGGGGTATCGTCCACCCGGTTGTGCTTGTCCAGCGTATAATCGCGGATATTGTGGCACCGCACCTCGCAAAGCCGGTTTTTCCGGGCGCGCCCGACAATGCTCTCCCCCAGCACCGCCTCGCACATTTCCGGGAACAGGGTCATAATGTCAATCTTCATCGTCAAACAATCCTTTTAACGGGCGGATCACCATTCGGCCGTTTTCCACATCGGTTTCCAGCACAACATCGGCAATCGCCGGGATCAATACTTCTTTTCCGTTTTCGCCCCTGATATGGTAAACGTCGTTCGCTCCGGTCTGGGTGACATCGGAGATTTCGCCATAACGGGTTCCGGTATCGGCGTCAAACACTTCAAGCCCTAAAAGATCCTGAACAAAGTAAGTGCCTTCGTCCAGTTCAAAATCATCCCGGGCAGCAAATAAAATCTTATTTCTCAGCTTGGCGGCGTCATCCATTGTGTCTACCCCCTCAAGCTTCATCACTACAACATTTTTATGCACCCTGGCGCGTTCAATCAAAATCTCCTGTTTGCCGCCGTCAAAGAATAGGCGGTCAAACTCACAGAGTAAATCCGGGCTGTCGCACCAGGGTTTTACCCGCACCTCGCCGGCAATCCCATGGGTGGTGACAATCTGCCCGATTTCAAGAAACTGCTTTCTCATACCGTTCTCCATCTTTTATTTTTATTCTATATCATACGCCGTTTTAACGGCGGAATTCGTTCGCCATAAAGGATAAAACATCAGCCCCGTCTTTTTCAAGAGGGGGCTGATGCGGCATTAATCAATCTCGACCATGATTTTCTGGTTAATGCGGTTGGCACCGGCGCGCATGACAATGCGAAGAGCTTTCGCAATACGGCCCTGCTTTCCAATTACCCTTCCCATGTCGTCCGGAGCAACATGCAGGTGGTAAACCACCACGCCTTCCTCGTTCGGTTCATCGACAACGACTTCAACGGCGTCCTTGTCTTCCACCAAACCGGTGGCAATTGCAACAAGTAAATCTTTCATATGCTTCTCCTTAGATTAGATCGCGCCATTGTCTTTGAGAATCTTCTTAACCGTGTCGGTCGGCTGAGCGCCGTTTGCAATCCAAGCTTTCGCTTTTTCAGCGTCAACCTTCACAACAGACGGTTCTTTGGTCGGATCATAATACCCGATTTCCTCAATAAACCGGCCGTCGCGCGGATATCTGGAATCCGCTACTACAATACGATAGAACGGAGCCTTTTTCGCGCCCATGCGGCGAAGTCTAATTTTAACAGCCACAACTGTCACCTCCTGCAATGATGTACTTTATTTCTATCAAGACTGGGTCTTAATAAACAAAATGAATGAATTTAGAAGCCCATCGGCGGCATCGCCATCCGGCGCCGGCCTTTTTTGCCCTTCCCGCCAAACTGCTTCATCATTTTTTGCATCTGCTCGAACTGGCGGAGCAAACGGTTTACGTCTTCCACCTTCATCCCACAGCCCGCGGCAATCCGCCGCTTCCGGCTCGGGTTGATAAGAGAGGGCTTCGCCCGCTCTTTCGGGGTCATCGAATAGATGATCGCCTGGGTTTTATCAAGCTGTTTATCGTCAATATCGGCGTCCTTAATCTGGTTTCCTACGCCGGGAATCATGCCAAGAACCTGTTTGAGCGGCCCCATTTTCTGAATCTGTTTGAGCTGATCCAGAAGGTCATTGAGGTCAAAGCTGTTCTCTTTCATTTTCTGAGCCATCTGTTTGGCCTGTTCTTCATCGATGGTGCTCTGCGCTTTTTCAATCAAGGTCAGCACATCACCCATCCCAAGGATACGGGAAGCCATCCGTTCCGGATGGAAAACTTCAAGATCGCCAAGTTTTTCCCCGGTTCCCACAAACTTAACCGATTTTCCGGTGACCGCCAGAACAGACAGCGCCGCACCGCCCCTGGTATCGCCGTCGAGCTTCGTTAGGATAACGCCGTCAATTTCAAGCTGTTCATTGAAGGATTTGGCTACGTTGACCGCGTCCTGCCCGGTCATGGCGTCTACGACCAGCAGAATCTCGTCCGGCTTTACCTCCCCTTTGATATCGGAAAGCTCTTTCATCAGGGCTTCATCAATGTGAAGACGGCCCGCGGTATCTACAATTACAATATCGTGCCCATAATCCTTTGCATGGGCAACCGCATGCTTCGCAATTTTGACCGGGTCCCCCTGCCCTTCTTCAAAAACGGGGACACCCGCCTTTTCACCCACAACCTTCAGCTGCTCAATAGCAGCCGGACGGTAAACGTCGCAGGCAACCAGCAACGGACGATGCCCCTGCCCTTTAAAATAAAGGGCAAGCTTTGCCGCGTGGGTGGTCTTACCGGCACCCTGAAGACCGGTCATCATAATAATGCCGGGACCCTTTGAAGGCAGGTGT
>ERZ1673695.1254-NODE-1254-length-27783-cov-11.287940_pt1 | contig 27783 bp, 25 predicted proteins | sample MGYA00580225_ERZ1673695 | MGnify/ENA primary metagenome ERZ1673695 (study PRJEB41218, sample SAMN15661739) | gut metagenome | host: Homo sapiens | place: Canada: London | collected 2015-08-20/2019-03-30 | study: EMG produced TPA metagenomics assembly of... | reverse complement strand
CCGTCGGCATCCAGCTCGCGCAGCATCTCCAGCGGAATGCAGGTGGTCCCGGAGGCGGGATAGGCGCCGCCGGTCTTTTCCTCGCACCATTCATCCAGCCGCGAATGCGTGTAGCCAAACGACCGGTCGCGGGCAAACTCCGTTTCCCCGGCGGGCACCAGCCGGTCGCCCTCCTTGACGTAGTGGACGTTGCCCAGCGTGTAGCGGCCACCCTCGCAGAAGAAGGGGCACAGAATCTCCCCGTCGTAGGGCTGACCGCCGGCGCGCTCGATCTCCTGGCGCAGCGTCTCCGTCTCCAGCGGGAAATGCCCGCGCAGCGTGGAGTCGCTCCGGCTGATGATCACAAACGGCTTGCCGGTGGCCCGGGACGCCTTCATAACGCCCCGCGCGATCTGCTCATGCACCTCGCGGGTCTCCTTCTGCGTCATGCTGCGGGAGTTGGTGAGCAGGAAAAACATCCGGTTTTCCTCCTCAAACCCTTCCAGAATGCTCTGCTCCGTCCAGTCCGTGTAGACATGGATGCCGTGCACGGTCTGCACCCCCGTGGGATCGTCGTCGATGACCACGATTTTGTCCCTTTGCCCTTCCAGCGCCTCCTTCAGCAGGGCGTCGGCCTTTTCGGGCTGAACCGGCGCGTAGGCGTCCAGCGCCGACAGCGGAAGCGATTGTTCATTCATGGCGACATTTTCTCCTTTCGGTTGAACCCGGCTGCCGCGCGCGGCAAGGTCCGGTCACTGCGGCCGCACCTCTACGCCGGCCAGGCGTTCGTAGTACTTGACGATGCCCGAATGGTCGTTGTCCAGGCAGCCCATGTTCTTGAGCGCGGTCATGATCTCATACAGCCCGGCGGACAGCGGCAGCGGCACGTCCGCCTCATGCGCCGTGGCCAGCACGTTTTTGATATCCTTCATATTGATGGACAGCTTGCCTCCCGGCTGGAAGTTGCGCGCCAGCATCATGGGCGCCTTGGCGTCCAGCACGGTGCTGCCCGCCAGTCCGCCGCGGATGGCCTGATACACCTTCTCCGGGTCCGCGCCCGCCTTGGTCGCCAGCACCAGCGCCTCCGACACGGCGGCGATCGTCAGGTTCACGATGATCTGGTTAGCCAGCTTGGTTACGCACCCCGCGCCCCCCTCGCCCACCAGCGTGAGGCTCGTGCCCATATACGCCAGATAGGGCCTGGCCGCGTCAAAGGCCGCTTGCGTGCCGCCGATCATGAAGGCCAGCGTGCCGTCGATGGCCTTGGGCTCCCCGCCGCTGACCGGCGCGTCCAGGAAAAGAACGCCCCGCTCCTGCGCAAAGCGGTGGCAGGCCTTCGCTTCCTCCGGGGTGATGGAGCTCATGTCCACCGCCAGCGTGCCGGGGGCCATATGGGCCAGCATCCCGTCCTCCCCCAGCAGCACCTGATGCACGATGCTCCCGTTGGGCAAAATGGTGAACACCGCCTCGCAGCTTTCCGCGATCTCCGCCTGGGACGCCGCCCTGGCCCCCTGGTCGCAAAGCGCCTTCACGGCCGCCTCGCTAAGGTCGTTCACATAGAGCTCGCATCCCGACCGAAGCAGGTTGAGCGCCATGGGCCTGCCCATGATCCCCAGTCCCACAAACCCGATTTTCATACCGCATGCCTCCTCGCGCGTTCTTGATCGCGCATGAATTTCGCCTGTATCCGGCCGGGGCGGGCCGTGTCCCGCTCCTTCCGGTTATTCCCATGTGCGTAGTATAAATCAATCGTCCCCGTTTGTAAATGGCGCGGCCATCTTTCCCCCGGCGCAGCAAAGAAAACCGTTTCCGCGTTTTTTTGCGGAAACGGTTTCCCGTGCCGCCGGCCGTCAGGCAAAGGCGGACAGCAGCTTTTCGTGCACCAGGCCGTTGGAGGCGGCCAGCGGCGCGCTGCGCCCCTTCATCGCCGGAGGCCGGCCGTCCAGCAGCGTCAGCCGTCCGCCCGCCTCGGCGAGAATCAGCCAGCCCGCGGCGTAATCCCACGGGTAGAGGTAATGGAACACCGAGGCCGTGAAGCGTCCGCAGGCCGTATAGCACAGGTCCAGCGCCGCCGAGCCGGTGAAGCGCATGCCCCGTCCGCGCATGTGCAGGGCGAACACGCGCTCGAAGTAGCCGCGCTGCCCCTCGCCGATGGTCGCGGGCCCGGCTTCCACGCCCAGCACCGCCTCCTCCAGCGTTTCGTCGGCGTTTACGTGGATGGGCCGGCCGTTGAGCGTCGCGCCCTTCCCCAGCTGCGCCAGAAACATTTCCTGCGTAAAGGGGTTGTACACGCCCGCCGCCAGCAGCCTCCCGTCCTCGGCATAGCCGCAGGAGATGGCGCTGAGCTGCATATGGTACATCAGGTTGGTCGTTCCGTCGATGGGGTCCACGATAAAGACCCTGCCGCTCAAATCGCCGCCGTCCGCCTCTTCCTCGCTGAACACGCGGCTGCCGGGGACCAGCCCGGGCAGCGCGCCGCGCAGATAACGGTCGATGGCCAGATCCGTGCTGGTCACAAAGTCGGACCTTCCCTTGACCGTAACGTTCAGGCTCTCCGTCAGGGCCAGGTCGCCGGCCTGACGCAGCGTCCGCTCCAGTTTCTCAAGCATGGTTTCCCTCCCCCGCCGCAGGACGCGGCTCATCGCTCCGGCTCCACCACGGAGAATCCCATCTCGCGCAGCATCCCGGCGTAATCGCCGTCCAGGTGCATGCAGTTAACGCCCGCGCGCTTTTCCGGGGGAATGCGCTCGGCCAGGCGGCGGTAGCAGCAGTGTCCGGCGGATTCGTGACTGGCGGTATCATGGTAGAGGCGCGCGATCTTCCCCTCCAGATACCCCTGGGCCACCTCGTCGGGCAAGATGGCCGAATCGCCGCTGAAGTAGACGGTCTCGCCCTCGCCGGTGATCACGTAGCCAAAGGCGCGCATGTCCTGGGCATGCGGCACCTCCACGGGCCGGGCGCTCACCGGGCAGTCCTCATCCAGCGCGGGCTGGTAGCGGTAGAAGTCGGGCGCGATGCCCTGTAGCGCCAGCATGCGCACCACCGTATCCACCGGATGCACCACCGTCACCTGAATCTTGAGCACGCAGTGCGTATAGGACATGAGCGAGGCGAGCGATCCGGCATGGTCGGCGTGCAGGTGGGTCAGCAGCACGTACACGCGCCCGTAGCGCGTGAGGTCAAACCGGCGGTACACCTTTTCAAAGGCGCTTTCGCCGAAGTCCAGGAAGAACAGGTCCCCGCCGGCCTCGAAGTAAGCGTTGGTATTGCCCTCAACGGGATAGAAGGCAGCTCCCCGGCCCAGGAATTTCAGGTCAAGCATCGGCTGTCACTCCTTGACGCCCGCGCTGACAAAGCTGTTCATGAACTGCTTTTGCATAATGAAGAACGCCAGCAGCAACGGGGCGATGATGATGAGGGTCGCGGCGCAGACGTTGGCCCACTGCATATCGGCCTCCTTGGATTTGGCGAAGATGGCCAGGCCCACGGTCAGCGTGCGGTTGGTGGGGGACTTGGTCACGATCAGCGGCCAGAGGTAGTTGTTCCAGTGATAGCTGACCGAGATGACCGCAAAGGACATGTACGCGGCCTTCGCGCAGGGCATGTACACCTGCCAGATGGTCTGCTGCAGGTTGGCGCCGTCGATGCGCGCGGCCTCGCCAAAGGCGCGCGGCACGGTCTTGAAATGCTGCCTGAGCAGGAAGATGGCCAGCGCGCTGCCCAGGAAGGGCGCCATGATGCCCAGCTTGGTGTCGATCAGGCCCATCTCGGAGAGGGTCATGAAGTTGGGGATGATCAGCACGTCGTTGGGGATGATGATCTGCATGAAGATCACCACGAACATCAGCGCCTGTCCCTTGAAGCTGTAGAAGGCGAGGGCATAGCCTGCCAGCGTGGAGGTGACGAACTGGATGGCGAAGGTCACCACGACCAGGATGATGGTGTTGAGGTAGTACTGGCCGAAGGGGATGGCGTTCCACACATAGGTCAGGTTCTCGGTGGTGAAGGGCGTGGTGGGGATGAAGGACATGTTGAACGACGGCTCGGTCAGGGCCGTGCCGATCAGCCACACCAGCGGCGCGAGCCAGATCAGGCCCAGGAGAATGGACAGCGTGGTCAGCGCGCCGGAATTGAACTTTTTCAGCGTCATGGTTCTCATCCTCCCTTGCATCAGGCGTAATGGATCTTGCGGTCCTGGCTGAAAAAGCGCGGCATGGACACCACCAGCAGCAGCACCAGCATGATCACCGTCAGCGCGGAGGATACGCCGTAGTTCATGTTGGTGAAGCCCTGCTGATAGATGTAGTACAGCAGCAGCGTGCTGGCGTTGTTGGGCGCGCCCTCGGTCATGATGATGACGTGGTCGGCCAGCTTGAAGCAGTTGGTGAAGGCGATCGTAGACACAAACAGCGTGGTAGGCGCCAGCAGCGGCAACGTGATGTGGCGGAAGGTGCGCCAGCCGGTCGCGCCGTCGATGGAGGCGGCCTCCAGCACGTCGGCGTTGATGCTTTGCAGGCCGGAGAGGAAGAATACCATCAAATATCCCGCCTCGCGCCACACGTACATCACGGCCATGGCAGGCAGCACCGTGTCCTTGTTGGACAGCACGTTGAGCGGCCCCACGCCTATTGCGATCATGATCTGGTCAAACAGGCCGTTACGCGCCATGTAGATGAACATCCACACGCTGGCGATGGCGATCATGGGCATGACGGACGGGTAGAAATAGCTGGTGCGGATAAAGCCGATATGACGTCCCTTTCGGTTGACCAGCATGGCCAGCGCCAGGCCCAGCACCATGCTGGGAATCACGGTATAGAGCGCAAAGACGGCGGTGTTGCGCATGACCTTCCAGAAGGTGGCGTTGCGGAACAGCCGCGCAAAGTTGTCAAAGGCGATGAATTCGGGGGCTTCCATGCCCATGCGGTATTTGGTCAGGCTCAGGTATACGCTGCGAAGGACCGGGTACACCGTAAAGATCAGCATGATGATCAGCGCGGGCGCAATCAGGCCCCAGGCGGTCAGCACTTCCTTGCGGCGGCGCTCTGCGGCGGTGGAGATGCGGTTCATGGCGTTCATCCTCTCTGGCACAAACGGTCGCAGGATACAAGGCGGGGCCACAGACTGTGCCCATGGCCCCGCCGCTTCAAGCGGGTGCGTTACTGGTAGTCAAAGAGCAGGTCGTCGCCCTGCTGCTGGGCGGCTTCCAGCGCCTCGGCGGCGGTCATCTCGCCAGTCACGGCAGCCTGGATGTTGTCGTTGAGGATGCGCCACATCTCGGCGGCGGAGTAGGTGGTCAGCTCGGGCTGCGCATAGGGCAGCTGCTCGTAGGCCACCAGCGCCTGCGGGAAGTCGGCATAGTAATCCTTGAGCAGCTGGGTCTCGTAGCAGCTCTCGCGGGTGGCCACATAGCCGGTGTCGATGGACCACTGCGCCGCGCGCTCGGTGGAGCAGCAGAACTTGATGAATTCCCACGCGGCCTTCTGGCGCTCCTCGGAGATGCCGTTGGTGATGTAGAAGTTGCCGCCGCCGGTGGGAGCGCCATACTGACGGCCCGCGGGCAGGAAGCACACGCCAAAGTCAAAGGTCGCGTTGTTGCGGATGTTGGTCAGGTTGCCGGTGGTGTGGTAGATCATGGCCACCTCGCCCGCCAGGAACTGGGTGGGCAGGTCGGTCCACTGCACGATGCCGGGGGCCATGCACATATACTTGTTCTGCAGGTCCAGCCACAGCTGGAGCGCCTCGATGTTTTCGGGGGTGTTGAAGTAGACTTCCTTGCCGTCGGCGCTCATCAGGCCCACGCCGTTGGTGCAGTTTTGCAGGGAGAAGCCCGTGAAGGCCCACTGGGCGGAGCCGGAGTTGAGCGCGATGCCCACGCCGTAGCGGTTCTCATTGGTCAGCTTCTGGGCGTACTCCACCATCTCGTCCCAGGTGGTGGGAGGCGCTTCGGGGTCCAGGCCCACTTCCTCAAAGGCGTCCTTGTTGTAGAACATGACCATCGTGGAGCGCTGGAAGGGGATGGAGTAGATGCTGCCGTCCACGTAGGAGTCCAGCATGAAGCCGTCGATGAAGTCGTCCACGAAGGCCTGGCCTTCGGGGTCGGCGGCGATCAGGTCATCCAGCGGCATGGCCATCTTGGTATCGGCCATGGTGAAGCGCTGGGTCGCCAGGCTCACGAACAGGTCGGGCGCGTTGCCGCCCTGAATGGCGGTCTGAATGGCCGTCACCGTGTCGTCATAGTTGCCGGTGTAGACGGCCTGCACCTGCACGTCGGGGTTCTCGGCGTTGAAGTCGGCGGTCATCTGGTCGATGAGCTTGGCCGCGTCGCCGCCTACGTTGACGGGGAAGTACATCGTAAGCTGCAGCGGCTCTTCCGCCAGGGCGGAAAGGACCGTGGAGCTTACCAGCGTCATGAGCACGAGCACGAAGGCGAGGAGTTTTTTCATGGGGGTAGCTTCCTTATGTTTTTTTCTTGATGGGATCATGATAGCATAAAAATGAATCGTGTCAATCGTAATTTTGGAAATAATGTCGAATGTTTTCCGGTTTTTTTAAAAAGGTTTGCCAAATCGAGCCGGATAATGGTATAATGAGAGGCAGTTCAAGTAGAGAAACGATTCAATTTCTTCATCATTCATGGATGCGAGGTGTCATATGGTAACCATCAAGGACATTGCCAAAGCCGCCGGCGTGGCGCAGGGCACGGTCTCCAACGTCCTCAACGGCCGCGGAAACGTAAGCAGCGAAAAGATCCGTCATGTGCTGGAGGTCAGCGAGGCCCTCGGCTACGTGCCCAACGAGCGCGCGAAGATGCTGCGCAAGGGAAACGCCAGGACCCTGGGCGTGCTTCTGCCCAACCCGCCCGCCCAGCACGAGCTGGACTTCTATTACAGCTTCAAGATCTATGCCGAAAGTCACGGCTACCGGGTGCGCCAGTACCTGCCGCGCTCCGTGTGCCAGGAGGCGGAGGAAGCCGCCCTGCAGGAGGCCCGCAGCGACATGGTGGCGGGCATGGCCGTGTTTTCCGCCTGCCTGCACCAGAGCGGCTACAACCCCGTCGAAAGCGCGGGGCCGGAGATGCGGCTGCTGTTCGTGGAGCGCAGACCCGGCTTTGAGGCGGCGTACATCGGCTTCGACTACGAACGGGCCGGCCGGGACATGGCCGAAAAGGCGCTAGAAAAAGGCTACCGCCACGTGGGCCTGATCACCGACACGCCCCGGCTTTCGCACGCCGCGGCGTTTTACCGCGGATTTATGCAGCGCCTCGAAGGCACGCCGGTGCGGGTGACCGCCGTGCAGACCAACGAGCGGCGCAGGTTTCAAAACGTGCTGGAGGCGGAGGGGCTGTCCCAGGCAGACGCGGTGTTTGCCTCCAGCCTCACCTTCGCCCAGACGGTGCGCGACGTGCTGACCTCCTTTTATGCAAAGGAGCGCCCCGTCATCTATACCGTTTCCCCGATTTTCACCCTGCCGGAGATGGATTTTCACAAATATGAGCTTAACTACCGCCTGCTGGGCAACACGGCGGCCCGCATGCTGGTTCGGCAGATCGAGAAAAAACAGCCTCCGGAAAGCCGCGTCATGGACAACGCCGGCTTCCGCAGCTGGCTTACGCCCTGCGCGGCGCATCCCTCGCCCGCCCCCATCAACGTGCTGACCCTGGACAGCCCGACCGCCTACATCCTGCGGCACATGGCCAGGCTCTACACCCGCCAGACGCAGATCCCCATCAACATCACCATCTACACCTACAACGAAATCTACGAAGCCTTCAACAACCTGCGCGACGACGCCATCTTCGACGTGCTGCGCCTGGATGTGACGTGGCTGAGCTGCTTTGCCGAGCGCATCCTGTGCCCGCTGGAGGAGATCGACCCCTCCATCTCCGGCCTGCTGGGCGGCTTCCTGTCGGGAACGGCCGAGCAGTACGCCTACGTCAACGGCGTGATGTACGCCGTGCCCAACACCCCCAGCACGCAGATGCTCTTCTACCGGCGGGACCTGTTCACCAGCGCCATCTACCGCCGCATGTACCAGGAGATGCACCATCAGGAGCTGGGCGTGCCGCAGACCTTCGAGGATTTCAACCGCGTGGCGGCCTTCTTCACCAAGGCGATCAACCCCGAATCCCCCGTGGATTACGGAGCCACCCTCACCTTCGGCTCCACGGGCGTAGCGGGAAGCGAATACCTCTCCCGGCTCTTCGGCCTGCAGGAAAACCTCTACCAGAGCAACGGCGAGATCCGCCTCAACAGCGCCACCGGCGTGCGCGCCCTGGAACAGCTCATCGAAATGAAGCGCTTCTCCGACCCGCAGTACTGCACCTGGTGGACCAACACCGCCGCCACCTTCGCCCAGGGCAACGTGGCCATGGCCATCCTCTACAACAACTTCGCCGCCCCCCTGCTCAGCCACCGCTCGCGCGTGCAGGACAGCATCGGCTACGCCATGGTGCCGGGCGGACGGCCCGTCATCGGCGGCGGCGCGCTGGGCGTCTCGCGCTTCTCCCGCCAGCCGGAAAAGGCGCTGGACTTCATCCGCTGGCTCTCCAGCGAGCCCGTGGCCTCCGCCTGCACGCTGCTGGGCGGCGTGTCCCCCTGCAAGCAGTCCTATGACAACTACGAAATCATCAACAACTATCCCTGGCTCAAGCTGGTGAAAAGCTGCTTCGGCGCCGCCAGGGGCCGCCGCATGCCCCCGGAGTGCACCGCGCCCTTTGACGAGCGGCGCTTCATGAGCATCATCGGCATGGCGGTCAAAAACGCCTACAGCGGCGCGCTCACCCCGCAGGCCGCCATGGACTACGCGCAGAAGCTCTTTGAGGAGCAGTTCGCGCAGAATCTGGCGCAGCTGAACGGGCGGTAGCCAAAGTCCGCAGGATACGACGCGCCCCGGAGAGGAAGGATGGCATGGAACTGCGCGTGCTCAGGTATTTTCTGATGATCGCCCGCGAGGAAAACATCACCCACGCGGCGCAGCTTATGCATGTGACGCAGCCCACCCTGTCGCGCCAGATTCAGGATCTGGAGGCAGAGCTGGGGGTGAAGCTGTTTGAGCGGAGCAATCATCGCATCATCCTGACGCAGGACGGCCTGCTGCTGCGCCGCCGGGCGCAGGAGATCGTGGAGCTGGCGGATCGCACCCGGCAGGATCTGGCCCGTGGGGAGACGGAGCTTTGCGGCGAGGTGGCCATCGGCAGCGGGGAAACGCGCAGCATGTCGGCGCTGGCGGAGATGCTCTCCTCCTTCCGGCAGCGCTATCCCCGGATACGCTACCGCTTCTATAGCGGCAACGCCGACCATATCAAGGAGCGCATGGAAAACGGCACGCTGGACATGGGCCTGCTGCCTGAACCGGTGGACATCTCCAAATACGAGTTTATCCGCATGCCGGTGAAGGAGGAATGGGGCGTGCTGACGCGGGAGGACTCGCCCCTGGGCGGCCTCAAGTCCGTGCGGCCGGAAAACCTGGCCGGCAGGCCGCTGATGATCTCCGGCCGGGAACTGATTGAGAACGAGCTGGCCAACTGGTTCGGCGGCGGCCTGGATGGGCTGGATATCCCGGTGCGCTACAACCTGCTTTACAACGTGGCCATGCTGGTTAAAAACGGCTTCGGCGACGCGCTGTGCATCCGGCTGGACTGCTCCTATCCGGGCCTGCGCTTCATTCCCCTCTCCCCGCCCCTTGAGCTGGGCTCGGTGCTGGTGTGGAAACGGCATCAGGTGACCTCCTCCGCGGTCGAAGCCCTGATCGTGCACGCCAGGAAATGTTTTTCAAGCATTTCTCATGATGTAAAATAGGTATTGGACATATCGCCGACAGCCGCGCTACAATATGGATGTCTCACGGGGCATCCGTTTTTTGCGTTTACCCCGCGCGGCAGAGCAGATCCGCATGCAGGGGGGCGACGGCGCGGCCATGACCAGAGAGGAAGCGAGCAGACGCTATCAGATTCCCATGGAGATCCTCGAAGAATACGAGGGCTGGGGCCTCTGCGGCGCGGTCCGGCAGGCGCTGGACGCCTGGCAGTACGGCGATCAGGACCTGGAGCGCCTGAGCACGATCATGGCGCTTCATGACATGGGCTTCACGGCGCAGGAGACGGAGCGCTACATGCGCCTGGCGCTTTCGCAGGCCGACACCCGCGCGGAGCGGCTGCGCATGCTGGAACGCCGCCGGAGCGCGGCGCTGGATGAAATCCATCTGCGGGAAAGGCAGCTGCAACGGCTGGATTACCTGCGCCACAAAATGCGCGGTCAAACCCGTAACTCCCAGGAGCGGTAGAAAGGAGCCGTTATGCAGTATGCAAAGCCGGGGAGGACCGCTCCGAACGTATCCCGCGTATGCCTGGGATGCATGGGCTTTGGCGACGCGGCCCGCGGCCAGCGCAGCTGGACGCTGGCGGAGGATGCGTCGCGCCGGATCATTCGCCGGGCGTTGGAGCTGGGCGTCAGCATCTATTCTTAATTAAGGAGGAATCCCCATGTCCAACACGCTTGTCGTCTATTTTTCCGCCAGCGGCGAAACCGCCCGCCTGGCCAGGACCATCGCGCAGGCTGCCCGGGCCGACCTTTGCGAGCTCCGGCCCGCGCAGCCCTATACGGCCGCGGACCTCAACTGGCACGACCCCGCCAGCCGCTCCTCCGTGGAGATGAAGGACCCGGCCTGCCGCCCGGCCATCGCCGGAGGCGCGCCGGACCTGACGCGCTATGACACCGTCTTTGTGGGGTTTCCCATCTGGTGGTATCAGGCGCCGCGCATCATTGAAACATTTCTGGAATCCTGCGATTTTTCCGGCAAAACCGTCGTGCCCTTCGCCACCTCCGGCGGCAGCGGCCTGGGGGATACGGAGCAGATTCTGCGCAAGCGCTGCTCGCCCGAAACCCGCTGGCTGCCCGGCAGGCGGCTGAGCAGCGGCGCGCGGCCGGAGGCCGTCCAACGCTGGCTGAACGAATGCAAACAAATCAAACCGTAAGGAGGCGTCCCCATGAAAAAGCTGCTCGCCCTCGTCCTTGTCCTCACGGCGGGCCTGTCCTGCGCCTGCGCGCAGGAGCAGGCATCCGTCTTTGCGCCCACGGATTCCACGGTCCTGGTGGCCTGCTTTTCCGCCACGGGAAATACCTGGCCGCTGGCGGAAGCCGCCGCGGCGTACCTCAACGCCGACCTGCTGCGCATCGAGCCGGAGACGCCCTACACCGCCGCCGACCTCGATTACAACGACCCGGACAGCCGCGCCAACCGGGAGATGAACGACGAGGCCAGCCGTCCCGCACTGGCCGCGAGGGTGGAAAACATGGCGCAGTACGACACTGTGGTTCTCGCCTTCCCCCTCTGGTGGGGGCAGGCTCCGCGGCTGATTGAAACCTTCGTGGAGGCCCACGACCTGAGCGGCAAGACCGTGCTTCCCTTCTGCACCTCCGCCAGCAGCGGCTACGGCCGCACGGGCGAGATTCTCGCCGCCCTGACCGACGAATCGGTGAACTGGCTGGAGGGCGCGCGCTTCCCCGCTGGCACGGCCGCCGCCGAAATGGCCGAGTGGCTTGCGCAGAAGGGCCTCGTCCCCTGCGCGGCGGAATGACCGCCGAAGCAATGAAAGGAGTTTTGACCATGTCCATCCGACAGACCGCCGGGCGCGACGCCCTGGGAACCTTTGCCCCCACCTTCGCCCGGCTCAACGACGATGTGCTCTTCGGTCAGGTATGGAACCGGACCGACAAGCTCTCCCTGCGCGACCGCTCTTTGGTGACGGTCACGGCGCTGATGGCACAGGGGCTCACGGATTCCTCTTTCCGCTACCATCTGACCACAGCCAGGCAAAACGGCATCACGCGCACCGAAATTGCGGAGATCCTCACCCATGCCGCCTTCTATGCGGGCTGGCCCAAGGCCTGGGCCGCCTTCCGCATGGCCGCGGAGGTCTGGGCGGACGCGGACGAGGAGGACGCCATGAGCGCCCATGCCGCCTCGATGGTCTTTCCCATCGGAGCGCCCAACGACGGCTATGCCCGGTATTTCAGCGGCCGAAGCTATCTCGCGCCGCTCTCCTGCGAGCAGGTGGGCATATGCAATGTGACCTTTGAGCCGGGCTGCCGCAACAACTGGCACATCCATCACGCGGACCAGGGCGGCGGGCAGCTGCTCCTGTGCGTGGCCGGGCGCGGCTGGTATCAGGCGTGGGGCGAGCCCGCACGGCTGCTCACCCCCGGCGACGCGGTCAACATCCCGGCGGGCGTCAAGCACTGGCACGGCGCGGCGAAGGACAGCTGGTTCAGCCACCTGGCCGTGGAGGTGCCCGGCGTCAACACCCGCAGCGAGTGGCTGGAGCCGGTCGCGGACGCGCAGTATGAGGCGCTGGAGTGAAGCCTCCGTGGACGGGGCCGCCATCCGCCCCCTGCTCCACAGGCTGCGCGCCAGGCGCTCCCGCCGCAACGAGCCATAAAAAACACCCCTGCGACAAACTTCGCAGGGGTGTTTCCTGGAGCTGATAGCCAGATTCGAACTGGCGACCTCATCCTTACCAAGGATGCGCTCTACCTACTGAGCTATATCAGCATGCCCCGAACGGGCAACGATGATATTATACACAACCTCCCCTGGTTTGGCAAGGGGGAATTTACGATTTTTTCGGAAAAGTGCGCCCCGCCTCCGCAAATACGCCCCGAACCCATACCGCCCTTGACTTTCCGGGGCGGTTCGTCGTATCATAAGGTGAGGAGGTATGGGTTTATGACGCAAAGTGAAACGTTTGCCGCCTGTCCGCGCTGCGGAAAGACGCTCGAGGTCGCGGGCGCGGCTTTCTGCCCGCATTGCGGTTCTCCCGTTGCCGCGGCCCAGGCCGCGCCCGTGCCGGAGGGCGCCCTGGCCCTTCTGGAAAAGGCTGAACGCCAGGCCGACCCCGTCAAAAAGCACAAGCTGCTTTTGGAGGCGCAGGCGCAGTATCCCGACTGCCTGGAGGTGGCGCAGGAGCTTTTGTTTCTGGGCCGCCTGTATGAGCGCAGCCCCAAGAAGCTGGACTTCTCGGTCATCAAGTGCCACCTGCTGCATTTTTACCTGACCCCGGACGACTTTTCCGCCGCCCAGCGGCAGCAGATGCGCGCCGAGCTGTTCGAGCACCCGGACCTCAAGCGCTGCCAGGAGCTCGCGCCCGACGCGGAGGCCTTTACGCGCAAGTATCTCGAGCGGCTCTGCCGCGATTTCATCAACGTGTTTCTGCGCGGCAGCAACCGCTACATGCACAGCTTTTTCGGCCTGCGGCTGGACAACCGCATCTCCAAGGTCCTGGCCTCGCCCGTGGCGCAGATGCTGGGCTGCGTGCATGGCGATACGGAACTGGATTTCCAGCGGCGCGCCATGCTCTATGACGCGCTCTACCGCGCCTTTTTGCTGGAGGCGGGCAACGACGCCAAATGGCTGGACGCCCTGCTAAGCGAGAGGGGCCTTCCCCTCCCGGCCAAGCCGTAACGATTCAGGAAGGAGCAAGCGCTTGGAGCACAGCAAACATTCTTCCCCGCCTCGCGGCATGCCCGCCGAGGCGCCCCGCCCGCGCAGGGGGATTCTGCACGGCCGGCAGAAGCCGGGCGCTCCGCTTGCGCAGCAGCAGCCGGTCACGGATGAGGAGCCCGTCGAAAAGAAGCCCTCCCGCCTGCGGCTGATCCTGCTGCGCGTGGCGGTGGCGGTGCTGCTGGTGATCGCGCTGGTGTTCGCCTACATCTTCCTGCTGCTGGGCGAGCCGGACGAGGAGGCCAAGTATGTGGACCTCCCCGACGAAGAGCTGATCACCATGCCCATGTCCGCCCTGGAGATTCCCGGCGAGGCCAACCTGCAAAACCTGGCCAACACCTTCGGTCAGCCGGTGATGGCGTTCTATGGCGGTCCCACCTTGCAGCGCGCCCGCGTGTATGACACCGCCTTCGGCGGCGGCTATGCCCGCCGGGTGACGCTCACCTATGCCTTTGAGGACGGGACCCAGCTCACGGTGGAGAGCATCCGGCCCACGTCCGCCGTTACCCTCCTGGGCAGCGGCTACAGCCTCAGCGCCATTTCGCTCTACGCGCTGGGCGGGCTGGACGCGGCGCGCATGGACGGAGGCGGCCGGATCTGCATCTTCGGCGAGAGCGACACCGCCGCCTATGCGGTGCTGTGTCCCGAAGGCCACGAGGACGACCTGAGCAGCCTGCTCAGGCAAACCACGCTGATTGCCCCCGAAAGCGAATGAACACAAAGGAGCGGCCGGACCCATGCATCACCAGACCTCGCGTTCCATGAAAACCTCAACGCTCATCCGGCGGTTTCTGCCCTATTTTAAAAAGTACCGGGGCATGCTGCTTCTGGACCTGGCGTGCGCGGCGCTGACCACCGTGTGCGACCTGGTGCTGCCCCTGATCGTGCGCGACGTGACCGATCTGGCCGCCAACAACCTCTCCGCGCTCACGGTGAGCTTCGTGCTCCGGGTGGGCGGCATCTACGTGCTTTTGCGCATCGTGGATGCGCTGGCCAACTTCTACATGGCCTCGCGCGGGCACATCATGGGCACCTTTATCGAGCGCGACATGCGCAACGATCTTTTCGCCCACCTGCAAACGCTGGGCTTCGCCTATTACAGCAATGCCAAGGTGGGCCAGATCATGGCCCGCATCACCAGCGACCTGTTTGAGGTGACGGAGTTTGCGCACCACTGCCCGGAGGAGTTCTTCATCGCGGGCATCAAAATCGTCATCCCCTTCATCATTCTGATGGGGGCCAGCCCGGCGCTGACGCTGATCATCTTCGCCATGCTGCCGCTGATGATGGCCTGCACGCGGTTTTTCAACAAGCGCATGCGCGCCGTCTACCGCGAGAGCCGCTACCAGGTGGGCGAGATCAACGCCCAGGTGGAGGACAGCCTGCTGGGTATCCGCGTGGTCAAGAGCTTTGCCAACGAGCCGGTCGAAATGGAAAAATTCCATCGCGGCAACGACGAGTTCGTGCGCATCAACCGCCGGAAATACCTCTATATGGCCGGTTTCAACACCTCCACGCGCGTCTTTGACGGGCTGATGTACATCGTGGTGGTGGTGGTGGGCGCGCTGTTCATCATTCAGGGGTCCATCTCCGCGTCGGATTACATGGCCTATCTGCTCTACGTCAATACCCTCCTGACCTCCATCCGCCGCATCGTGGAGTTCATGGAGCAGTTTCAGCGCGGCATGACCGGCATCGAGCGCTTCTGCGAAATCATGGACGAGACGCCCGATATCCAGGACGCGCCCGACGCCGTGGAGCTGTCCCACGTGCGCGGCGACGTGACGTTCGACCATGTCAGCTTTCACTACAGCGACAACGACAAAAACGTGCTGGCCGACATCAACTTCCACGTCAATGCCGGCGAGCGGGTGGCGCTGGTCGGCCCCAGCGGCGGCGGCAAGACCACGCTGTGCAACCTGATCCCCCGCTTTTACAACGTATCCGGCGGCCGCATCCTCATCGACGGGCAGGACATCACCCATCTGACGCAGCACAGCCTGCGCGAGAACATCGGCATGGTCCAGCAGGACGTGTACATGTTCTCCGGCACCATCTTTGACAACATCGCCTACGGCATGCCCGGCGCCACCCCCGAAAAGGTGATGGAGGCCGCGCGGCTGGCCGGGGCGCATGAGTTCATCACCCAGTTGCCCGATGGCTATCAGACCTTCGTGGGCGAGCGCGGCGTGAAGCTCTCCGGCGGGCAGAAGCAGCGCATTTCGATCGCGCGCGTATTTCTGAAAAATCCGCCCATCCTGATTCTGGACGAAGCCACCAGCGCCCTGGATAATGAAAGCGAGCGCCTGGTGCAGCAGTCCCTGGAAAAGCTGTCCGAGGGACGCACCACCTTTACCATCGCCCACCGGCTCACCACCATCCGCAACGCCACCACCATCTGGGTGCTGACGGAAAACGGCATCGTGGAGAAGGGCACGCATCAGGAGCTGCTGGAGCTGGGCGGCATCTACGCGCATCTGTACCAAATGTATACGGAGGTGGCCTGATGAGCATTCGGTTTTCGCCTGCAACGCCCGAGCGGTTTCAGGAGGTTTGCGCGCTGTACCAGGATGTGATCCGCGACATGCACAGCCGCGGCCTGAAGCAATGGGAATGGGACGTCTATCCCACCCGCGCCCAGCTGGAGGAGGACGTCACGCATGGCCGGCTGTACCGCGTGGAGGATGAGGGGCGGCTGATCGCCGCCTTTGCTCTGGGCGACGCCATGGAGCCCGAATACGCCCGCATCACATGGGAGTACGGGGTTCGGCCCGCCACGCTGCACCGCTTCGCCATGGTTTCCGAAAGCCTGGATCTGGCCTCGCAGGTGCTGGCCTTTGTCAAGGAGGAGGCGCTTCGGCTGGGGTATGACAGCCTGCGCCTGGACACCTGCGTGGAGGACCGCCCCATGCTGGAGGTCTTTTCCTCGGCCATGACGCGGGAGGCCGGCCGCACCTTCTTTGAAAATCCGGGCGTGACGAGCGTGTGCTTTGAAGCGCCCTTAAGCGGCGCGTGCCCCATGCTGCCGCTGCGCATGTATCCCGCCTACCGCCATGGCGATATGACCCCCTGGGGCGGCGACGCGCTGCGCGCGGTCTACGGCCGGGACATTCCCGACGAGCGCACGGGCGAGGCGCTGGAGATCAGCGCCATCCCGCATCTGGAAAGCCGCACCGTCACGGGCGAAACACTGCCGCAGCTGCTGGAGCGGGACGGGGCGCGCCTGTCCGGCGACTATGCGGGGCAGGAATTTCCCCTGCTGCTCAAGCTCCTGGCGGCCCGCGATTCGCTGAGCGTGCAGGTCCATCCCGACGACGCCTATGCCCGCGAGCATGAGGGCAAGCTGGGCAAGACCGAGGCGTGGGTCATCCTCAAAGCCGAGGAAGGCGCGAGCATCCTCTACGGCCTGAAGGAGGACGTGACGCTGGAGGCCCTGCGCGCCGCGCTGGAGGGCGGCGGGGACGTCGAGGGGCTCATCCGGCGCGTGCCCGTGAAGCCCGGCGACGTATACTATATGCCCAGCGGCATGGTGCATGCCATCGGCGGCGGCATTCTGCTCTATGAGATTCAGCAGTCCAGCGACGTGACCTACCGCCTGTGGGACTTTGACCGCGTCAACGCGGCGGGGGAAAAGCGTCCCCTGCACATCCGCCAGTCCCTGGACGTGATCGTGCCCGGCCTGACCGGACAGATCGCCCGCATGCCCGAAAACGACGGCTGCGGCCTTATGACATTGCTGGACGTGCCCGCCTTCCATCTGGCGTGCGCGAACGTTAACGGCGAGTGCGAGCTCGCGCCCCAGCCGCACGCCTTCCGCATGCTGACGGCGCTGGCCGGGCTGCTGCTTAGCTGGCAGGGCGACGCCTTGGAGCTCAAAGCCGGCGACAGCGTGCTTCTGCCCGCCTCCTGCCCGCCCGTCACGCTGATGGGCGTGGGCCAGGCGCTGATCTCCACTCCGCCCGCGCGCGCCTAGGCGTGCGGGCATTCTGCCGCAAGGACCGATGCAAAGGAGGAAGCCGGGCGTGAAGGCTTGGTCGAAACCCGCCGTGGCCGCCGCGTGCCTGGGCTACGCGCTGATCGCGGCAGCGCTGTTTTTGGCCTCGCCGTGGATTCGGCCCGTCCCGTCCACGGGGGTCTTTCTGGCGGCGCTCTCCGCCGCGGCGCTGTGGGCGTGCATACGCCTGCCGGTGCGCATCTGGCTGCGCGGGCGTGCGCTGGCCGGCCTGCTGGCCGTGGCGCTGTACGCGTCGTTCGCCTCCTTCGGCTACCGGCTGTTTCTCTCCGGCGAGCGCATGCAGTTGAGCGCCGGGCGCGCGGCCATGCTGCTGCTGGGCGCGGCCTGGTTTGTGCCGGTGCTTTTGACCCTGCTGGGGCTTGTGGAGCGCGCCTGCGTGCGCATGGCGGCGCGCGCGGAGCCGTCCGGACGCGCCCTGCGGCGGGCCTTCGCATGCCTGTGGGGCGTGGCGCTGGCCTGTCAGGCGGTGGTGGTGGCGAGCTTCTGGCCCGGCGGCTTTCCGCTGGACGCCGTTCTCCAGCTCTACCAGGCGCTGGGGCTTACGCCGCTCAACGACTGGCATCCCGTGATGCACACGCTGCTGCACCGCTTCTTTTTGCTCTTCTTCGACCATCCGGGTTATCTGGTGGCGGTGCAGGGGTTTTTCTTCTCGCTGATCGTGGCGAGGGCCGCGCTCACCGCCTGCCGCTTCGGCGCCCGGCTGCCCGCGGCGGCGCTGGGCGTGGCGGTGTTCTGCCTCCTGCCCAATCAGGCGCTTAGCAACATCGGCCTGCTCAAGGACTTTCCCTTCACCTATACGCTGGTATGGGGCACGCTGCTGATGGCCGAGCTGGCGCAAAGCCCGGACAGGCTTCGCCGGCCGGGCTTTGTGCTTCAGGCGGCGCCATGCCTGCTCCTGATGGGCGGCCTTAGGCACAACGGCATCCTGCCGATGCTCTTCATGGCAGCGGCGCTCATCGGGGTGGGCGTGCGCCACCGGCGGCTGGCAGGCCGGGCGCTGGCATGCGCGCTGGCGCCCGTGCTGCTGCTGGCTGGGTTCAAGGGTCCGGTGTACCGCCTGCTCAAGGTCGAACCCAACGAGGCGTCGATCTATACCACGATGTTCTGCGGCGTGGCCGCCTGCCTGCATCAGGAGAAGGAATTGAGCGACGATGCCATGGCGAATCTGCAACGGGCCATGACGCTGGAGGACTGGCGTACCTACTACAGCCGCTTCGAGGGGCATGACCGCTACCTCTACGCCCTGCCCAACGGCATGAACCTGACGCAGTTCACCGCGGGCGAGGCCTTTTCCATCTATCTGGAGGCCCTGGCCAGGTATCCCGATACCGTCATCAAGGACCGGCTGGACGGCATGAACCTGCTGTGGGACGTGACCCAGCCCGACGAAAGCTACAACACCGACTATTCCGACCACGCCTTCATCGAATCCGACGTGGGGCTGGTGGTGCCGGGGGCCGAGGAGGGCGAGGCGTACCGCAATCCCTCTTTGATCGCGCGGGCATACCGCTGGGCCGCGGCCTTCTCTTTTCCGGGTGAGGCGCTGACCGGCCAGCTGCACAACATCCTCCTGTGGCGCTCCGGCGCGTGGCTGATTCTGCTGTGCGTCATGATGCTGTACTGGCTCCGGCGGCGTCTGGGCAGCCTGTGGCTGTGCGCCGCGCCGCTAATGGGCAACCTGCTGGCCATGGTGCTGGTGCTGTATCATCAGAGCTTCCGCTACGTGTATTTCGTGCAGCCGCTGACGCTGTGCCTGCTGCTGCTGACCGTGCTCTTTGACGCGCGGCGCAGGCGGGCGGCCGTCGGCTCCTGAAAAACAGAACCGCCGCCCGCGGCAAAGCGCCGGAGCGGCGGATCTGTTTTTTTCCTGTCAATTCCGGGTCATAATCTGCAAAATCTTGCGGTCAGTTTCCCGCATGCCGTCGCGGCCCAGCTCGCCCACGTTGCGGATGGTGTTCTCGATGCCCTTGGAGAGAATGCCGTCGCCGCCATAGAACTGATGGCCCTTGCGATACATTTCAAACCCCAATATGCCCGCGTCCACCGCCGAAGCGATCTTGGCGGCGCAGGAGGGCTTGGCGCCGTCGCAGACGATGCCGCTGACGATGGCCAGCGCGTTGACGATGGTATGGGCCACGGTTTTGTAATCGCCTGTCAGCAGATAGGCGATGCCCGCGCCCGCGCCGCTGCCCGCCGTCACCGCGCCGCAGTAGGCCGAGAGCTTGCCGATGGCCGTTTTCTGGTGAATGGCGCACAGGTTGGCCACGGCCAGCGCGCGGTACACGTCCTCCTGGCTCTTGCCGTATTCCCTGGCATATTCCAGCACGGGCAGGGATACCGTCAGCCCCTGGTTGCCGCTGCCAGAATTGATGACCACGGGCATTTCGCAGCCGCTCATGCGCGCGTCGCTGCCGGCGGCGGCCCGCGCGCGGGCGCGCACGCGCACGTCGTTGCCATAGGTGTCCAGCAGCACGTTGCCGATGTCCGCGCCCCAGCCGCTCTTGAGGCCCTCGGCCGAGATGGCGGTGTTGCACTCGATCTGCCGGTCCAGCACGTCGCGTACATCATCCGGGTCCAGACAATCCGCGAAGGCGCAGATATCCTCCACCGTGAGCAGCGCGTAATCGACGGTCGGCTCGGCGCTTTCCACGCTGCCGTCCTCGCTGAAAAGGGTGTCTCCATCCACACGGATGCTGACGATATGCGTATGGCTTTGGCTGATGCGTACGCTCGCCTCGTGCTCCCCGCTCCACACGGTCACGATCATGTCCAGCAATATGCCGCTTTCCAGCGGCAGCACCTCCATGGGCGTCTCCGCGGCAAAGCGCTCAATCGCCTTGATCTGCTCCGGCGTCACCTTGCCCAGCACCTCCAGGCCTGCCCCCTCGTCGCCCGCGACGATGCCGGCGGCCACCGCCGCGCGGATGCCCTTCTGCCCGCCGGTGTTGGGCACGGTCACGCTTTTCACGTTTTTGATGATGTTTCCGCTGACCTCCGCGCGCACGCGGTCCGGCGTCCGCCCCAGGGCATGGCGAGCCTTCGCTGCGCAATAAGCCAAAGCGATGGGCTCGGTGCAGCCGGTAGCCGGCACCAGTTCCTCACGCAGGATGGCGCAATAGGCCTGATAAAGGGCGTCGTTTCGCTCCATTGTTTGTCGCCTCCTGTTGCATTGTAGAAACAGCATACCATAAACCGGGGCGGCAGTACAATGTTTTTCGGGTGCCAGCCTCTGCTAGGCCACGAAGGTCAGGAAATAGGTCAAGGAATCCTGAAGCGCCGCCAGGCATGCCTGGATGATGTTGGAACTGACGCCCGTGGTGGTCCATACGTGGCTGCCGTCCGTGCTCTCAATGAGCACGCGGACCACGCTGGCCGTGCCGCCGCTGTCGATGACGCGCACCTTGAAATCGCGCAGGCGCATGCGCTCCACCTGCGGATAAAAGACCAGCAACGCTTTTCGGAGCGCCAGGTCCAGCGCGTTCACGGGGCCGTCGCCCTCGGCGGCGTTGATCTCTTCGCGCCCATCCACACTCACTTTGATATATGCCTGCGCGCTGCGCTCGTCGCGCTGGTTGCCCGAAAGCACGTGGAAGTCCCGCACCTCAAAGTACCTTTTGCTCATGCCCAGCGTGTCCAGCGCCATCAGGTCGAAGCTGCCGTCGGCGCTCTCGTAGGCATAGCCGCGCAGCTCGCGCTGCTTGAGGCGTTCGGTCACCTGCTTGACGCGCGGGTCATCGCGGCTGATATCGGGCAGAAGGCGCTTGAGGCGCGCATATACGCCCGTGCGCCCCACCTGCTCGCTGAGCAGAAAGCGGCGCTGGTTGCCCACGCTCTCCGGGGCGATGTGCTCAAAGCTGGCCGCGTCCTTCACCACGCCGTCGATGTGCATGCCGCCCTTGTGCGCAAAGGCGCTGTACCCCACATAGGGCGCGCGGGGATTGGGGGTCAGGTTCATCACTTCCAGGATCTCGCGCGTGGTCTGGGTCAGCTGGTGCAGGGCTTCCGGCGGCACCAGCTCATAGCCCATCTTGAGCTGCAACGTGGCCAGCAGCGTGCTCAAATTGGTGTTTCCGCACCGCTCGCCCACGCCGCCCACGGTGGCCTGCACCATAGTCGCGCCCGCGCTCACGCACGCCAGGCTGCCCGCCACGGCCAGGCCCATATCGTCGTGGCAGTGGATGCCCACCCGCACGCCGCCCAGCGCGCAAAGCACCTCCGCCATGCGGGAGCGCAGGCGCTCCGGCAGGGTGCCGCCCTTGGTATCGCACAAGACCAGCACGTCCGCGCCGCCCTGCATCGCCGCCCGCAGGGCCTCCATGGCATAGTCCCGGTCATATTCCATGCCGTCGAAAAAATGCTCGGCGTCAAAGAGCACGCGCCGCCCCTGCCCGGCCAGATAGGCCACGCTTTCACGGATCATGCGCAGGTTTTCCTGCGGCGTCACGCGCAGAACCTCCGTCACCTGCCGGATATCCGCCTTGCCAAAGAGGCTCACCACCGGCTGCTCCGTGCCAAGCAGCGCGGCCAGCCCCGCGTCCTGCGCGGGATTCGCGCCCGCGCGGCACGTGCTGCCAAAGGGCACCAGCACGGCATGGGTCAGGAAGGGGGCCTTGCGCGCCTCCGCAAAAAAGGCCTCGTCCTTGGGGTTGCCGGTGGGGTTGCCGCCCTCGATGAGGGGCACGCCCAGCCGGTCCAGCGCGAGGGCGATCTTGCGCTTGTCCGACAGCGAGTGGTCCACGCCCTCGCCCTGCGCGCCGTCGCGCAAAGTGGTATCCAAAAGCTCGATGCGCTGCATGGCGCGTCTCCTTTCAGCGGCTGGCCGCCGCATAGACCGCATTGTGCAAAAGACGCCTGACCCGGTAGATCTCCAGGCTGTCGCGCGAGGGGCAGACGCGGTTGGTCAGGAAGATCACATACAGGCCGCTCGTGGGGTCCAGCGCGAAGCTGGAGCCGGTAAAGCCCGTATGCCCCACCGTTTCGCGGGGGAAGAGGTCGCCGGTATAGCCGTTGTCATAGGCCGGCAGGTAAAACGACAGTCCCCGGCCCTGCGCCATGCCGGGGGTATGGTTGCGCATGGCCAGCTCCACCGTGGCGGGACAGAGGTAGTGCGTGCCGTCCGGCAGCTGGCCACGATTGCAGAGCATCTGCAAAAACAGCGCCAGGTCGTCCATGTTGCCAAACACGCCCGCATTGCCCGCCACGCCGCCCAGAAAGCGCGCGTTTTCGTCATGCACCACGCCCTGCAGGCAGCGGCCGTCGTCCTGCATCTCGGTGGCGGCGATGTTGCCGTCCTGGGGCAGGTAGCCGGTATCGCGCATCTTGAGGGGCCAAAAGACCTCCTTCATGGCCAATTCCTTCAAATCCATGCCGTAGAGGCATTCCAGCAGCTGCCCCAGCAAAATGAACCCCGCGCAGCAGTACCGCACCCGCGCGCCCGGCGGAGAGGCCAGCGGCGCCCGAAGGATCGTTTCCGCGCCGTTTTCCGGCTGGCCCGACAATTCCCACAGGTGCAGCCCCGTGGGAAAGCCCGCCGTGTGCGTGAGGATCTGCGCGATGGTGATGTCGCGCTTATCTGCGGGCGCGTCCAGAAACGTGCCCAGCCGGTCCCACAGGCACAGCCTGCCCGCCTCCATGGCACGCAGGGTGAGCATGCCCACCACCAGCGGCTTGGTGATGGAGGCCAGGTCGTAGCGGGTATGCTCGTTGGTCAGGGGCGCGTCGTCGTCGATGGAGAGGCGGCCATAGGCGCGGCGGTAGAGCACGCGCTCGCCCCGGCCCACCAGCAGGCAGGCCGAGGGAAACGCGCCCGCCTCCAGCGCCCGGACGATCACCTCGTCCGCCAGCGAAAAATTGGGGCTATTGCGCATCTGCACGCCTCCTTTGCGCTTCGTTGGACCAGTACACCACCGAAAAGCCGTCCGCGCCCTTCATGCGCCTGACCAGCTTTCGCCTGGGGTTCACGGCCACCTTGTGGGCGCACAGGGCCAGCATGGGCGCGTCGCCCGCGCTGTCGCCATAGGCCCAGGAAGCGGCATAGTCCACCATGTCGCCGCGCGCGGCCAGGTCCTCGGCCAGGCGCAGGGGCTTTTGCACGCCGCGGCAGTTTTCACCCGCGATCAGGCCGGTGTATACGCCGTTTTCCACATGCATGCGCGTGCCGATGATGCGCCGGATGGGCAGCTCGTCCTTGAGCGCCTCCAGATAAAACGTGGGCGACGCCGTGATCAGCAAAACCTCCGCGCCCTCGGCATGCCGCTTGCGCAGCTCCTCCACGCCCTGGGGATACAGCCTCGGAATCAGCTCCTCCCGGCAGAAGGCCCGGCCCAGCGCCTCCACGCCGGCCTGCTCCCGGCCCGCCAGGAAGGACAGGCTCTCCCGCTTGGCTCTCTCCGCCGTGGCCAGACGCAGGCCATAAGCGGCCGCCCACAGCGCCGCGCGCGCCAGGCCGCCCGCGCCGGTCAGCCCCCGCGCGTGGGCGTAGCGCACAAAGCGCACGATGGAATCTCCCCGGATGAGCGTTCCGTCAAAGTCAAAAAGCGCATAGGGCTTCTGCAAGGTCCTTCCCCTCCTGACGGCATCGCGGCCAAGCCGCTCCGTTGGGAGTATAGCACGATTTGCGCAAAAACGCCACCATCCGCTTGCATTCGCGGCGCAGGTATGATATAAATGGCAATGAAATCCGTTTTTTACCGGGGTGGAGACGCTTATGGGGAAGCTGTATACCTTTCTGCGCGGCACGGCGCGCGTTTTGCTGCCGAAGATGCAGGCCGAGTGGGCCGTGCCCTTTGACGGGCAGCCCAGCGTCTTTTGTCCCAATCACGCGGGCGCATTCGGCCCCATCGACATGTGCGCGTTTTTCCCTTTGAGCGACCGCTGTCATCCCTGGCTCAACGCCGCCGTGATGGACCCCAAGCTGGTGCCCGCCTATGTGCGGCAGGACTACTGGTGGCGGCCCGGCTGCAAGCTGGAGCCGCTGTATAACGCGACGCTCCCCTACCTGGCGGCGGCGGTGCTGCCGCCCATCCTGCGCAGCGTGCCGGGCGTGCCGGTGTACCACGACATGCAGGTGATCAAGACCTTTCGTAAGAGCATCGAATACCTGCGCCAGGGCGACCATCTGATCATCTTCCCCCAGCAGCCGTCCGGGTTTCAGGCCCATTATCAGGAGCTGAACAGGGGCTTTTTGCAGATCGCGCCCATGGCCTGGCGCACGCTGCATCTGCGGCTCAAGTTCTATCCCGTGCACATCGACTACAAAAAGCGTTTCTTCCGCATCGGAGCGCCGGTGGAATACGACCCGGACGCGAGCCTCAAGGAGCAGGAGCAGCGCCTGCTCGACGGCATCGCGGCGGGCATTTGAGCATGGCAAAAGGACCGGTCCTTCTGGGCCGGTCCTTTTGCCTTATCCCCGCTCTTCCAGCGCGCGCTTTCCGATGAGGTAGCTGCCCACCAGCCCGCTCACCGGGAACAGCGCCGGGGCCACGATGTACTCATCCATGTGTTCAAGCACCGCGGGCGACTGCACGTACCCGCCCAGCAGGCGCAGCGTCTCCTCCCGCACCATGGGAAGCAATGCCGCCCGCTGCATCACGCCGCCGCCCAGCACAATGCGCTGGGGGCTGACGGTCAGGATCAGGTTGACGCTCATCTGCGCCAGATAGTGCGCTTCCAGCCGGAACGTGGGATGATCGTCGGGCAGGCCCCGCGCGTCGCCGCCGATGCGCGCGCCGATGGCCGGACCCGCGGCCAGCCCCTCCAGGCATCCGTCGTGATAGGGGCATACGCCGCGCGGGTTGGGGTCGTCGGGATGCGGCCGAAGCAGCATGTGGCCCACCTCGGGGTGCAAAAGGCCGTGCACGGTGCGGCCGCCCACGTACACGCCGCCGCCCACGCCCGTGCCCACGGTGATGTACACCGCGCTTTCGCAGCCGCGGGCCGCGCCGCGCTCCACCTCCGCGATCACGGCGGCGTTCACGTCGGTGTCGATGGCGGCGGGAATGTCGCGCCCGTCGAGCAGGCCCTTGAGCAGCGGATAGTCGCGCCACTTGAGCTTGGGCGTGGAGGTGATGTTTCCGTAGGTGGGCGAGGCGGGGTCAAGGTCCAGCGGGCCGAAGCTGCCCACGCCCAGCGCGTCGATGGCGTGATCGCGGAAAAACCCGATCATGCGCGGCATGGTGATCTCCGGGGCCTCGGTGGGAATGGTCAGGCGTTCCAGCTCCTGCCCGTCCCCGTCGTACACGGCGAGCACCATCTTGGTGCCGCCCGCTTCCAGCGCTCCGATTCTGGTCATGGATTTCCATCTCCTTTATCTGCCGTTTGCGTAGTGAAAGCATAGACCGCAAAGCCGCCCTCCTCCGCCTCCAGCACGGCGGTCACGGGCTGTTCCAGCTGCCGGTCCAGGCAGGCCATGAACGCCTCCGACGGCTTCGCGTCCGCGCCGGTCACCAGCCGCAGGGAGCTGTCGGCGAAATCCGCGATGCGCAGGCCGTCGTGCTCGTAGCCGAAGCGCGCAAGCGCCGCGCAGTAGCCCTCGGAATGGTTGTTCCAGCCGCCCCAGGCCAGCAGGAGGTTGTCCGGCTTTCCCGCGCTCCAGTCGGGAAAGAGCGAGCGGTCGTCGCCGAGGGAGAGGTCTGCGATCAACAGCCGGTCCTCATGGGCCAGGGCGTAGCGTTCCAGCCGGGTGCAGGCGGATTCGCCCTGTCCCGGGGAAGGGTTATAGGTGTTATGGTACGCCGTTTTGACGCAGGGCGCAAGCAGCAGGGCGCACATCACAACCGCCGCAACCGCCACCGCCCGGTGCAGGCTGCGCCCGGCGCTCCACAGCCCCGCCGCGCCATGCAGCACCAGCCACATCGCCAGCGCGACGGCGGGCAGCAGCACCGTCATGGCCGCGCGGGCGGGCAGACGCCCCATCCATGCCAGATACAGCAGCATGGCCGCCGCCGCCAGCCCCACCCCGGCCGAAGCCAGAAACGGCCACAGCCGGGAGCCGCGCGGACCCGCCAGCGCCAGCAGCGCCGCCAGGGCGCACAGCCCGGCCAGCGCCGCGCATGCCCAGTACGCGCCCCGGCTGCGCCTAAAGAGCACACGCAGGGTTTCCAGCGCCTCCTGCGGGGTGTGCGCCTCCTCCGGGGGCTCAAGCGCCGCCAGCGCTTCCGTGGTCACGCTTGCATCCAGCAGGCAGCCGGATAGGGCCAGCTCCGCCATTTCAGGGGTCAAGCCGGCGGCCTCCAGCGCCTGCGCCTCCGCCGCAGCCAGGCCGCCATAGTCGACGGCCTGCGTGCGCGCGGCCTGCCAGGCCAGGTAAGAGGCCCGCTCCGGAGCGGAGAGCTGCACCGCGCGCACCCCTGCCGATACGCCAAAGAGCAGGGCCACCGCCGCGGCTCCGGCCCCCAGCGCGCGCCAGGGGGCCCGCTTCATCAGCCCCAGCGCCGCAAGCGCGCCCACCCAGATGCACAGCGAGGGCAAAAACGCCTGCGCGCGCAGCAGATATGCCCCATAGAGCAGCGCGCCGGACCCCAGCGCCCCGCGGACGGCGGCTTTGCGCCCGGCCCGCCAGTCCACCGCCATGAGCCGCCACACCGCCGCGCCGCCCGCTGCCGCCGCCGTCAGGGTATAGGTAATGCTGGTCAGCCCCTCGGCAGCCAGGCCCAGCAGGTACGCCATTCCGGCCAGCCAGCCGCACCAGGCGGGCAGCGCCAGCCGCTGCGCCGCGCGCATGGCGAAGAGCACGGCGGCATAGGCGCTCAGCCACAAAAGCGCCGCCTGCGCCACGCTGAACCAGGCCACGCCCGGCCACAGCAGGGACAGGCCATGCATCAACCAGCCCAGAAACGTATGCGTGATGTAGTTGAAGCTCTCATAGACGCCGCCCACCATGCCCCCGAAGGAGCGGGCCAGCAGCACGTCGTCCCCCAGGTCGTAATGCGGGTTGGTGCAGGCAAGCACATAGGCCAGGAGGGCGGCCACGGTCGCCGCCGCCGCAAGGCGCTGCGGCCATCGCTTTCCAACGCGTCGCACAGGCAGTTCCTCCCTTTGCTCATTCCCTCAAAGGATAGCCGGGCCGGCAGAAAAAGTCAAGGGAGGTTTCGCCCTTTTTCGATCTGTGGTATAATCAGGCGGAGCAGGATTGACTTTGAAGGAGGGCCTCCGATGTCGAAGGTTTTTTCGCATCTGTGTTCTAAAAGCGTTTCCCGCCGCACGCTGGCGCGGCTGCTGGCCGCCGTCTTTTTTCTTTCGCTCATTCCGCTGATTCTGATTGCGCTGTACAACTATCCGGCGGATGACGA
>ERZ1673695.1251-NODE-1251-length-27859-cov-10.525608_pt1 | contig 27859 bp, 29 predicted proteins | sample MGYA00580225_ERZ1673695 | MGnify/ENA primary metagenome ERZ1673695 (study PRJEB41218, sample SAMN15661739) | gut metagenome | host: Homo sapiens | place: Canada: London | collected 2015-08-20/2019-03-30 | study: EMG produced TPA metagenomics assembly of... | reverse complement strand
TTGTAATGCCAATGATTTCACCAATACTGCTTAGTTCGAGCTCTTCGCAGGTATCTCCGAAAATCATTTCACGGTAACGGCACATGGAAATAACAGAGCCGCGAGAGCTGGAGAAACTTACACGACGAATGATCCCGTATTCTCCGACTTTCAATATGAAGCGGCCTACGCGAGATTTCGACCAGCCCCATCGGTTTGCGAGGTAGGTGTATGAGAGCAACGGCATGCCGTGCATATTGGAATAATACACAACCGGCATGTACTCAGACCCTTTTACTTTGGGATCATTCAGGATGGTGTGCAGCCACATATCCATAATGGCATCCAACTCACTAAACACGATCCCTGTTGTTTTACGCGCAACCTTTAAGAGCTTCCGGCCAATAGGAAGAGGGATGAAAAAGAAACCGGATCCCTTATAGCTGTAGTAGTTATACGGAAGGCTTGTACAATGCTCTTTCCAATTGGCGATGGTGAAGCGAATGATCTCATTCTTTTTATCCACGCATTCATAGGTCAGGAACCCGTGGGTCTGAAAATACTCCAGTTGCTCAAGTGCCTGTTCTTTAGAATGCACACGAAGGATACGGGGCAATGAACCGAGCTTACAGATCCATTGGCCTGGGGCCTCCATATAACGTTCACCATTGAGTACACGCTCGTTTGAGCGGAAATTCGCATAACTGAAGAGTGCCATGAGACTAAATAGGTGGACAGTTCCTTCGTTATGAAAATCCTTGTGATCGCTAAAGTGACGAAACCAAGGTTTCCATATCCTGACTTTCGGGAAGCTTACCAACTGCTGTTTTTGCGTGCAGCTCATCTCATATACCCCCTTTCAATGAAGTAATAGAAGTCGATTCCAAGTCCCCTAGTCAAGGGGACACAGGCGTTTCAGCCTCGGCCCATGCTTGTGGGTGCGTCGTCCCTCGGTTTGAGACCTAGCCGGACGAGAGTACCATTATTTTCCCGTGCCGTCGTCGCAGTGAGGCTTGACCAGGCCTCTTTCACGTTGCTCATAGTGGCTCGGATACGGTGATGTCTTGGAATCGTATTCAGTTTTCAAGGTGCAGTGCGTAGGGAAATGGGGTGAGAAGCCATAGTCGTCGGGGGATAAAACACCCTTCACACACTTCTCGTAATAAATGTAGAAAAAGGGCACCTTCTGAACACCCTCTCTCCAAAAAAATTTTTTATTTTTGATTTGAAGCTATGCGGCAAATGACTGCAAAGCCTTGCACCACAAGGGATTGAGCTGTCAAAGAGAAATAAAAAGAAATTAAAAAAGAGAGGACCCCCAGATACCGTTTTTGGCATCAGGGGATCCTCGTTCGATTGTTTCGTTGAGCGCCGGACGTTTTTCGCCAGTGGTCTTTTAGGTGGGGGGCTCATATCAGGTATGTTTTTTATTATTGCTGACGGCCTTTGCCGGACAAAGGGATGCGGAAGAAATCTAGGACCAAATGGGGGAACTCCCGACGCTAACACAGCACAGTGTTAGCGTTCGTCAGACCCCTTTTTTTCTCATAGAAGCGGCATTTAAAAGCGGCCGGGGATGCTTTTTGCCCGCGCCGGAAGGGTTCCAGCGCGGGCAGGCAGAAATTTTATTTCACGGTTGCGCTGTACACGGTATGAGCTTCCACCGTTTTCATATTGGGTTCCAGACCAAAGCCGGGTTTGTCTGGAATGGTGTAGCTGCCATCCTTGAAGGGATAGGGCTCTACTACCAGATCCTCCCGGAAAGCACTGGGGTTGATGTCATATTCCAGCATGTAATGACGGCGAGTGGTAGCCATCAGGTGCATATTGGCTGTCATGCAAATGATGGACGACCAGGAGTGCGGCGCAAACATACGCTCGTTGAGGTCAATCAGCGTCATAATGCGGCGCATATTGGTGGGCCCGCCCACACGGCAGACATTGGGCTGTACAAAGTACACACCGGCATCCATCAGCTCTTGGAAGCCGTAAATGGAGGACTCATTTTCAGAGCCCGCCAAAGGAATCCGGGTCTGAGAAGCCAGTTTGCGGTAGGACTGGGGGCTGTTGAGTTGGAAGGGCTCTTCCAAGAACTTGACATTCAGCTCTTCCAGATACGGCAGGTAGTCATAGGCCCGAAGGATATCCCAGGTGCAGTTGGCGTCTACCATGATGTCCACATCATTCCCCAGGCTTTCCCGGGCGTAGCGTACCCGGGCAATATCCTGCTGCAGGGTCAGCGTAGGCTTGCCAACTTTCATTTTATAGCCCTTGAAGCCCATGCGCTGGGTCAGCGCCATTTCATCCTCCATGCCCATCATGCCGTCCGGATTCTCACCGGGCAGACCGTAGTACATGCCACCGCTGCTGTATGCGGGAATCACATTGTGGTGCCCGCCCCAAAGCTTGTAGCAGGGCAGACCCGCAGCCTTGCCCACAATATCCCACAAGGCGATGTCGATGCCGCTGATGGCGTGCATATGAATGCCCACGCGGCTGTGCTGGATATGCATATAGTACATGTCATCCCAGATGGCCTGCACGTTCAGGGGATCCTTGCCGATAAGTGCGGGACCCAGTTCCTTTTCCAGTACGGACACCACACTGGAAGGCGGGCCGCCGGGATAATCCGCCTCACCGACGCCCACGATGCCAGCATCCGTCATGATCCGTACCAGAATGCAGAAACGGTTGTTATAAACCTGATTCGCACTGGCTGAAGACATCCAGAACGCCTGTTTATACTCCATACAGTTGATTGTCAAACCTGTGATTTTCATAAACAAGCTCCTATCACATAATCAGTTCCAAAGGAACGGTGATGATCTGAGGGAATAGCGCCAGAGCCACGATCACCAGCACCTCTACCATCATAAATGGGAATGCGCCCTTTACCGCGTCGGCAATGCTTATTTTCGAAATGCCACTGCCCACATAGAGCACGGTGCCTACCGGCGGGGTGATCAGGCCAAAGGTCATGGTGATGATGGAGAGGATGCCGAAGTACTCCAGACTGACGCCGGCCGCTTTCACAATGGGCAGCATCACCGGTACCAAAATCATGATGATGGGCACGATGTCCAGCACCATGCCAAAGAGGATGAAAAGCAGCTGGCAGCAGAGCACCAGAATGATGGGATGCTCCACAAACGCATGGAAATAACTCACCAGATCTTTGGAGAGATTGCTGGCGGTGATGATCCAGGAAACCGTCAGGGAGCCGCCCACAATAAAGAGCACCCTACCGGTAGAGCGCACTGTGTCCAACAGGATGCCGGGCAGGTCGCTGACCTTGAGTCCCTTATAGATGAACATGCCGATGATAAGCGCATATGCGCAGGCGATCGCACCGGCTTCTGTGGGGGTAAACACGCCGCCGCGCAGACCGACGATGATGAACACCGGCAGGATCAATGCGGGAATGGCTTCCAAGAAGATTTTCCGCTTTTCCGCAGCGGGCATTGTGTTGGGCACGGCCTGAAGCCCGTCCTTCCGGGCTGTGAAGAACCAGGTGATCATCAGTGAGCAGCCCAACAGAATGCCGGGGATAATGCCGCCCATGAACATACGGCTGATGGACGCGCCGCTGACTACACCGAAGAGGATAAATCCAATGCTGGGAGGGATAATGTTTGCAATGATAGCGGACGAGATAACAATGCCCGTAGAACGCGCCTTACCATAGCCGCGTTCACTCATCATGGGAATCAGCACGCCGCCCAGTGCCGCGGTATCCGCTAAAGCGCTGCCGCTGAGCCCTGCGAAGATCATGCTGGCCAGGATGGATACATATCCCAGACCGCCCCGGAACCGACCAACCCAGATGTAAACCACGTCCACAATCCGCTTGGTAATGCCGCCTTTGTTCATCAGCTCACCGGCCAGCATGAAAAAGGGAACCGCCAGCAGGGAGAAGCTATTGATGCCGCCGATGAACTGCTGCACCACCAACTGGGCGGTGAAGAGATTCTTGGTGCTCATCAGTACGATCGCGCTGATGATCAGGGAGAAGGCCACTGGCACACCCAATATCAGAGGGATTGCCAGAGACAGCAGGAACAAAATCAGCATCAGTCCTCTCCTCCTTCCTCAGAATCCGTATCTCGCAGATGCACCCCGCAGTCCTCCAGAAGATGTCCCGCCAGATAGATGAGGCTCACCACACTGGTGGCAAACATCAGACCATAGGGGATCCATGAAGGCATACCCATGGCGGGAGTTTTATTTTCCCAGTTCAGCACCGTCATTTCAAGGCTGCCTTTGGTCAGAACACCCATCACGCCAATCATCAGCGCATCCTGCAACAGATTCAGTACCCGCAGCAGCGGCTTGGGAGCGGCGTTGGTGAGCAGATCTACATAGAAGTGCCCTCTCTCGTGAGTTACCTCCAGCGCACCCATGATGATCACCGCCATCAGTGCATAGCGAGCCCCCTCTTCGGACCAGGCAAAGCCTGATCCGAAGACGTAGCGCATGATTACATTGAGGAAAACCAGGGCGAAAGTGACCACAAGCGCCAGCACAGCCAGCCATGCGGAGACCTTATCCACCCACTTAAAAATTGCTCGAATTGCTTTCATTTTTCCCTCCAGACAGTTTGCGGGAACTTACTGAATCTCGCGGATGGCAGCCACGATGTCCTTCACCTCGGGGCACTTGGCATACATATCGTCGTACATGGAAGCGGTAGCGTCAATCATCTCCTGCTTGAAAGCGTCGGAGGGATAGTATACCTCGATGCCGCCTTCGGTTGCCATGTAGTCCAGATCCTCCTGGGCCTTCTCCTTGGCGCTGTCCCAAATCTTGGCAGAGGTCTCGGAAATCACCTCATCCAGGATGCCCTGAAGCTCGCTGTCCAGAGAATTGTAGAAGTTGCTGTTGGCGCACAGGAATAGAGAAGTAAAGACGTGGTTGGAGACCAGCAGGTAGTCCTGAATCTCATACCAGCCCTGCGTACGGATGGTGGAGGGGGGATTCTCCTGACCGTCAATAACCTTTTGCTCCAGCGCGGAGAAGACCTCGGTCATAGCCATGGGCGTGACGGCGCAGCCCAGGCAATTGCCGATGTTGACCATTACCTCCAGATTGGGCATCCGAAGTTTGAGACCCTTCAAATCAGCCAGGGACTCGACCTTTTTGTTCAGGGTCATCACGCGGAAGCCGTCAGGCACGATGCCGTTGACTGTAAAGCCCAGAGAGGCAACATCGCCAATGAGCTGATGGCCGTAGTCCTCTTCATACAGGGCCTTCTTGGCCTGGTCGAAATCGTTGAACAGGAACGGAAGCTGGAAGGTTGCAACAGAGGGGATGCGGTCCTGGAAGATCGTACCCACAACGCCCATCTCATACGTATTGTTCCGCAGACCCTCGTAAATCTGCTCCTCGGTGGCCAAAGTAGAGTTGGGATAGAGATCTACGACCAGACGGCCTCCGGAACGGCTCTCCAACTCCGGTTTGAAATAGTTCTCCAGGGTATCCGTCAGAGGGTGACCCTCGGAATAGCAATGGGGAAGTTTAATGGTAATGGGCTTAACATCCGCAGAGTCGTTGTCGGATGTGCCGCCGCTGTTCTGGTTGCCGCAGGCCGCAAGAGAAAGGGCCATGGACATAGCCAAAAGCAATGCAAAAAACTTTTTCATTTTCTTTCCTCCATCATAATTGTTGTTACAATCACAAATTTTTTCGATCATTTTGAAAAAAATTGGATGATTGTTATAATCAAATAATACTTGTACACGTCCGATAAGTCAATCTCAAACGCGGTCATAAAACCAACAATTTCGGACATTTTCGACTTGCGCTTTTCCGGGAAAACGGGTATGATAGAACTATAGAATTGAGAAAAACCGCTGAAAAGCGTGGGATTTTCTCTGCTATGCCCTTTGTTCTTATATTTTGACGAATGGCTAAAAATTGACATCTTCCCCTGTTTTCTTCGGTCGGGGGGAGAAGCGTAAATTCCGGGAGGCACCCTATGAAACAAAAAATCAGCGAGGCGATCCTGCACAGCAATCAGCCCCTCAACCGGCAGATCATTCAGATTGATGACCCGTATATGCGATTGAACGTCTACTGGATTTTTCTTCGAACCGGACAAAGCGACATTCTCCTCTCCGAGCAAAACTACCACTCCTTCTATGAGTTGCAGCTCATGCTGGACGGTTACATTTGCCAGGCCACGGAATCTTCTGGCGGGAAGATGGAGACCTATACTGTGGAGCAGGGGCACTTTATGATCGTACCGCCTAAGCATAACCATCAGGTCGTTGCAGCCTCGGAGAGCGGTACCCGCTTCAGTGTGGCCTTTCAGATCGAAAGCGGAGACCGCTATGTGCAGGCCGCACTCCAGCGGATCGCCGACATCGCTGTTTTTCCCATGCCGGAGGCCACGCCCACCTACATTCGCCTGATGGAGGCCGCGTCCCGCAGCCGCTCACCCTGGGCGGCCCGGGAGGTTTCTAACCTGCTGCAATGTCTGCTGCTGCAGCTAATGAACGAAATGCTGCCAACGCAGTCGCCTCTCTTCCAGCGGAATGTCAAGCCCAGTCCCGCTGCCCGCATGAGCGCCGAGATCCGGGAATACATTTCCGATCATATTGGCGATGGCATCACCGTGGAACGCGTAGCGGCGGAGTTTGGCCGCAGCTCACGGCAGCTTAATCGCGTCTGCCGCAGTCAGGAAGGAAAGTCCCTCAACCAGCTTATCAGCGCCGAAAAACTCAATTACATTAAGGAACTTATCGGCAATTCGGGGCTTTCCTTTACGGAGATCGCCGCGGTCACTGGCTTTTCCAGCGAGTACGCTCTTAACCGCTTCTTCAAGTATAACGAGGGCTATACGCTGGGACAGTACCGCCGACTGGTGACGCTGTCCTGACGGATGGGGAGAACAGAAGGCGCCCGCGCCGGACTTGCCGCAAACACGGCAGCGGGGATTTGGCCGAGGACGCAGATCAGAGCCGGAAAGCATCGCGGTACGCGCTTTCACAGCGAAGGTGAGAATTCTTTCACCGCCATGTAACCGCCCATTCAGACTTGCTCATAAGAAGCGGCCTCCCGGTAAGGAAGGCTGCATCAAGCACAAATCGGAGTCGAAACGACTCCGATTTGTGCTTATTATTATCATTTGTTTGACGGACTTCTGTCGTTATTGGCGTCCAGTTCGGCCTTCTCCTACGGGGAGCAAAACCGGGGCAGAACATCTCTTTCAAAAGCAGTATTGGCGTCCGGCTGAAATAGCCTCCAAGGGCCCGGCAAGAAAAGCTAATTGCGGGGCAAAAGAAAAAGCCATTACGGAATTCTTTCAAATCCTTTATACTGAACAGTGACCAAACAACCCAGTAGAAAGGAATGATATGAAAGGAATTCAGAGTAATGGCTTCCTGCCAATTATAGCACAGGCCATTGCAGAAATGGAAGAACTCCATGGTGAGTTTGCAGGTATAAACGAAATCAATCTTGCAGAACTGGGGCGCAGGACCGGGATCTCTCGGGCAAAGCTGCGCCGGCTAAAAGCAAATGGATTTTGCGAGACTCCGCATGGCCTCATAGGACAGCCAAAGGAGCATTTGCTGGACGGATACAGTTCGGTTTTGGACAACTTACTGAGAAACGGAGTCAGCAATTCTACTGTTTGTCTGGGACGGCTGCAAGCAATTGGCTTTTCAGGAAGCCGAAGCACAGTGAAACGGTACATCGCCTCCCACAAGCATCTCATCCCCGCCAAGCGACAGCAGATCGCACCGCAGGGCAACCGCGGGCGCCGCTATACGACCGGTCCCGGTGAAACCTACCAGATGGACTGGGGTTTCACGGATGGCCTGGATTACAACGAACAGGTTTACCGAGTGGCTTGCTTCGCCATGATCTGCCATCACTGCGGAGAATGTTACATTGAGTTTTTCCCCAATGCCAAGCAGGAAAATCTATTCATCGGTATGATCCATGCCTTCCAATACATGGGGATCCCCGGGTTCGTTCTTACCGACAACATGAAAAGTGTCATTCTCCATCGTGACTTGGAAGGACGCCCTGTATGGCAGAAGGATTACGAGACCTTCATGAAAACCATTGGTTTTGAAACAAAACTCTGCAAGCCACGGCATCCGTTTACCAAGGGCAAAGTAGAACGGCTGGTGCGGTTCGTGAAAGAGAATTTCCTCGCCGACAGAGTTTTTTACAACATCACCGATCTAAACTGGCACGCACTAGAATGGTGCAATTCACAGAACGGAACCTACCATCGTGCCGTGGACGGTGTGCCTCAGCGGCTCTACATGGAGGCATGCGGCGAACAACTTCGGCCGCTTCCGGAATTGGACGCGGTGCGCTTTTATCTCTGTCCGGAACGAAAAATCTCTTTTGACGGGTTCGTAAACTACGAGGGCCGACGGTTTGGCGTTCCTTATAGCTATCCGGGTGCAACAACTCGGATCATGCGCAACGGAGATACACTCTACATTTACTCTGCGGATCTGAGTTCTCTTTTGACGACCCATGATGTGACCTGGAGCCGCAGAGACAGCTTCTGCGAAGGGCAGTACGAGGCACTTCAGCAGCCTGAGGAACTGCCGACCGCTCCAGTAATGACGCGGATTCGCCAACTCCCAAAACCATCTGGTGAACTCTCTTTTGCCAAATTTGATTTTGACGGGGAGGAACCAGTATGACACAGACCGTTTTTGAAAAGATGAAGACCGCGATCTCAGTGCTGAAGCTGGACTTCACAACCGAAGAATTCGCCACTTTTGCTGATGACCAGGAACTCTCAGAAGAAGCCATTGAGGCGGTACAAACTGTCTTTTCCTACATCAGTGAAAAGAAACAGCAGACCACCGTCCAAACACTGCTCAAACTGAGCCGGCTGCCGAAAAAGGCGCCGAAAACCTTTGAAAACTTTGATTTTTCTCTACTAAAGAGCAGAGACTTGGACCGGATCCGGGCATTGCCCTCCTTGGGTGCGGTTTATTCGCACCGCAACCGGGGATGCGGACAAAATCTTGGACCCAATAAGGCTACAGGAGGTTCCGCATGTACACTTATGAGCAACGAATGACAGCAGTCAAGCTTTATACAATAATTTTTCCCAATTTATAGGGAACCCAATGTGCCGCAATTCAATGTCTTCCGAATATTCGTCGATCAAAGCGATAATCGACAATAGGACTTCATTATTCCATTTATCACGATCTGGATACAGAAAACTTAACATTTCAATATTATCGAAAAGACGCCGCCCAAGTCTAATAGGGAATCCATCTGGTGTTGCGGGAATCGCAGAAAAAATTCGATAATACAATCTTCCATAGTGCGCACAAATATTCCGAAGGTCGGTGCAGCAACGAAGCCAACTATCTAGATTATAGTAGGTTGTACCGTATAACGATTTAGCAATTCCTTTCTTATCCGAAGTTTGCATATCCCCATAAAAATATGATAGCATTCCGAAAGTAAACAATTCAGTAGCTACCCATATTGGGAATTTCCCATCGTAGTTTTCTTGGTGGTGCTTTACAAAAGGAACCTTCTTGTTGTAATTCACTTCGTCCGCAAATAATTTTAAAAAACGCTGATGGTCATGCTTACTCCCATAATTGGAAGCATCCATGTAGCCAAGCGGGCCGTATTTATGTGCATAGAAATAGGCTAACTGTGCCCTCAGATAGAGCTCCACTTGTTCGATTGCAGAAAACAGAACTTGACGCATTTTCCCATCAAACTCGTAGATGCGATAAACCCTACGGAAATTTGTACCTTCCAAGTAAGATCCATTTTGGGTTCGAAATGGTAAAAAATATGCTGAAAAGCGGTAATAATTTATTTGCCGCAGAACTTGTTTACAGAAGGCCTCATCATTTATGAGACAGTTGCGTTGGCGAAGCAGATCGATCTGCTCATCAAAGGTAGTAGCTGGCTTTAATTCCAACGCCAATCCCTCCAGATAAAAAAATGTCCCCCCTGGGACACATCACACGTTGCCGTGGAGAGGTGCGGGGGGTCCTGTTAATACTATTATATCCAAAACATTTAAATTTGCAATTCGCTTGCTGCACAAAGTTTTTAAAATTGAACAATCAGTTTATACAAATGCTGCATGAGAGCTTTGACGGATCGAGGTTGCCAACTGTATGTGGCATTCTTAAATTGGACGGAAACTCACTTTGGCGAACTAAGCAAATGATTTGCCGAATGGGCGGAAAGACGGCCAATATGACGTAACGGGACGCGTGCGCGTCCCATTACCGTTGATTTCTATGCGGTTTTGCGCGGCGCGGACAGCGCGGGGCAGGGGAGGGGGCAGCTCGGCGGCCTTGGCCCAGGCGATGGCCCGGTGGACAAGGCCGGGGAAGTCCCCGTTGGCGTTGCTGTGAGCGACGTATTCCTCCACGGCGGCTTGGAGGTGGACGTTCTTCCGGCGGGCCATTTCATAGGCGTCTGTCATGGTCATCTCGCCGCGCTCGGCCCAGCCGGTCATGGTCTCGTCCAGATTCAGAAGATCCAGATGCCGCTCCACCGTGGCCCGGCTCAGATCGCTCTGGGCGGCCATCAGTTCCGCCTGCTCCTTGGTGCCCTCGGGGAACTGTCCGCTTTCCGAGAGGACTTCCCGTAGCGTTTCCAGCTGGCGGGCCATGTCGAAGGGGGAGAGGCTGCGCCGGTGGACATTGGCGCCCATCAGCGTCCGCAGCTCGGAGAGCTTATCCGGATACCGGCGGACTTTACAGGGGACGGCGGTCTTGCCCAGCTTCCGGGCGGCCATCACCCGGCGGTGTCCGCTCATGATGCGCCATGTGTTCTCGCCGTCGGGCGTGACCACGATGTCCTCCAAAAAGCCGTCCTGCTCCACGGAGCGCATGGTGGAGAGGAACTCATCGTCCTCCGCCATGGAAAAGCGGTTCAAGGGGTTATCCACCAGAGACGCCACGGGCAGCTGGCGGGTCAGCTCACCGTTGACGGCGCTGGCGTTTTCCGTGGTCTTTTGCAGGGTGGAGAAGATGGAGGGGCTTTTTTTACCTGCCATGGATCAGCCCTCCATTCTTGTCAGCATTTCGTCGCACAGGGCGCAGGAAGCGCCGGTGGCGGTGCAGCGGGGGGGGGAGAAGAAGCACAGGGGCTGGAGGGCCAGCGGGGCCTTCTTCACGTCGATATTCTTGCGGATGTACGTCTGGAAGGCCAGACCCGGCAGCATGGCGGGGAAGTTGGCGATCATTTCCCGGTCAAGGCTAGAGCCGGTCTCCACGGCGGTCATGAAGATGCCCAGAGCCCGGATGTCCGGGTTGGCGATCTCACGGACGGACTGGATGGTCTCCAGCATGACGTCGTAGCCCTCGATGGAGTTTTTATCCACATTGATGGGGATGAGGACGTACTGAACGGCCACCAGCACGTTGATATTGAACAGGCTCTCCAGAGAGGGGGAGCAGTCGAAAAACACGAAATCGTAAGTATCGGGGATCTGGGGCAGGAGGCGGCGCAGGGTGGTGTCCCGGCCAAAGGGCATCTCCTGCATGGCGGCCAGCGCCGGAGCCAGCAGGCTGCCGCCCCGGATCAGGTCGAGGTTTTCGGTGGAGGTGTGGCAGACGGCGTCTGCCAGCGTGGCGGTCTTGGACACGATGACGTCCGCCAGCGTGGCGGCGGGGATCTCCGTCAGGGACAGGTTGCTGGTGGCGTTGCCCTGGGTATCCATGTCCACGATCAAAACCTTTTTGCCACGGCGCACCAGCTCGCCCGCCAGATTGATGGCGGAGATGGTCTTGCCGGTGCCGCCCTTCTGGTTCATCACGGCGATGGTTTTCATTCCCGGGCACCTCCGTTCTTTTCCAGCTCCTCGATGCTGGCCACCTGCTCAAAACGCTGTCCAAAATCAGCTGGCTCATGCTCATGTGCAGCTTGGCTGCCGCCATTTTGATGCGTTGATGCGGGCGCGGTCGTCCTCCGTGGCGTAGACCAGCAGCTTGACCTTGTTGCTTTTCTCATCCATCGACAGATCCTCCGTATATGCGACGTTTTGATGGTAGTTTCTGAAAACCATTATGACATCATAATGTCATGAGGTCGAGAGGAAAATGGTCGAATTGATGTCAAAAATTGATACCCAAAATTGACGTCATGGCGCTGCCGGACGCGGGAAAAGCTCCTGCCGGTTTCCCGGCGGGAGCCTCAGCGTGTCGAAAAAGCCGTTTCGCCCCGCGTGGGGCGGCACGGATCTCCCGTGCCGCCGTTTCCGTGGGGACAGAGCCGCTTACTCGCCCAGCAGACGGTTCAGCATCGTGACCATCTGGGCACGGGTGCAGGGGGCCTGCGGCATCAGCCGGTTGTCGGCACTTCTGAGGATACGGGAAATCCCACAACCGCCACTGCTTTGGATGACATGATTGACTATTCCGCAAAACCCATGCTCTACGGAGAAAAGACTCTGCAGGAAAGCGGCAGAGAACTGTATGAAATGATCATCCGCGTGGCGAATGGTGAGAAGACCAAGGCTGAAAAGCTAGGGGATTATAGTTTGACAACACCTCATGGCACCAGTTATAATAGTAATTGTTGATTTTCATCATTGACAGCACAAAGGATAGGCGGGAGTATACCGCCTATCCTTTGCACCCCAAAGAGAAATGACGGAATTGGCCGCAAGAGGCTGAACCCGCCGAAAGACGGAGGTTCAAGTATGAAAGGAAGAAAAACAAGGGCGGTTACGTTGATGTTGCTGTCATCTCTGTCCTTTTCTATTATGCAGGTGTTTGTAAAGATGAGTTCTGCAGAGGTAGGAACCTTTGAACAAGTCTTTTTTCGGAATCTGATTAGCATGATTGTTGCGGGGATCACGGTACACAAGGCAAAGATAGACCTAATCCCTGAAATGAAGAAGGGTGGTCTGACTTTATGGGGACGATCTTTTTTTGGCTTTTTAGGGATTGTGCTGTTTTTTTATGCCACCAGTCATGCGCGGCAGGCAGATGTGGCGATGCTGAACAGGGCATCACCGGTGTTTGTAACAATCTTTGCAGGGCCTATTCTGAAAGAAAAGATATCACGGGTTCAGGTTTGCGCCGTGGCGCTATGTCTGATGGGGGCTTACATTTCTATGCAGCCCTCTTTCGATTCCAACCCGCTGCCGTTGATGTGCGCGCTGGGAGCGGCTATGGTAGCGGGCTTAGCTTACACATTGCTGTCTTACACGAAGCGGTTTACCAGCGCTCCAGTGATTATTTTCCATTTTTCCCTGCTCAGTACGGTCTGTGCGGGAGTGATGATGATCCCCAGCTTTGTAGTGCCTTCTCCTAAGGTAGTAGTCATGCTACTGATGGTAGGCTTGTTTGCTGCTGGCGGGCAGTATCTGCTGACATATGCCTATCAACAGGCCCCGGCCTCTGAAGTCAGTATCTATCAGTATTCCGGTGTTGTATTCACAGCTCTGCTGAGCTATTTGATCTTCAAGGAGACATTGAACGCTACATCAATCTTAGGTGCGATCGTAATTTTGACAGCTATTTTCTGGGTGTTTGAGTACAGCAAACGCAAGACTGTAAAAAACTAAGCAGGAGTTGACTTGTGATGAATGGATCCCTTCACTATGACAGCTATCTGCATATTCTTGATGAAGAAATGATTCCCACGCAGGGGGGGGGTACGGAGTTCATCGGTGTGGCATAAGCTGCTGCTAAAGCATTGGAAGCTTTGGGTGAAATGCCTGCTGCGTGTCTGGTGGAAGTGAGTGGCAATGCCATAAAATGAGTGGCAATGCCATAAAAAATGTCGAGTCGGTAGCGGTGCCCGGCACCGACGTCTTAAAAGAAATCCGCACTGCTGTAGCTACCGAAGTTATCGGTGGCCAGCTAGGGTTGGGATGGGAGGTATTGTCTCAGATCACTGTGGATGAGATTGAGAAGATAAATGATTTTCTGCAGAATTGTTCCATTCAGATACTGCCTACAGAAGGGGGCAAGTCTTTTCACATTAAAGTGGTGCTCACTTCTGGAAGGCATATCGCTAGCTTCGAAATTGCAGACTTATATACTAACATCATACTGACAAAGCGAGATGGAGAGATCCTGTTTTAGAGATCGAATGATAAGAGATAGCGCAACTAGCTGGACCTGTTGACAAAAGCAAAAAAACTGCTGAAACCCACAGTGGTTCCAGCAGAATAATAAATTGGGAGATAGGGAAAGATGGCATTTTGCCATCCGCTTAAGATTTAGGGCCATGGCAGCAAGGAGGCATTCTTCCGTAGCTGCGAGAATGCCCCTTTTTCGAATCTTTGAAATGCAGTGTTCTCGTTTCAAGACGGAGAAACTGCCCTCGGCCCAGATTTTGCGAAGCCGCATCATGGACAGGTATTCAGGAGTTCCCACGCGCTGATGCCCTCTGAAAAATGCCGGATAGCACTTTGTCAAAATAACACAAAATAACATGGCAGGGCGTCTGGGGGAGGGAAATCAAATTGAACAAAATGATATTTTTGTTCAAAAGTGAGTGGGCGCAACAGGGTGATGCACTATAAAGCATATATACTATACACTGATTGGAACTGAAAACTTAGAACGCTTTCTGCGAATCTGTATGTCCCTGCGCAGACAGTCCATGCATATGGCAAATGGGATTTGATTGAGTTTCAGAGCGGTTTGTGCTACAATCATTCTGAAGCTATCTGCCATTCAGGATACAAACGCCACAGAAAGTCCAGAGGAAACGTCAGCATGACCAGAAGCGAATTTGGCCGGAAATACACATCACAGCTCAACCCGCAGCAGTTGGCGGCGGTACACGCCGTCGACGGCGCAGTGCTGCTTTTGGCCGTACCCGGCAGCGGAAAAACCACGGTGTTGGTGACCCGGCTGGGCTATATGCTCTGCTGCTGCGGGATCTCTCCGGACGCGATCCTGACCATGACCTACACCAAGGCGGCCACCAAGGAAATGCAGAAGCGGTTCGTCCGGCTTTTTGGCCAGGATTGTCCGCAGATCCCGGAGATCCGCACGATCAACGGCGTTTCCTCTAAAATCATCGATTTTTATACCCGGACACATGGCAGCGGAAGCGCCTTTACAGTGGTTGAAAATGAAGGTGAACTGGCAAAAATCGTTTCCGATCTGTACCGGGAGCTCAGCGGTGAGTTTGCCACCCAGAGCGTGATCAAGGAGCTTCGCAAGGGGATCGCCTATGTGAAGAACATGATGCTTGGCAAAGAGGATCTCGGTGAATTGGACACCGGGTTTGACCAGTTCCCAGATCTGTATGCACAGTACAATCTGGCGCTGCAGCAGCGCCGGTGGATGGATTATGATGACCAGATGATCTACGCCAAGACCATTCTGGAAAATTATCCGGATATTCTGGCCCATTTTCAGGACGCCTTCCCCTATATCTGCGTGGACGAAGCGCAGGACACCTCCAAAATCCAGCACGCCATCATTCAGCTGCTGGCCCGGAAAACCGGCAACCTATTCATGGTCGGAGACGAGGATCAGAGTATCTACGGCTTCCGGGCCGCCTACCCGGACGCGCTGATGCAGTTTGAGCAGACCTATCCCAAGGCCCGGGTGCTGCTGATGGAGGAAAACTACCGCTCCACGCCGGAGATCCTCCATTTGGCCAACGGGTTTATCCGGAAGAATACGGACCGCCGCCCCAAGACCGTCCGCCCCACCAGAGTGTCCGGGGCGAACGTACACCTGATCTCGGCGGCAGACCGCACGGCTCAGTACGCATGGCTGCTGGCCATGGCGGCCCATTGCGATGGGCAGACGGCGGTCCTGTACCGCAACAACGACAGCGCCCTGCCGCTGATCGACCTGATGGAACGGCAGGGCCTTCCCTTCCGGTGCAGACAGATGGATGACACCTTTTTCACCCATCGGCTGGTGGCGGATCTTCTGGACATCATCGCCTTTGCCAATGACCGGAGGAACACGGAGGCATTTCTCCACATCTACTATAAAATCGGCTGCGGCATCACCAAAAAGGCTGCGGAATATGCCTGTGAAGCCTGTCAGCGCTCCGGGAAAACGGTTCAGGAGGAGCTGCTCACCTTCTCCCCTCTCTCCCAGTATGCCCGGGACAGCGCTGCCGGACTGATGGACCTGCTGCCGCAGCTTCTGGAGGAGACGGCGGCCCGGGGCTTGAAGCGGATCTGGACGGAGCTGCGCTACAAGGATTATGTGGAACAGCAGCAATTAGACGGCAACAAGTTTGAGATCCTGACCCTGCTGGCGGAACGGGAAGCCGATCTGAATACGCTGGTCGCCCGGCTGGACTACCTGCGGATGCTGGTCTCTGCGCCGCCAGAGCCCTCATCGGAGGGGCTGATCCTCTCCACCGTCCATTCCAGCAAGGGCCTGGAATATGAAACGGTCTACCTTCTGGACGTGCTGGATGGAATTCTGCCGGCCGTTACGGAGCCGAAGGGCCCGGAGGAACAACGGCGGTATCAGGAGGAACGCCGGCTCTTTTATGTGGCGATGACCCGGGCAAAGGACCATCTGTACCTGTTCTCCTGCCTCGACCGCAGCTCTGCGTTTATCAGAGAATTGCGCCGGGAGCTGCCGGTGGAAAAAACCGAGGAGGATGACCTCTTCGCCGCCTTGCGGGAAGAGCTCTGCGGAAAAGCCTATTACCACGGGCAAAAGGGCCGGGGCACCGTCAGAGCCGCCTGCGAAGGGCGCTGCATGATCGCCTACTCCGGCGGTGAAACGGAAACTCTGACCATCGGCCAGATGTATGACCGGCGGCGGGTCCTGCGGGCCGCCCCCAGCCGCACCGCCGTTCAGGGAAGGCTGCGGGTGGCGATCCCCCCTGCCGGGCAAACTGTCCCGCAGCGGGACAGGAGCCTGACGTCGGAGGAAACGACGGCGCTGATGGCCGGTGCGGTACGTGGCCGGAAGGTGATCCATACGGCTTTCGGCACGGGAACCGTTGTCAGCTGTCAAGGGGCCGTTATGACCGTACAGTTTCCGCAATCCGGCGAAAAGAAATTCGTCCTGCCGGATGCCATGCGGCGAGGTCTGCTGCGCTATGACGGCGACGATTCGGTATAGGAAAGCACTCATAGCGCTTCCCTTCGTCTCAATCTCTCAACTATAAGGAGGATTTATGAAAAAGCTTTGGATCGTTTTATTGTCCCTTTTCCTGCTGACCGGCTGCGGACAGAAACCCGAAACGCCGGTCCCCCCTTCCGACCCGTCTCCCACGCAGCAGGAACCCAATGAACCGCCTGCGAACACAGAGCCGGAAACGCCTGCCCGTGCAGAAAAGGTCGACTTGACCTTTTTCGTTGAGGGCGAGGAAGAAGCTCTGCCCGCCACCCTGTATGTCGGGGATGGGTACTCCCTCTATATTCCCGATGAGGACTGGGACGGCCCGGAGCAGTCCACAGAGAGCGGCGTCCCGACAGACACCTGGGTCAGTGCCTTCAACAGCGATGTGGCGCTGTCTGTATCCCGCTATGGGGATATGACGGTCACGGAGGCGCGGGATGCCTTTGCTCAGTCCAGCGGCTATGAGTTTGAGGATCTGATGGGCGGCAGCCCCGGTGACCCGCTGACGGGCACAAATGAAAAGGGCGAATACCTTTCTTTCTTTGTGGCTGCGGGCGGCGGCGCGGATTCCTATGCTGTTTCGTGGCGGTATCCGGCGGAAGCGGCTGAGGGCTTCGGCGCCCGGCTGCCTACTATCGCGGAAACCTTCCTTGCAAGCTGAAAGATTTCCTCTGTCGAGAAATACTCCGCAGCCGGCAAATGCCCTCCGGGAGCTGTTTCGCGGAGGAAACGTTCCGAATCGCGCGAAAGACCGCCTTGTGCTTGACCCGGGCATTTTTTTGCCGTGAAAACAGGCAATGCAGAATTTGGTACGGTCATTTTGACAACGTGGAAAAAACTGCTCCGGCACACAAGTGTCGGAGCAGTTTTGTTTACCGGAAAACCCAGATAGACGGGCTTTTTGCTATGCAAAAGCATAGAAAAATAAGAAATGTGCCATTTCCTCGCCCCTGCGGGGCAGCCGGAAATGATGAAGAAAAACTATTTGTGCATGTTCGCGGTGCGCTGCTCATGCAGGAAGCTTTATGGAGAATGAGGCGGCATATTGAGATCCCGGCCCCATCTATCGCTCACGCCTTTTCTTCTTCCCGGATGAACATGATAAAAAAGCTGACGGCCAGCAGTACACAGGAGACCCAGATGCCCCGTTCGGCCATGTGCGCCGACAACAGCGCCCCCAGTCCCGCGCCTATGGCAAACAGGCCGATGACGCCGAAATAGGTCAGCGCCTTGCAGAGCACCTCCCGGTCATGGGTGTGGAAATAGACGCACAGGGCTTCCGTGCCGCTGCGCATATTGCCGATGCACATGGTGCTGGCGTAAGCGTGGCCCCGGACCTTGCGGAAGGTCTGCACCTGCATGGCGCAGACAAAGGACACAACGGCGTTGGCGAAGGTGTTGGCCTCCTGCGGCAGAAAGCCCACCGCAAACAGCAAAGCGATCTCCGCTAAAATGATCATCTGCCGCCAGTGCACCTTCTCCGTGTACTTGAAATGGCGGTGGATGCACTCCGCCGCGAAGATCCCCAGCAGAAATGACAGCACCGGGATGAGATACCGGGCGCTGTGCCGCCACTGGCCGTCAAACAGATAGGCGCTGCACAGCACGATGTTGCCCGTCTGGGCATTGGCAAACACCTTGCCCCGGCAGAGATAGGTATAGGCGTCCTGCAAGCCGCCGGAGAGAATGATAAACGAGGCGGTCAGCAGGGATTCCGACATCTGGCCGTGATGATTCCGGAGGTTCACAATCAAGACTCCTCTTCAAGTGTTCTCATAGCTCAGCGTCTGCTGTTCCAGTGTTCTTTGGTCCGCAGACGGCTGATGGCCCGGGCCAGCTGGGCCTCCGCATTCCGGTGCTCCTGCATACTTTTCTTTTGCAGAAGGGCCTCCTTCGCGGCGTCCTCCGCCCGTCTTGCCCGGTTGACGTCAATGTCCTCCGGCCGCTCCGCCGTGGACACCAGAAGCATGACCTCCCCCGCTTCGACCTTCACCAGTCCGGCGGAAACGGCCGCCGTCCGCAGCGGGCCGCCCACCGGCTGAAACCGCAGCTCCCCCGGCACCACAGCCGCGATCATATTGCTGTGGTGGGAGAGGATCCCCATTGCGCCGTCCGTACAGGGAACCACCATGAATTCGCAGTCACCGTCAAAGAACAGAGTGTCCGAGGCCAGGATCCGTGCGTGAAACGCGCTCATCAGACCTCACCCTCCTCAATTTTCTTCGCTTTGGCGACCACATCCTCCAGCGTACCCACATTGTAGAAGGCCGCCTCCGGATACTGGTCCATTTCGCCGTCCACGATGGCGGCAAAGCCCCGCAGCGTCTCCTTCAAAGGGACATACACGCCGGGGATGCCGGTGAATTTTTCCGCTACATGGGTGGGCTGCGCCAGAAAACGCTGGATGCGGCGGGCGCGGTTCACGGTCTGCCGGTCCTCGTCGCTCAGCTCGTCCATGCCGAGAATGGCGATGATGTCCTGCAATTCCTGATATTTTTGCAGCGTCTCCTGCACCCTCCGGGCGATGCGGTAATGCTCCGCGCCCACAATGTCCGCCTCCAAAATCCGGGAGGAGGATTCCAGCGGGTCCACGGCGGGGTAAATGCCCTGCTCGGAGATCTTCCGGCTCAGCACCGTGGTGGCGTCCAGATGGGCAAAGGTGGTGGCGGTGGCGGGGTCAGTCAAATCGTCGGCGGGCACATAGACCGCCTGTACCGAGGTGACAGAGCCGTCCTTCGTGGAAGTGATGCGCTCCTGTAACTGGCCCATCTCGTTGGCCAGCGTAGGCTGATAGCCCACGGCGGAGGGCATCCGGCCCCGCAGGGTGGAAACCTCGCTGCCTGCCTGCACAAACCGGAAAATGTTGTCGATGAACAGCAGCACGTCCTTGTGCTCCACGTCCCGGAAATGCTCGGCCATGGTCAGGCCGGACAGCGCCACCCGCATACGGACACCGGGAGATTCGTTCATCTGGCCAAAGACCAGCGCCGTCTTATCCGCCACGCCGCTCTCCCGCATTTCCCGCCAGAGGTCATTGCCCTCCCGGCTCCGCTCGCCTACGCCGGTGAAGATGGAATAGCCGTTGTGCTCCATGGCTACGTTGTGGATCAGCTCCTGGATCAGCACGGTCTTACCCACGCCGGCGCCGCCGAACAGGCCGATCTTGCCGCCCTTGGGATAAGGCTCCAGCAGGTCGATGACCTTGATGCCGGTCTCCAGAATCTCCACGGCGGGGCTTTGATCCTCAAAGGAGGGCGGGTCCCGGTAAATGCTCTTGCGGGGCGTTTCTGCCGGGAGCGGCTCTCCGCCGTCGATGGGCTGGCCCAGCACGTTGAACATCCGGCCCAGCGTCTGCTCCCCTACCGGGACCTCGATGGTTTTGCCGGGGGCGGTCACCTTCATGCCCCGGGCCAGACCCTCGCTGCCCGCCAGCATGATGCAGCGGACGACCCGCTCGCTCATGTGCTGGGCTACCTCCATCACGCGGGACTGACCGTCCAGCTCCACGGACAGCGCTTCCTTGATCTTAGGCAGATGTCCGGCTTCAAACTCCACATCTACCACAGGGCCGGATACCTGCGTGATCGTTCCGATTTTCATACTGTTATCCCTCGCTTCCAAAGGTTCCCCGCTGTGCCGCCGCGCCTGCGGAAATTTCTGTGATCTCCTGAGTGATAGCCGCCTGCCGCACGCGGTTGTATTGCAGCCGCAAGGCGCTCAACAGCTCCTCTGCGTTCTGGTTGGCGGCGTCCATAGCGGTCATGCGGGCGTTCTGCTCGCTGCAGAAGCTGTCCAGCAGGGCGCTGTACAGGAAGCCGGAGACATAGCTGGGGATCATGCTGTTCAGCACCGCCCCTACGGACGGATAGAATTCAAAGGGCTCCTGCACGGCCTTTTCCTTGGCGGGCGGCGCGAACTGCATCCGGTGGAAAGGCAGCAGCCGGGTGGACTTGGCCTCGGAGAGCAGACTGCTCTCCATATCGGTGTAGACCACGAAGATCTCCTTCAGCGATCCCACAAGAAACCCGTCCAGCAGCAGAGCGCTGATCTCCCGCGCCCGGTCCAGCGTGGGATTCTGGGCGGTGTAGAGAAAGCTGTGCTCGATGGGAATCTTGTGCTGGTCAAAGTACCGGCGGCCATACTCCCCCACTACATACAGCTTGGTGTCCGGATGCTGGGCAAGGAGCTTTTCAGCCTCCTTGATGACGTTCTGGTTGTAGGCCCCCGCGAGGCCCTTGTCCGCCGTGATGACCAGACACCCATAGGTGCCCTCCAGCGGTGTGTTATTGTCCGGCGGATAGAAATAGGGACTGTCCACATCCCCTGCCGTGCGAAAGACCCGCTTGATCTCGCCCCGCAGCGCGTCAAAATACGGCCGGGTGTTGGCCAGATCGTTCCGTGCCTTCCGCAGCTTGGTGGAGGCGATGAGGTACATGGCGTTGGTGATCTTCCGGGTCTGCTGTACGCTTTCGATCCGGTTTTTGATCTCACGGGTATTGGCCATCTCACTCACCGCTCTTTTCCGCAGCTTCCGTCTGGAACCGCGTCAGAAATTCTCTGGACAGCTTCAGGATCGTCTCCCGGTCCTCATCACTTAACTGACCGCTCTCATCGATCCGGCGGCACAGGGCCTGGTCCTGGGTCTCGATATAGGTCAGGAGCCCGGTGCGAAAATCGTCCATCCGCGCAAGGGGCACCGTCTGCATCACATGATCCAGCGCCGCCACCAGCAAAATCACCTGCTGGTGCTGCTGGTAGGGGTGGTTCTGGGGCTGGCGCAGCAGGCGCATCAGGCCCTGTCCGTAAATCAGCTGCCGCTTGGTGGTCTCGTCCAGATCGCTGGAAAACTGGGTAAAGACCTCCATTTCCCGGTACTGGGCCAGATCCAGACGCAGGGCGCCAGCCGCCTTTTTCATGGCCTTCGTCTGAGCGTCGCCGCCCACACGGGACACCGACAATCCCACGTTGACCGCGGGCCGCTGGCCGGAGAAGAACAGACTGCTCTCCAGAAAAATCTGGCCGTCGGTAATGGAAATGATGTTGGTGGGGATGTAGGCGGACACGTCGCCGGCCTGGGTCTCCACAATGGGCAGCGCCGTCATGCTGCCGCCGCCCAATTCCTCCGAGAGGTGGGCGGACCGCTCCAGCAGACGGGAGTGCAGATAGAACACATCGCCGGGGTAGGCCTCCCGTCCGGGAGACCGCTCCAGCAGCAGGCTCAGCGTCCGGTAGGCCACGGCGTGCTTGGAGAGATCGTCATAGACGATCAGAACATCCCGGCCCTTCCGCATGAAATACTCGCCCAGCGCTGTTCCGGCATAGGGAGCGATGTACTGCAAGGACGCTGATGCGCTGGCGGGCGCATTCACCACGATGGTATAGTCCATAGCGCCCTTGTGCTTCAGATTCTCTACCAGTTGGGCAACGGAACTGGATTTCTGCCCGATGGCGACGTAGATGCACACCACGCCCTTCCCTTTCTGGTTCAGAACGGTGTCCAGGGCGATGGCGGTCTTGCCGGTCTGCCGGTCGCCGATGATCAGCTCCCGCTGTCCCCGGCCAATGGGAAACATGGAGTCGATGGCGAGCAGGCCCGTCTCCATAGGAGCGTTTACCGGCTGGCGGTCAATGATGCCGGGGGCCGGGGACTCAATGGGCAGATAGCCCTCTGACGGAATGTCGCCCTGCCCGTCAATGGGCATACCCAGCGCGTCCACCACCCGGCCCAGAAAGCCGTCCCCCACCGGGATACCGGCGGTCTTACCTGTGCGGCGGACGATGCTGCCGGATTCAATGGCCTCACTGCCGCCGAACAGGATGCAGCCTACACGATCCGGCCGCAGATCCTGCACCATGCCCTTCACGCCGGAGGAAAATTGCAGAATTTCACCGTAGGCCGCGTGTTCCAATCCGCTGACGGTGGCGATCTCGTCACCTACCGTCAGAACGCTGCCGACCTCCTCCGGTGCGGTATCCGGCTGCCAGTTGCGGACAGCCTCCCGCATCAGCGGGATCACGGAGACCCCGGCGGGGTTCAGCTGCTCCAGCCGTTCCCGGAACTGCCGCAGACGGCCCTCCAGACTCCAGTCATACAGGTCGGCGCCCACTTCCATCCGAAAGCCCTTTTCCAGCGCGGGGTCCTGCTCCCAACGGAGGGGAACCTCCTGTCCGTACTGCTTTTTCAAAAAGGCCGCAAAACGGTTCCGCTGTGCCTCACTGGGGGCGTCCGCGCTGCGCAGGACCGCTTCCAGTACCGTTTCACGCATGGGACTCCCCCCTCTCCGCCGCGTCCAAAAACTGATCGAACGCATCGCCGTCGGATTGCAGCACCAGCTTTTCCGTGGCTGTCACTGCCAGATCCTTCAGCTCCTTCTGCGCGTCAGACAGCAGCTTGTCATGCTCCCGCTGGGCGGCGGCATGGGCGTCCGCCAGAATTTGCTCCGCCTGTGCCCGCGCGTCGGACAGCTGCCGCTGCATGGCGGCGTCCGCCGACTTCTGGGCGGCGGCGAGCTTTGCCGCAGCGTCGGCGTCGGCATTTTTCAACTGCTGACGGACCTCTGCTGCAGTTTTCTCCGCGTCTGCCAGCGTCTTTGCCGCTTTCGCATCCTGCTCCTGATAGTACTGCTGCCGCTTCTCCATAAACGTCTTGACGGGCTTATAGAGCAGCAGATACAGCCCGCCTGCCAGAATCACAAAATTCAGCAGGTGCAGCAAAATTTGCTGCCAATCAATATTCAACGGGATATTCACGGTTTCCCACCTGCCTTACTTATAGGACGAAGATGATCAGAATGACGACCAGCAGCGCATAAATGATAGCGGTTTCGATAAAGACCAGTCCCAGCATCAGCGTGGTACGGATCTTGCCCTCCGCCTCCGGCTGACGGGCGATCCCCTCCGCAGACTTGCTGACGGCAACGCCCATGGCCACAGCGCCGCCTGCGGCGGCAAGGCCGATGGCGATGCCCGCGGCGATGGACTTGGACCCCGTGGCGTCGCTCTGGGTCTGGGCGGTTTCCGCCGCAGCGGGTGCGGCAGCGGTATCCGTGGAAGACGCGGCCAGTGCGGGGACCGTCAGGGACAGCACCACCAGCAGGATCAGGAACAGCGCGGGGACTTTTTTCTTAAGCAGTTTCATATTGATTACCTCCAAAATGATTCGATCCGTAAATGATTGGGACGGTCATGCCCGCCCGGACGCCGGTTCGGGACGCTCCGACACCTCGCCATAGAACAACGCTGTGAGCATGGTCAGAACATAGGCCTGGATCAACGCGTGAAGCAGGGTGAACAGAACGCCCACCAGCACCGGCAGCACGTAACTCAGCTGCACATAGTAATAGACCAGCTCCGTTACCAGCAGGCCGCTGAGCAGCGCGCCGAACAGACGGAAGCTCATGGAAATAGGCAGCGAGAATTCCTTCAATGTGCTGCCCACGCCCTTCAGACCGTTGCCCGCGATCCCGCCGGAGAGGATCACAAGATAGGATAAGCAGCCAAGGGCGATGGCGCCGTTTACGTCCGACAGCGGCGCAGGAAGGGTCACGGAGCGGCCCGTGGTGGTGACGGCCTGTAAGCCAAGCAGCTCAAACAGCGTCCCCACGAAGATATACGCGCCTGCGCCGAAGATGTAGGCCCCCAGAAATCCGTTTCGCTGAGGACTGCTGGTTCTGGCCATGCCGTCAAACAGGCTTACGGCCTGCTCCAGCAGCAGCTGGAACCGCCCCGGCACCAGCTTGAATTTCGGGATGACAAACACGCGGATACACGCCGCCGCTATCAGCAGGATAGCGGATACCGTCATGGCGGAGATCAGTCCCGGATTGACGTTTTTCCAGCCGAACAGGCTGATCTGATTTTCCTCATGCAGGACCGCGTCCCGCATGGCGGTCTGAATGGTCTCCGCTTTTCCCGGCGGCGCCGTCAACAGACTGCCCGCGAACAGGACCGCGATAAGCAGGACCCATAGGATCATAAATTTCTTTTTGCTTTTCATGCGATAGCCGGTCTCCTTTCCACACCGGAATACAGGTGCTGCGGTCTGCCCTGACCGCGTCCCATTTTCCGGCGTGACCGTTAAAGGACTTGTCTTCTAAGAACGCCCGTATTATACTGTTCTAACAGAAAGATGTAAAAAGTATATTTGATATGTTGGACATATCTGAATGATATGGCACGGAGGCGAAAAAAGTGGCTATTCCCTATGATTATTACCGCATTTTTTACTATGTTGCCCAACACAAGAGCTTTACCAAGGCCGCCGAAGCTTTGGGCAATAACCAGCCCAACATTACCCGCTGCATGAACAACCTGGAGCAGGATCTGGGCTGCAAGCTGTTTGTCCGCACCAACCATGGCGTCTCCCTGACCCCGGAAGGTCAACGGCTTTACAGCCGCGCTGCTGTAGCCTTTGAACAGCTGCGCCTTGGCGAAAGTGAACTCCGGTCAGATTGCAGCCTGCGGACCGGCAGCATTTCCATTGCCGCCAGCGAAGCCGCGCTCCATCTGACCCTTCTGGACCGCCTTGACGCGTTTCACCGGCGGAATCCGGGAATCCACCTGCGGATCACCAACGATTCCACCCCCCGCGCCATGGAAGGGCTGCTGCGGGGACAGGTGGACTGCGCGGCGGTCACCACGCCCTGTCCGGTGAGAAAGTCCCTGCAGGAAACCGCGCTGGTCTCCTTCCGGGAGATCCTGATCTGCGGTTCGGATTTCCATGATCTGACCGCGGAAACGCGGAGCCTGCGGGATCTGGAAAATCTCCCCTTTGTGTGCATGAGCAGAGGGACCAGTACATATACCTTTTATCAACAGCTGTTCTTAAAGCACAATCTGGCTTTTCATGTGGAAATGGAAGCCGGCACCATGGATCAGGTCCTCGCGATGGTGCAGAGCAATCTGGGCGTCGGTTTCTACCCGGAGTCCATGGCCGCTCCCGCCCTTGCCGCTGGGACGGTGTTCCAGATCCACCTTGCGGAGCCGATCCCGGAACGGTTCGTCAACCTGATCGAGGATACATCCCGCCCTCAAAGCGTTGCCATGAAAGCCTTTAAGAAAATGCTGCTGGCCCCGGAGGAAGAGTAGAACACCGGAGAGGAAATCATTTCCTCTCCGGTGTTTTTTGGATGGTTTTGCGTCTGCCGGTATGGGCTTCCGTGCCGTCAGTCACCCAGCGCCTGCTTCAGATCGGCGATGATGTCATCCGGGTCCTCCAGACCAACGGACATCCGGATCATTCCGTCGGTAATGCCGGCGGCCTCCCGGATCTCCTTGGGGATCATGGTGTGGGTCATGGCGGCAGCCTGCTCCACCAACGTTTCCGTATCGCCCAGAGAGACGGCCAGCGTGCAGAGTTTCAGGCTGTTGATGAACTTCTTACCAGCCTCCAGACCGCCGGCCACATCAAAGGAGATCATGCCGCCTCCGCCCTTCATTTGCTTCTTGGCGATGGCGTACTGGGGATTGGATTCCAGGAAGGGATAGCGGACCGTTTCGATCTTGGGATTGGCCTCCAGCCACTTGGCGATCTTCAGAGCGCTTTCATTGTACTGCTTCATGCGGACGCCCAGCGTCTTGAGACCGCGGCACACCAGAAATGCTGTGAAGGGCGCCATGACGGAGCCGAAGTGCATGAGGGTACCCAGACGGCACTCCCGCAGGAACTGCTCATCGTTGGAGATCACCGCGCCGCCCAGCAGGTCGCCGTGGCCGCCGATGTACTTAGTGAGGCTGTGGATGACTGCATCCACGCCCAGATCCAGCGGGGTGGTGTTGTAGGGCGTGGCAAAGGTGTTGTCGATAAAGACCTTGATGCCGTGCTTATGGGCGATCTCCACCACGGCGGCAATATCCACCAGTACCATGGTGGGGTTGGCGGGAGACTCCACATAGATCAGTTTGGTGTTGGGCTTGATCAGGCCTTCCAGCTGGCTGAGATCGGCGGCGTCAAAGGTATCGTGGGCGATCCCGAAGCGGGGCAGCCAGTCGCTGGTCACGTCCTCCGTGCCGGAATACTTGGCCTTGGTGAAAATGGCGTGGTCGCCACTTTTCAGCAGCGCGAAAATCGCGCCGGAGACAGCGCCCATGCCAGACGCATAGGCCACGGCCCCCTTGCCGTGTTCCAGCGCCGCCAGTTTCTGTTCCAGATAATCCACAGAGGGATTGGTGATCCGGCTGTATGCAAAACTCTCGGCATAGTCATCGCAGGCCTTCACCGCATCGTCCGTGGAATCAAAATAGAATGTGGACGTCTGATAAATGGGCGGGATCAGGGCACCGTACATATCCCGCGGCTCGCCGGCGTGGACCTCTACCGTGTTGAATTTCAGATCTTCATGCTTCAAATCAGGGTGCTTCAAAACTAACTGGCTCATTTAAAATACCTCCCGTCGGTTGTGTGACTGCACAATATATACCTACTGACTTACTTGGTGCATTGAGCATAGCACAACTACCCATAGAAACGGAAATATCCGAATGTTATCGCTGGCAATAACATTCGGATATTCAGCTTTTGAGTTTTGCCGCACGGTGGAAATGCGTCTGGGACCTAAAGCCACGGAAACACCATCCTTAGCGTTTGCGCTTGGATGGTGAGGTGTACAAGATGTAATATAACTGATGTTAAGGCTGTGGCTGTCTTCATTGCAGAATATATTTTCGCTATATCGTATAAAAGTGTGATTATTAAGCATAAAACGCCAATAAAAATGTGAGGAGCGATTCTGTGGAGCGATTTATCTCAAAAAAATGCTGGCTTGGAAGAATTTTCCCTACCGCAAGCCCTTGATCTTGAAGGGCGTACGTCAGGTGGGTAAGACTTGGATTCTGAAAGAGTTCGGCAG
>ERZ1673695.1242-NODE-1242-length-28030-cov-6.834316_pt1 | contig 28030 bp, 21 predicted proteins | sample MGYA00580225_ERZ1673695 | MGnify/ENA primary metagenome ERZ1673695 (study PRJEB41218, sample SAMN15661739) | gut metagenome | host: Homo sapiens | place: Canada: London | collected 2015-08-20/2019-03-30 | study: EMG produced TPA metagenomics assembly of... | reverse complement strand
AGTCTCTGCAGCAGGGGATCCAGCTGGAGCTGGCGTCTCACGGTCTCGCGTTCCGCGTCGGGGGCATGCGCGGTGAAAAAATGCTCCACCGCGCTGCTGTAATCCTCCAGAACCAGAGGCGGAAGGTTTTCCAATATCGTCTGACGGGTATACAGGGTAAGACGTCCCGTGTCAAGGCTGACCAGGGCCAGAAGCTCAAAGGTGTAGGCGATCACGTTGAGCAGGCCCTGCTGCTCCCGGACCGAATCCGAAATGTCGGTCCGGGCCAGACAGATCCGCTTCAGCCGCAGGTCGGCGGCAAAGACCGTCATGTTTTTGGTCAGAAGCGCGCCGCTTTCGCTCAAGATGGAATAGGGGAAGGAATAGGTGCCCTCCCGTTCCAGCCGGCCCAGCAGATAAGCCGGAGTCAGCATCTGTTCCGTGCGGGCCTGATCCTTGGGGAGTACCTGGTGGGCCAGCATATGCGCCACCTGCTCGGAATGGCAGCCACTGCGGGCGGAGAGATCGCTGGCGCTTTCGGCGGCGGTCAGGATGGTATAGCGGTCGTTTTGCAGATCCACGTCCGCTACCATATCATAGCTGGCCACCGAGAGCTGATGCAGAATGCGTTCGGATACCGTCTGTTCGGTGACGTCGGTGACGGTCAGGATACCGGTAAGGTCTCCCGTGTCCGGAGTCTCCACCAGATGGACCTTGAACTGGGCGTAACGTCCCTGGCGTTCCTGAGGAAACCGGATAAAGCAGGTGCGTACCAACTCCGTCTCTCCCCGGGCAAATGCCGCGCGGGCAGGCGCGTTCCGGTATGTATCCAGAAAGTCGCATCGCTCCTCGCCATCCATGATAAAGCGGGCCAATGCGCGAAACAGATCCTCGCGGGTCGGGCCTGTGGAGACGGACAGGCCGGCGTCCGTATAGTCGATGAGCTCTACAAGCCGGTCTTGGGTCAAATTGCAGTGACCTGCGATCAGGGTATTTGGGCCGGGGGTGCGGTAGTGCTGCAGGATCAGTTCGTTGTACTGCTGGCGAAGCCGTTCCTGCTCCTCGCGCTCCCGGGTGATATCGTGATAGCCGGCATAGATCCGGCGCTCGCCGTCGGAACTCTGGATCAGGGTGAGGTTGATTTTGACCCAGAGGTAGCCGCCGCCGCCGTTTTGCAGGCGGTATACGGCCTGGCAATGGCGGTTCCGGCTGGACAGAAAGTTGGAGGCCAGTTCCTCCAATCGGCCCAGATCGTCCGGATGCACCCCGGCCGTAGCGTCGTCCCGGTACAGCTGCCAGGCCTGCTCCGGCGTCATGCCGGTCATCGCGGCAAAGCCTTCGGACAGAAACTCCGGCGTCATATGCCCGTTCGGATGCAGACGCACCACGGCCACGCCGCCGGGCAGGTGCTTGAGTATCGTCTGAAAATATTGCTCCAGCCGGTCTTTTTCCCGCTGGGCGCGCACGGTCCACGTAACGTCCCGGACGTATTTCACGTAGGCCGGGATGCCGTACCAAACGGTCTCCCGGAAGCGGGTGCTGTAGAACCGGTTTCCAACCACCATCTCGTGGTCGACGCCATCCGGCGCGTGGCCCTGCAGCGTGCAGAACTCACAGGGAGAAACGCGTCCGTGAAGGGCCGCGTAGCATTTCTGACCGATGCAGATCTGACCGCTGCCGAACAGCCGCCGGGACTCGTTGACGTAGAGCAGGTCGTAATTTTCCCGGTCGATGACGTAGACACCGTCCGCCGCTTCGTTGGTGATGCTCTGAAACAGGCGGGTCTCCGGCGACATGCCGGTAAAGACCGCATAAAGGCGGATGCTTTCGGCCAGCGGGTCCAACCTGCGTGCGTTGAGATGGAGCCAGATCAGCTCGCCGTTTTTGTGGCGCATCCGATAGGAGATATCCAGCAGCTTGCCGTGTTCCAGCGTGTCCCTGGCGGCGGCCAAGACCCGGGGACGGTCGGATTCAAAGACTGTGCCCAGGGGATCCGCCCGGACCATTGCCGCAAATTCTTCACGCGTGTGCCCGGAGAGCGCGGGGACGCCGTCTGAAAAGAAGGTGGGGATCAGGCGTGTCCCCTCCAGCCGGTAGCTGGCGATACCGCCGGGAATGGAATTGACCAGATGATCCATCTCCAGCTGGGCTTCCTTCAGGTCGGAGATATTGTGGAACACACAGTGGAGCAGTGGAAGCCCCCCCTCTTCGCCCAGCCATTTGACCAGGACCCGGACCCATACGATGTGGCCGTCCCGGTGCAGCTTGCGAAACTCGAAGGTGGAGAGCTGATGGGTCGCGAGGACCATCCGGGCCTGAGCGATTACCATGGGGGCATCCTCCCGGCAAATCAGCTCCGTGGCATCCCGTTGGATGAGCTGGGCGTATTCCGCCGGAGTGTGGCCGGTCAGGGCCGGAACGCCGTCGGAAAAGTACACGGCCTCGAAGCGGTCCGAGACCCTGTAGATCACCACGCCGCCCGGAATGGCGTTGACGATGTCCTGGAGCTTTTCGCTGGCGCGCGTCAACTCCGGCTCCAGGTTCATCGTTGGGCTGATGTCGCTGTATATGCCGTACAAAAGCTGACTGCCATCCGGCTGGGATTTGACCGAGCCGTCCAGGCGGATCCAGCGGTACTCCTGCCTGCGGTCATTCCAGAGGCGGTAGGTGTGCTGGAGGACGGCATTCTCCTGCCGGAGGGCGTCCTCCATGACCTGATGGAGGGCGGACCGATCTTCCGGGTGAACGCTCAGAACGCCGACCCGGTCCTCCGGCGTTTGGATATGCTCCTGACTGCAGCCGATGATCTCATAAAAAGCCGGGTTGCGGAACACCGGGATAAGCCGGGCGCCGTCGGACCGGTAGACGCACAGACCGCAGGGGATATTGCTGAAGATAGCCCAAAGCTCGGCCTGAAGGGCCTTGGACTGCTCCTCCTCCCGCTGCGTCTGCGTCACGTCCAGAATGTATTCGATGTAAGCGCTCCGGCCGGCCCAGTCGATCAGTTTGCCGCTGAACTGATACAGACGCTGTGTGTCTGGGTGGCGGAAGCGGCGCACCGGCAGCTCCGTGTCGCTCAGACGGTCGGCCTGGCAGAAGGGGCAGGGGGCGTCAAAGCCTGCGGCCTGATAACAGGTGATCCCCTGAAGGGCGCCCTCGTGCAGAAAAAGCCGCCTTGCCAGCGCATTGGCATACAGCAGCTCCCGGCTGTCCGCCGCGCTGACGCAGATCGCCACGGGCGCGTGGTCCAGTACGGCGGACAACTGACCGGTGGAGGGGGCAGGAGAGACGCCTTGCTGCGTCATAGTTTGCGCACCTCTGCTTTCACCGCTCTGCTCAGAGCATACGATCCGAGCGAGCCTGACTGAGACTGTCCGGAGGGGTGGGCCTGGCTGGATGAGCCTTCCGCCCGGCGGCCGTTTGGATGCATCATGCGTGCGTTCCCGTCCACAGGCAGCAGCCGCCCTTCTGGTTCGACTTGGCACGGTACAGGGCCTCGTCGGCATAGGCGAGGGTCTCCGCCGTCAGGGTCTCCGCCCGGGTGCAGATGACCGCGCCGGCCGAGCAGGAGGCGGGGAAGGGGCCGCAGCCCTCCTCCTGCCGAAAGGCCCGGCAGATGGAGCAGCCCTTTTTGAGGGTGGTTTCCGGCGAGGGCATCTGCTTCATGACCACCACAAATTCGTCGCCGCCCAGGCGGACGAGAATGTCGCTGCCGCGGGTCTGCCTACGCAGCACGGAGGCGAAGCGTTTGAGGATCCGGTCCCCCTCCGCGTGGCCGAAGGTGTCGTTGATCTGCTTGAGATTATCCAGGTCGAACATGTAGACGGCCGCGGGCAAATCCTCCCGCCGCAGGGCCAGCGCCGCTGTGTGCAGGCCGCGGCGGTTGAGCAGGCCGGTCAGATAGTCCCGGCAGGCGGCATCCTCCAGCGCCCGTTCCCGCTCCCGGGAGGAGGTGACGCCCATCGCGCGCATGACCCGCTTCCACAGGCTCCTCTGCGTGTGCGGTTTGGCGGCGAAGTCGTCCGCGCCCTGTTCCAGGGCCCGTTCTTCCAGCCGGGCGTCTCCGGGAGCGGTGGCCACCACGGGGATCTTCCACACCGCCTTTTCCCGCTGGAGCACTTCCAGCACGGAAAACCCCTCGGCCCTGGGCAGAGTCAGGCTCAGAACAACGGCGGCGATCTGCTGTTCCCGGTGGGCGATACAGCCCATCGCCGTATGGCCGTCGGCGGCTTCAATCACATGATAGCTCTCTCCAAAGGTTTTGCGTACCTGGGAGCGGTAGGCCGCATCCTCGTCCGCCACCAACAGGATCTGGGTGCGGCGTTCCGAAGGAGCGGCGCTTGCAGCCGCGGGGGGCGGGGCCTCCTGCTGGTTGCGCAGCAGCGCCTCAAACGCGGAGCAGGGCATGGGCTTTGCAAAATAGTAGCCCTGTACGTAGTCGCAGCCGATCTCCTGCAAACGCTCCAGCTGCGCCCGGGTCTCCACGCCCTCGGCCACTACGCTCAGATTCATCCAGCGGGCCAGATCCATGATAAAGCGCAGGATCCCCTGATCCACGGGCTTGGCCGTCTCGCTCTGGATGAATTTCATATCCAGCTTCAGAATGTCCAGCGGCATCTGATTGAGCATATTCAGGGAGGAGTAGCCGCTTCCAAAGTCGTCCATTTCAATGACAAAGCCCAGCTCCCGCAGCCGGCGTACCGTGGCCGCCAGCTGGTCCGGATGCTCCGTGTAGGCGCTCTCCGTGATCTCCAGATGCAGGCTGGAGGCGGGAAGGCCGTATGCTTCAAGGGTGGCTGTCAAAAGCTCGATCAGATCCGCCTGATACACATCGGCCCGTGATACATTGACCGAGATGGAAAGCGGTACCCCGCCCGCGCCGCTCCACGCCTGCAGTACGGAACAGACCTTGTTCCACACATACTGGTCCAGCTTGGTAATAAAACCATTTTTTTCAAACAGAGGGATGAACTCCGACGGCAGCAGAAGGCCCCATTCCGGGTGCTGCCAGCGGACCAATGCCTCCGCCCCGGCCAGCCGGTCGTCCTTGATGTTGTATTTGGGCTGCAAATAGATCTGGAACTGATCCTGGGCAAGCGCCGCCTCCATGCTGTCCGTAATGGCCTGCTCCCGCAGAAGGGGACTGCGCAGAGCGTCGTCGTAGCGCGCGAAATGCTTCCCATACTGGCCCCGGATGCTGCGGGCGGCCAGCAGGGCCCGGTCGCACATATGCTCCACCGGCAGCGTCCGGTCCGTCACCGGATAGATGCCCCACTTCATGATCACGTTTTTGGCGTTGGAAAGGGTGTTGACCTGGGCGCCAAACCGGAGGAACAGCGTGTCGGTGTAGCACGCCTGACGCTTGAGCAGGCAGGCGAAGCGGTCCGCGTTGAAATGGCCGCAGATGCCCTGGTCTCCCACCAGGCCGGTATACAGCTCCGCCACGCCCCGCAGCAGGCAATCGCCGGTGGGGACGCCGAACATATCGTTGATCAGCTTAAAATTTTCAATGTCAGAGCAGATGATGTCGTATTCCTGTTCCGGGTGCAGCAGGAGCAGCTGCTTGACCTGCTGATAAAAAAATTCCTTGCTGTAGAGACCGGTCAGCCGGTCGTACTGCACCTGACGGATCATGGCGGAGGTCTCCCGCAGGCGGATGATGTTGGCGATCCGGTGCAGGATGACCTGAGGCCGGTAAGGTTTGACCACAAAATCCGCCGCGCCGCCGGAGAGAGCCGCTATCTCGGCGGCTTCGCTGTCCTGACGGGTGGTAACGATCACGGGGATGGAGGCGAGCGCCTGCTCCGCCTTTGCCTGGGCCAGAAACGCGCACCCGTCCATCCCGGGCAGGACCAGATCCAGCAGAATCAGCGCGATCTCATCCGGACGCTCCCGCAGTACGCCAAGCGCCTGGGCGCCGTTTTCCGTCTCGAGCACCCGATACTCCGGCGTGAGAATGGTACGGAGGTCGGCGCGGTTGACCGGATCGTCGTCTACGATCAGGATCTGTTTCTGCAGCGTCATGACGGAGCCTCCTTGTCCTCTGCGGGGATCCCCAATTTTGTTGTATCTCCTTCTGATTCTATCATACAAGCGGAGGCAGTGCAATATTTTGGTACATTTATGGTACGGGCGCGTTCTCTGCCGCGCTGGTTTTGTGCAAAAAGCGGAAATGGAGGGCCACGCCGATCAGCGCAAAAAAGCCCACATAGCCGCAGAGCGGGTAGACGTAGCTGACCACATTCTTAAAGCCGAAGATGCTCCCCACAAAGGCCAGGGCGCACAGCAGGGCCAGAAACCGCCGGGACAGCCGGCCGCCCAGCCGCACCTCCAGCCGGGAGGTGATACCGAACAGGCTGGACAGGGCGGCGGTAAACATGCCGCACAGCAGCAGCAGCGCATAGAGCACGCCGAGGGCGGGAAAGACCTGAGAGGCCAGAGCCAGCATCGGCAGTTCCGCATCCCCCACCAGGGCGCGGAAGAGGATCATGGGCAGCAGGATGCAGATGAAAATGACCGCCAGCAGGAGGCTGCCAAGCCCCAAGCCCCTGCGGATGGCGCGCGTATCCTCCATCTCCTGGGTCAGGGGGACCAGGATGGTAATGGCGGCCATCATATTGTAGGAGATAAAGGATACGGCGGAAAACAGCCAGTTGCCCAGCAGGGGGTTGCCGCTGGCGAAGGGGAGGGCGGGAAGCCCTTCCGTGGGCAGCCGGAGGACGGCAAGGGCGCCCACCACAACGGCGGCGCCCACCAGCAGGGGCACCACCACGCCAAAGGCGGCCACCAGTCCGGCCGCGCCGGTCACGGCTACCAGCAGCACGAGAAGCGTCATGGCCGCGTCGCCCAACAGGGCGGGGATACCGAACAGCTGCTCCAGCAGGGCGCCTGACCCGGCGATCATCCCCATCATGCAGCCGAACAGGAACAGGAGAAACACAGCGGAAAAAAAGCCGCGCAGGACGGGGTGCGTTCCGTGGAGGATGATTTTGTCAAAGGCTGTATATCCCGTGCGTTTGGCAATGTCCAGCACCATCCAGCCGAAGAGCCAGAAAGCCGCGATGGCCAGCACCATGCCTGCCAGGCCCCAGGCGCCGAACCGGCCGAAAAACTGCAGCAGCTCCTGCCCGGAGAGGAAGCCCGCTCCCAGGAAACTGCCCGTAAAGAGTACGGAGATCTGCATCGGCGTTATTTTTTTCTTCATGGATCTGCCTCCAAAACGCGGCGGGGGCAGGCCGCCGCCCTACTTCAAGTGGTTTCCCACGTAGGACGGGGCCTGCCCCCGCCGAAAGCGTTGCTTATACCCGCCCAATGTCGGTGCGGAACTGCATATCGGTAAAGGAAATCTCCTTTGCGGCGGCGTAAGCGGCCTGGACGGCGGCTTCCAGGTCCAGGCCCGTGGCAGTCACGCCCAGCACCCGCCCGCCGTTGGTCAGGACCGTGCCGTCCCCGCTCAGCCGGGTCCCCGCGTGGAAGACCACGGCGGACCGGCCGGCCTGTTCCAGACCGGAGATGGGGTACCCCTTCTGGTAAGCGGCGGGGTACCCGCCGGAAGCCAGCACCAGGCAGCAGGCCGCGCCGGACTTCCACCTGATATCCACTTTATCCAGCGTGCCCGTCCGACATGCCTGAAAAATTTCCAACAGGTCGCTTTCCAGCAGGGAGAGCACCGCCTGACACTCCGGGTCGCCAAAGCGGGCGTTGTATTCCACCACCTTGGGCCCGCTGGGGGTGAGCATCAGGCCGAAGTAGAGCACGCCCTGGAACGGCCGTCCCTCCGCCTGGAGCGCCGCAACGGTGGGCAGAAAGATCTCGTCCATACACCGCTGGGCCACCGCTTGCGTGTAGTTGGGAGAAGGGGAGATGGCGCCCATGCCGCCGGTGTTGGGACCTTGGTTTCCGTCAAAGGCCCGCTTGTGATCCTGACTAGAGGGCATGCACAGAAGATGCGCTCCGTCGCAGAACGCAAGCACCGTTACCTCAGGGCCGGTCATGCACTCCTCGATGACCAGCCTGGCGCCTGCGGCGCCGAACTTGCCGTCGCTCATCATCGCGCGCACCGCCGCCTTGGCCTCGTCCACCGTCTGGGCTACGATCACGCCCTTGCCCAGGGCCAGGCCGTCGGCTTTCACCACGATCGGGGCGCCCTCGGCCTCCACATAGGCCAGCGCCGCGTCCAGGCCGGTAAAGGCCTGGTATTTGGCGGTGGGGATGTGATACTTGGCCATCAGGTTCTTGGAAAAGATCTTGCTGGCCTCGATGACCGCGGCGTTTTTCCAGGGGCCAAAGGCGGGGATGCCGGCCGCCTCCAGTGCGTCCACCATGCCAAGGGCCAGCGGGTCGTCCGGAGCCACCACCACAAAATCCATCGCGTGTTCCCGGGCCCAGGCCACCATGGCCTCCACATCGGTGGCGGCGATGGGGACGCACTGGGCGATGGAGGCGATGCCGCCGTTGCCCGGGGCGCAGTAGAGTTCATGGACCGACGGGCTCTGCTTCAGCTTCCAGCAGATGGCGTGCTCCCGCCCGCCTCCGCCGACAACCAGTACTTTCATCATATAACCTCGCTTTGCGTGGAAGAATGTTCGCCTTCCCGCACAGGGGCGCGGGGGCGCAGACCGCCCGAAACGCCCCGCGGCACGGCGGTCTGGGATCGACAGGGGTCAAAGCCTTCGGGAACGCCCGGCGATCAGTGGTGGAACAGACGCATCCCGGTAAAGGCCATGACGATGCCGTACTTGTTGCAGGTGTCGATGACATGATCGTCCCGGATGCTCCCGCCGGGCTGGGCGATATACTGCACACCGCTCTTGCGGGCGCGTTCCACATTGTCGCCGAAGGGGAAGAAGGCGTCGCTGCCCACGCTGACCCCGGATTGGCGGGCGATCCATTCCTTCTTTTCCGCCGCAGTGAGCACCTCGGGCCTGGTTTTAAAGGTGTTCTGCCACACGCCGTCGGCCAGCACGTCCTCGTACTCGTCGGAGATGTAGACGTCGATGGCGTTGTCCCGGTCGGGCCGGCGGATCCCCTCCACAAAGGGGAGGGAGAGCACCTTGGGGTGCTGGCGCAGCAGCCAGTTGTCGGCTTTGTTGCCGGCCAGACGGGTGCAGTGGATGCGGCTTTGCTGGCCGGCGCCCACGCCGATGGCCTGGCCGTCCTTGGTGTAGCACACGGAGTTGGACTGGGTGTACTTCAGCGTGATCAGGGCCAGAACGAGATCACGCTTGGCCTGCCCGGGCAGGTCGCGGTTGTCCGTGACGAGGTTTTCCAGCAGGGCCTCGTTGATCTCAAAATGATTGCGGCCCTGTTCGAAGGTGACGCCGTACACATCCTTGCGCTCAATGGTACGGGGCACGTAGTCCGGGTCCATCTGCACCACGTTATAGCCGCCTTTGCGCTTGCCCTTGAGGATCGTCAGCGCCTCGTCGGTATAGCCGGGGGCAATCACGCCGTCGGAGACCTCCATGGCCAGGTAGCGGGCGGTGGGCGCGTCGCACACATCGGAGAGCGCGGCCCAGTCGCCGTAGGAGCACAGCCGGTCGGCGCCGCGGGCCTTCACATAGGCGCAGGCGATGGGAGAAAGGTCCATATCCTCGGCAAAATAGATCTTCCGCTCCACGTCGCTGAGGGGGGTGCCCACAGCGGCCCCGGCGGGGGAGACATGCTTGAAGGACGCCGCGGAGGGCAGGCCGGTGGCGGCCTTGAGCTCCCGGACCAGCTGCCAGGAATTGAAGGCGTCCATAAAGTTGATATAGCCGGGCCTGCCGTTGAGGACCTTGATGGGAAGCTCGCCGGAGTCCATAAAGATACGGGCGGGCTTTTGGTTGGGGTTGCAGCCGTATTTCAATTCCAGTTCCGTCATGATTCGACCTCCATAATGCGGGCGGCCGCAGGCCGCCCCTGCCGTATCGCGTGCAGCGGGGCGGCCTGCGGCCGCCCGCCGGACTTACGCGTGCGGATTGATGATGACGCTCTCCCAGGCGCCCCGCTCCAGGTCGATATAGCGCACGAAGAGGGAGACCTTGTTGTCTTCGTTGAGGTTGTTCCACAGCAGATGGGCAAATTCCTGCGGCGTCTCGCTGGTGATGGCCACCTGCTCCGGCTCGCCCTCAAAAGAGGGGAGGGGATCGCCGTCGCCCAGGTAGGTGTGGATAAAATGCCCCTGGCCGGCAATGGGGTTTTCGTAGGCGAAAAAGTACCGGCGGCAGGAGGACGCCTCGCCGTCCGCGCTTTTCAGAATGGACAGGGTATAGTCGCCGTTGCCGTGCACCAGGCCGGAAATGCGGGGCGTGTAGTTGGGGCCGTCCGGCTCAAACGTGCGGGTATGCAGGGCCTGGGCAAAGGTCTTGCCCGCCGCCAGGCCCTCCCGGACGGTGTCGGTCTGGTCGCCGTTGGTGACGATGGTAGAGGTGCCGAAGACCCGCACCGGGGCGTAGATGATCAGGGACGGATCGGTCATTTTAGAGGGGTCAAAGGCCTGGGTACGGATGCCGTCGGGGGTCTCCACAAACACCCGGTTGCGGGAATTTTCGCTGCGGCCCATAATGAAATAGGCGATCACAGCCTTCGCCCCGTCGGGAGAGCGGCCCAGTACGATGCCCCGGCCGGGATAGGGATTGGTGCGCAGCAGCGCGGTCAGATCAAGCGTTTTCATTGCCAAACAGCTCCCTCGGTTATTTTGACGTGCCGCCCCTCCACATGGAGGCGGCCCTCGCAGAACAGGGATACGGCCCGGGGCAGGATGCTCCACTCACACTGCTCCATGACCCGGCGCTGGAGCGTCTCCGGCGTGTCGTCCTCCCGGATGTCCACCGCCTTTTGCAGTACGATGGGACCGCCGTCCGGCTCCTCGTTGACGAAATGGACGGTGGCGCCGGTGACCTTGACGCCATAGTCCAGAGCTTTTTCGTGGACATGCAGGCCGTAATAGCCCGTGCCGCAGAAGGAAGGGATCAGGGCGGGATGGACGTTGAGAATGGCGTTGGGATAGGCCTGCACCATCTCCTCGGTGAGGATGTGCAGGAAGCCCGCCAGCACTACCAGGCCGATCTCCAGCCCGCGCAGCTGTTCCACCAGGGCGGCGGTCATCTCCCGGTTGGAGCCGTAGTCCTTCCGGGAGACCACATAGCCGGGGATACCGGCCCGGGCGGCCCGTTCCAGAGCAAAAGCGTCGGCGCGGGAGGAGATCACGGCGGCGATGACACCGTTTTTCAGCTCTCCCCGTCCCTGCGCGTCGATGAGCGCCTGGAGATTGGTGCCGCCTCCGGACACCAGCACGGCGATTCGTGTCATAGTGATACCTCGCAGAGTTTCCGCCGGAGGCGGAAATGAATTTCGAAGTCGTGCGCAGGCGGCGCGGACGCCCCCGCGGTCAGGAGGGCGCCTTCGCTGCCGCCCGGGCTCATACCAGCTCCACGCCCGCGTCGCCCTTGACCACGGAACCGATCACATAGGACTGCTCTCCGGCCCGGGCCAGCACGTCCAGGGCGTTGCCGATCTGGTCCTTGGGGATGGCGATGACCAGGCCGATGCCCATGTTGAAGGTGTTGTACATATCCCGCGCGGGGATGTCTCCGGCCTTTTGGATCAGTTCGAAGATCGGGGGCACCGGGAAAGAAGCGGTCTGGATCCGGGCGGTGAGCCCCTCCTTCATCATGCGGGGCACGTTCTCATACAGGCCGCCGCCGGTGATGTGGCTGACCGCCTTCACGTCCACCCCGTGCTGCCGCAGGCAGCGGATGGAGCGCACATAGATGTGGGTGGGACGCAGCAGCTCCTCTCCCAGCGTATGGCCCAGATCGGACACGTAGGTCTCCAGGGGCTTGGCGTCGTCGGCAATGCCGAAGACCTTGCGCACCAGGGAAAAACCGTTGGAGTGCACGCCGTTGGAGCCCAGGCCGATGAGCAGGTCCCCCTCCTGCAGCGTGGAGCCGTCGATCATTTTGGCCTGATCCACCAGACCAACGGAGAAGCCGGCCAGATCGTATTCCTGTTCCGGGTAGAAGCCGGGCATCTCGGCGGTCTCGCCGCCCACCAGGGCGCAGCCCGCCTGGCGGCAGCCTTCGGTGACGCCGGAAACGATGGCCTCGATGCGGCTGGGCAGGTTCTTGCCCACGGCCAGATAATCCAGGAAAAACAGGGGCATGGCCCCGGCGCAGATGATATCGTTGACGCACATGGCCACACAGTCGATGCCCACGGTGTCGTGCTTGTCCATCAGAAAGGCGATCTTCAGCTTGGTGCCCACGCCGTCCGTGCCGGAGACCAAAAGGGGCTTCTCCATGCCCGCGCAGTTGGGGGCAAACAGACCGCCGAAGCCGCCCAGGGTGCCCATGACGCCGGGAATATAGGTGGACTCGACCAGGGGCTTGATGCGGTTGACCGCCTCGTAACCGGCGGTCACGTCCACGCCGGCGGCGGCGTAGGATTCAGAATGAGAATTCTTCATACAGACCTCCATTTTCCAAAGAAGTCCGAAGCAGGACATATGCCTGCGAAGGACGCCTTAACTTGTGGCCGCGGCGGCCACAGCAGCCGTGCCTGACACGGACGCGGGAGCGGCGCCTTCCCATCCGGAAAGGACGGCGGCCCCGGAAACGGTTATTCCGCTCCGCTCCAGCAATAGGTGCAGATCTTGTCGCGGTCGATGCCGATGGCCTCCAGCAGGCCGTCCAGGGACTGGTAGCCCAGCGAATCGAAGCCCAGCTTCTCACAGATGGACCGGAGCATACATCTGCCCCGCTCGGTGGAAGCGTCGGCGTACTCGTCCAGATGCGCCTGCCCCTCGTCCCCCTCCAGCTCCTGTACCGTCTTGCGGGCCAGAAGCTCCATATCGGAGTTGCTGCGGGAGAAGTTCAGATACTTGCAGCCATACATGATGGGGGGGCAGGCCGAGCGCATGTGGACCTCCTCGGCCCCGGACTCGTACAGGAACTCAACGGTCTCCCGCAGCTGCGTGCCGCGGACGATGGAATCGTCCACAAAGAGGAGCTTCTTGCCCTGGATCAGCTCAGGCACGGGGATCTGCTTCATTTTGGCCACCTGGTTGCGCACCTCCTGATTGGCGGGCATAAAGGAGCGGGGCCAGGTGGGCGTGTACTTGACGAAGGGGCGGGCGAAGGGCTTGCCGCTGCGGTTGGCAAAGCCGATGGCGTGGGGCACGCCCGAGTCGGGTACGCCGGCTACAAAGTCCACCTTGGGCAGCTGGCCCTTCTGGATCTCGTCCCGGGCCATGATCTCGCCGTTGCGGTAGCGCATGACCTCCACGTTCATGCCCTCGTAATTGGAATTGGGGTAGCCGTAATAAGTCCACAGGAAGGCGCAGATCTTCATCTGCTCGCCGGCGGGGGAGAGGGTCTCCCATCCCTCCGGCGTCAGGCGCACGATCTCACGGGGCCCCAGCTCATAAGCGTCCTGATAGCCCAGCTTATGATAGGCGAAGGATTCGAAGGAGACGCAGCAGCCCTCCTCGTTCTGGCCCACCAGTACGGGCAGACGGCCCAGCCGGTCCCGGGCGGCGATGATGGCGTCGGGGGTAAGCACGAGAATGGTGCAGGAGCCGTCGATCGCCTCCTGCGCGTGGCGGATACCGGAGACCAGGTCGCTTTTCTGGTTGATGAGGGCGGCGGTGAGTTCGGTGGAATTGACCTTGCCCGAACTCATGGCCATGAACTGGTGGCCGTGGTCGGAAAAATACGTCTCCACCAGAGTGTCGGCATTGTTGATGATACCCACGGTGGTGATGGCGTACAGCCCCAGGTGGGAGCGCACCAGCAGCGGCTGAGGATCGGTGTCGCTGATGCAGCCGATGCCCGCGCAGCCCCGGAATTCCCCCAGATCCCCTTCAAATTTGGTGCGGAAGGGGGTGTTCTCAATGTTGTGGATCTGCCGCTGAAAGCCGGCCTCGCGGTCGTAAACCGCCATGCCGCCCCGGCGGGTGCCCAGATGGGAGTGATAGTCGGTGCCGAAGAATAGGTCCAGCACGCAGTCGCGCTTGGAGACAGCGCCGAAAAATCCACCCATGGCCTACTCCACGCCGGTCAGGCGGCGCATGACCTCCTCGTAGGCCTCCTCCGCGCCGCCCAGATCCCGGCGGAAGCGGTCCTTGTCCAGCTTCTCATGGGTCTTCTCATCCCACAGGCGGCAGGTGTCGGGGCTGATCTCGTCGGCCAATACGATCTGGCCGTCGGCGGTCCTGCCGAATTCCAGCTTGAAATCCACCAGGTCGATGCCGATCTCCTTCATGAACCCTTTCAGCAGTTCGTTGACGGTAAAGGCGTAGTTCTTGATGAGCGCGATCTCCTCGGCGGTGGCCAGCTTGAGGGCCAGGGCGTGATAGGTGTTGATGAGCGGATCGCCCAGGTCGTCGTTTTTATAGGAAAACTCAATGGTGGGAGCGTCAAATACAATGCCCTCCTCCACGCCGTAGCGCTTGGCGAAGGAGCCGGCCGAGAGGTTGCGGATGATGACCTCCAGCGGCACGATGGAGACTTTCTTCACGGCGGTTTCGCGGTCGCTGAGCTCCTCCACCAGGTGGGTGGGCACACCCTTGGCCTCCAGCCGGCGCATCAGGTTGTTCGTCATGCGGTTGTTGATGGCGCCCTTGCCGGTGATGGTGCCCTTTTTCAGGCCGTTGAAGGCGGTGGCGTCGTCCTTGTAGGAGACGATGACCACGTTGGGGTCCTGGGTGGCGTAGACCTTCTTGGCCTTCCCCTCGTAGAGCTGCTCTTTCTTCTCGTAAGCCATGCTAAAATTCCTCCATCTGAATTTTTTGATCTTTATCCATAACTTCCAGAGCCATATCGGTCTTGAATTGGGAGAGCGTTCCGGACAGGCCGTCGTCGGAGAGCGCCAGCATCTGGGCGGCCAGGATCGCGGCGTTGTCCGCCCCGTCCACGGCCACGCAGGCCACCGGGATGCCCTTGGGCATCTGCACCATGGACAAAAGAGAGTCCAGCCCCCCCATCATGGAGGTCTTGATGGGCACGCCGATGACGGGCAGGGTGGTATAGGCGGCCAGGACCCCCGCCAGATGGGCGGCTTTACCGGCGGCGGCTATGATGACGCCGAAGCCCTTCTCCCGTGCGGAAGAGGCGAACTGCTCCGCGGCGGCGGGCGTGCGGTGGGCGGAGATGACGTGTACCTCAAAGGGGACGCCGAACGCCTTCAGGCGTTTCATGCAGGCGCGCATGGTATCCAGGTCGCTGTCCGAGCCCATGACGACGGCAACTTTTTTGCTCATACAGATCCTCCAGTCTTAAAATGCCAAACGATTTTTGAGGAAAAGAAAAAATAAATCAGGGTATCCATGATAAGGATACCCTGATGGGTTACCGTTCAAAATTGGACAGGCTGGCACAACGACCGCAGCGGGCCGCAGAGCGCGTCATGTGCACCGCCGCCATCCAAGTACCCCCTCGTCTTCTATCTGCCTACAATATATCGGATTTGCCGGGGGTTTGCAAGGGCGAAAATCGAATTTCGTAGGCTTAGACAACTTCCGGGAGCAAAAAGGGAAGGGGGATTGTAAAGTGTGTGTCAGGCGGAGACAAAGAATGCTTCAGCGCAGCCGCCCGTCGGTGCCCACCACCACGGTGCGCAGAGGGATGTCCCGGCCGCTGCGCGCCACCGCCGTTTCGGCGGCGCGCTGGATGCCGCCGCAGCAGGGAACCTCCATCCGCGCTACCGTGACGCTTTTGACCTCGTTGGCAGCCAGGATGGCGGCCAGCTTTTCGGTGTAATCCCCCTCGTCCAGCTTGGGGCAGCCGATCAGGGTCACCCGTCCGGCAATGAAGTCCCGGTGGAACGCGCCGTAGGCGTAGGCGGTGCAGTCGGCGGCAATCAGCAGGTCGCAGCCGTCAAAATAAGGGGCGTTTACCGGCGCCAGTTTGATCTGTACCGGCCACTGGCGCAGCTGGCTGGGCATTTCGCCGGCGGGGGCGGGGGCGCCGTCCCGGCGCAGGGCGCGGCTCTGACTGCCGGGGCAGCCGCAGGGCGGCACGCCGGCGGACCGGGCCGCCTTGGCCGCCAGCACGGCGGCATGGTCGTAGGCGGGCGCCTCCCGCTCCTCAAACGTAATGGCCCCGGTGGGGCAGGCGGGCAGACAGTCGCCCAGACCGTCGCAGTAATCCTCGCGGGTGAGGCGGGCCTTGCCGCCCACCATCTGGATCGCCCCCTCGTGGCAGGCGGAGGCGCAGGCGCCGCAGCCGTTGCAGAGCTCCGGGTCGATTTTGATGATTTTGCGTTTCATGGGGATTCCTCCTTGCTTTTGTAAGGAGAGTATACTATACTGAGGTCGAGTTGTATGTTGCATCTGCAACGAATGGAGGGAAAAACATGCGCCAGTATCTGCCGGTGCTGCGCCGGGTGCCCCTGTTCGCGGGGCTGGAGGAGGAGCAGCTGATGGAGGCCCTGGAGTGCCTGGCCGCCCGTGTGAAGTGCGCGGCGAAAGCAGCGGCGGTGTTCCGGGCGGGGGAGAAGGCCGCGGCGCTGGGCTGCGTACTGTCCGGCGGGGTGCAGGTGTGCCGGGAGGACGCGTCCGGCGAGCGGATCGTCCTGGCGGGGCTGGAGGCGGGGGAGCTCTTTGGAGAAGCCTACGCCTTTGCGCAGGACAACACTCTGGCGGTGTCGGTCTATGCGCTCGAACCCACCACCGTCCTGCTGGTGCCCGCACGCCGCCTGCTGGAGCCCTGCCAGCGGGCGTGTCCCTTTCATGCCCGGCTGATCCGCAATTTAGTGACGCTGCTGGCGGAAAAGAATCTACAGCTTTCCCGGAATATTCGGTATCTGTCCGCCCGCACCATCCGGGAAAAGCTGACGGCCTATCTGGAGGAGCAGGCGCTCCGCGCCGGACAGGACAGCTTTACCGTTCCCTTTGACCGCCAGGCCCTGGCGGACTACCTGTGCGTGGACCGCAGCGCCCTGTCAAGGGAGCTGGGGCGTATGCGCTCGGAGGGACTGCTGGAGTTCGAACGCAGCCGCTTCACCTTGCATCCCGGGCGATAAAAACGGCCGCACGGTTTCCGTGCGGCCGTTTTTATCGGTGATGTCAGTCCCTGAGATACTGCTTTACCAGTTCCTGCAGCAGCTCGTCCCGATCCAGCTTGCGGATCAGGGCGCGGGCGTTGTTGTAGTTGGTGATATAGGTGGGGTCCTCCGAGAGGATGTATCCCACGATCTGATTGATGGGATTATAGCCCTTTTCCTGCAAAGAGCTGTATACGCAACTCAGGATCTCCTTGATCTCAGGGTCCTTTTCGTTTTGAATGCTGAATTTCCGGGTGTAATCCATCTCCACGCGGCACACCTCCTCGTTTGTTTCTGGTCCCATTGTAGCTGAATTCAGAGCGGCTGTAAAGGGAAAACCGTGAAATTTTATGAAGAATTAAGCTTTCACCAGCCCAGACGGATGCGCCCCTCGGGGCAGCGCGCGGCGCACAATCCGCAGCCGCGGCAGAGCCGCGGGTCAAGGACCCAGCCCTCCGGACGGCGGGAGAGCGCTCCGTAGATGCACCCGGCGCTGCACAGGCCGCATTCTGTGACGGGACAGGGCGTCTCCAGATGGGCGGTCAGGGGCTGTGGGTCGATGTCCTCAAAGGGCGTCAGGCTGGGCAGGGCCGCCCCCCGCAGCTGCTCCGGCGAAGCGATGCCGTGGGCGTCCATCCAAGCCGTCAGCTCCCTTACGATACGGGTGATGGCGGGATACCCCTCCAGCTGGAGGACGGTGCCTACCTGGACGGCCTGAGCGCCCAGCATCAAAAATTCCAATACCTGCTCGCCGGTCTCGATCCCCCCAACGCTGCACAGCGGAAGCGGGGAGTACTGCTTCAGGATGGCGGCTGCGGCCAGGGCCACCGGGCGGATGGAGGGGCCGCTGTAGCCGCCGTAAGTAGGCATACGGGGACGGCGGGCGTCCAGGTCCACGCCCTGAATGCCCCGAAGGGCGTCAATGGCGCTCACTCCGGCGGCGCCCGCCTCCCGGATGGCCTGAAGAAAGGCGGGAGAGGAGGCGGCTTCGTAGGAGAGCTTGACCATGACGGGCACGTCCACCGCCAGGGCCGCCGCCCGGACGAACTCCCGCACCTGGTCGGGATCGCTGCTCCGGGCCGGGGTACGGGTACCGATGGGGGCGGATATGCTGATCTCCACGGCATGGGCGCCCATGCGCTCCATCCGGGCGGCCAGATAGGCCAGCTCGGACGGGGAGGTGGCCCAGATGCTGGCGATGAGGCGGCACTGGCCCAGCCGCACTTGCTCCAGCTCCCCCTCCCACTGTTCCAGATGCAGGTCGGAATAGAGCTTGGTGTTGAACAGCCGGCCCCGGTCGTAGTAGAGCCGGGGGCGCAGGACCGGATTGGCCTCCAGGGTGATGGTCTCGGTAACCACCGCCGCCGCCCCGGCGTCCACGCAGCGCTGGATGGAAGCGCCGTCCCGGGCCCAGGGCCCGGCAGCCACGATGACGGGATGCTTGAGCGAAAGTCCCATGAATTCTACGGAACATGACATGCCATACCCCTCCTTTATTCGTCGAAAAGCTCCGAGATGTGGGCACGGTTGCCGCAGGAACGGCGGATCTTCAGTTTTGGCTGAAGGATGATCTCCTGGGGGACCCCGGCGGAGAACTCCTCATTTTCCAGCAGATCAAAGAGCATCCGGGCGGCCACCATGCCCAGCCGGCGGGCGGGCTGCTCCAGGCTGGTGAGGGCCGGGGTGACGATGGTGCACAGCGGGGAGTCGGTCAGACAGGCCAGACCCAGCTCTTCCGGAATGGACACGCCGCGGTCCCGGGCGGCCTTCAGCACGCCGAAGGCAAGCTCGTCGCTGTCACAGAGCAGGGCGTCCGGCGGAGGACCGCTCTGGAGCAGGCGTTCCGCCGCTACAAAGCCGCCCTGTATGCTGTTCTCCGTCAGGAGGACCCTGCCGTCTGCCCCGCCGCCCCACTCCAGCACGGCTCTGCGGCATCCGGCGGCCACCTGCCGCAGGTCCTCCGGATCGCTCCGGTCCAGCAGGAACACCAGGCGGCGGTGCCCTAGGGAGAGCAGGTGGCGGGTCATGCGGAAGGCACCCTCCTCACAGTTGATGTAGCAGCAGTTTTCCGTCAGGGCGTCCCGGGGGCGCCCGATGCTTACGCATGGAATGCCGGCGCTGTGCAGGCCGGAGAGATCGGCCAGGGGCGCGCAGAGCAGCACGCCGTCGGCCTTCCGGTCCTGTACCATGCGCAGGCCGTCGGCCTCTGCCGCGGCCGAGCCGTGGGTGTTGCACAGGAAGGTGGCGTAGCCCTTTTTCAGGGCCACCGTCTCCACGCCGGCGAACAGGTCCCGGTCGGTGCCGCGCTCGATATTGGATACCAGCAAAGCGATGGTGCGGGTCTTGCCCAGGTTCAGCCCCCGGGCAAACCAGTTGGGGGTATAGTGGAGGGCCTCCATCACGGATAAGACACGGGTCTTGGTCTCCGGCTGGACCAGCTCCGGATGGTTGAGTACCCGGGAGACCGTAGCCACCGAAACGCCCGCCTGCCGGGCTACCTCCTTGATATTCACAACCTGCCGCCTCCCCTGTCTTAGGATATTCGTCCGTTTCCGCTGGTATTCCGCAAAACGCTCCGCGTTTGCGGAAGCGCACCGCCCGCCCGCCGCAGGGCGGTGCGGTATGCTCAGGGCCGCTGTGCGGCCATAATACCACAAAAACGAGGAAAAAGCAATGCAGGGAATGTAAGTGGTTTCAGGAAAGAGCGGAACCAAGGGGGATTTGGAAAAAATCCATAAAAAGAAAGAAAAAAGATTGGAAAAGAAATGCTGGACGGCGGGAAAGAAGTGTGATATAGTTTGCTTGGATGAAACTGGTTTCATAAAGCGAAAAGAGGAGGTAGTATGATGGCGCAGCAACCGAACACCACAAAACGGGGCGCGGACGACGATTATTCGTTGGAGGCGGTCCCGACCACAGCGCGCAAAGGCTTTTGGAGCATGTTCGTGGTCATGATGGGCTTCACCTTCTTCTCCGCCAGCATGAGCGTGGGCGCCAAGCTGGGGAACGGCCTGGACTTTCCGGGCTTCGTCTGGGCGGTGATCATCGGAGGCATCATCCTGGGGGCCTATACCGGGGGCCTGGCCTATATCGGCTGCGACACCGGTCTGACGCTGGATCTGCTGGCCCAGCGCTCCTTCGGCACCAGCGGCTCCAAACTGGCGTCGGTGCTGATTTCCTTCACCCAGATCGGCTGGTTCGGCGTGGGCGTGGCCATGTTTGCCATCCCGGCCGCCGAGCTGCTGGGGATCAGCCCCTTTATCCTGGTGCTCATCGCCGGGCTGTGTATGACGGCGTCGGCCTATTTCGGCATCAAGGCCCTCACCATTGTCAGCGCCATTTCGGTGCCGCTGATCGCGGTGCTGGGCGTCTACTCCATGGTGCTCTCCGGAATCGAGGGCGGCGGCCTGACCGCCATCTTTGCGAAATCGGCGGGCAGCCTGTCCATCCTGGGGGGCGTGGGTCTGGTCATCGGCTCCTTTGTCAGCGGCGGAACCGCCACCCCCAACTTCGTCCGCTTTGCCAAAAACAACGCTGTGGCGGTCTCCACTACGGTCATCGCCTTCTTCCTGGGCAACTCGCTCATGTTCGCCTTCGGCGCGGTGGGCGGCGCCTTTACCGGGAAGGACGACATTTTCTATGTCATGATCGCCCAGGGGCTGGCCATCCCCGCGCTTATCGTGCTGGGGGCCAATATCTGGACCACCAACAACAACGCCCTGTATACCGGCGGCCTGGGCCTGACCAATATCACCGGTCTGCGGCAAAAGCCCATGGTGCTGGTATCCGGCATCATCGGGACGCTGGCGGCCATCTGGCTGTACAACAACTTTGTGGGCTGGCTGAGCTTCCTCAACGCCACCCTGCCTCCGGTGGGCGCCATCGTCATGCTGGATTTCGTGATGCACCGGCCGTCCTATCGGGAGGGGGCCGCTCCGGCCCATAAAGTGCACTGGGGCTCCATCGCGGGCGTGATCGTGGGGGCGGCCGTGGGCAACTTCGTGCCTGTGGGCATCGCCTCCATCAACGCCATGATCGCGGCCTGCGTCTGCTACCTGCTGGCAGACCGGCTGTTCTACGCCAAGCAGCAGGGATAATTGGGACAGAAAGGCGGTATGCAGTTATGCTGATCCAAAATGTGTTCGTAGAAAACGCCGCGCAGGCCACCGATATCCGCATCACCGACGGGAAGTTTGAGCGCCTGGAGCCGGGGCTGACGCCTCTGCCGGGCGAGGAGGTCATCGACGGCTCCGGCTGTCTGGCCCTGCCCCCCTTTATCGAATCCCACGTCCACCTGGACACCTGCCTGACTGCGGGGGACCCAGTGTGGAACCAATCCGGCACCCTGTTTGAGGGCATCCAGTGCTGGAGCCTGCGCAAGGAGAAGCTCACCCGCGCGGATGTGCGGGAGCGGGTTCACCGGGCGGTACGGATGCAGGCCCAGAACGGCGTGCAGTTCGTGCGTACCCACGTGGACGTGACCGACCCCAAGCTCACCGCCATGGAAGCGCTGCTGGAGCTTCGGGAAGAACTGCGGGACACCATCGACATCCAGGTGGTGGCTTTCCCCCAGGAGGGCATCGACTCCTTCCCCAACGGCCGCCAGCTCATGGAGGACGCGGTGAAGATGGGGGCCGACGCGGTGGGGGCCATCCCCCATTTCGAATTCACCCGGGAGTATGCGGTGGATTCCCTCAACTTTGCCGTAAAACTGGCGGAAAAGTACGATAAGCTGGTGGACGTCCACTGCGACGAGATCGACGACGAGCAGAGCCGCGGTCTGGAGGTGCTGGCGGCCCGGGCCTACGAATCCGGCCTGAAGGACCGTGTGACCGCCAGCCATACCACGGCGATGCACTCCTATAACAACGCCTACGTCACCAAGCTGATGCGCCTGCTGAAGATGAGCGAGATCAACTTCGTCTCCAACCCCCTGGTAAACACCCATCTTCAGGGACGCATGGATACTTATCCCAAGCGCCGGGGCATCACCCGGGTCAAGGAACTGCTGGCGGCCGGGATCAACGTCTCCTTCGGCCACGACGATATCTTTGACCCCTGGTACCCCCTGGGCACCGGCAACATGCGGGATGTGGTCTTCATGGGCCTGCACGTGTGCCAGATGATGGGCTATCAGGAGATCATGGACTCCTACAAGCTCATCTCCACCAATGCCGCCAGGACGCTCCACCTGGGGGATTCCTATGGAATCCGGGAGGGCAATCCCGCAAGCTTCCTTCTGTTGGGCGCCGATAATTTCTACAACGCGCTGAATGAGAAGAGCGAGGTGCTCTACTCCTTCAAGGCGGGCCGCCTCATTGCCAAAGCGACCCCCGCCGCGCGGGAAGTACTGTTCTGAGCAACGCGACAAACCGCCCGCTGCAGCCAGGCTGCAGCGGGCGGTCTTGTCCTGTTGGCGGCGGTTCAGCGCAGCACCGCGCCCAGCTCGCGCTCCAGAAGCGTCAGCACGCTGCGCACGTCCTCATCCGCCTCTTCGGCGGTGAGGCTGCGCTCGTCCGAGCGCAGGGTCAGGTTGAAGGCCACGCTCTTTTTCCCGGCGGGAATGGGCGCGCCGGTGTAGATGTCGAAGAGCTCCACTTCCTTCAACAGGCCCCGGGCGCCCCGGTTGATGCACTCCTCCAGCTGCGCTACGGTAATCTCCTGAGCGCACACCACGGCGATGTCCCGGGTGACGGAGGGGAAGCGGGGCAGCGGTTCGTATCGGGCCTCGCCGGCGCGCTGGGCGAGCAGGTCCATAAAGTCCAGCTGGGCGGCGAACACGTCGCAGTCCATCCCGTAGTTTTGACAGGTGAGGGGGTGCAGCTGGCCCAGCACGCCCAGGAAGACGCCGCCCGCGCGCACTTCGGCGCAGCGGCCGGGATGGAAGGCGGGGATATCGCTCCGGGCGGCAAAGCGCACGTTCTTCACATTCAGGGCGCACAGCGTCTGCTCCACCACGCCCTTGAGGGCGAAGAAGTCCATTCCCGCGCCATAGGCGCCCAGGGAGAGCATGGGACGCTCGTCGGCCAGATCCCGGCCCGCCACCGGCTTGTAGACGGTAGCGATCTCATAGAGTTTGGCGGCCTTATTCCGGTAGCTGTAGTTGCGGGCCAGGGTCTCCAGCATGGAGGGCAGGGCGGTGGTGCGCATGACGGAGGTATCCTCCCCCAAGGGGTTGAGGATAGTCACGCAGTTGCGCTTGTCCGAGTCTGCCGGCAGGCGGATCTTATCGTAATAGGAGGGGGAGATGAAGGAATAGGTGATGATCTCGCTGTACCCCATGCCCCGCAGCAGGCTGCCAGTCCTCCGCTCGGCCTGCTGCTTGCCGGTAAAGCCGCCCTGGGTGGTCTCGCCCCGCATGAGGGTGACGGGGATCTTGTCGTACCCGTGGAGCCGGGCCACCTCCTCGGCGATATCGGAGTAGTGCTCCACATCGGAGCGCCAGGAGGGGACGATGATGGTGTCGCCGTCCAGCGTGAAGTCCAGGCGCCGGAGCATGGCGCGCATCGCATCCTCCGAAATGTCGGTGCCCAGAAGGGCGTTGATCTTCCCCGGTTCCAGCCGGACGGTGCGGGGAGCCTGGTCGGAGGCGATCACGTCGATGACGCCGTCGACCACTTCGCCGCAGCCCAGCAGCTCCACCAGTTCGCAGGCCCGCTGGACGCCCTTGTAGGTGTTCATGGGGTCCAGGCCCTTTTCGTACCGGGCGGAGGCGTCGGTGCGCATGCCCAGCGCGGTGGCGGTGCGGCGGATGGACACGCCGTTGAAGTTGGCCGACTCAAAGACCACCATGGCGGTGTCGCCCACGATCTCGGAGTTGGCGCCGCCCATGACGCCCGCTACGCCCACGGGCTTGTGCTCGTCGCAGATGCACAGCATGTTGGGCGTCAGCCTGCGGTCATTGCCGTCCAGCGTCTGGATGACCTCGCCTTCCCGGGCGGTACGCACCACGATCCTGCCGCCCTCCACACAGGAGAAGTCGAAGGCGTGCATGGGCTGGCCGTACTCCAGCATGACGTAGTTGGTGATGTCCACGATGTTGTTGATGGGGCGCACGCCGCTGGCACGCAGCCGCTCCCGCATCCACAGGGGAGAGGGGGCGATCGTTACGTTGCGCACCATGCGGGCCGTATAGCGGGGGCAGAGCTCCGGGTTCTCGATCTCTACATCCAGCAGCTCGGCCACGCTGGCGCCGTCCGTTCCCTTCACCTCGGGGGTGTGGAGCTTGAGGGGGCGGTCAAAGGTGGCGGCGGTCTCCCGGGCCAGACCGATGACGCTCAGGCAGTCGGGACGGTTGGGGGTGATCTCGAACGCTACGATGTGGTCGTCCAGTCCCAGCAGGGCGGGCACGTCGTCGCCGGGCCTGGGGTGTTTGGCCGCCAGGTCCGGATCGCTCGTAAGGATAAAAATGCCGTCCGCTACGCTGTAAGGCCAGTCATGGTCGGTCATGCCCAGCTCCTTGTAGGAGCAGAGCATGCCGTTGGACTCCACGCCGCGGAGCGTGCCGGCGGTGATGTGCACCCCGCCGGGCAGCCAGGAGTCGTGCAGGGCGACGGGGACCAGGTCGCCCACGTTCACGTTCTGCGCGCCGGTGACGATCTGGAGGGGGGCCCCCCGGCCCGCGTCCACCTGGCAGGTCCACATATGGTCGGAATCGGGGTGGCGCTCCATTGCGAGCACCCTGCCCACCACAACGTTGCGGATCTCCGTGCCTTCCACGGTGACCCCCTCCACCTTGGAGCCGGAGAGCGTCATGGCGTCGCAGTATTCTTTATCGTCGGCGGGGGAGTCTACGAACTCCGCCAGCCATTTTCTTGAAAGATCCATCTGTTATTTCGTCCTTTCCGCATTCCGGCGGGCGCGCGCGGCGCCTGCTGCGAAATGCGCTGTATGTGATTGCGCGTCCGGCTGTTTTGGCTCAGAACTGGCTGAGAAAGCGCATATCGTTTTCAAAAATAAGACGCAGGTCGGTGATGCCGAAGCGGCGCATGGCCATACGCTCCACGCCGATGCCGAACGCGAAGCCGGAATACACGTCGGTGTCGATGCCGACGCCCTGAAGCACTTTGGGGTGGACCATGCCGGCGCCCAGCAGTTCGATCCAGCCCTCGCCCTTGCACACCCGGCAGCCTGCGCCGCCGCAGGCGTGGCACTGCACGTCCACCTCGCAGGAGGGCTCGGTGAAGGGGAAATGGTGGGGGCGGAAACGGGTCTTGGTGCCCTTGCCGTACAGGGCCTCCACGAAGGCGTTCAAAGTGCCCTTCAGGTCGGCCATGGTGATGCCCTTGTCCACCACAAGCCCTTCGACCTGATGGAACATGGGGGAATGGGTGGCGTCTACCTCGTCCTTGCGGTACACCCGCCCGGGAGCGATGATGCGGATGGGGGGCGCCATCTTCTCCATGGTGCGCACCTGCATGGGAGAGGTCTGGGTGCGCAGCAGCAGGGAGGAGTCTTCCTTGATATAAAACGTATCGCCCCATTCCCGCGCGGGATGGCCCTCCTCCGTGTTCAGTTTGGTGAAGTTATACTCGGCCAGCTCCACCTCGGGGCCCTCGGCGACTTGAAAGCCCATGCCCACGAAGATATCCTTCAGCTCATCCAGGGCGATGGACATGGGGTGCTTGTGCCCCAGCTCCGGACGCTTGCCGGGGATGGTCACGTCCAGCGCTTCGGCTTCCAGCTTGGCGTTGAGCGCAGCCTCCGCGATGGCCTGCTGGCGGCGGGCCAGGGCGTCCGTCAGGGTCTCGCGCACCTCGTTGGCCAGCTGGCCCATGATGGGGCGCTCCTCGGCGGAGAGCCTGCCCATCTGCTTCAAGACGGCGGTCAGCTCGCCCTTTTTCCCCAGGTACTTGACCCGCAGGGCCTCCAGGTCCTGGGCGGCCTTCGTCTGCTCCAGCGCGGAGAGGGCCTCCCGGCGTATGGTTTCCAGTGTTTCCTTCATATCTGCAACTCCTTTTGCCGTATTGACACAGCTTCCGTGGCGGGAGGGCGGGCTTCTGTGCAGCAAAAAAGCCTTTCCCCCCAACTGATTTGGGACGAAAGGCAAACCTTCCGCGGTACCACCCGCATTCCCGCGCCTTGGGGCGCGGGCACTCAAGACCCGATAACGGCGGGCGGGCCGTCCCTGTCTCCAGGGCCGCTCCGGGGCGAACCAAGCGACACGCTCCGGGGCGGCTCTCAGCCGGTGACCGCCCCTCTCTGGCAAGCGCAAACTCGCTATTTTCCCCTTCTTCACATGTGACCTTATATATATCACAAAAAAAAGAAAATGGCAAGATGAAATTGACGCGGGCCGGCCGCCGGCCTATAATGGACGGTACGGCAAAGCGGAACGGGAGAAGCGCGCGCAGAGGAAAAGACGGCTTGCGCCGGGGCGCCGTTCCCCTTTTGCGCGTGGCCGGAGGCGACCCGCAGCCTGCAGGGACATGCCGTGGAACAACGAGAAAAGCGAGCTGATGATGTGAAGCGGGACCGGAGAGAACTGCTGCTCTATGAGCCGAATCTGTATCGAGCGTTTTTGATCCTGGCGCTGCCGGTATTTGGGGCTAATTTTATGAAGGCCTTCAACGAGCTGGTAGACACTTTTTTTATCGGGCAGATCGCAAATTCGGTGGCGGCCCAGGCGGGGGTGTCCATCTCATGGCCGCTGCTGAATATCTTCGCCTCGTTCCAGGTGGGCTTCGGCGTAGCGGGAGTGGCCGTGATCAGCCAGCTGCTGGGCGCGGAAAAGCGGGAGCAGGCCCGGGAGAACGCCGGGGTGCTGCTGGTGGTGGCGGTGCTGTTCGGCGCGGCGCTCAATGTCCTGCTGTATTGGGCGGCCCCGGCGGTGATGGGCCTGATGGGGGCGCAGGGGGACGTGCTGTCCTGTGCGGTGGCTTATCTGCGGGTACGCTCCTTTGAACTGGTGTTTACCTTCCTTTTTTATGCCTTTCAGGCCGTCCGCCAGGCCCAGGGGGACACCGTGACCCCGGTGCTGCTGTCGGTGTCCGCCGTGGCGCTCAATATCCTGCTTACCGGCGTGTTCGTACAGGGATTGGGGCTGGGGGTATTCGGCGCGGGCCTGGCCACGGTGCTGGGCAATGCGGCAGCAGCTCCGGTGTGCCTGATCCTGCTGTTTCGGCCCGGGCAGTCCCTGTTCCTCACCAGGGCGCAGCTGCGCGTGCGTCCCGCAGTGCTGGCCCGGCTGTGCCGGGTGGCCGCGCCCGCGGCCGCCAGCCAGGCGCTCAGCTCTCTGGGGTTTTTGGTGCTGCAGACCGTCATCCTCAGCTACGGGGATCATGTGGCCGCAGCGTTCAGCATCGGGAACAAAATTTCCAATATCCTGCTGATGCCCGTGCTGGCGCTTGGCTCGGTGCTGGCGGCCTACGTGGGGCAGAACATCGGCGCGGGCCAGGGCGGGCGGGCCCGGCGGGCCTATGTGGTCAGCCGGAACCTGGGCCTTCTCATCGCCGTTGCGGGCAGCCTGCTGCTGATGCCCTTCCGGGCCGGCATGGTACAGCTGCTGAGCAACGACGCCGCCACGCAGGCCGCCGCGCTGGAGTATATGTTCTGGGTGCTGCTCACCCAGCCGCTGATGGCGCTGTTTCAGAACTATCTGGGGGTATTCAACGGCTCGGGGAACACCCACTGTGCTTTTATCCTTTCGACCTGCCGCCTCTGGGCCATCCGGCTGCCCTTGATCATGCTGTTCCGGCACGCTACCTCCATTGGAGCGGCAGGCGTTTGGTATGCCATGAATATCAGTAATTTCCTGATCCTGATCGTAGGAGCCCTGCTGTTCCGGCGGGTGGATTTTACGCCCTGCCGGGCGGCGGCGGAGAAAGAGCCGGACAAAACGTGAGGCCCGCCCCAAAGGGGCGGGGCCTTTGGAACAAGCGGAAGGAGTAGAAACGCATATGAGGATCGCATCGGCGCAGCAGATGCGCCAGCTGGACCAGACGGCCATCCGGGAGCGGGGCATTCCCTCTGACCAGCTGATGGAGCGGGCGGCCGCCGCGCTGGCGGAGGCGGCCATGGACTTGGC